>Ga0163153_10008848_pt1 | contig 10320 bp, 12 predicted proteins | sample OliLakLV19MP6IB1_FD_148629 | JGI IMG/M metagenome (GOLD analysis project Ga0163153, IMG submission 148629) | Freshwater microbial mat bacterial communities from Lake Vanda, McMurdo Dry Valleys, Antarctica - Oligotrophic Lake LV.19.MP6.IB-1 | ecosystem: Environmental > Aquatic > Freshwater >...
GACCAGGATATCGGCTGCACAATTATCCGCGTTCCGATTACGTTCCCGCCGGAGAAGTTTAACGGCCGCGTACTCTCCGCCATGTGTACACCGGACCTGCGGGGCACGCAAGGCAGCTTTTCCTTTTTCTCCACGCGCCTCCAGGAAACGAGCTATGAAGGGGGCAGCCGTTATCCGCTTCTGCGCAAAGGCGATCTGCTGGAAGGCTCGATTGAAGGGCCGGAAAACGGTTTCATCGAGGCCGCCGGGGCCATTGTCGGTTCGGTGATCCATTGGCGTCAGGGCACGGTGGATTGGGACATTGCAAAAAGGATGGTCACGTACTCCCCGTGAATCCGGCGGCCTGCGGGGACAGCCCAAATGGCTGGCGCCCGGCACTCATCAAAACCTCCCCGCCCGGCCGCGGGCGGGGTCACTCCCGGCGGGCCTGCCCGGTTCCCTTTCCGGGAGCGCCAAATGGCTGATAAAGAAACAGTTACTGAGCGCCTGGACGCAGACGGGCAGCCCGCTTATGGCATAACTGAATTGTGCTCGCTCCGCAGACTTCGTTTTTGGCCGATTGGCCGGTTGATTTGAATCCCGCACGGGTCGCCGTCATGGGGCTTGGTTATGTTGGCTGCGTCTCCAGCGCCTGTTTGGCCGCGCTGGGGCACGACGTTATCGGCGTCGATACGGACGCTCACAAAGTCAACAGCATCCTGGAAAAGAAGGCTCCTTTTTACGAGCCGCATCTGGACGCAGTCATCGCGATGGCCGTCGGCGCGGGCCGGTTGACAGCGTCGCTGGACCTGGCGGGCAGTGTCGCCAATTCGGATATTGTACTGGTCTGCGTGGGGACGCCGTCTAACCGCTATGGCAACCTCAGCACCGAGCAACTGGACCGCGTTTTCGCTCAGATAGCTCTTACACTCCCATCCCGCGAGCGGCCATTGATTATCGCTGTCCGCAGCACGGTTTATCCCGGCACCTGCCAGAAATTGATGGCCCGCCATCTAGACAATAACCCGCTGGTGCGCATCGTCTCCAATCCTGAATTTCTCCGGGAAGGCACGGCAGTGAAGGACTTCATTGAGCCGTCGCTGGTGGTCGCCGGCGGCGAAGACCGCGCCTCGGTTGAACGTGTCGCCGGTCTGTATGGGTCGCTGGGGTTTGCGCCGTCGCTGGTTTCGCTGCGCACCGCGGAGATGATCAAATACGCCTGTAACGCCTTCCACGCGGTCAAGATCGCTTTTGCCAATGAGATCGGCTCTTTGTCGGCATCGCTTGGCGTTTCCCCTGGAGAGGTCATGGATACGCTCTGCGTCGACACGCGGCTGAACATCTCTAAAACCTATCTGCGGCCCGGCTTCGCCTTCGGCGGATCCTGCCTGCCCAAGGATCTGCGCGCGCTCAACTACCGCGCGGCGCGGGTCAACCAGACGCTGCCGTTATTGGGCAGCGTGCTCGATAGCAATCAGCGTCACCTGGACCGCGCCATTCAGGCCGTGCTCTCGCTGCCGGCCCGCCGGTTGGGAATCTTCGGCCTTACATTCAAGGAAGATACCGATGACCTGCGCGAGAGTCCCGTGGTGGCTCTCATTGAGGCATTGATCGGCAAAGGCCGGCAGATTCGGATTTATGATCCGAACGTGAATCTGGAAGCCATCTACGGCAGTAACAAGCACTTTCTGCTGAATGCCCTTCCGCATATCGGCGAAGCGCTCACCGGTCGCGTGGAAGATTTGGCGCGGGATGTGGAGTACATCATCCTGGCGCAGACGCCGAACGAAGCGCAGGCGGCCGTCCTGGCGGCATCCGGATTGCCCACGCTCAATCTGGTGAAGTCGTCGCTTGATTTCGTCCCCCGCCTTGCCGCTACGAACGAATAATTTTGCGCCGCGGGTTCGCCGGGTATTTGTCCGCGGTTTGATGAGCGTTGCCATGCTCTTGGGCCTTGTTGCGCTAACGCCCGTCGAACAGTGGTGGATGGGAATGTTGGAATCACGGTGGGCCGACGACCCGCCGGAGATCCTGCTGGTGCTGGCCGCCGATGAACAGGTGCCAGGCCTGATCGGCTACACCAGCTTTTTGCGGATTCACTATGCCGCCCGCTACTGGCGCACCGGAAAGGTACGGTATTTCGTCATCAGCGGCGGTTCCACCGGCGACCGCTCCATCGCCGCGTCCATGGCCGAGTTTCTCTATGCCAACGGCGTCCCGCGAGAGGCTGTCCGGCTGGAGCAGGAATCTCACAATACGTGGGAGAATCTCCGCAACAGCCGTCCGCTCGCCGAGGCGCTGCCAGGCCGCGTGGGTATTCTCACCAGCGACTACCATTCCGGCCGGGCGGCGGCGATCTGCCGCAAGATGGGCTGGAACCCCATCCTGGTGCCGGTTCCCGATGCCCGGAAACGTTGGACCTCGTGGCCGCACCGCTGGCCCCTGCTGTGGGACCTCAGCGTGGAGACGGCAAAGCGGGCCGGGTATTGGTGGCGGACATCAAAACCAGACTCTCCATCGGGCACTTCGGCGCCAGAGATAACCCGGTCATAGCTTGCCTGCCTCGGCAATCCCAGCATCCCACGCGTTCCCTGTTTCTGTCATCTGCGGCGGACATTGGCCGTCGGTGACTCTCCAGTGAAACGAGAATGCTATTTATCGGCTCGCCGATGTGTCGTCGTCACCCAAAATTGAGCATTTGGCCGAAATAGGATGGACGAGGCGCAGAAGCTGGCTGCCATCAATACCGTAAACGTCCGGCAGGGCGAGGTCAGCTTCTTGAGCGGGTTCTTATCGGACAAACCGAGATCGAGCCACGCCAGCAAATAGAACAGCACCTGGGGCACAGTACAAATCAGATGCCATGGCGCCGGCAAAAATAACCCCGCTCCCAGGGCGAGCAGCAGCAGGAACGGCAACAGGAGCCTGGATAGTTTGTGTGACACGAAATGCAGCCAAAGCCGATTGGACGGCCCAAGCAACCGCGGCATGTAGAACAGCAACTGGTAGTTGCCGGCCAGCGTCCGCACCTTTCGCTTGAACTCGTTCTTAAGGGATGCCGGATAGTCGTAGACCCGGGCCGTGTCGTCAAACACAACCCGATAACCGGCGAAAAAGGCCTGCAACGGCAGAAACACGTCGTCGAGCAGGCAGCCGACGGGCAGAGGAGCCGCCAACTCCCGCCGCATCGCGTACACGCATCCAGTGGCGCCGAGCGTGGAATCAAGCGAACTGAGCCATTTACGAATCAACTTCTCGTATTTCCAATACAGCCCGACGCTAACCTCGCTCTGCGTCTCACCGCTCCGGATGCATAATTCCCCGCTTACGGCGCCGACTGATGGATCGGCGAAGCATTCTACCAGCCGGCGCAGGCAAAGCGGCTCCATCTGCTGCCGCACGTCGGTGAAGAATAAAATCTCGCCGGTTGCCTCACGCAGACCGGCGTTCAGGGCTCCGGCCTTACCGCTATGAGGAAGGTCGTAGAACACTACACCTCGCGAGGCGAATTGGCGCGCAATGGCCGCCGTGTCGTCAGTAGAGCCGTCGGAGAGAACGAGGATATTCATCGCGCCGGACGGATAGTCCATTGCCAGAAGAGAATCCAGCTTGGCAGCCAGAAACTGTTGTCCGTTGTGAACCGGCAAAAGCACAGTGACGGTGCGCGGTTGAAAGGCCCTGGTAACCGGGCGGGTGCAAAAACGGCTCAGCAGCGCCAGCAAGGCCGGATATAGGAAAAGCGTGTAGACAATAAAGAAAGCCGCGGTGACGAACAACCAAACGGCGAGAGTCATCAGGAACGGGCCGGGGCGTGAAGCGCCAGTTGTTGTTCAAAGGAGTCGATGACGCGGTCCCAGGAAAATCCTTGTGCCACCATCTGCTGTGCGTTCGCGGCGATGAACATAATAGACATTTTCACCTCTTTCGGCAATCAGCTTTTTCGTCAACGCCGCCGGTATATGGCACATCCCTGCGAGGCGTCCGTAAATAGCCATTCATATTTACCCTCCAAAGTTGCCAAGCGCTGTTGCCATTCTGCATCCCACCACACTCCGGCGTCTTGCCCTGGCAATCCAACCCGCGATGCTGTTCCTCGAAATAGCCAAGGCATGTCTGGCGCCCCACAGTCGGCGACGATTCGTGGTTTGGAATCTTCCATGTCCTTCCACCAGACTGGAAATAATCGCGCTAGTATCTTCGGATTATGGAAAAAATAGGTGGGTGTAAAGTACCGGGATGCCGAAGGCCTACCCGTTGTAAACGCTAATCCTGAACGGTTTGAAATCCATAGGTACACTCGCTCACCTGGCACTGTCAGACCCTGTATGCGCCTGCCTCCTCGGGGCCCACGGCCCGGCTCCTGACGGTCTCCCAAATCTGCCGGATGCAGGGGCGCAATTCGTTGGGGTAACTCACCGAAGCGATTATTTGCCATCGCCGCCGCCAGCCGCCGTCCTCGCTCCTTCCTAAGCAGAAATAGCCTGCCCGAACCGTCAGAGATCGATTTTGAGGGAGGCCTGAACTGTTACATTTAAAGTTACCATCCCACGCCGAAGCGAAGTCGACCCAGCCGTCAGAAACGTGACTGTGATGCCAAGATCTGCTAAGGAATGTACTTGGTCCCAGGCGTAATCGAGGACGCCTCCGATCGCATAAGGACAATAATATAAGAGGTGCTTCGACAATGATTATGTCCCCAGACAAGAAGACAGTCTGGTAGATTCGCCTGGTGGCATGGACTGGCTCGCTTCGCCCCCTTGCACCTCTCCGTCCGGCCTAGGGCACCCTCTGGACCATGAAGCCGTCCACGGGTGCGGGCGGCGCGGATGGCAAAACATGTTGAAATTCGCTAGCCTGCGATCCGTGAAAAGCGACATACAGCGGGAATCCTGGGAAGACTTCTCTTGCACGCTGGATCTTCTTCATCAGGGTCTCTGGCGTTACACAACGGATCACGTGTCGTTCGGAGTAATACACTGGAACCATGGAGTCCTCGGGGGTCAAAATCACTGCGGCCTGTGGAGTAGCCTCCTTGATCCTCAGCCCGAACCGATAGAGGTTGTCATTGGAGGGTTGGCTCACGTGTTTGATCGCTTCGCGGGTCTGCGTTGCAAGGGCTCCACTGCGTGCCACGACGAGGCCAGTGACTACCAAGCAGGCGGTGGGAATCATCCACCGGGAGTCGCCTATTCTGGCCGCGATGAAGTCTGCGGCGGATCCGGCGGCAATGGCGAAGTAAGGAATGAAGATCAGGGTCTGGTAGGGGTGAATCGCCGCGTGATTAGGAAAGATAATATACCACAGCACTGCCTGAGAGAGAATCGTGGCAATTACTACCGTTTGCTCAAAAGGCAGCCGCTTGCGGAAACCGAGAAAGGCAAAAACACACAGGTACAACAAACCCACCAACGCTACCGGATCGCCCACAGCCTCACGCAATAGATACTGTTGCGTATGATGAATCCAGAATCTGGACAGGTGAGCTTTCGCCGCGAAGCTATTGACATGAAGCATGTCCCCTGCGTAGATAGTTGTGAACCCCATCCGATAGGACATTACCTGAACGAGATCGTTCACAAGCGAAGGGTAAGCGTAGGCATACAGGAAAACGACTGCCGCGAAGGTAAGAATCACGGCGGCAGAAAGGACCAGGAATGCGGTCCTCAACTCGGGATGAAAGAAGGCGCACACGCCAATGGCAGGCAGCACAAAGGCAGTTTCCCAGGACGAAGCCGCGCCAAGACTCACACACAATGCCGCCGCAGCGAGGCACCTTCGCTTCTGTTTGGGATCCGGCTGCCGCAGCCAAAATGTCAACAACAGAATGGACGCTAGCATGAAAACAATCGCCAATTTTAAATGTAAGACCAGCGTCGCGTTTCTTAGAACGGCGTTGGAGGTCAGCGTCACGATCAACGCTACGGGGCCCGCAATACGACCGAAGCTGCGCCATGCGATTGCGGCAGTGAGCAGCGCACAGGCCAACGACAGGATGACGGCGAAAAGACGCAGCGGCGCTTCGGCTGGTCCATATCTTGGGACGAGCAGGGAAGAGACGATCGGAAACAAAGGTGGCCAGTGGGTGTAAGGTCCAGGGTCCGAGCCCCAGGGAGGGTTGTTGTTTACCGGCACCAGATTTTGAGGAAATTGCTCGATCAGCCAAAAAGAGCGAGCCATCGTGGCGAAATCAGCGCTGACCCATGAATCAAAAGGACCTCCGAGGCTATTGATGCCATTCACCACCGACGCGATGAGGATTAGGCTGGCGCAAGCCAACAAGAGCAGAGACAGAATGCGGGATACGGGATTCTCTTTCAGCTCGCCTGAACTGTTCACGAATGGATACCCCATCACTTCCATCCCTGCAGCAGAGAATCCGGAGTGAAAAGTGCTGAGAAGTTGGGCAGGTCAATGAATAACAGCGCACCCAACACAATCGAGCACATCACGACGGAGGCCATGAGGCTCTTGTTGCGGTGCAGGTGCTCAGGGTTCTGCACCACGCTTCCATGCTCGAAAGCCTGATCGAAATAGACGGCCATCACAAGTGCGACAAATGGGAAGCTGAGGGCAAGTTCAATCCGGTAACGTGCGATGAAGGCTCCAAAAAACAGCATTGCGGCCGCGCCGTAGAAAGTAATTGTGGTCAGCAGGATTCGCTCAGTATACCGTGACAGGGACTTTCGGTAGGAGCCGATCCACTGCGAGCCTGTATACTCTCGGAGTTCGCTAAACCTTTTCAGTCCCATGAAATAACAACCGACCATCAAGTAGGCAAGGAGAATCGAGATAGGCGGAACAAGCACGGTGTCCACCACCAACTGCCAGCCGAGGATCATGCGCAGCGGGTTGTTGACGGATTCCGACAAAACATCGAGGATCATAACCTCTTTGGTTCGAAGAGGCCTTACATTGTAGACGATACCCATGATCCAAAGGGTTGCCAGAGTCAACGTGAAGGGAACGGAAATCGTAAGGCCAAGGCCGAGCCCTATCACCATCATAAGCAGCCACTGAGCATACGCCAGCGGAACGCTTGCCAGGCCTGCGGGAACGGGGCGGAACCTTTTTTCCGGATGGTGCAGGTCGTGCGGTGCGTCGAGGACCTCGTTGATCACATAGTTGCTGCAGGCAACGAAGCAAATGGCCAGACTTCCATAAATGCAGCGAGTGATGGCGTCCCCCTGAGACAGCGTTACTACACCGGCACTGTAAGGAAGTACGATTCCGGGGAGGACAAATACGTTCTTGACGATATGGTCAGGTCTGGCAATTGCGAAGTGTGCTTTAAGCAGACCGACCCAACCATTGCCGTTACTGTTGATGCTGCGATTCATAAAGTCTTGGTCTTACGTAGAACGAACACATATGAGTCCGCGATATTCAAGGGGACAATTCGCTCATACAACCATCGGAGCGGTACGATTCGGTCTGCCAGTCGATTCAGCCACTCTAGAGGAAGATAGACTGCGAGGCGCTCGGCGAGATAGGAGATGGGAAAGAACCAAAGGGGGCGGAATGAGTTTTCCACGATCATATCCACCTTGTCAGCCGCGAGTTCCATGGTCTTGCGATTGAAATATCCGACATGTGCCAGCCTGAGATGCCACCAACGCTTGCCTAGCAGGCGGGCCGCAATGCTGGAGATGTCCGGAGTCACAACAATAAAACGACCGTTCTCTGTCATGGCGTTCCTGCAATGCTCCATCAGGGAAAGAGGGTCGCCAACGTGTTCGATGACATCAACAAGGAATACATAATCGTATCGTTGGCCAACGAGGTTTGAATGAGGGTACAGGCCTTCTTGCAATTCAACACCGGAGAGAATACGGGCCTGCTCGACCAGGCTGTGGCTAGGTTCGACGCCGTCCACCTGGATGCCGCGGGCCTTAAGATCGGCAACTAGGATGCCGACTCCGGCACCTACTTCGAGAGCAGAATGCGCCTGAGGATACATGCGGACGATCTTGGATGCGAGCCATCTCATTTGCAGTCGCCGGTTGTCGAGCCCCTCAGCGTAGCCCGGATCCTCCATTTGTTCATAGAGCGACTGCAGTTGTCGTAACTCGTCACCGTCGGCGTAGATGAACCGGCATTCGCTGCATTGCAGGAGCTTCAGCGTCACGCCGTACCTCGCATCCGTGATCCGAAAGTCACTCGGACAAAGTTCGCGGTCCAGGTTTCGTTCCTTCCAAACCGACGCCGTCATATTCTTGCAGATCCAACATTCCATTTTTGTTTTACCCTAGCCCAGACCGATCAGGCGACCCAGTTCGAAATAGTCCTTGGCTCCCATCCAGTGCATGCCGGGTGAGGACGATCGACCGATGATAAAACATCGGACACCGGCGCGGCGGGCTGCTTCCGCGTCCACTTCGACCCGGTCGCCAATGTAGAGAGCCTGCTCGGGGCGAACCGCAAGCATCTCCAAAACGGCGAGCAGGCCCTTGGGATGAGGTTTGTAGCAACCAATGCCGGCATCACCAGCGGCGGTAACAGCTTGGAAGTACTTTCTGACTTCCAGCCGGTTAAGCTTTTCTTCCGCGGGATAGTCCGAGAGGACACCCAAGGTTATTCCTTTGGAATGAGCCTGCGCGAGGAAGGGCACCAGCCCAGGGTAGCGACAGCCCAGCAGAAGGGGAAGTGGAGCCTGCACAAACCATTCCTTGACATAGCAACGGACTGACTCTATGTCGATTCCGCTCATTTCCGACGCATATCGGAGTTGGACTTCGTCAAGCGGCTCCTCGAAATAATCTGTGTGACGCATGTGCTCCATTGCCCTCCGATATGCAGACAGGCACTTCGCGATCCTCCGTCCGCGACTAGGCGTGAACGTCAAACGGCGGACCATGCGCAAGACCATCTGAATACGGAGCTTTGTCGCACTGTAAAGTGTGCCGTCAACGTCAAAGACAAGCGCGCCTGGCGCAATGGTTAGAGCCACGAGCAACCTAGCACCAGCGCGAAGGCAGAATTAAGGAATATCTGACAACCGGAGAAGGTCATTTAACGAATAATGGTAGCACAACAGACGCCAGATTATGCAGGTCATGGTGGAGACCAAGTTCTCCCCGGAAACCAACAACACACTATACTCTGTAGATTTCTCCGATCATTGGTTGTGGTTCTCGTAAACTTCGAAGTTGTTGACAGTAAGAATCCCCCGGCAGAGCCGGGGGCTTTACGATGGCTGGCCCCTCAAAGGGGCCTGATCGCCATCGAGGAAGGACGCACCCCCGAGCAATTCCGGGTCGAACAAGCACCCGACGACAGCGGATGCGCCTAAAGAATGGATGGTACGGCAGCGGAACATACTCCCGGAACTGTCAAACTGCTGCTGCCTCCCCGGCAGAGCCGGGGGATCTCCTACGTTGGTTTAGGGGGCATTCCTTCTTTCGATTCCGATGTTCAGCACCCGATCCCAGCATCCCAACACCCAACAATCTGATCCTTCAACCGCTCTGTCAGTAGTTCGACGCATTCCCGCATCATACCCGGCCCGTCTGCTTCCGGCTACGCCGGGTTAGCAAGAAGGAGAATAGAAGTCCGACAATACGGTAACGCGGGCGGTACTTGTTTGGAAGTAATACGAAAGGTGAATGGCCTGCGCGTGGATATCGCCTGTCTGTAATGGGCAAACTTCCCGAGCAAGAACAACATTAACGGTGGATGATTAAATAGTTCATGATATATCCCGCCATTAATTTGTTGAACTCGCACCCTGTGTCGATACACTTCGATCGGCGTTTCGCCCTGAGCTAACGTGGAGCTTGCCTTCCACATATCGACATCGTTAGTACCATAAGTGTTCCACGCCAGCAGGATGTCTACACACAGGGCTCCAAACGCAACCACGAGTGCCCACCGGATGAACCTTGGAGGGCCTTTTTGTGTTGCGATATCCGATCCGGCTAGTTCTCCTGATAACGGCACATCACTTGAACTCCCTCTCGAACGATCAGCCATAGTTTACCCCGGCGATATACCCCTTACCATCATGCATTAAAGATATCTAAGCGTCTAGGAGTGTGTCGGAATGAAAGGTGAGCCCAACATAGAATCGACAACATAAAAGGATTGAGTGCGCAGAAAGAGTCTGTAAGTCGTGGATTCTACGTACAATAAGTTTTCTCTCCGACACACTCCCAGGTTGTTATCATTTGTCGAATCGACGGAAGGATCACCGTATCCGCGCACGCCGGCCTGGGCATCTCTCCAGTGAAACGAGAATGCTATTTATCGGCTCGCCGATGTGTCGTCGTCACCCAAAATTGAGCATTTGGCCGAAATAGGATGGACGAGGCGCAGAAGCTGGCTGCCATCAATACCGTAAACGTC
>Ga0163153_10008849_pt1 | contig 10320 bp, 5 predicted proteins | sample OliLakLV19MP6IB1_FD_148629 | JGI IMG/M metagenome (GOLD analysis project Ga0163153, IMG submission 148629) | Freshwater microbial mat bacterial communities from Lake Vanda, McMurdo Dry Valleys, Antarctica - Oligotrophic Lake LV.19.MP6.IB-1 | ecosystem: Environmental > Aquatic > Freshwater > Lake...
GTATTGGGATTACGACTGTCGGAGTGCAACTCCTCCAAACGAATGGTATTGGGATTACGACGGTCGGAGTGCAACTCCTCCAAAACGAAGGGTATTGGGATTACTACGGTCGGAGTGCAACCCCTCCAAAACGAAGGGTATTGGGATTACTACGGTCGGAGTGCAACTCCTCCAAAACGAAGGGTATTGGGATTACTACGGTCAGAGTGCAACCCCTCCAAAACGAAGGGTATTGGGATTACTACGGTCGGAGTGCAACTCCTCCAAACGAAGGGTATTGGGATTACGACGGTCGGAGTGCAACTCCTCCAAAACGAAGGGTATTGGGATTACGACGGTCGGAGTACAACCGGTTAAGAAAGACTTCTGCTGTAAGATGATTGAACGTTTACCCTACATTTTTGATCAAATTGAGCGATGTTGATGACCCGGAAGAAATGAGATATTCTTGGTGAAGGACCTTTTTCTGATGATTTTTGCCATAAGGGCTCAAACGGGGTCTCGCCCACCCAGGAAAAAAGCCATATTATAGCTGATGATCAAAAGAAGGCTGGTAAATTTCGAAAACCATTTGTCTTTTTCTAGGGCTTAAAGGTGGTTTTTTATGATTTTATTCCTGATGCCGGCCATCAATGTGCAGGTATATAAATATCAAATGTGGCTCCCTTGTTGATTTTACTCCGGGTAGTGATAATCCCATTATGGTTTTCTACGATTTTTTTTACTATGGCCAACCCTATACCGGTGCCGGCGTATTCTTCCTTGGTATGAAGTTTCTGAAACACTTCAAATATTTTGTCATTATACTCATTTTCAAAGCCCAGACCGTTGTCTGCCACACTGAGGTGTACGTAATTTTTGTCTGGGGAAAGAAGGTGGTTCCTTGTTTTCCTCCCTTTTTCCGTCCTACATCTGATGGTAATATGAGGCGGGCGTTTGGGGTGTGAAAACTTGAGTGCATTGCCGATGAGGTTTTGCAAGAGTTGACGAAACTGAAATGGGACAACATTCAGGGGACAGAGTTCAATCACTTCGATGACGGCCTGCTTTTGGTCTATGACTTCTTTAAAATCCGATTTAATGGTCTCGATGAAGGGGCCCAGGTCAGTGGTTTCAAATTTCCGTTTTGACGTATTTAACCGCGAAAATGAGAGTAAATCCTCAATCAAGGTTTGCATGCGTTGCGCAGAGTCCTGTAAAATCCGGAAATAGTGTTGACCTTTATCGGACAGGTTTTTATTTTCTTTTTCTAGCAGGCGACCGGCAAAGGTTTGAATTTTACGTAAGGGTTCCTGCAGGTCATGGCTCGATACATAAGCAAAAGCTTCCAGTTCTTTATTCACTTTTATAAGTTCTGCATTGGCTGTCTTTAAATCCCGGGTCCTTTTATCGACGGCTTTTTCAAGGGCTTCCCGCAGCTCCACCTGTTGTTGAATCTCTGTCGTTGCACCAATCCATTTTACGATTTTTCCTTTATCGTCTTTCACCGGTGCGGCGCGGCTGAGGTGCCATTTATATTCTCCAGCTTTATTCTGTATCCGCATTTCAATTTCAAAGTTTTTTCCGCTTTTAATCGACCGGTTCCACCGTTTGTTTACTTCCTGTTGTTCTTCCGGATGGATAAATTTAATCCATCCATGTGTTATTAAATCTTCAGCATCCAATCCGGTATATTCCAACCAGTTTTTATTGTAATAGAAAACCCGGCCGGACTCGTCGGCATGCGATATTTTTTGTGGCATCAGTTCAGCCAGTTGGCGGAAATTTTCTTCGCTTTCTTTTATTTTTTTATTCAGGATGGCTTGCGGGGTCACTTCATTGGCTATGATGGCTACACCTTCAATTTCTTCTTTTGAATTGCGCTGCGCCTGGTAGGTAAAATTATAATAAATCAATTCCGCCTTGCCCTTTCGGATCAGCGTAACCGGGGATTCATAGGCATGGAAGGGTTTCCCCGTTTTGAAAACATTCATCAATAATTTATCAAATCCCTGGGCTTTGATCTCAGGCAGGACGGTAAACAAGGATTTGCCAATGCAATCGTGGCCTTTGTCCCACGATTTTAAGATGGCTTCATTGGCGATTTCAATGATCATTTCTTTTCCTTTAAAAATGCAAATCATAGAGGGAGAGGAGTTGATCATGTTATGGTACCGGTACTCACTTATTTTCACCCTTCTTTCCGCTTCTTTCCGTTCCGTAATGTCTTCAATGGAGAGCAGGATTAATTTCTCGGAACTATTTTTGTGGATGACTTCACGGGCATTGAGCAGCATGATCAGTGAACCTATAGTCGGAAAGGTATGAGTGACCTCAAAATCATTAAATATTGATTTTTCAGGCAGTATTTTTTCAAGCAAGGTCCGGAGTTCGGGGATGTCCCATTGTTTATTGCCTAATTCATAGATCAAAGCCCCTTCGGTCTCACTTTTATTGACCCGGAAGGTTTTATAAAACGCATTATTGGCCGTTTTGATTCGGAGGTTATTATCCAGCACCAGCAAGGGCTCACGGATGTTGGCCACAATAGATTCAGCGTAATTTCGGGCCACTGCGATCTGCTCATTCAGGCTAAGCATTTCCTGATTAACGACCATCAGTTCTTCAACGGTACTTTGCAGTTCTTCTTTGCTGGTCTCCAACTCCTCGTTCAAGCTTTGCAATTCTTCGCTACCGCTCAGCAATTCTTCATTGGCACTTTGCAGTTCTTCATTCGAAGCTTCCATATCCTCCGTAATACTGCGCATATCTTCCCTGGTTTGTGCCAACTCCTTTTCCAGTTGCCGGATCCGGGCATGTCTATCCTTCTGAGTGTGGCTGAGGGGGACAATGGGTGGTGTTTCCTGGGCCAGGAAAGGCTGGTGCCTTGTAGAATCCTGATCATGAAACAAGATTAGAAAATGGAGATCCCTGGTGTTGGCTAAAGGCAAAGCCTCTATGGAAATGTAGCGCAATACCCCGTTTACTTCCACTGGAATACCTTCTTTTAAAACCGGTGCCTTTTCTTTTTTGGCCTTATGCAGGATATTACGCAATTCAAATGCCAGCCCATGCTTGGCCATAGCCAATAGATTATGACTGGGTTTGCCGGTCGTTTGTTCTAAATAATTTACGGTGCTCCCTCGAAAATGAACAATGTCCATCATTTCATTGACCACAACCCCTGGTGGAGTGTATTTACTGAGAATAATATCATCGGCGGTCTTTTGAAAGTCGGAACGTATGAATTCGTTTCTGGTCGGGGGATTGTGGTGCAACAAATTTTGCTCACTGCGTGGGCTCGCAGCCGTCATAAACCGGCCGGGCACATCTTTTCGGGAAAAAATTTTTTCGATTATCGATGCTGGCGCAAATAGCTCTGGTACCCCACTGATGGTTTCTGATTTGCCCAACATTAAGTATCCGGATGGATTGAGGGCATAATGAAAAGTAGTGAGTGCTTTTTTCTGCAAATAGGGTTCCATGTAAATGAGCACATTCCGGCAACTGATCAGATCCACCTTTCCAAAAGGAGGATCTTTTAAAAAATTGTGGTGTGCAAATACACACATATCCCGCACCTGTTTATTGACCTGATAATGCCCATTGGTCATGGAAAAGAAATCCGTTAATCGACGGGGGGAAACCCCGACCAATTCAATTTTGCTGTAGATGCCCAGGCGTGCTTTTGTGATAGCCAGTTCACTTAAATCACTCGCGAAAATCTGCACTTTTTCACCCGAACCAGAGTTGGCTTCATTAAAATATTCTTTTAAACTTATAGCTATGGAATAAGCCTCTTCACCGGTACTACATCCCGCTACCCATACCCGCAAAGGGTCATAAGAAGTTTTATTTTTCAGGATGAGCGGAAAAACGATCTCAACAAGGTTTTCAAAACTTTTTTTGTCTCTGAAAAAGGAAGTGACCGGGATTAACAGGTCATTATACAAGGCATCCTGCTCCTCTTTATGTTCTCGTAAAAATTTCAGGTATTCCCCCATCGCCTTGTTTTGATTTAAGGCCATTCTGCGGGTTATTCTTCTTCGGATGGTCGTTTGTTTATAATAAGTAAAATCAGTTCCTTTGCGGATGCGCAGAACAGAAAGGACCTGCCTGAACAAATCTTCCAGTTCCACGGATTCCTTATCTTCCCGGACAGCAGAGGTATTGAGTATCCTGGTAACCTCTATCAATTTTTGAGGAATTTTTTCTGGTGGTAGTATAAAATCAACCACCCCTGCCTCAATCGCGCTATGAGGCATACCTTCATATGCAGCGGATTCTTCATCCTGGGCAAACGTAATGCCTCCATGACCTTTAATAGCTTTTAACCCTAAGGTGCCGTCAGAAGCTGTGCCGGACAATACCACGCCGATGGCATGAGCCTGGTGTACCTCTGCCAGCGAACCAAAAAATAAATCAATAGGTAAGTTGCGTTCGGTTCTACTTTTAGCCGGCCGGGGCTCAAGCTGCAGGATACCATCCGTTGCCACCAACATCTTATTGCTTGGGATGATGTAAATATGATTGGGTTGTACTTTAATCTCATCCGATATTTCCATTACCGGAATAGGCGTAATTTTTTGGAGAATTTCAGGCAACATACTTTCGTGATTGGGATCCAGGTGCTGTACGAGCACGAAGGCCATGCCGGAGTCTTCAGGGATGGCTCTTAATAGTTTTTTAAAGGCATCCAATCCGCCAGCCGAGGCGCCTACCCCCACCACCGGAAAAAGATTAGCCGATTTAAGTAATTTTTCGCCTCGGTTTTTTTTGGGGGGGGTTGATTTCATTTGCTTTCGGTTTTAAGTCATCGGTTAGTACAAAATTTGCACTTCCCGGCAATGAATTGTTTTTGTCTGCGATCAGGACAAGGGCTTTGTAAATCACTTTTTTGAGATCTGAAAATTTTGCCGGCTTACGGATATAGTAGTGAGCGGCATCGCGGTATACCTGCTTGACTTTTTCCTTTTCATCTGCACTGGAGAATATAACCACCGGAATGTTTTCTAAATTATGGTCCCGTTTTATCAGCCCCAGGGTGGTGAAACCATTTTTTCGCGGCATATTGAGGTCGAGAAAAATCACATCCGGCAGTTTATTCCCCTTTCTGGTCAGCCGTTCCAGGAGTTTCTCTCCATTGGGCACTGTGGCAAATTGAACAGAGACCGGAAGTTCGTCCAGGGCTTCTTTAAACAGCAGGCAGTCGTCTTTGTCATCGTCTGCAAGGAGGATATGTAGTTTCCGGGTTATGGGTAATAAATCGTCGCTGGCTTTCATTTTGCTTAAATCCAGTAAGTTACTGCATGTTTTTAACTTGATTGGAAGTTTTAGTCCACTACCTGGATCGTGTGGTCCAAAACCCGCGGTTTCAGGCGAGGACGCCTGAAATAACCCCGCTACAACCCGCGGTTTCAGGCGAGGACGCCTGAAACAACCCCGCTACAACCCGCGGTTTCAGGCGAGGACGCCTGAAACAACCCCGCTACAACCCGCGGTTTCAGGCGAGGACGCCTGAAACAACCCCGCTACAACCCGCGGTTTCAGGCGAGGACGCCTGAAACAACCTGAAACAACCCCTTCAGGCGAGGACGCCTGAAACAACTGATTTTTTACTTTAGATTTGCCCTCCTGATGTTTACAGTTTATGAAACTTAATTGTCTGATCGCCTTCTTTGCAGCACTATCTGCATTGCTCCATAGTCATTTTTTGTTTGCACAAAAACAACCGGTTATTACCCGGTATATTGAGGTAAGCAAAGCCAATGCGGCATACTTTTCATATTCAGATGGCAGTGCTTATATTCCGATTGGTATCAATCTCATCAATCCCAGTGGACGTTACCAATCAAATCCGGATTCGGCATTTTATGAAATTGATCTATGGATGAAAAATCTGGCTGCCAACGGAGGGAATTATGTCCGGATATGGTTAAGTCAATCCTTCTGGGATATCGAAGACCAGGTTGCCGGGCAGTATCAAGAGGAGAAGGTGAAACGGATTGACCGGTTCATGGAGATGGCCCGGACGTATAATTTGAAATTTAAAGTTACCCTGGAGCATTTCAGGGGTATCACGTTGCAGGAAAATGCCCAGAACTGGGCCAGCAAAGCGGTTTATCATACTTCAAAGGGAGGGCCACTGGATAGTATACGTCAGTACCTACGGTCACCGGAAGGCCAACAACTTTTTTTAAACAAAGTAGATTTTTATCAAAAACGATATGGAAGTGATACCTTATTTTTTGGATGGGAATTGTGGAATGAAATGAATGCTATGAAAGGTCCTGAAGACTCCATATTCTTTGCCTGGAATGTAAAAATGCTGGCAGAGGTTAAGAAGCGTTTTCCGGAAATCCTGGTGATGCAGAGCCTGGGTAGTTTTGACCATGAAAATGTGAGATCAATTTATAAAAAAATGATGCTCCTGCCGGGGAATGAAGTAGCTCAGGTCCACCGTTACCTTGACCTGGGAGCTAAGATGGAAGTGTGCCAGGCACCGATGGATATCATTTGTTCTTCGGCAATTGAAGAGTTAATGTCTTATCACAGCGGCAAGCCTGTAATCCTGGCGGAGACTGGCGCTGTGGAACCTAATCATGCAGGCCCCAGTAAATATTATCCTTTAGATACCTCAGGGAGTTTATTGCATGATATTTTATTTGCACCATTTTTTTCAGGATCAGCCGGTGCGGGCATGGCCTGGCATTGGGAATCCTATGTTCATAAAAATAATTTATGGTATCATTTTGGGCGGTTTCATGAAGCGATTAAAGGCATTGATCCCATTAAAGAATCGTTTAAGGCAACCAAAGCAGAGCACCGCGCTGTCCGAATCTATATACTTAAAGGCAAAAAAACGAGCTTGTTGTGGTTTAGGGACAAATCAAATACCTGGCAATCTGAATTGGAGCAGGGTGCAGGACCGCAGACGCTTCACGGCATCCAGGTAGATTTAAAAGAATTGGGTTTAAAAATATCTCCAGGGAGAATGGAAGTATATGATCCGTGGAAAAATACATGGAGTGTAGTAAAAAGAGAAGGTAATGGACTTTTTTTACCGGATTTTAAAAGGTCAGTGGTTTTACGATTAAAAAATTAATCATTACTAATTCAATGTCGTTTAGATAAGACTCTATGTGAATTTCTACGCTACGCCGCTACGCTGCTAAGCTGTTTCTATCCTCCTAAGCACGCTGTGGTTCAATATTAGAATACAAGAGCTTGAACCACATAAGAACATAGAACACAGCGTAGCGTAGACGTCCACATAGAACCTTGACTAAACGACATTGATTTCTAATTAATTATAGGGTCTAAGGATTAAGTCTAGGACAATCATTGAATTGAAAATGTATAAGTTCCTTGAGGTGCTGTGCGAGGTTTGGTTTCTGTTTTGCCAGAGGAGGAGACGGCTGAAATATAATATTCAATGGAAGTTCCAGCCTGGTGAAACGGGATTTCTGCATAAAAAAGATTGGGTGTACCATTGGGTTTGAGCCGGATACTATTCCATTCGTTTCGTCCGGATATTCGCCAATGCACCAGGCATTGTTTCTGAATAAGGCCTTTTTTACTGTAGTCTATGATCGTACAATAGACAATGTTTTTATGTGTTGAATTTACCGGAGATTCAATACGTTTTGCACTGATAAACAACATTTCAGGGTCCCAGATAGCCCTCGTACGGCAATGCAGGGCGTCTCCATCCCGCCAGCCGTAAAGGAGGTAATGCTCATTCAATTTTTGGCTCACCATGGGCTCGTCTTTCAGTTCAAACTCAAATCCTTTTACCGTATAACCCGGCATTACTTCCTGCCATCTTTTCAAAGCCTGCTCGTCTTCCTTTATTTTGAAGAGGGGAACATAGATGGTCTTATTTAATATTAAAGAATTGGTATAGGCGGCGAGTTGGTCTTTATAATACCGGCCTGTCTTTATTCTGACTATTTCATAAGGTCTGCCATAAGGGGTTTTCATCCCGACTAATTCTTTTTGAAGGATCGATTCATAGATAGGATAAAGATCATGGTCCAATGGCGGTTCAATGACCAGCATACGCTCTTCATCCAATAACTTGAGGTAACAATCTATATGCTGGATACCCCTTTTCTCAAAATTGGATAGAATATGATACTGGCGGATCCCGGTCAATTCTTTGTTAAGTTTAAAAAACCGGTTTTCAGAAATGCCAAAGTATTGATTTTCATTTAGCAATATGCAGGTAGAAAATGCGGTTCCTAAACCATCGTTAGCTACGTTTCCTCCGGTGTTGATAAAAGGCAAATCTAATACAGCCAGATTAAGTCCATTACCTAGTGACAAGGTTGCTGCATCATCGATTTCCGTTTTGATGATTTTATGCTCTTTGGTTTTGTATATAAACTCCAGGGAGTCCTGGCAGGGAAGGCCGGTGATAGGTGTCGAAAATATATATTTCCCATCGGCGAGTTTCATTTTCCCTTCCGGGGTATAAACGGCTCCGGGTCCCCAATCCCTGACCCACCAGGAATCCAGTCCCTGTGCTGCATAGATAAAAGATGTTTTCGCAGGGTTTATTCCCCAATCGTTATACCATTTTTGGGCCTCCTTTTTAACTGCTTCATTTTCCACGATAGTATATACATGATTATCCCTGGCCAGTTCGATGACCAATTTATAAGGAACACTCAGGGGCCAGACCAACATCGTCCCAATGGCGGGTTCCCACTCGGCGGCTAAGCGGTTATCCAAGCCCTGGGTATAAAAATGGTTATCCGGTGGATTTTCATTTACGCCCAGCCTGGTCGAACATGAAAAACCAATGAAAAGGGATAAAACGATCGGTGTTTTAAAAATAGAATTGCCAGTATAAATTTTGAGAAAGTTGAGCATACACTTCCGGATATCCGGGCAATTTACAATTTATTTAATCCTGATAATTTGAAGGCGCTATAGTCAGATATACCGAGCCACCGGGCAATGCCGACTAAGAAAGGAAAAATTTTGATCCTGTCGGTCCACCCCAATTGGAATCTACTTTATTCTGGTCCTGGTGACCCAACGCCTTAGTCTGTTTTCATACGCTCGAACCTTGTTTATTCCATGAGCAGGGATCTTAACGGGTTGGCCACGGCAGCCTTGATCGCCAGAAAACTAACCGTGATTAAGGCGATGATCAATGCGGATACACCAATCTGAATACAATAAATTTTTAACCTGACCGATAGAGCAGGAGTCAGATTAAATCGTCTAATTCCCTGATCATAACATGGTCAACGACGGTGTAATTATTACCTATATACGTTGTTTCAGAGCCTCTTTTTTATAAAACCATTTTTTCATAAAATCGTATGGCTTTAGTATTTGCAAAGTATACCTTCAATCGGAGGCTTAATTGGTTGTAATCCCGTGCCGACTCATCCAGTTTTTGTATTAGTTGTGTTCCGATCCCCATGCCCTGGGTGGAGGGCAGCAAATAGAGTTTATGGATCATCAATTGAGGTTCGGAATTATATCCGGGTTCAAACGAAGTAAATCCAAGCGGCTTACCCATGTTTTCTATCAGCATAAATTGATGCCTTTTCTCCAGCATTTGATGACTAGGGGACTGCCGGTTGTAGATCAAACCAAGCATATAACTAATCTGTTCTGCGGGCAGGATATCCCTGAAGGTAACTGGCCAGGTGGTGTATGCAATATGCTGAATGGTCTCCATATCGTTCAATCCGGCATTCTTAAATTCTATCCCGTTACTGTTAGTTGAAGTCATCTGTCTATTATAGGGCATGCTGATAAATATCTAATTCAATTAAAATCAACAACATATCAGAACAATTATTGAAATTAATGCAAGGCAATAGGCGATTTTTCCCTTAAAACAATGCATTTGTAAGTGATATTTTGGGGTTGTATGTGCATCGATCCCGAAATTTCGGAATTATTTCGGTGACTTGAGATACTGATATTTGGATAAATTAGGGGCTGACCAAAAAGGCTAACGTCAAGGAATAAGTTGTTTGATATTGGTTTGAAGTTCTTAAACTTCAAACAGCCGCAGCAGTGAAACTGCGGAGCGGCGGCGCAATAGTTTTATATTTTGCTGAAAAACAAATAATTAGTTCATTGCTTAAATATCAAGGTATGGCGCCGCCTACGGCTGTTCGAATTTCTACGTTTCACCAAATTTATTATGATATTTTTTTCTATGCATAATTGCCAAGCTTTACGAAAGGAGTTCCCCGTTGAACTACGGCAAACACTCTGGCTACCAATTTGTTTTTAACACTATTAATGACCACTCCTTCCACTTTGCCTTCTTTTATTTTTCGTTGGTAATACGTTCTGATCTCGGGGTCG
>Ga0163153_10008850_pt1 | contig 10319 bp, 8 predicted proteins | sample OliLakLV19MP6IB1_FD_148629 | JGI IMG/M metagenome (GOLD analysis project Ga0163153, IMG submission 148629) | Freshwater microbial mat bacterial communities from Lake Vanda, McMurdo Dry Valleys, Antarctica - Oligotrophic Lake LV.19.MP6.IB-1 | ecosystem: Environmental > Aquatic > Freshwater > Lake...
ACTGCGTGTTTATTCTTTTAATGAACCTGCTGACGATATTCGAGATTTTGATATTTATTTTCTTGGCTTTTATGACAATCCTTATGCATTGGTTAGTCGTTCGGATTGGTTTATTCTTACTTCCTCGTGGGAGGGGTTCCCAATGGTGATCGGTGAGGCCATGGCGTGTGGCACTCCCGTAATTTCAACAGATTGTCATACAGGGCCTCGTGAATTTTTATCAGATGGTAATGAACCGGTAAATTCGCTTACTGATTGTGAGAAGAAGGAGTACGGTATTTTGATGCCTTTAATGGACACCGCTGCTATGGCTACCAGGCTTGGCGACTTGACAAAACAATTGGTCCTGTTTACGCAGGATAGTGAGTTGCGTGATCGATATTCAAAGAAGGGGTATGATCGTGTGAACCGGTTTTCGGCTGAGCCTACAATGACTCGCTGGTATTCAATTTTAAATAGCCTGAAATGATAAGGAATTTTATAAAATCAAATTTTCCAGGGTTCGTTCATCTTATAAACAGAACGTATAACCACCTTTATCATCTTCGGTTTTACGGTAAAAAAAGAATCCATGTTTTTTCAAACATCTATAAAAAAAACCATTGGGCGGATGTCGAATCGGTTTCGGGGCCAGGGTCTAGGCTGCAAAATACCATGTTGATACGAAATGCTCTTACACAGATTATTTCAAAGTATCAGATTAAAACAATGCTTGATATCCCTTGCGGGGATTTTAACTGGATGCAAAAAATGGACTTGTCACAGGTTAGTTACACGGGCATGGATATCGTATCTGATTTGATAAAAAGTAATACCATGAATTTTGGCGGAGATAACCGGAAATTTATGGTAGCCGATCTTGTAGAAGATAAATTACCAAAATCGGATTTGGTTTTTTGTAGAGATTGCCTTGTTCATCTGTCCTTCAACGACATACAAGCAGCACTTGCAAACATGAAAAGGAGCCAATCAACCTATCTGCTGGCAACATCCTTTACGGATCACTCAAATTTTGACATCGTAACGGGAAATTGGCGGCAGATTAATTTGCAGGCAAGCCCCTTTAACCTGCCACGTCCTTTAGAAGTCTTTAATGAAGGCGAACCCGGGGAAAATAACGATAAATCGATGGCACTATGGCACCTGCAGGACTTGCCGTAACTGCCGGCTAATCTGCGTATTTTTACAGGCAATGTCTTCCCCTAAAAGAGTTTTAATTATTGAAAACAGCATACACGTTACTGGTGCGTTAAAGTCCATAATCAGGGTAGCGTTTGATTTGCAACACCTGTATTCATTTGTCTTTGTGCTTCCAGTGGGTAGTCAGGGTCGTTTTTTGGTAGAGAAGTTTGGGTTCACTACCATCTACGAATTACCGATGAAAGAATTAAACAGAAGCGTTAAGTCTTTTCTTATTTACCTGCCTTATTTAATAAGCAATTCAATAAAGCTGAGGAAGCTAATCCATACTGAGAATATAGATCTGATCCATGTGAATGATCTCTATAACCTTATCCCGGTCGTTTATAAAGTATCAGGCGGAAGTAAGCCATACATATGTCATATTCGCTTTCTGCCAACCGCCTTCCCTAAGTCAATTTTTAATCTATGGCTCCACCTTCATCTGAAATTTTCAGAGACAATTATTGTGGTATCCCTTTTTCTAAGGAACCAGTTACCTTCTCATCACAAAATAGAATGGATACCGAATGAGCTTCCTATTAATGAGCAGTATCCACCGGCTGATTTCACAACGCCTAAGGAGGTATATACATTTTTGTATCTGGCAAATTACATTCCCGGTAAGGGACAGCATTATGCGCTGGAAGCTTTTGCTAGGGTAAAGGATGCGTTGCCAAACTGGAAATTGCGATTTGCCGGTGGAGATATGGGATTACAGAAAAATAAAATGTATAGAGATCAGTTAAAGGCGAGAGCCAATGAGTTGGGGATAGATCAAAAAGTTGATTGGATTGAGTTTGTGGAAGATACCGAACGCGAATATAAAAATGCCGATATTATTTTAAATTTTTCAGAAGCAGAATCCTTTTCTATTACTTGTCTGGAGGCATTGTTTTACGGAATGCCATTAATTGCTACAGATTGTGGTGGACCGTCTGAGATCGTTGATCATAACCTGACGGGTTTATTGGTTTTGAATAGAGATATTGACTCCATGGCTACAGCCATGATTCAATTGGCAAGTAATAAAGATCTACGCATTCAATTTGGAGAGAGTAGCAGATCGATATCCAGAAAAAGGTTTAGTATGGAGAAAACATCCTATCGTCTATACGATGTTTACAATAAGGTACTAGAGAAAGATCGTGTGATTATGAGCAAAGAATGATAGGTATGCGTTTCATTATTTCTATTTTTTTTATTCTGTCTGGTTTAAACTTTTCAAACGCCCAGGTACTTGATTTTGGCTCTCTGGTCAGCGCTTGCCTTCAGGAGAATGTTGTGTTGGTGAATTCATCCACCAATGTTACAGGCGGATTTCAATGGGATTTTTGCGAGGGAGAATTATTAAAATCCCTGGAGGCCACCCTTACAAATAGAGTAAATGCCATTGATCAGGCTGCTGGAATTGTTACCGTTCAGGATGCAGGAAATTATTATTCTTTCGTGATTGACCGGGCTACCAACTCCTTACATCGACTGGAGTATGGAGCAAGCCTGGAAAACTCACCGGTGGATAACCTTGTCGGATTACCGGTGGGCACATCATTGCTTTCTCCACAGGGTTTTAACCTTATTCGTGTTTCAGGTTCATGGTATGGATTTGTAGTAAGCACCGGAAATAATAAAGTCTATCGATTGGATTTTGGTTCGCTGCTCACTAATTCTCCGACAGCAGTAGAGTTAGATTTTTCAGGGAATCTGAGTATTCCAATTGAAATCCAAATTGCATTGGAAGGCGCCACGTATTATCTGGCAGTAATCAATTTCTCTGGCAATAACGTGGCAGTGGGTAGTCTTGGCAATGCAATTACCAATCAGCCACAATCATTCAACCTGGTGGCTTTGCCTGGTGCGAGCAATCCATATGGATTTAGTATTAGAAAATTCAGCGATGCAAAATGGAGGGGTATTGTTGGCTCCTTTAGAATGGAAATTTTCATTCTATTTCTTTTGATAATGGGTTGTCTCAGGCCCCGGTTGTAAATAACATCACCACTTCATTTACTGCCGTTGTAAATCCCGTAAAGTTGGCACTTGAAACCTGGGGTGATGAAAGTGTTTTGTTAGTGATGTCGGCAGGTGGATTTGTTCAAAGAGTTCATTTTACCCGTAGATCATTGCTAACTTCGGTAGCATCTTCTGACGTGTTAAACACAACATCATATGGATCGCCACTGGCCTTTTCAACGTTTTACGATAATGGAAAGTGGCGGGCACTTACGTTTTCAAATTCAACCCGTGACTTACGCAGCCTCTATTTCAATTCGACCTGTAGTGGTGTAAGTCAATCTTATTTTTCAGGGGAAATTCCACCGGTCATATCATTCAGTGAGCCGGGTTTGAAGGATGTTTCACTCTTGTCGAATATAGGTGGAATCTTGGAAAGGAAAACGCACATCATTACAGTCACGGCTTTGGTAGCTCCGCAAATAGACTATTCATCAAACGCCATGTGCGTAGGTAATGCGGTGGCATTTTCAAGTTCATCGGACCGGCCGATCTCTCAATACAACTGGAACTTTGGAGATTTGAACAATTCAACTCTTCAAAACCCAACCCATCAATACGGTAATGTGGGGTTATATGTATCATCACTCACTGTCGTGGCTGATAACGGATGCTCCAATTTCATTACCAAGACAATTAAGATTTACTCGCCTCCGGTCGCCAGCTTCAATCCTCCTGCGGGCCTCATTTGTACCAATAATGAATTTACTTTTACTAATACTACCACAGATAGTTTTGAGGGCAATCTAACCTATGAATGGTTGGTCGATAATATTTTGGAATCCACCGTGCGTGATTTGAAATATACATTTAGGTCAGGAGATGACAAATCAATAAAATTAAAGGTTGCCATTCCGGGTTGTTTCAGCGAGCAGACGCAATCAATTTTAAATGTGCAAAGCGGCCCCGTGGTGGCCTTCACGCATGCCGGCAAATGTGAAGATGAAAGTATTTTTTTTATCAATGGGTCATCCGGTTCGATAAGCGATTATGTGTGGGATTTTGGAGATGGCATCATCAGCTCAATACAGAATCCAATTCATGTGTTTCGCGATCCGGGCAAGTATTCTGTCTTATTACAAGTCAATGGAACCAATGGCTGTACCAGCAACCTCTCAAAAATAGTTGACATCTATTCAGTTCCTCAAACCAATTTTTCGCTGGATCTCCCACCCTTTGCGTGTAGCGGATATCTTTCGCAATTCAATGATCTGACACCATCAATGCCGGATAGCAACATCGCAACATGGGCGTGGTCGTTTGGTGATCTGCCGGTAGGCACTTCTTCACAAAAAAATCCTTTGTATACGTATTCCCTTGCCGGGGATTATTCAGTTTCCCTCACGACCACATCAAATTTTGGATGTAGTAATTCAATACAAAAGACAGTAACAATATATCCTTCACCAAAGGCAGATTTTTCATTCGATATTGCGTGTGTCAATCAGGGCACACAATTTACTGACGCATCTACCGGGGATATTAAGTCATGGTTGTGGTCAATTCAAAGTGCTACGTATTCAGTAAAAGATCCTGTTCATATTTTTAAATCATCAGCCACGCACACGGCTTTACTTACTGTGACAGGCAAAAATAATTGCATCAGCCAGATTTCAAAAAATGTGAGTGTGCCTGTTCCGATAGTGGCTGATTTTACTTCGCAAAGTACGTGTGCCACAAAGCCGGCCTTGTTTGATGAGATCAATAAAGGGGGTGCAGATCCTGCTGTATCATGGAAGTGGGACTTTGGTGATCAGAGTTCAGGCACTGGCTCACCAGCGCAGCATGTTTTTACTTCAGCGGGAAATCCCTCAGTGACGATGAGTACCAAGAGACGGTCGGGATGCATCTATTCGATAACTAAAACCATTCCGATTATTGAACCACCCAAGGCCCAGTTTACTATTTTTCTAAATGCTGGCGCAGCTCCGTTTCCAGTTGATTTTGTAAATACATCTCTGCGGACGTCTTCCTATACCTGGAAGTTCGGTGATGCACTCAATTCTACCAGCACTGAATTTTCACCTTCGTTTACGTATACAGAGTTGGGCAACTATACGGCTGAGTTAACGGTTGAAAATGCATGGAAGTGCAAGGATAGTTACAGCGAGATTATTAGTGTGGTAATACCTCAGATTAATGCGGCCATTTCGGATTTTAAGTTGGAAAAAATTCCAGGCAGCGATACTTGGAATTCACTAGTTACCATTGAAAACAAAAGTAACGTAGCCTTGATTAATCCGGAGGTTTTTTTGGATATCTCTGGCAACGCGCTGATAAGCGAGAAGATCATGGGAGTGATAAAGCCCAACGAATTAATTACGCACACCTTCACGGCTGGCCTTGCGCCCCGCTCGGTTGACTTTGCCTGTGCGGAAATTAGAATTAATTCTGATGACTATTTCTTTGACAATCGTCAATGTGTCAATGTTGCTGAGCAATTTACTTCGCGGGCTCCGTATCCCAACCCTGCCAATGATTATCTGATCTTGGAATGGATAAGTACAAGCAGTGAGCCTATGGAAGTGATTATTTATAATGCATCGGGGCAGGTAATCAGTAGCAGACTGTATTCTCCAACACTAAAAGGCTTGAATCAGGTAAAAGTGGACGTAACTCAATTGACAGCGGGCATTTACTTTGTATCCTACTCGGTGGATAATAAGACCCGGAATTTTAGATTTTCTATCATCCGTTAGGTTTTGATATTAAGAATAATCTTCCGGTTATGTGATTGATGCCGGAATTTTATTTTAATTTTACTATGTTCACAAACTCCATTTTACCTAATCTTTTGATGAAGCCAAAACTTGACCCTACCGACCGAAAGATTTTAGAAATCCTTCAGTCCAACTCAAATATCACCAATGCGCAACTTGCCCTCGAGATCGGGTTGTCACCAGCGCCAACCTTGGAGCGGGTTAAAAAACTGGAGAACTCGGGAATCATAAAAAGTTATCATGCCGTGATTGATATGGCCAGTGTGGGCCTTGGTGTTTCCACGTTTGTGATGGTGTCGTTGAAAGGGCATAATAAAGAGAACATTGCCAAGTTTATGACCGCCATTCAGAAAATTGATGAAGTGGTAGAGTGTCATCATGTGACGGGCCAGGCAGATTTTATTTTAAAAATTGTGGCTTCTGATATTCCGGCTTATCAAAACCTGATGTTGGAAAAAGTTACGAATATTGAAGTGGTGGATAATATGCATACAACGGTGATTCTCTCCACCTTTAAAGACAGCAAAGTAGTGCCAATACCATGAGTGCAACCGATACATCAAATCGTGTGCTGGATGCCGCTAAGGTAAATCAAAAGATCACACGCATTGCTTACGAGATTATTGAGAATAATTTCAAAGAGAAAACCATTGTGATAGCTGGCATAGACGGTCAGGGATATTTACTCGCCAAGCAGATTGCTGCTGAATTGGGAAAAATATCATCGGTTAAAATTAACCTTGTTAAAGTATCATTGGATAAATTTTCACCACAGCAAAGTGAAGTAAAACTTGATGTGGAAAGCAAAGACATCAAAAAGAAATGTATTGTATTGGTCGATGATGTATTGAATACCGGTCGTACCCTCGCCTATGGAATGAAACCGTTCTTGAATATTGAGGTAAAAAAAATTGAAGTAGCCGTATTGGTGAATCGAAGCAACACGCTATTTCCAATTACACCCACCTACACAGGTTATGAATTGGCAACCACATTAACCGATCATGTTGAAGTAGTGCTCGGCAAGAACGCTTCAGTTTTTCTGAAGTAATTTTATATCCAGGATCACGTATCCAGAATCCACTTTAAAAATGTCAAGCTACAAACAACAGGACATAAAGAAGATCACTACCCATCAGCTTCAGGAGATGAAGAACCGTGGTGAGAAAATTTCCATGCTTACTGCCTATGATTATAGCATGGCTAAGATTATTGATGGTGCTGGCATGGATGTGATTCTGGTGGGCGACTCTGCTTCGAATGTGATGGCAGGAAACGAAACCACGTTACCCATTACGTTGGATCAAATGATTTATCACGCTACTTCGGTGGTGAAGGCTGTTAAGCGCGCCTTGGTGGTGGTGGATATTCCGTTCGGCCATTATCAGGGAAGTTCGGGAGAGGCGCTTCGATCAGCCATACGGATCATGAAAGAATCAGGTGCACACTCAGTAAAGTTGGAAGGCGGAAGTGAGATAAAAGACTCCGTCCTGAGAATTTTGAGTGCCGGTGTGCCCGTGATGGGCCATCTTGGCTTAACGCCCCAGTCCATTTACAAGTTTGGAACGTATACGGTGCGGGCTAAGGAAGAGGCAGAAGCAAACAAACTCATCGAAGATGCTTTGCTGCTTCAGGAATGTGGCTGTTTTGCCCTGGTATTAGAGAAAATTCCTGCCGAGCTGGCCAAAAAAGTAGCGTCTCAATTACAAATACCCGTGATTGGCATTGGTGCCGGCTCGGATGTAGACGGTCAGGTGCTGGTTATGCAGGATATGCTGGGGATCAACAAAGAATTTAAACCCCGTTTTTTACGCAGATATGCCGATTTACATACAATCATTACCGAAGCTGTGCAGAAATACATCAGCGACATTAAAGCCCGCGATTTCCCGAATCAGGATGAGAAGTATTAGTGGTAGTTTTAAATACCTCGATAATTTTTAATTTCACGGTAGTTTTGAACCCTTTATAATTTTAATCAGTATAAAATGAGCGATCAAAAAATTACCATCACCAATGGAAAGTTGAATGTTCCTGACAACCCTATCATCCCTTTTATTGAAGGTGACGGTACAGGACGAGATATCTGGCGTGCTTCCCAACACGTATTTGATTCAGCAGTAGCAAAAGCCTATGGCGGCAAGAAAAAAATAAACTGGAAAGAAGTACTGGCGGGAGAAAAATCCTTTACCAAAACTGGCAACTGGCTTCCTGATGAAACCCTCGATGCTTTCAGAGAATATTTGGTTGGAATAAAAGGCCCGCTCACCACCCCGATCGGTGGCGGCATTCGTTCTTTGAACGTTGCCCTTCGTCAGATTTTGGATTTGTATGTTTGCCTCCGTCCGGTGAGATGGTACCAGGGCGTTCCATCACCGGTTAAAAATCCGAGTGCTGTTGACATGGTTATCTTCCGCGAGAATACCGAAGATATCTATGCAGGTATCGAGTTTGCGGCAGGTTCCCCTGAGGCGCAAAAGGTGTTGGATTTTATTGAGAAAGAGTTTCCTAAAGAGTTCAAAAAGATTCGTTTCAACACGAAAGAGAAATCAGAAGAATTTTGGAAGATGGTTGGCGCTACCAATATAAATAACGATGTGCAGGTGGGCCTTGGTATTAAGGCAGTAAGTTATAGCGGTAGCGTTCGCTTGATTCATAGTGCTATTGCCTATGCCATTAAGTTCAACAGAAAGTCGGTAACGTTGGTGCACAAGGGTAACATTATGAAATATACCGAAGGTGCTTTCCGCGATTGGGGATACGGTGTTGCGGAAGAATATTTTGGCGACAAAGTATACAGCTGGAGCAAGTGGGAAAAGACCAAGAAGGAAAAAGGTGAAGAAGCAGCAAATGCTGAGCAGAAGGCAGCGATTGCAGCGGGTAAAATCATCATCAAAGATTCAATCGCGGACATCGCATTGCAGCAGGTATTAACCCGCCCTGAAGAATTTGAAGTAATTGCTACATTGAATTTGAACGGTGATTATTTGAGTGATGCTCTTGCTGCCCAGGTAGGTGGTATTGGTATTGCACCAGGCGCTAACATCAACTACATCACCGGACATGCAATTTTTGAAGCGACCCACGGCACCGCCCCTAAGTATGCTGATCAGGATAAAGTGAATCCGGGATCGCTAATTCTTTCTGGTGTGATGATGCTTGAATACATGGGTTGGCAGGAAGCCGCTGATCTTATTAGCAAGGGTCTTGAAAAAGCAATTTCTAACAAACGCGTAACGTATGATTTCCATCGCCAGATGGAAGGAGCAACGTTGCTGAAGTGTTCAGAGTTTGCCAATGAGATTGTGAAGAATATGTAATAAGCTTTGTTCTTAAAATAAAAAGCCGCCTCGTTTATCGGGGCGGCTTTTTTTACGGTCTTTGATGATGATTACATCTTTCTCACCTTGCCACTGCCTGACGAATGACTATTCACCTGCGAGGGATTGCCTTTGTAGGAAACACTTCCGCTTCCTGAAATGGTGGCATCCAATGAATTCTTCACATTCACTTCTACATCACCTGATCCTGAGATACGGATTTCGCAAGCGTCCACCTGTAATTCAGCGGCAAGTACTTCACCGGAGCCACTGATGTTTGCTCTGATTTCTTTCGCGTTACCATTAGCAATTATTTTTCCTGAGCCCGATACACCCACCACCACTTTGTTCGCAGAAGCTAATCCAACAGTAACTTTACCTGATCCGCTTACTTTACTATCGACATCCTTGCAGGTGCCTTTGAAATCAATACGACCCGAACCAGAAACATTTGCATAGAGATCCCCACTTGCATCCGCTTCCAAAACCAGCGAACCAGAACCACTTACATTCAAATCGAGATTGTTGGTTTTAAATTTACTTTCTCCTATCAAATCCCCCGAGCCACTTACGCTGACTCCTTCCAGATCTTTAACCGTTACGTAAACCACAATTTTATCGTCATTATCCCAATCCCACATTTTCCAGTTTTCATTTTCGCGGCCAATGCTTAGGCGACCGCCACTTACTTCGGTTTCAATTTTAGATAGAATTTCTTTGCTTCCTTCTAATTCAACTTTTTGTTCAGGGCCTTGCTTTAGATATAATTTGCCAGGCACGCGAAAGGCAATTTTTGTGAAGGTGTCTACTTTACGGCTTTCTTTTGTTTGAGCAAAGGAAAAAGTCAATGCAAAAAAGAGAGCGAAATAAGTGATCAGTATTTTTTTCATGGTTTATAAATTTTGAGCTTCATAATTACATCAACAGAGACTGAACAGAATCCATTTGGTTGCTTACCTTAAAAAATATTTTAATTAGTGCCAGACTCACCACCTTAGGACGCAAAAATGTAGGTTTGCGTTACAAATGGAAGTGTTTTCTTTTCGCACGATTGATGGCCCCTCAGAAGGCAATTACAAAGAGTTGG
>Ga0163153_10008854_pt1 | contig 10318 bp, 7 predicted proteins | sample OliLakLV19MP6IB1_FD_148629 | JGI IMG/M metagenome (GOLD analysis project Ga0163153, IMG submission 148629) | Freshwater microbial mat bacterial communities from Lake Vanda, McMurdo Dry Valleys, Antarctica - Oligotrophic Lake LV.19.MP6.IB-1 | ecosystem: Environmental > Aquatic > Freshwater > Lake...
GAGAAAGCACGGCTTCACTGATACCCGGCCCCGGCCCCGGCAACGATAACCTGCACCCCGATCACCCAAAATACCGACCATGCTGACCTTTGATAACGCCCTGATTCGCGAGTTGCCCGGTGACCTACTGCCAGATCGCCGCAGCCGACAGCGGCCCGCAGTGGCGTGGTCTGCCATCACGCCGGTGCCGGTGGCCGCACCCCAGCTGTTGGCGTATTCGACTGAGCTGGCATCACGGCTCGGCCTTTCTGAAGCGGAAGTCTCTGCACCATGGTTTGCTGCCACCTTTGGTGGCAATTGTCTGCAAGCAGGCATGCAGCCTTGGGCAAACAATTACGGCGGCCATCAGTTTGGCCATTGGGCTGGCCAGCTCGGCGATGGTCGCGCTATTTCCCTGGGCGAAGTGGTTACCGCCGCGAGCGAACGCTGGGAGCTGCAATTGAAAGGCGCTGGACCCACGCCGTATTCGCGTGGATCGGATGGTCGTGCCGTCTTGCGGTCGTCGATTCGCGAGTTCCTGTGCAGCGAGGCGATGTTTCACCTGGGCGTGCCAACGACGCGTGCATTGTGCCTGGTTGGCACCGGCGACACGGTCGTGCGCGACATGTTTTACGACGGCCACCCGCGCGCCGAGCCGGGCGCGATCGTCTGTCGCGCGGCACCGTCGTTTATCCGCTTCGGCACCTTCGAGCTGCCTGCATCGCGCGGCGAAACCGAACTGCTGCAGAATCTGGTGGACTTCTGCATCGCCCGCGATTTTCCGCACCTGCAGGCAGCGCATGCCGATATCGAACCGCGCCGCGCCGCCTGGTTTGCCGAGGTCTGCGAACGCAGCGCGGTGATGGTTGCGCATTGGATGCGAGTCGGCTTTGTGCATGGCGTGATGAACACTGACAACATGTCTATCCTCGGCCTGACCCTGGACTATGGGCCGTATGGCTGGATTGACGCGTTTGATCCCGACTGGACGCCCAACACCACTGACCGCGAGCACCGTCGCTATCGATTCGGCCAGCAACCTGGCGTGGTGCATTGGAATCTCAGTCGCTTGGCCGGCGCGATAGCTGGCCTGTTTATTTCACAAGCGCCACTGCACGCCGGCTTGCAGCTGTTCGTCGATACCTTTGAACGCGAAGATCGCCGCCACACCGGCAACAAGCTCGGACTGCAGCAATGCACAGACGCCGATCTCGGGCTGATGGACACACTGCGCGACTTGCTGACGCGTGGCGAGATCGACATGACTTTGTTTTTTCGAGCCTTGGCGCAACTCGACATCGAGCAGCCAGACCTTGCCTTGTTTGACAACGCCTTTTACGACACAAACCGGCGTGCTGACGTGTTGGCTGAGCTTGAGTCATGGCTGCGCCAATACGCTGCCCGAATTCGCGAAGACGCCCGCCCTGCCGAAACACGATGGGCACAGATGAACTCGGCCAATCCTGTTTATGTGTTGCGGAATTACCTGGCCCAACAGGCAATCGATGCTGCGGAGCAAGGCGACCATGCAGTCCTGCAGACTTTGCTGGAAGTCATGCAACGCCCCTACCAGGAGCAACCCGGACGCGAGGCATTTGCCGCACGACGACCAGAATGGGCGCGGGATAGAGCGGGATGTTCGATGTTGTCGTGTAGTTCTTAGCTTTTGGGCGCGCTGGGCGCGCTGATTCGCCTGGTTTTTTTCAGCCTTCACTCCCTGCGTTGTTGTTTCGAGTCGAGGTTTCGTCTGCCTCAGCGGCAGCCGAAACCTCGCATCGAAGCCAATTCGAAGCCAATTCAATGCAGGTGAAGCGTGAAAAGCTGGATTCGAGCCTACGCCGGAATGACAAAAGGCTGGTTTCCGGCCCACGCCGAAAAGACAAAGAGCCAAGCCGCACGGCTCAAAAAACCACTATCCCGGCGCCCGATACCCCGCAATCCCCCCCGCATCCACCGGACAACTGAACAAATATCCCTGCGCCACTTCAGTGTCGTGTTCCAGCAAAAACTCACGCTGGCGTGGGTGCTCGACGCCTTCGGCGACGACAGCCAAGCCCAAGCTGCGGGCAATCAGCAGGATGGAGCGGCAGATGGCGACGTCGGCGGGGTTGTCGGGGATGCCGCGCATGAAGGTGATGCTGATCTTCAAGCAGTCCAGCGGCAGGTGGCGCAAGTAGCTCAGCGAGCTGTAGCCCTCGCCAAAGTCATCGATGGTGATCATGACGCCACGTGCCTTTAAAGCGCGCAGCGTGCGCAGGGCTTCGGGGGCTTCGTCGATCACCACGCGTTCGGTGATCTCCACCTCAAGCGAACTGCCAGCCAATTGGAAACGATCCAGCGCGTCGCCGACGATGGCGTCAAAGTCTTCGTTCAACAGTTGGCGAACGCTGACATTGACCGCCACTCGCTCTATGTGCAGGCCGTCAGTGCGCCACGCGGCTAGTTGCCGGCAAGACTCGTTGACTACCCAACTGCCGATTCGCACGATGTCGCCAGTGGTTTCGGCATAGGGGATGAACTCAGTCGGAGTGACTTCGCCGAGCAAGCGGTTGTTCCAACGCAGCAAGGCCTCCACGGCGCGTAGGCGACCTGTCGAGACATCCACTTGGGGCTGGTAGAGCAGCCGAAACTCATTGTTCTCCAAGGCTCGCCGCAATTGGGTTTCGATCAACAGGCGGCGCGAGACCCGGTCGGCCAAGGCGGGGTCAAAGGCTTTCCAGGTGTTGCGGCCGCGGCGTTTGGCTTCGTGCAGGGCCACATCGGCGCTTTGCAGAAGTTGCTGTACCGTGGTGCCGTCATCGGGATAGCTGGCCAAGCCCAGCGAGCTGGTGATGATGAATTCCTCGCGGTCGACGGCAAACGGTTTTGAGAAAGCATAGGTAATCGCTTCAGCCAACTCGCATGCGAGCGCTTTGCCGCCTGCATAGATCAACAGCAGAAACTCGTCGGCGCCAAAGCGAGCCACTTTGCCCATATCGGCCGTCGCCGCCACCAGGCGCTCACCTGCTTGACGCAACAACAGGTCGCCGGCCTGGTGACCGAGCAGGTCGTTTACCACCTTGAAGCGATCCAGATCAACGTGCAATACGCTGGGCGCGCTGTCCAGGCGCGCCTGTTCCAACGCGTGGGAGATTTCAGCCAATAGCGCGTCGCGATTCAGCAGGCCGGTCAAAGGATCCGTCAACGCGCGTCGCTGCAAATCGCGAGCGGCGGTCTTCTCAGTAGTGATGTCCTGCAAGGTGCCGGAGACGCGGAATACCTGGCCATCGCGATGCCGCGCGCCGCCGATCAGGCGCACCCAGCGACGCTCGGAACTGGAAGTAAGCAGTCGGCATTCGATCTCAAAGCCACGACCAAGGCTCGCCGCATCCTCAAATGCAATCTCCACTGCTGGCCGTTCGCGAGCACGAATCAAGCCGCAAAGACGCTGCAAACTGACCTTCTCTGCCGGGGCGACGGCAAGAATTTCGTGCATGGTTTGCGTCCAGTACATCGTCTTCTGCACCGGATCCCAATCCCAGCCGCCAATCCGGGCCAATGTCTGGGTTTGCCGAAACAACTCGCGGTCGCGGGTCAGTTCGCTGATGTCACTGAAGGTGGTGATGGCTTGGAACGGACGTGTTTCGCCATCACGAAACTGTGGGGTGGAAGTGACATCCAGCCAGATGTGGCGTGCCTCCGCTTTGAGATAGACGCCGAGCGTGGTGCTCTGAATGGTGCAGCCCTCTCGCAGAGCGCGCAAATGCGGTATCTGGTTGTGCGGAATGATCTGCCCGTCACTATCAAGCAGATTCCAACGGCCGCGGTCATCGAGGGCAGCAATCAAGTCTTCGGCTGTCAACCCGGCGATGCGACAAGCGCTGGGGTTCAGCGAAATCACGTGCCCGTTGGCGTCGTGGATCAACACACCCTTGTCCATCGCTTGCAAAAGTTGTCGATAGCGTGCTTCGGAGGCGCGCAGCTCCTTGTCGGCTTCGATGCGGTGGGTGATGTCTCGAGCCACCGCCATGACCTGCGGGCCGTCGGCAGTGACGAATACACAGGAGTGCACTTCGACCGGGAACTCGACACCGTCGGGGCGCCGATTGGTGGTCTCGTGAACAAATGACTCGCCCGGCGGATGTTCGGCGATCACCTGTGCGATGCGGTCGGGAGGCAGCCGTGGATTGAGCTGATAGATGCTCATGCCCACGAATTGATCGTGGCTCAGATCGAAGCGTTGGCAGGCTGCCGTGTTGGCTTCGACGATGCGACCCTCGCGGTCCAGTACCGTGACCGAGTCGGGAACCGCATTGATCAGGGTGACAAAGCGCTGCTGTGCGCTGGCGAGTTGATTGATCGCAGCAGGCAAATCGCCGGGAGCGTCAGCCGCAGGATTGGCGGCGGCACTCGCCGAAAACACAGCGCCATTCGTAGATTCCGAAGGATGGGGCGCTGCTACCCCATCGGAGCGACTGCCCGATGCGGCGACATCGTTAGGATTCGCGGCCATGGCCGCATTCTGCCGTATACCATGTGCATGCGGCGATCATAATTTATGACTGGGTCTATGCTTGGAATTGTGCAGCGGTGCGGCTGACGCGCTGGCGCTGCTCGCGAGGCGAGCTCAACTAGCCCGTCTCCTTGCAGAAAGCGCGGCCGGCGAGGCCGACCTTGGAGCCATTGGCGCGGCCAAGATGCGCACATATCCAACGCCCTGTGGCGATCAAGGTATCGAGGTCGATGCCCGTCGAAAGCCCGAGTCCGTGCAGCATGAATACCGCATCCTCAGAGGCAAGGTTGCCACTGGCACCTTTGGCGTAGGGACAACCACCCAAACCGGCTACCGAGGTGTCCACCACCCGCACGCCGGCATCCAGACAGGCATACACGTTCGCCAGCGCCTGTCCGCGGGTGTCATGAAAATGCACCGCCAGTTGGTTCATAGGAATCTCGCTGGCGACGGCGGTCAGCATGGCCCGCGCCTGCGCCGGCGTACCTGCACCGATGGTGTCGCCTAAGGAAATCTCATAACAACCGAGAGCGTGCAAAGCAGTCGCCATTCGCACCACGTCAGCGATGGGCACTACGCCTTGATAAGGGCAGCCGAGCACGGTCGAAACGTAACCGCGGACCTTCAGTCCGTCGGCCAAGGCATGCTCGGTGACGGGACGAAAGCGCTCGATGCTCTCGGCCATGCTGGCATTGATGTTGCGTTGGCTGAAGGCCTCCGAGGCGGCCCCAAAAATGGCGATTTCATCAACACCCGCCGCGCGTGCGCGCTCGTAGCCCGCCATATTGGGCACCAGCACGGGATAGCGCACGCCCGCGCGCCGATTCAGACCGGCCACCACATCGGCGGCGTCGGCCATCTGCGGCACCCATTTCGGACTGACAAAGCTGGCGACTTCGACGGTCGAATTGCCTGCACAAACCAGCCGCTCGATCAGTTCCAGTTTGACCGCTGTGGCGACGAATCCGGCTTCATTCTGCAAGCCATCCCGCGGTCCGACTTCGACGATGCGGACGGCGTCGGTTGTCAACGACTTGCCTCGCTGCTGCGTTGAAAGTTGAGGGGTTCAGAGCTATCGAACATTTTCAGCGGGCTCAGCTGCTGATACTGCGATTGCCCATCGCCGCGCACACGCACGGTCAAGCTGCCGTCTTCCAGCAATACATCGGCTTCGAGCTTGCGCTCCAGCCCAAGCTCGGCCAGTTTGTCGTGGCGCACCTGCAACAGCTGCAAACGATCTGCGCCACGCAGCCGATATCCAAACAGGTAAACATCGTTGGCATGATCAAAGTGGTTGCTGTTGACGTCGAAGCTCTCGTTTGCCCAAGCCGCTGACACCGCCAACACCGACTGACGACCCAGCGTCAGCGTGTTGAGTTGAGTGGATGCGCTCTCGCGCAACCCTTCCGTGCGGCGCTCGACAGCGCGCACTGAGCACGCGGCATCGACGAATACCTGAATCTCGCCAAGTTCCTCATCGTTGTCGGTGACAGAAAGCCAATGGCCAACCAGAGCCTGATCGCAATGCTCGGCGCCGAGGGTAAGCGGATGCTCGGGTGCGTGCTCGAACAAAGTGCGCTGGCAGCCGCTCACCAGCAGGCCGAGCAGAGCCGCCAAAACCAGCTTGGAAAATCGACCTGGGATCACCGGCAAAACCCGTTGCACGGCCATGTCATTCGACCGCGAACCGCGCCAACACGGCGTCGGCTTCAACAAACTCGCCGACTTTTGCCGGCAACTCAAGCACCGTCGCCGCGATCGGCGCACGCAAGGTCAATTCCATCTTCATCGCCTCCATTACCAGTACGGCTTGTTGCGCCACAACGCGGTCGCCGACTGCCGCATGTATCGCCACGATACGCCCGGGCATCGGTGCGCGCAGGCGGTCGCTGCTGACAGCGACCGCCCCTTCAAAGCCGAACGGCCGGGCGGGATGGAAGCGGTAGCGCTGACTATCGACGTGAACGAGGATGTCTTCGCCTGTCATCCGCGCCGGCAGACGCAGGCTGCGGCCATCGAGCAGCAAGGTCAGGTGGGTGTCGCTTTGCGCCAGCCGCTTGACCGCCAACGTGTGGATGCCGTGCTGGTCGTTGGATGACAGCAAACGGAATTCGTCCGCCGTGCCTTCGACTTGCAACTCGATCCGTTGATCGCGCCACTGCAAGACCACAGGCTGCGCGCTGGTTTGACCAATCCGCCAGCCGTCTGCCAACGCCCACGGCGAATACGGATCGGAACCGGCACCCGCTTCAGTCGCTGCCTCGTTGCGCTCTGCCAACAATCGCAAGGTCGCTGCGGCCGCCAAGGCGGCCACCGGCGGCGCGTTTGGCAGGCTCACAAACTCGTCCAGATGGCGATCAAGATAGCCGGTGTCGATGCGTGCTTCGCGCACCGAGGGGTGCGCGATCAAGCGCTCCAGAAAGCCGATATTGCTGGCCGGTCCGACCACGTCAATCGCGGCCAAGGCATCGCGCAGACGCACCAGCGCTTGTTCACGGTCATCGCCGAAGGCAATGAGTTTGGCGATCATGGGATCGTAGAACACGCTGACCACGTCCCCCGCATCCACACCAGCGTCAATTCGGATGCCGGGCATCGCGTGTGGCAGTTCAAGCCGCTCAAGCCGGCCGCTGCCCGGCAAGAAGCCACGCTCGGCGTCTTCGGCATACAGGCGCAATTCGATGGCGTGGCCGCGAGTGCTGACTTGCTCTTGCCGCAACGGCAACGCCTCACCCGCGGCGACACGCAACTGCCACTCGACCAGGTCAAGCCCGGTGGTGGCCTCGGTGACGGGATGCTCGACTTGCAGGCGCGCGTTGATCTCCATGAAATAGAACTGGCCATCCGCCGCCAGGATCAGTTCCACTGTGCCGGCGTTGACGTAATCGACCGCGCGACCTGCTGTGACCGCCGCCTCGCCCATGGCCGCGCGCAGCGCAGGCGTCAAGGTGGGCGAGGGCGCTTCTTCCAACACCTTTTGGTAGCGGCGCTGCGCCGAGCACTCGCGCTCGTTCAAATGCAGCAGATTGCCGTGGCGGTCGCCAAATATCTGGAACTCGATATGCCGCGGTGTTTCCAGATAGCGCTCCAGCAGCACGCGATCGCGGCCGAATGCACTGGCCGCCTCGCGTCGCTCGCCGCACGCACCACGCGCATGCCCTTGCCACCGCCGCCGTGCGCGGCCTTGATCATCAACGGGTAGCCAATCGCGTCAGCCTCGGCCGCCAGACGATCAGTCGCTTGATCCTCGCCGCTATAGCCCGGCACCACCGGCACGCCGTGCGCTTGCATCAACTGTTTGGCGCCTGCCTTGGAGCCGAGCTTGCGCATCGAAGACGCGCGCGGGCCGACAAAAATCAATCCAGCGGCTTCCACGGCTTCGGCGAAATCGGCATTTTCTGACAGGAATCCGAAACCCGGATGGATGGCATCCGCCGCGCTGCGGTGGGCGGCATCCAGAACCGCCTGCATGCGCAGGTAAGACTCCGCCGGCGGTGAGCCGCCAATGTGTTCGCCGTGATCGGCCATCCGCACATGGCGCGCACCGGCATCCGCATCGGAATACACCGCCACCGTGGCCACGCCCAACCGTCGGCAGGTGCGGATGATGCGGCAGGCAATCTCACCGCGATTGGCGATCAGCAAGCGTTTGATCACGGCCGGCCTCGGTACTTTCGGACTGCTGTTGTTTGGTTCACGTCATCTGGCTCACGTCATCTGGCTCACGTCATTTGGCCCACTTTGGTCGGCGTTTATCGAAAAACGCAGCCAAGCCCTCTTGTCCTTCCGCTGACACGCGCAGGCCGGCGATCAGGTCGGCGTTTTCTTCTTCTTGCTCACGGCGTTCCTTGGGATGCGGATGGGCGATGCGCGCGACCAGCCGCTTTGCCGCCAGCATCGCTTTGGGGCCATTGTCACGCAGCCGATCCACGGTCTCTTTTACGGCTGCATCCAGTTCCAGCAAGGGCACATTGCGGTGCAGCAGGCCGATGCGCTCGGCGAAGTCAGCATCAAACAGTTCTGCGGTCAGAAATAAACGACGCGCGTGGCGCGGCCCGATGGCGTCGATCACATACGGCGAGATCACCGCCGGCACTAAACCCAACCGCGTTTCGGTCAGTGCAAAGCGTGCTTCGGAGGCACCAATCGCAATATCGCAACAAGCGATCAAGCCCACGCCACCGCCATAAGCCGCGCCGTTCACTCGCGCAATCGTCGGCTTGGCGAGCTGATCAAGCGTGCGCATGAGCTTGGCCAACTGCCGCGCATCGCGCCGATTGTCCTTCTCGCTGGCCTTGGCCATGCGTTTCATCCAGGCCAGATCAGCGCCTGCCGAGAAAGACTTTCCAGCCCCGGTCAGCACGACCGCGCGAACGTCAGCCTGCGCCTCGACTTCGCGCAGCGAATCGATCAGCTGGTTGATCAACACCTCGTCAAAGGCGTTGTGAATCGCCGTCCGATTCAGTGTGATGGTGGCGATGCCGGCGTCAACGGCGGTCAATACGCTGGTCATGCTTATCTGTTTCCGTGGTAGTCAAAACGCCGCACTGGCTTACATCCGAAACACGCCGAACCGGGTCGGCTCACTGCCTGTATTTTCGACCGGCGCGTTCAAACTGGCGGAAATGGCCAAGCCCAGCACGCGGCGCGTGTCGGCGGGATCGATGATGCCGTCATCCCATAGTCGTGCGGTGGCGTAGTAGGGATTGCCTTGCTGCTCGTACTGTTCGCGGATCGGGGCCTTGAAAGCTTCTTCTTCCGCTGACGACCACTCTTTACCGGCCGCCTCGATGCCATCGCGACGCACGCTGGCCAACACGCTGGCGGCCTGTTCGCCGCCCATTACGCTGATGCGTGCGTTGGGCCACATCCACAAGAATCGAGCACCATAAGCGCGACCGCACATCGCATAGTTGCCGGCTCCAAACGAGCCGCCGATCACCACCGTGAACTTGGGCACGTGCGAGCAGGCAACCGCAGTGACCATCTTGGCACCGTCTTTGGCGATGCCGGCGTTCTCATATTTGCGGCCGACCATGAAGCCGGTGATGTTCTGTAGAAATACCAGTGGAATGTTGCGTTGATTGCACAGCTCGATGAAGTGCGCGCCTTTCAATGCACATTCGGCAAACAGGATGCCATTGTTGGCGATGATGCCGACCGGATAGCCGTGCAGGTGCGCAAAGCCACAGACCAGGGTCTTGCCGTAGCGCGCCTTGAATTCGTGCAGCTCGGAACCATCGACAATGCGCGCGATGACTTCGCGGATATCAAACGGACGACGGGTGTCGGCGGGCACCACGCCGTACAACTGCGAAGGCGGATAGAGCGGCTCGACGGGCGGCTGCAACGCCAGCGGCATCGGCTTCAGCCGATTGAGATGGCGCACCACGTCGCGCGCAATTTCCAATGCATGGGCGTCGTTTTCCGCCATGTGATCGGCAACGCCCGAGGTGCTGGTATGTACTTCAGCGCCGCCCAAGGATTCGGCATCCACCACTTCACCCGTGGCCGCCTTCACCAGCGGCGGACCACCCAGAAAGATGGTGCCTTGATTCTTGACGATGATCGACTCGTCGCACATCGCCGGCACGTAAGCGCCACCGGCGGTGCACGAACCCATCACCACCGCAATTTGCGGAATGTTGTCTGCGCTCAGACGTGCCTGGTTGTAGAAGATGCGACCGAAGTGCTCGCGGTCGGGAAATACCTCGTCCTGGAGCGGCAAAAACGCACCACCAGAATCGACCAGATACACGCACGGCAAACGATTTTCGCGGGCAATCTCCTGCGCCCGCAGATGCTTCTTGACCGTCATCGGAAAGTAGGTGCCGCCCTTGACGGTGG
>Ga0163153_10008855_pt1 | contig 10314 bp, 10 predicted proteins | sample OliLakLV19MP6IB1_FD_148629 | JGI IMG/M metagenome (GOLD analysis project Ga0163153, IMG submission 148629) | Freshwater microbial mat bacterial communities from Lake Vanda, McMurdo Dry Valleys, Antarctica - Oligotrophic Lake LV.19.MP6.IB-1 | ecosystem: Environmental > Aquatic > Freshwater >...
ACGCCTGGACGAGCATCGCCGCCGCGGTGGTGTGCTTGAACATCCTGCTGGAAGTCATGAAGTAATGAGTCAGGATTTTATTGACCCGGTTTTTTGGCAGCCTCTAAGTCATTGCAGGAGCATGCTGAGACTGCCGTCGAGCTATAAACTTCTGGGGGTCGGCTGCTCCGTCTGCTCGAAGGGCTTCCGCCGTGTTGGCAGGTTTGTGCCGTGTTGTTGCTGGTCACACTTGGCATAGACCCGCAGACCGATGCGTTTGCATTCGTGCAGCGTGATGATCCTGGATTCGATGATCGTCAAGCGCGTGCGCTGATTTCGATGATATCTTTTAGATGGCACCACGCAGTAAATATCACATTTCTGGACCATTCGACCGTGTCGCACGAAGCCACCAGATCATTCAACGATTCCGTGACAGTTACAATCCCGCCTGGCAATGCACAGGGACTGTCGCACCACCGGAATCAGCCGTGTCGGCTCAATGATTGTCAGCGTACGTTGATCGTCAGTGACCCGGTTGCACAGGCATCGCCACGTTGGACAACCGTGGTTGTGCGAAGTGTGATCTGTGCCGTGGTGCTCGTTGGAGTCGGCTGTGATTCAGGACAGACTGGTCCGCAAGAATACACCGAGGCGGAAGCCAAGGCTCAGCTTGATGAGCTCTTAGCAAGGTTCCCAGTGCCGCCGCCGGATACTCCGGAGCAAATCCGGGAGAAGGAAGCGAAGGTGGAGGCAACGTTGCCTCAGGTTTACGAACTGCTGGAGGCGGCAAAGACGGATCCGACAAAAGTCGATGCCGCTGTCGAGTTGTCAATGAGTCAGTTGACGCTGGTCCCCGGGCATCGCGCGGCCAAGGTGGCCTATGGCAAGGCACAGTTGGCCTCATTCTTCGCCAAAGAAGCCACCGACCCACACAACATGGCGATCGCCATTCGTTCGGCTTGCCTGGAGATAGACCGATTGCGGGAAAACTTTGAGGACCTGTCCGAGGACGAGGTGCAGCTTTGCCAGGAGGTCTATTTCAACCGGGCTCGCCTGGAAGGTTATTACCCTCATGGGTCGGATACACTCGAAATATTCAAGGATTCGATAGGGAAGCTAGTGAGTTTGGGATTCCGTGATGCGGAGCGACTCAAGGCAGAGCCAAGATTTGAGTATTTTTTCACCGATCCGAATTTTGCCCCTGTACTGGAGGCAGCCATCAAGCAAATTGAGGCATCCGCTGAGGATGATCGGTCCAAATGAGGCCGGCAAACCGACGCTTCCAGGGATCATCCAACGCTGGTGCGACCTGGCAGCGGCAGGTTCGACCCGAATGTCTTCCGGCGGTGTCGCTCGAGAATCCCGAGAAATGCAAGCATCGTTGCCTCTCTGCCGGCAAAGACACCCCTCTCAGGATGTCGCTCATTCGTCATGCTTAAGTGTCGTTTCTGCGAATGCGTTCCGAAGCGCCTTTCGCAGCTCGGCCATTGGCTTTTCGCGTTCTGCCGGCGTCATATAGAAGCGGTAGCCGTGATCCTGCAGTCGAACGCCCAGCATGCTTTCGAAGCCACGACTCGCGAATTGACGGTTGAGCAAATACGGATCGTCCAGAGCGTTGATCAAGGTGTCCTGGATCGTCGAGTCCTGATCCCATTTGGATTTCGTACGGAACAGGGCATCCGCGGCAACCTTCCGAACTGCTTCGTTCTCGCTCTGCAGCCAACCCAACGCCGCCGATTGCGTACGATGTGCATATTGATTCTGCAGTTTCAGGTCGTCGAATTGCGAGTCAAACCATTTCTTTAAATAGCCAATCGTCCAGTCGATCGACTTGTCTGTATGGCACTGATTGCACGCATTCGGATGATTGGCGTGAATCATATCGGTGTTTGTCGGCGAGAAAATCGTGTGCGTGCGAACGACGTCCTGCAGACCCTCGTTGATTCGGGGCATGTGGCAGTTCAGGCAACGACTGCCCTCGCTGCCCGGCTGATGATGCGAGTGCGCGGCTTGTGATTCATCCGACGCATATTGCTGATGGCACTGGATGCAGCGCGCGTCGTCTTCTGCCGGTGTCGACGACCATTTGTGACCAGTCGCCTGATGCGGGTCATGGCAGTCGGTGCACTTCAGTTGACTGTAACAACTGCCCCGCATGGCGTCGGAGTATTCGGTTGAGTTCCAGGTCGACATGCCGCCGGCAAACTGGGGACGGTCGCCGGAGTGACATCGACCGCAGGCCCAGTTGATGTTGTCGTGCGTACGCCCCAGGTCGATCGGTTTGTCCGCCGAACCGGCACGCAAGTGTGGACTGTGCGGAAAGAACGTGGGTCGAGTTTTCGGGTACTTGGCGTGCTCGCGGCAACCCAGATGACACGACTCACAACTGATTCCCAGTGTGACTGCATGCTCGGACGCTGGGATTGCATCGAGCGATTTGAGCAGCTCAACCGCTTGATCGTCAGGCAGGGATCTGTGTCGGGGCGGCAACCAGTCAGGTCGTTCTTCCGCCAGATAGTTGGAGGCCGCCCACTGGATGTTGCCAGGTACTTCGCGGGCCAGTTGGTTCGCGTTACCCGACAGCAGATCTCCCAGAGGGCTCGTGGTGTGACATTGGTCACAGGCATCGGCGTATTGGCAGAAGTTGATCTGGTAGCTGGTCGCGTCGAAAGGGTCCATTCGTTGGGCATCCGGCGCTTCTTCTTGCGCGACGTTTACAATCGGCACCCATTCCCCGGGCTCAATCCAGAAGCCTAATGGCAGAACGTGGTCGAATCGCTGCGGATCGGTCTGCTGATCTGCAGATTCAGGCCCGTCGATCTGTTTACCGATGTAGTACTGAAAGAAACGCGAGCCAATCGTTTCATGAATGGCATACGTTCGCGATTCTTCTCGTTCGAGCCGCATTCGATATTCGCCGTTCTCCTCAAAAAACGTGGCCTCCCCTCCGAGATAAGAAATACTCGTGCCAGAGAAATCACCGACAACGGTCGACGCATCGGCCAGCGCGTTCATCCAGCGATGTGGATGATGCGACCAACTGTCGTAGTTCTTCTGATGACACTCGCGACAGGCGTCCGGACCGGCGTAGTCCCCGGGGTGGATGTTGCTGGACGCGTTGTCGGGCTGGCCCGTCACCGCCTGCAGGCGAGCTGGAATGTCGTCCCACCAGACATTGATATGTGGTGTAGTAAGCGGCGTATTGGCCGTTTGCGATTGATTGAAAAACACCAGTCGTCTCGATCCGGTGCCGTCTGTGCGCTGTGTGCGTTCCGGCGGCCCAAACTCGAAAGTGCTAACGAACACCACGACAGCGAGTCCGATCACGAGGATCAAACCAATCACCAGCGGCCACCGATTTTGACGCTGGCGTAAGTCGGATTGCTTATCCAGCGTCCGCTTGTGTTTACGTTTGGTCATTCGTCTGTTCAACGTTTGGCGCGAACGGATTCTGAGCCGACGACTACGGTCGTCTCACTGGGGGGGGTAAATGGAAATGGTCACGTAGGCACAGATAACAATCCGGGACCGGTCCGGCAATCAAATTGTTCGTGTTGAGGAAGTCTCAAAACCCCTGAGGTAACTGACAGGGATCGTTCGGTGGTCCGATATGCTGCCACCGTTCCGGCAATGCTGTTATACCAGCACCAAAGCGGTGTTCTCCGACGGATGCACTCAGAACCCCTGTGAGAGATCTCCCAAACGGAATCCGTCCTGGCCGCATCGCAGGGCGAATTGCTCGAAGATATCCTGAAGTTGCCTGCTCCGCCACGATTTCACTGGAATCTCGACCGTTTCGCCGCACGTGGGACGGCCCCAGACGCCCATCTCTCACCCTGCATTCGGAACGTCCGCGACTTCCTTCGTCAACTTCGGAGTTGTTCAACGCCAGGGCCTCATTCCGGCACGGGAACGCCACCAGGGCTGGCCGTCGTTTTCCAGCCCGAACTTGAACGTCCGCTCGTGGTTCAGGAACCGCACGTGCACCGACTCGGCGCGCCGCGGGTTGGGACTTCCCAGCGTCCCCCACAGGTGCTGGCTCTAGACCGCGAGGATCAGGTCCCCTTTGTCCCCCAGCGTCTTCGCGTACTCGGTGAAGAAGATCGGCCCGCCCAGCAGCGTGTCGGGGACGTCGTTGCCCCGTGACGGGTTGAACAGGAACACGTCGTCGTTGGTCCCGCTGACGTGCTCCTTGAGCAGGTGCTCGTAGGTGTCGTGGTTGCTCGCGCTGAACGCGCTTGTCGAGCGCGGGCAGCTGGGCTTCCAGCTCCTGATAGTCCTTCTCCTCGTCGGCGGTGAGGTCGCGGTGCTCGTCGTCGGCGCTGTTCAGCAGCGCCTCCATGCGGGCGACGAGGTCGGACTTCTCCTGCTGGAGGGCCTTGAGACGCTTGCTGGGTCCCATGTGCGATTCTCTCCGAAGGAAAACAAAAAAACGCGGGCGAAGACTGAGAAGGCTGCTGGAGCCTTCCGAGTCCTCGCCCGCGTTGCGTGGCAAGTGACTGGTGTCAGGTGTACCGTGTTACGCTGGCGACCGGCCGCGAAGCGTACCGATCACCCACACCGCAATCGCATCCGGTGCCGGAATTGACCGACAGCAAGGCAGAACTTCTTCAGCAACCGTTTGACGGGCTGTGCTACACGGCGACGATGCGGTGGATCACCGTTACGAAGGAGTTCGATTGGACCGTCGTTCACGGCACAGTTCTGAGCGCGAGGGTCGGCGAACGGATCAACCACGCCTGGTGCGAGTGTGGTGAGACCGTCGTCGACCTGGCAATGCCCGTCGGGTCAAGGATCATCGAGCGGAGTCGGTACTACCGCGTCTTGCAGCCAGAGGTCGCGAAGGTGTATTCGGCCGACGATGCGTTGATGCTCGCGGTGAAGAAAGGACGTCGGGGGCCATGGGAGGAGTGGGAACAGTTGAAGTCGTAGCACCGCCGATAGACGAGAAATCTGTTCGTAAACTGGAGCGTGTCCATGAAGCAGCCATCGCCGGGGTCATCGTCCGCAGGGGCTCAAACACGTCGCCGCTGCTGACTGCCCGGCACACGCTGTACATGATGGCGAAGGCGGCAGTGGCAATTTACGAAGTGGTCGTCGAAGATGACGAGCGAGAATCAAAGGAGCAGTCGTGACTGCACCCTATACCCACATCCTAGATCTCGTCCAGGAAGTTGAGCCGCCGACCGACGGCATCTTGAGCCGCACGGTGTTCCAGGATGATCGCATCAATGCGGTGGTCTTCGGGTTCGGACCAGGTCAGGAACTTTCCGAACACACGGCTGCGAAACCGGCCATGCTGTTCTTCGTGAAGGGCGAAGCGACTGTGGGGCTCGGTGACGACTTTCAGGAAGCACAGCCGGGGACGTGGATCCACATGCCGGCGAACCTCAAGCATTCGATCAAGGCGAAGACGCCCCTGGTGATGCTTCTGGTGCTGTTGAAGTAATGTGCCGCGAGCGGCGCCCGGGCACAGCGGCCGCGGCGGCTGGTTGTCGCCGACAGTCGATGAGCGGATTGGCTGTTCACCGCCTTCCGAGTGGCGCGCGTCGATGAGGATGAAGCTGACTGAACATCACGTGTCGAGCGACGATTCCCAACGTGTGGCACAGTGGGTCACGTGTGTCGAGTATTCCGTAACTGGTGCACTAATTGAACGACACCGTGTCCGCGAGGCACTGATCACGGCACAGAGGGCAGAGCATTTTGAACATTGCTGTGGCACGCGGACGCACGAGGCAACCGACCGCAGCGTCGCTAAATCGACCGTGTTTGTGCGTCATGACAATCTGGTCGCGGTATAGCAGCCTGTCGAAGTATTCCGCACCCTCCAGGAACGCTTGACGCGTTTGCTATCGTACCGCAATTGATCGGCACAGTAGTCACGGAGGCAGCACGATGGCGATGGGGCGGCGGAAGACCGAGCGACAGGACGCGCTGTTCATCACGGCCGACAACCTGCCCAAGTCTCAGGGGCATCCCTTCTACCAGGCGCTCAACCGGCTCCTCGCCGACGCCGGCTTCGACCGCTGGATCGAAGCCCGTTGCGAGCCGTTCTATGAGCAGGTCGAGCCCCGTGGCCAACGCTCGATCCCGCCCGGCGTCTACTTCCGCATGCTGCTGGTCGGCTATTTCGAGGGGATCGACTCGCAGCGCGGCATCGCCTGGCGCTGCGCCGACAGCCTGTCGCTGCGGCAGTTCCTGGGACTGACCCTCGAAGAGAACAGCCCCGACCACTCCACGCTGTCGATCACGCGCCGCCGACTGCCACCCGAAGTCTTCGCGGAAGTGTTTCAGTTCGTCCTCAAGATCGCCGCCGAGAAGCAGCTGCTGTCGGGCAAGACAGTCGGCGTCGATTCGACCACGCTGGCAGCGGACGCCGCGATGAAGTCCATCGTCCGCCGCGACACCGGGGAGAACTGGAAGGCGTACGTCACGCGGCTGATGCGCGAGGAGGGCGTCATCGCAAAAGACGACGAACCGACCGATGAGGACGCCCGGCGGTTTGACCGCAACCGCAAGGATAAGAAGGTCTCCAACGACGAATGGTTCAGCCCGACCGACCCGGACGCGAAGATCACGAAGATGAAGGACGGCACCACGCACCTGGCCTACAAGGCCGAGCACGTCGTGGACCTCCAGAGCGATCTGATCCTGGCCGCGGAGATTCGGCCGACGACGGATGCCGACACTCAGACGCTGGCCGACAGCGTGCTGAAAGCGGAGGAGAATCTGCAGGCGATCGGGGCGGAGCAGAGCATTGAAGAGGTGGTGGCGGACAAGGGGTATCACGCGGCGGTCGCGCTGGAGTTGTGCGATTCGCTGGACCTGCGGACGTACATCCCGGAGCCGAAGCGGAAGAGTGACTGGGACTGGACGGAGCGCACGAGCGAGCAACAACGGGCGGTGCACGGCAATCGTCGTCGCGTGCAGCGCGCCAAGGGAAAACAGCTACAGCGGCGAAGGAGCGAGTTGTGTGAGCGGAGCTTCGCCCACGTGTGCGAGACGGGGGGAATGCGGCGGAGTTGGATCAGGGGTCTGGTCGAGGTGACGAAGCGATACCTGATCGCGACGGCGGCGCACAACCTGGGACGGATGCTGCGGAAGTTGATTGGAGTCGGCAAACCCCGGACGCTGCAAGGCCGCGGCGAGGGGGGAAAGAGTGGTGAGGGAACGGCGGCGGAGGACCTTCTTGGCGTACTGACGCCGCTGTGGCGCGAGTTGGTGGATCGCGGGGCGCTGCACTGCAGTTTGCGGCATCGGCTCACCCTGCCCCGCGCATTCGCCTGCTGCGCGCTCGCGCTGGCGGTGTGACTCGAAAAACCGTTCAGATAAACGGGCTGCTAAACATCTTGCCGTTGAGAACAGCCAGGTCCTGGGCATGACCGTCTGGATCCCCCTGCGGTCCGGTATCCCCCATGGTGGAATACAGGTAAGCCCGTCGACTTCAAGCACCGCAGAATGAGTCCAATTCGTTGGCAGCCCAGGCCAGTCCCTTGAATTGCAAGAGGAGATTCGATCGTGCCTACAAGCAGCACTCCCGAAGCCGAAGCTCCGGTCACAGTGACCAAACGCCGCTCTCCCGTCGAACGGGCGATTGTGTGGGGAGGGATCGTGGCGCTTCTGGCAGTCGCGGCGGTTGAGTACGTGGGCTTCAAGGCTCAACGAGACGCGCTCGCGACGCTGACGGAGACAATGGAGTCCGGAATCAACAACAACAAGCCGCTCCGCGAGGCGGAAGTACATTCGATCCTGGGACGCGAGCCGGTCCGGAAAGCCGACGTCAGCGAGCAGAACCTCAACTCAAATGCCAAGCGAGTCGAAGTTTACCGCTGGATCTCCCTGATCCCGATGAAGCCGCGAGAACTCTACGTGTACTATGGCACGGGCGGCATCTACGGCGCCGCGGACGAGGATGTCATCAACGTCACGACGAGCGAAGACACCAACGTCTACCAGCACGGCAAAGCTGACGAACCTCCGAAGATCACGCCGGAACCGACGGAGAGCGAGAAGGCGACTCTTGTTGCGCCGCAATTCAAGCCCGTCGCGTAGCGCTGCGAGGGGCAACGCCACGTAGTGCTACTATTGCTGGATCTCGAGCCGTTGATCCGCAGCCACATCTTCGAGGACTTGCGAGGCGCCGTCCGGCCAGCGGACCGTCAACCGGTCGACCTTGGCGGCGTCTCCCAGGCCAAACGTCAGCGGCAATTCCACCTGGGACAGATAGCTGCGCGTCGGCATCACCTGCCGGCTGAGTGTCTTGCCGGCCAGTTGCACGTCGACCCACGCGCCGATCGCGTCGCGGTTGACCGTGTTTCCGATCAGCTTCACCCGCAGCCAGTGATGGCCGAGCGCCTGATCGTTGCGGAGCAGTCGTGGCGGCTGCCCGGTGGCGGCGACGAGGAGATCCAGGTCGCCGTCACTATCGATGTCGGCGCTGCTGGCTCCGCGGCCAACCAGTGGTCGCAGGAAGTCCTCGCCACAGTTCTCCCTGGGGACCGGGACGAATTCGGTTTGCTGGCGGGCGCCGCAATTCCAGAAGAGATGCGGTGACTGCTCATAATGCTGGCTGGGCTGAACAAGGTTGATGTCGTCTTCGAGATGGCCGTTCGCGGAGAACAGGTCCAGCCGTCCGTCGAGATCGCAGTCCACGAACAGCATGCCGAACTTCAGTTCCAATCGGGACTGCGGGCCGAGTCCCGTCGCGACGGCTTCGTCCGTAAACTGCAGACCGTTGTCATACGCGACGTAGAGCGCGGTCATCTCGTTGGCAAAGTTGCCGATGGCGATCCCCATGGCGTCATTGTTCCGGAAGCGCGCGACGTCGATCCCCATTGCGCCGCGGGCATTGCCGTCAATGTCGAACGCCACGCCCGCCTGGCGACCAATCTCTGAGAACGTGCCGTCTCCCTGGTTGTGAAACAGCAGGTTCCGCACGGTGTCATTGGCGACCAGAATGTCGAGCCGGCCATCGCTGTCGAGGTCGGCAAACGTGACCCCCAGCGATTTGGCCAGAGGGACGCCGGTCGATTCTTCATTGATCTGGATCCTGGCCGCGGCGGACACATCGGTGAACGCGCCGTTCCCCTCATTGCGGTAGAGAAGCGGATACGTGCCTTCAAAAGCCTGCGGTCGACCGTAGGCGCGCTTGTCGCCCGTCAGCCGGAAGTTCTGCGCCAGGTCGAACTCACGCGACCACTGCACGTAGTTGCAGACGAACAGGTCGAGATCACCATCGTTGTCATAGTCCAGCCAGCCGCAACTGGTGCTCCAGAGGCGATCATCGCCGGCGACGTTGGCCGCTGAGGTGACGTCCTCGAACCGCCCGCTGCCGTCGAGGTTACGAAACAACCGGTTCGGTCCGAGCGCCGAAAGAAACAGGTCGACGTGTCCGTCGTTGTCGTAATCCCCCGCAGCGACACCCATGCCGTAAAAGGACACGTCGAGTCCGGAGCCGCTGGTCACATCGACGAACTGCTCGCCGCCGTCATTCCGGAACAAGGCCATCGTGGCGGACCGCGATTGTGTTCGCTCGTCCCAGGGCCAGCGATTGGAGTTCACCAGCACGACGTCCTGGTCGCCGTCGCTGTCATAGTCGAAGAAGGCGCAGCCGCCGCCCATTGTCTCGGGCAGCAGTTTCTCTCCGGCTGCACCGTTTTCGTGCACGAACGTGATGCCGGCGGCCTGCGTGACGTCCCTCCAAGACAATGCCGGGACAGGGTCGGTCGCCCGGACGCGGACCTGGGGCAGCGACAGCTTCGTTTCCTTGACTGCCGGTCCCGCCTTGGGCCGAGTGAACTGATACGCCGCAACGAGGCCAACCGCCACGAGGCAACCGATGACGGCCGATGACCATTTGAGTGCGCGACCGATGACGGCGTCATCTCCGTCCATGGACTCGGATTCCGGTGCTGGCGGAAGCTGGCTAGCGCTCACGATCTCAATCCTGATTCCAACGTTCCGACGGCCTACACGTTCGCACCGAACCGAGACGTTCAGGGATTCGGCCCGGGCGCCCCTGCACGGTTGAGGGAATAGATGATGAGATCTTCCGCCGCGGAATTCGCAGCCGGGTATTTTTCCCGCGCCAGCCGCACGGCGCGCCCGCGGGCGGTGTCGTCCGGCTTGAATCGTTCGTGCAGTTCCGCATGGTGCGCCGACTGTGCTTCGTCCCCGAGGAGTGCGTAGAGCTGTTGCAGGCTGAAATGAGCAGTGACGTCTTCGGAATCGATTTCCAATGTTCTGTGAAACTGCTCGACGGCCGCCTGCAGGAACTGACGCGCCCCGTCCGGCTGTTCCTGTCGCAGCAGCGCCTTACCGCGGTCGAAC
>Ga0163153_10008856_pt1 | contig 10313 bp, 8 predicted proteins | sample OliLakLV19MP6IB1_FD_148629 | JGI IMG/M metagenome (GOLD analysis project Ga0163153, IMG submission 148629) | Freshwater microbial mat bacterial communities from Lake Vanda, McMurdo Dry Valleys, Antarctica - Oligotrophic Lake LV.19.MP6.IB-1 | ecosystem: Environmental > Aquatic > Freshwater > Lake...
GCAGGAAGGGCTCGGATTGGTCGAGCTCGACGCAGTTATTCCTTACTCTTCGGTAACGGGCGAGGGGCGCGAGCGCTTGTGGGCCGTCCTGAAAGAGCGGATTCGAACTTGATGTCGATGTAGGCCTTATTCTTGAGGTTCGTTAACCACGTTTGAAAGACGTCTTCGCTCTTCTGCTGAAAAACGAGTCCCTGGATTTCATTGTGGACCTGCTCATACGGGCGGAACTGCTTGGGTGTCTTGTCTTCCAGGCGCATGATGTGAAAACCTTCCGACGTGTCGATCACATCTGAGATTCCGCCAGGGACCAGCGTGGCGATGGTCCGCTCAATTTCCGGCAAGAGTTCTCCCTGCCGCACTAAGCCCAGGTGTCCTCCGTGTGAGGCGTTCGGGCCGTCGGAAAAGCGCAACGCCATATCCTCGAAAGATTCCCCCTGTTTAAGCCGAATCATCACCTCGCGAACTTTCTCTTTCGCGTCGACCGTATCGTCAGGTGAGCGGGGTTTGATGAGAATCTGGCTGAGCGTGTATTCCTCGGAGAGCGCAAACCGGTCGCGGTGCTCCTGGAAATACCGTTTCAAATCGGAATCCGCGACCATCACCGCACTTCGCACATCTCGGTCGACGATCTTGAGGAGTGTCAATTGTTCCCGGACACGTTTCATGTCCGCCGGGTTCGTCTCATCGACTGGTTCTCCCTGTTGCTTCATTTGCCGAATCGCTTGCTGGATTTCCTGATCGATGACCGTGACGCCTCGCGCGTTGGCTTCCTGAAGTTGCAACTTGCGTTCGATCATCGAGGTCAACGTGATGTATTCCGCTGTCTTGAGGCGACGCGCAAGGGCGTCACCGCGGTATTCTTTTTGAATCCGCTCCCGTTCTGAAGCGAGATCTCGTTGTATCTCGGACAGCATGATGAGGTCCGAGTTGACGATCGCGACGATCCCGTCTTCCACCTGTGCGGCTGAAAGTAGGGACGCTTGTGCGATGAGCCCGAGCATGAAGAGGATGGCATGTCTCAGCCAGTTTGGCGCCATCGTGCTGAACGGGTGGATTGTGATCATGGATAGAGGATTCGCGGTGCGCCAAGACGATCGACTGGTCGGCGAAGGTTCGAGGGATTGTACACGAATTGCAGTGGACTTGAGGAGGGCAGAAACGTGTCCGGCATGGCTGTCATGACGAGGCGGAGGAGATATGGCCGGGTGTGTGGCTCCAGGCTTGGAATAACCGGAGGTGTATTTGATGGAGTACATTGAGGATTATTTCTGGCCGAGCACGATGCAGATGGTGACGAGTCGTTCCCCGCAATAGGACAGTCACTGTCGAATAGGTTCCTAGGCGGCATTATTGTTGACAATTAGTCGCCAAATCGCTGATCCGAGTTTCGGGCTAGACGGCCAAAGGATCCTCGTAGCAGCAGATCGACGATTGTAGCAGAAGTGTTCATGAATAATGCGGGCGGGTGAGGACAGCATCGACGCGCGACGACTCAGCGTTTGCCGGCATCGTCGATGACATAGCGGGCGGCATCGGCGAGGCGAATCACTGCTTTCGTGCGAATATCGGCAATCACGCCTTCAAACCGCTTCCGACGCTTCTCGTTGAGCAGTTCCTGACGAAGGCGTTCCCGAACGGCCACGTCCGCCTGAATAATTTCCTTGTCGAGCGGTGTCACCATGATGAGGTAATAGCCGGCGCCCGTCTTGATCGGCGCACTGATCATACCGGTCTTGAGGGTATGAATGACCGCATCGACTTCTGGGTCGACCAGCTCTTTTCGATAGGGTCCGAGATCGCCGCCGTTCGCTTTCGTTTTGAAGTCGATGGAATACCGTTGCGCAAACTTGCTGAAGCTCCCTCCATGATTGACCTGGTATTCGAGATCTTTCGCGGCTGAAATATTGGGCAGCAGCATCTGTGCCACTCGTACTTTCAAGGGCGGGAGGAGTTCGCCGGCATGCTGCTCATAGAAGGCGCCCAATTCCTCATTCGTGAGTTCGACCTTGGCTTTGATCCGGTCCTTGAGCAGTTCATCGATAATGAGTTGTTCCCGGTAGCGCTGTGCGCGATCGCGGATGGTATCGCTCTTGTCAAGCCCGAGCTTGCGAGCTTCCTGCATGAGTAACTCTCGGGTGATGAGTTCATCGAGGAAGAGGCGCTTCCCCCCTTCTTTCAGGTATCGTGCCCTGGTGGCCTCGGCCAGTTCTCCCCAGTGGGTATCGAAGTCGGTTTGTGTGATCTGGCGACCGTTGACAAGGGCCAGTACGCCTTCCTCCGGCGGTGGCGCACAGCCGGTAAACAAGAGGAAGATGCCGCTGATGGCGCAGGCGAGCAGGGTGGCGAGACGGACAGTGGCCACGTTCATGGATTCCTTCGATTTCGAGTTATGGGCGTCTGAGATCGTGTCATTGAGATGAGTATGCTGGCATTGTGGTGTTGGTATCACAGCCTCCCAGGCTTTGCAAGATTCCGGTGAGTTCTGAAAAGATGGAAGGCCAATCTTGGTGCGGCATCTGTAGCTCAAACGACAGTGGAGATAGGAAGCACAGCCGTTTCTTGTACCGGTCCATCGTCCGGTGAATCGCCTGGCTTGAGACCCGGCTTTTGGCGTCGAGCATGACGACGACGGAGTGGGTTTTGAGTTCGATTGTGCTTAGGCGCAAGGCTTTTGCCTGGAGCCGTATCTGCATCACTTCGAACAATCGCTCGACGGAGTCCGGGGCCAACCCATATCGATCCTGTATTTCGCCGTGAAGAAGGGCGAGATCTCCAACTTGAGTGCAGGACGAGAGTCGTTTGTAACAAGACAGTCGCTGGTGGGGGTCGGCGACGTAGCCATCAGGAATAAACGCGGAGACATTGAGCCGGAGGGTGGGGTCCGGATCTTCTTCCACCGTCTGGCCTTTAAGGCGCTGGACAGCCTGTTCCACCATTTGCATGTACAGGTCGAGTCCGATGGCGGCAATGTGCCCCGATTGCTGTTTCCCGAGGAGGTTGCCGGCGCCCCGGATCTCCATATCGGCTGCGGCGATGCGGAAGCCGGCGCCCAATTCGGTAAATTGCTGAATAGCCGTAAGGCGTTTCTGCGCGTCGTCGCTCAATCGCCCCTCATCGGGTACCAGGAAATAGGCATAGGCTTGATCGCCGCTTCGGCCCACCCGTCCGCGCAATTGATACAACTGCGCGAGTCCGAACATGTCGGCGCGGTTGACGAAGATCGTATTGGCATGAGGGACGTCGATTCCCGATTGAATAATGGCCGAGGCGATCAGCACGTCCGCCTCACGGCGAAAGAACTTCAGCATCACGGCCTCGAGCGGTTTGGCGTTCATCTGCCCATGAGCCATCACGATCCGCGCATCGGGTACCAGTTGGTGGAGCCAAGCCCCAGTCTTCTCCATTGTTTCGACCCGGTTATGGACGAAGTAGACCTGCCCGCCACGGCCGAGTTCGCGCAAGATCGCCTCTCGGATGAGCGTATCGTTGGATCGGACGACCTGCGTGCGAATGGCCAAGCGTCCCGCCGGAGGGGTCTCGATGATCGAGAGATCTCGCACACTCGCCATGGCCATTTGCAAGGTGCGGGGAATCGGAGTGGCCGTGAGCGTTAAGACGTCGATTTGGGTGCGGAGCTGTTTCAATCGTTCCTTGTGTTTGACGCCGAACCACTGCTCCTCGTCGATAATGACGAGTCCCAGGTCGCGGAATACGACATCCTTCTGGATCAGCCGGTGGGTTCCGATCACCACATCGACGGCGCCGGATGCCACGTCTTTGAGAATGGCTTTGGCCTCTTTCGGCGACTGGAATCGGGAGAGCAGGGCCACGCGAGCCGGGAACGGTGCGAACCGTTCGGAGAAGTTATCGTAGTGTTGGTGCGCCAACAGGGTTGTAGGGACGAGCACCGCCACCTGGCGATTTGCTTCCACAGCCTTGAAGGCTGCGCGCATCGCCACTTCCGTTTTCCCGTACCCGACGTCGCCGCAGACCAATCGGTCCATCGGTTTGCTGGACTCCATATCGTGTGTAATGTCTTGAATGGCTTTGAGTTGATCGTCTGTTTCTTCGTACTCAAAGGCCGCTTCGAACTCGTGGTACATGGTGCTATCGAATCCATAGGCATGGCGAGTCACGAGCTCGCGGTTGGCATACAGATCGACCAGCTCGTGAGCCATCTCTTCAATGTCCTTCTTCACACGCGCCGTGGTCTTGGCCCAATTGGCGCCACCCAGCCGTTCCAGGCGTGGCGCATGGCCGTCCGCCCCGCTGTACCGTTGCACCTGGTCGAGCCGTTCCAGGGGAACATACAAGGTGTCGGCACCGGCGAACTCTAAGATCAAATAGTCGCTGTCAAAGCCCTGCACCGAGAGACGTTTCAGACCTCGATATTTGGCGATGCCATGCTGGACATGGACGACATAGTCGCCCACGTTGAGATCTTCCAACGATGAGAGAAATGTCGCCGCTTTGCTCTTAGCCTGCGGCTTGTGGCGCGCGCCCTTCGCAAACAATTCTTCTTCCGTCAGCACGGCCAGGCGCAAGTCCGGTGCAAGAAATCCAGCCGACAGATCGCCGTGCAAGACATAAAACGGCGCTTTGGTCTTGCTTGTCACGGCCCAGGTTCCCGTTGTCCATCCCATCGCCGGCACATCGTGCTCGCGCAAGAGCGCCAGCAAGCGGTCTACTTGGCCACGACTTCGTGCAACGAGCACCACGCGGGATTCATCTCGCAGGCGATCCATGATGGCAAGGGTCTGGCTGAAGGGCATGCCACGGGCCCCGAGACCGGCGCTGGCCGGAATCTGAGCTGGGAAGGTTTGAACCGGATTCCATGACGCATCGCTTGGAGTCAGGGGTTCAAGTGCAAGCGTGGACCAACCGTTCGTGTGATCCATGAGCTCCGGCCAGGAAAGAAACAACCGCTCTGGCGACGGGTAGGGGACGACCGTCTCCCGGTCGGCGTGGCGGAGATAGCCATCGTCGATTTTTGTCCAGAGGTCCTCACAGGCTCCCGTCAATGCCGCCGGCTGATCCAGAACTAACAGCGGTTGCTCGGTGAAATAATCGAGGAGGTTGTCCATGTCGGGATAGAGTTCCGGTGCGCGCCACTCGGCGTCTGCAGGAATGGGGGCATGGGCGTCCGGCGACGTCTCCGTACGGAGATACTCCCGTGCGGGAAGGACGACGGCTCGATCCAGCTTCGCGGTGGATTTCTGGGTGGCGGGATCGAAGAGTCGGAGCGAATCGATGGTTTCGCCAAGAAACTCGACACGCAGCGGGTCGGCATAGGCCGTCGAGAAAATATCCACAATACCGCCTCGAATACTGAACTCCCCGGGGATTTCCACCACCGAGACCTTGCGGTAGCCGAGGCGTAAGAGCCCTCCTGTGAGGACCTCTCGTTCAATCGAGGCGTTTAACGTGAATTGCAGTGTGGTGCTGATAAAGGTCGTGACGGGCAGCAGTCGTTGCATCAGAGCCGCGATGGAGGTGACGAGACAGGTGTGCGGCGTAGTTCGGATGTGATGTAGAGCGTTCATCCGACGCGCGATGAGACCGACATGGGGCGCGCTACCCTCGTACGGTAAAGTTTCCCATCTTGGGAACAGGGCGAGGGGAGCAGTCGGAATGCCGGTGAGGTCATGGAAAAAATGCAGGTCGTCAAAGAGGCGTTCAGCCGCCTCGTCCGACCCAGTGACGATGAGCCACGATCGATGTCCCAATTTCCCCAATTGGGGATGCAGGAGGGTGGTGAGGGCAAGACCGGCAGCGGAGCCATGCAGGCCGGTTACGGAGGGACGGCCTGTTCCATTCCCGAGCGCCGTGGCGACAGGAACGAACCATTGGGATGCTGATGTTGTGGAGATCGTATCGAGCATGATGTAACAGGCTAGGGAACAGGCAGCTCCTCATTACAATATTTCGATGGGCGAGAGGGTACCGAATAATACAGAGGGGAGCAGTTGAGCAGGATGCTCAAACAGTTTGTCAGCAAGGCCGGAGGTGAGTCGAAACCGGAGGCGTGATAGTTTCCACCCTCCCTCCCCGAGCTGCCAAGACAGCTCCTTCCTCGTATGGGGTACGTTGAGGATTTTGATGAGCCGAGAACGAAGCTGGCGGACTGTTTCAGCATTCTGCTTAGGTTGCGGTTGAGCGAATACGTTGGATCAGCGATGTGGTGGACATGCCTGGAACCAACGGAATAGTACGGACGATTCCACCTCGCGCTTCGACGATCTCGCGGCCGACGATCTGTTCCACTGCCCAATCTCCGCCTTTGACCAGGACATCCGGCTGCACTGCTTCAATCAGGCTATGGGGGTCCGGCTCGTTAAAGAGAATCACATAGTCGACCGAGCCCAGCGCAGCGATCACTTCCGCACGCTGAGCTTCCAAAACGATCGGCCGATCCGCCGCCTTGTTCAAACTCCTGACGGAGGCATCGCTGTTCACCGCGACGACCAGAAGGTCGCCCAGGTCTTTCGCGGCCTGGAGGTAGCGTGTATGGCCTACGTGCATGAGATCGAAACAGCCGTTGGTAAAGACGACCCGTTTCTTCTGTGCGCGGGCTTGTTGCAAGAGCGGAGCGAGCTCCTCCTTGGTCACGACTTTCGTGGGCATGGCCCCATCATACCGGCATACCGGCTGTGGGTCCAGATGGAAAGAGACGAAGTCCTATTCGGTGTCGTCACGGTTCACGCCGCCTAACCCAATCACCGAGGACCCATGCTTGGTCATCAGCGCGTCCATCGTCTCGATCGCTTTTGTGCGTCGCTGGTCGAACAGTCCAGTTGGCGCAGGAGTCAAGGCGGAGAGCGCGAGTCCGGCCAGGCGGTACTCGATGCCGGGCCGGAGGAGTTCCTCTAGCGCCTGTTGGACGGTCGGCCACATGTCGGGATCGTAATTCAACGGGTGAGGAAAGCGATGCTGTTTGGTCGAGATGGCAAAACGGGCATTCTTCAGCTTCACCGTGCAGGATCCGGCGGCCAATCCTTCTTGTCGGAGATCCCGTGCCAGGTCACGGAGGAATCCGCGCAGGGTATGTGCTAAAAAATGACGGTCATGTGTGTCGTGTTCGAATGTGGTCTCGTGGCTGAGGCTTTTTGATTCTCGGTCGGCCACCACCGGTTCGTGGTCGATCCCTCTCGCCAGCTCTCGAACCCAATGGAGTCGCGTGCCGAAGATATGGCGCAAGGGCTGATCCCAGCGTGGATCCAACAGCTCGCCGATCGTCTTGAGTCCAAGCGGTTCCAGGCGTGCGGCGGTTTTAGGGCCGATTCCCGGCATTGCACGCAGAGGCCGCGGTGCTAAGAATGCTTCTTCCATACCCGGCTGGATCGTGACCAGCCCATCAGGCTTGTGGCTATCCGCGGCAATTTTTGCGACGGTTTTGCCGGTCGCGATGGCGATGGTGCAGCACAAGCCCGTGGCCTCGTACAGCGCATCCTTCACGAGTTGCCCCAGGGAGTGAGGATCGGGATGGCGGGTCTGGAGCTGTGTCGTGTCGGCATAAAACTCGTCGATGCTGCTCCATTCAGTGAGAGGGAATAATTGATCGGTGACGTGCTGCATCGCCTCGTGTAGCTGTCGGTACAGGGGCCGGTCAGGAGGAAGCAGTATAAGGTTGGGGCAGAGCTGGAGGGCTTTCGCGGTCGGCATGGCCGAGTGAATGCCGAATGGCCGCACAGCGTAACTGGCTGCGGCGATGATTCCACGTGGTGGGGGACCGCCGACCGCGACCGGTTTACCGGCGAGGCTCGGATCTTTCAGCACGGCCGCCGAGGCGAACATGGCGTCAACGTCTCCGAAGACGATCTGGCGAGACCAACGCATGGATCATCCCCGTCGTTCGTGAAGCGTCATTCGTCCGGAAGTGGAGTTTTTAGTTTCAGGTTCCAAGTTTCAAGTTCGACCTCTGAATTTCACCAATCCGACTCAAACAACTTGGAACCAGAAACATGAAACTCGAAACACTTGAACGAGATACGCTTCACGATTCACGCTTCACGGTTGTCGAGCACGACGCTGGCGTTTTCAGCATCCTGCTAGAAGGTAAAGGACAATTGAAGCGGCCGCAAGAGGCGTTCAGAGGGAGGCACCGTCGTGTGGGAAGAACGTTCGGAGTCAGTTGGAACCCGGCTGACCGATCCCAATTCTTGTAGTAATCCCCGACAGATGCCGCAATGGTGCCGCCGCGGCTGAATTGTTCGACGTTGGCGTCGGTACACTCGGCCGCATTGCCGGCAGCGCCAGGCAAATCGGGTGAGGGCGAGGACTTCCTTCTGTAACGAATGGTAGATGGTGACCGCCAGGGCACCGTCCCGATTCATCTCGGTCATCTTGCGGAGAAAATCCGCTCCATGATTCGGCCGCCGCTTCAGGATATCGAACTGCCATTGATGAATCATTTCGTGCGCCAGTGTATTCACAACCTCTTGCTCGCCGTACGCGCTCCGTTGGGCGGCCTGTTGGAGCAAGGGAAGGGATAGGCGAATCTCGCGCCTGGTCGGCGGGCGAAGACCTTCCTGATCCAGCCGTGGCCGCGGTCCTCGACGACTCACGAACATGCCGACCGAGGAGGTCAGCCGCCGACTCCAGACCAAATCGATCGGGGGCAGCAGGCTCGCGAAGTAGCGGCCATTCACTTCGCTCCACATCTGGGTCAGATGCTGCGAGGTCACCGGAGGGGATGGGTCTAGAGACATGCGAAGGGGTTACCCCAACTCTTCGTACACTGCAGCAGCCAGCAACGGCACCATAATTTCGTGGTGGCCGATGAGGGAGTAGCCTTTCCCGCCCTTCTGGGTCGGCCGCCGCACCACGTTGGTCAGGGGGCGGTAGTGAGATCGGAAATCCATATCCACGGTCGTAATCTTGGTCAGATGATGACCAAGATTGCGTCCCAGCGACACCGTTTTGAGGAAGACTTCCGGCAAAATAACGGCAGAGCCGAGATTGAGATACACACCATCTTCCATCCCTGACACAACGGCCGCGAGCCGCCGAAAGTCCAGCAGCGAGGTTGCACCGATAGCGGCTCCATCCGCGGCAGGATGCATATGGATGATGTCGGTTCCAATGGCGACGTGTACGGTGACCGGAATACCGAGCTTCACTCCGGTCGCCAGAATGCTTGTCCCGCGATGGGGAAACTGCCCCTGACGCCGGTTGATGTAGTGGCCGACGGATTCGCCTAGCCCTTCGCGATCGTGGGCCCCGCGGATGATGGCTTCGTTCAGCATACGACCGGTTTCTTCCGCCATCCCGAAGCGCCCCTCATCGATCTCCGCGTCGACTTCTTCAGATGTGTGCCCCAGGAGTGCCAATTCAAAATCGTGAATGATCCCCGCGCCGTTCATGGCGACGGCCGAGAGGATCCCTTGTTCCATGAGGTCCACGAGAATCGGACTCAATCCGACCTTGATGACGTGGGCGCCGAGCCCTACGATGACGGGACGGCCTTTACGATGGGCCTTCGCGACGGCTTTGGCGACTTCGCGCAACGATTTCACGCCAAGGATATCAGGCAGCGAACGATAGAATTGGCTGAAGCTGCCTCCAGGACGCCAGGGTTTGGCAAAATCCGAGACGCGAACCTTGCTGTACCGTTTCTTGAGCGGATAGGTCGTGAGATCCGACACATCGATCGGCGCGATCAGGCTCGGAGCCGTGACGGGGGCCCGTTGACGGTCAGGAGGCTTTGCCAAGGAGTTGTTCCTCGATGAGTTCACATAGGACGTGGCCGAGTGTGATGTGGCTTTCTTGAATGCGGGCTGTCACCGTCGAAGGTACAACGAACGGATATTCCACCAGGCCGGCCAGCTTCCCGCCGGTCCCTCCAGTCCAGCCGATGGTGGTGAGGCCACAGGCCCTCGCGGCCTCCACTCCCTTCAACACGTTGGGAGAATTGCCGCTGGTGCTGATGGCGATGGCGATGTCGCCTTTCTGGCCATGGGCGCGGATCTGTCGGGCAAAGAGTTCTTCGAACCCGTAGTCGTTGGCGATGCAGGTAATGGCGGCGATGTCGGTGGCGAGGGCGATGGCCGGGAGGGGGTCCCGCTCCCGTTTATAGCGACCGACGAATTCGGCGGCGATGTGGGCCGCATCCGTGGCGCTGCCGCCGTTGCCGAACAATAGGACTTTGTGGCCTTCACGAAAGGCCGTGGCCATCAGTGTTGCGACCTGCACGATGCGATCGGCATGTTCGCGTGCGAACTGTTGCTTGACGCTCGCGCTCTCGGCAAACGTACTCAGTACATGCTCTTTCATGGGAACCGATTCTAGGCAACCATCCGGCATCTGTCAAACAT
>Ga0163153_10008857_pt1 | contig 10312 bp, 10 predicted proteins | sample OliLakLV19MP6IB1_FD_148629 | JGI IMG/M metagenome (GOLD analysis project Ga0163153, IMG submission 148629) | Freshwater microbial mat bacterial communities from Lake Vanda, McMurdo Dry Valleys, Antarctica - Oligotrophic Lake LV.19.MP6.IB-1 | ecosystem: Environmental > Aquatic > Freshwater >...
CATTCCTGCCCCGGCGCTGTTGTCTGATCCGGCGACGGTCAACGCGGGATTTTTCTGGAGCGGGTTGCTCAGAAAGCCATAGCCCGCTTGTTTGGTCACACCCAAAATCTGGAATTCACCGGCTTTGATTGCGGATCATCAGGAGGTAAACCAAGTTGGCAAGGGCAGCGACAAAAGCCGCCACGTAGGTCAGTGCGGCCGCGTTGAGCACTTTGTTGACACCGCCCGCTTCCTCCCCGGCTTGGACAAGCCCCATTTGCTGGAGGATGACCTTTGCACGACGGGAGGCATCAAACTCCACGGGGAGGGTGATCAATTGGAAAAGCGTGAGCACGAGATAACAAATCACTCCGAGGGTGATGAGATGCACCATATGAAAAAAGATGCCGCCCATGACAACAAAAGGAAGGATCTGAGAAGCGAATTGCGTCATAGGAACAACCGCCATGCGCCATTTGAGGGGGCCGTAGCTGCGGGCATGCTGGATGGCGTGTCCACATTCGTGAGCTGCGATGCCGAGGGAGGCGACGGAGGGTGTTCCATAAACCGGTGAGGAAAGGCAAAGCCTCTTGTGCGTGGGGTCGTAGTGGTCGCCAAGCATGTCGTTGATTTCGACAACTTCCACATCATTGATGTTGGCAGCACTCAGAATTTTCCGTGCGGCTTCGGCACCGGTCACGCCGGAGGTGGCAGCAATTTTGCTCCACTTTCCAAAAGCACTCTTTACTCGGGACTGCGCCCAGAAGCCGATAATCATTGGAACGATTAAGAGAAGAAGCATGGTCATGTTCATATGGGACGGCAATTTATACAAAGCTGGCAACTTTTCAACTGGAAGTGAAGGGTTTGTGATTTTGCAGTCGTGGCCACATTACTACCCGGTGACCCAAAGGGCCCAGACGAGGGCTGGTGCCGAGCAAATCGTGCTGATGGCGATAGCTGCGGAGGCCAGTTTAGGATCTCCGCCCATACGCGCGGCCATTACGTATGATGCGGCTGCGGTGGGGCATGCGGCGAGGACAACCCCAATTCGCAGTTCCACCATATTCAGCCCGATGACCATGCCCAGGCTCCAAACCACAAGCGGGACAAAAGCGACCTTCAAACCGACAGCAATCACAAGCTCTTTGAGTCGTCCACCGGGTGAGGCGGCAACAAGCGTTCCTCCAATACAGAGAAGCGCTATGGGCACGGCTGCGCTGCCAAGAATTTGAAGGGTTTTGTCAGCGATGGGAGTCAAGCCCAGCCCGGTGGTGGACCAGGCCAGCCCTAGTAAACCCGCAACCAACAGCGGATTGGTCGCAATCGACCATGCGGCCTCGCGGGGTTTCCAATCGCCACGCTGCAAAACCAGCACGGCCAAAAAATTAAAAATCACCATCATTAGTGTCATGACAACAACTGCCGTGGGAAACGCCTCGGGGCCTCCGCCAATGGCGGGAAGTCCAAGCGATAGGAGAGGAATGCCGATATAGGCCAGATTTCCCCGGAATGCAGATTGCGCCAGGGTTCCCCAGGATTTTGCCGGCACATGAAGCAAATGGCAAAGGAGGTAGGAGACCAAGCAGGCAAGCAGGGTGGCAGTCACAAGGATGCCAAGAAGGTGGAACGTTCGGGCTCCCGGATGGCCCGCGGCTGCCGCCGAGCGAAATAGTAAAGCGGGGAGGGCAATCCAAAATGCCAGCTTGTTGAGGTCGGCCACAAAAATATCACCCAGAAACTTCAGGTGGGCCAGCAAGGCGCCCAGTCCGATGAGAAGCACAAGGGGGGCGAGTGTTTCGAGAATGGTCATTGGCCTGGTCCTGTGGGTGGTAGGAATGGTGGTCCCTCGCGGTCCGCGGCCTGAGGCAAGTCCAAAGATGGCCCCTTCAATCCTGCGACTTGAATAAAGCCTGTGCCTTGAACACACTGTTGATCTCTACGAACTGTTACCACGATGCCCATTTACGAATATTTCTCTCCGGATACGAACAAGATTTACAGCTTCTTTGCGAGAAGCCTGTCGGCGGGGGCTTCTATCCCGCGTTGTCCAGATGACCCCAAAGCCCGGATGGAGAGGATGCTTTCCCGGTTTGCGGTGACGGGACGTGCTAAGGAAAAAACCGCAGAAAATCCTTCAGATCCGCGCATGGAAAAAATGATGGCGGAGATGGAGCGGGAGATGTCGTCCATGGATGATCAGAACCCGGATCCCAAGCAACTTGGGCGTTTGATGAGGAAAATGACGGAGGCCACGGGTCAGAAAATGCCTGCCGAGATGGAGCAAATGCTACAGCGGCTGGAGAGTGGGGAAGACCCCGAAAAGCTGGAGGAAGAGTTCGGGGAATCTCTCGATGGGCTTGGTGATGAGAGCTTCGGAGGTGACGCGGAATCACCGGATTTTTCATCTCCCATTAAGGCCATTTTGAGAAAACGCAGGCCCTCCCGGGATCCCAAACTTTATGAACTCCGCGATTTTATTGGAAAATCCGTAGAAAAAAAGCCTCGCATCCCCTGAGGGAGAGGCATAAAAGCAATCTCCTATGCCTACTAAAAAACCAGCTACACGCAAACCCAACGCCGCCTTCATGAAGCCAGTCCAACCGGATGAAGCTCTCGCAGCGGTCGTTGGCTCGAAACCCATCCCCCGCAGTGAAATCACCAAAAAGATCTGGGAGTATATCAAAAAGAACAAACTCCAAGACGAGAAAAAGAAAACCCTCATCAATGCTGACGAGACTCTCAAGGTGATTTTCGGCGGCAAGAAACAAGTAACCATGTTTGAGTTGACGAAGCACGTCTCCACACACGTCAAAGCCATCTAATTCCCCCTCCCGCTCCCTCAGGGGATGCGTTCGGTCCACTCCGGATTGCCGTAATGGGTTTTTGCGAGGTGTTCCGAATGCTCCCCGAGGAAGTGCGGCGGCACGAAATCGCAGAGTTTTTCTGCGAATAGTCCGCCAAGTTCCTGGCCGAACGTTTTCCTGAGTTGGCGCTTGGGACTTTGAATGCTGCCTTGGTGCAGCACTCCTTGCCGAGTTCTGCGCTGGGCTCCCCCACAGATTTTGCCGCCAGCGGCCTCCATCACGTCATATAACGTCGGTCCGGCAAAGCAGGACAGCGCTTGCTGACAATCTTCCATCCCGGCCAATCGGATCTCCGGCAAAGTTTCGTCATGGGTCATCGCGGCGACGACCCGTTCGTGAATTGCCTGGTAGGAATTCCTTGGGCGCACCTTGCAAAAACTTTCCTGGATGGGAACGAGGAGAGAAAATGTCCAGTCGGCGTCGTGTGGGACAATGCCTCCTCCCGTCCAACGTCTCACCAAAAAGGAGGTGGGGGCCTCCGAGCGAGCTGCGGCCAGCGATTGTGAGTATCCGAAACTGGCCCATGAACCCAACCAGGAATAATGTCGAAGGAGCGGGCGCTTGAGGCCACTGACGAGCAGGGTTTCATCAATCGCCATTTGCACATCGCCGGATCGGGGATTGTCATCGATCCACAGGTCCAACTCTGCAAAGCAGGGAGGCAAGGTGATCCCGTTTGCGGTGGACACTACTTTGCTGGTGTTAGTTGCTTGATCACCGTGGTCAGGTAAACTGGTTCGGGATGTTTGTCTTTCCACTTGGTGAGTTGACGGCGTTCAAGGACCCGGAATCCGTAGCGTTCCAAGACCTTCGCGCCCCGCCGGGATTCGAAGGTCACCATCTGACCAAAAACTGACTTTTCCCCCTTGGATTCCAAATAGGCAAAATAGGCATTCATTAGGGTGCGTGTGCCGGCCACCCCTTGCGCCTCAGGGAGAACATTAAAATGGAAGTGAGCGGTTCGCCGGGGAGTTGCGGGCACTTCTTTCCATGAGTTTTTGAGAATCCACGCGATAAATTCGCGGGTGGCGGGTTGGTAGCCGCGATACCTGACAAGCGCCCGTAGAAACAAGCTTCCGTTAAGGAAAATGCTATGAATCTGCTGACGGAAGGGTTTGCGGGAGCCAAGGAGGTAACCTTTGACGATGCCTTCATGTTCAAGGACAAAACATGATTCCGGCTCCACGTCGGTGTAATAACTGGTGAGGTAATCAGAAAACATCTCCCGGTCCTCGAAGACGGGGTCGATGGGTTTGCCAAGAAAGCCGGTTTCGCAGCAAAGCCTGCGGACAGCTTCCCTGTCGCGGGCTTCATAGGGGCGGACGGTGGTTTCCAAGTGGGCGGTCTTCAAGAGGTCTATCATCAGACCCCGATCCCCACCCATGGCAACACAATTTTTTGATCAATCGCAGTAGTTACCCACCACGCGCGAATAAACTCCGAAGATGTGGTCAAAGATTTTTTCCCATGAATAGTTGCTGCGAACAGCTTCCCCGGCGGTTCGTCCTAAGGCCACCAAATCCCGGCCCAGCTTGGCTTCGATGGCCTCAGCAAGCGATTCGGGGGTATTCTCTTGAGCCCATGAAATTTGATCGGAAAAAATGATGCGGTCCATGTAACTGCCGCGAATTCCGACGACGGGTGTTCCGCAGGCTTGGCTCTCCAAAGTGACCAGACCAAAGGTTTCCTGAATGCCGGGATGAACAAACAAATCGGCGGCCCGGTAAATGTTTGCAAGCTCGCCGGGATCCCCGCAATAGGGAATCCATGTGAGAGATCCGGTGCGTTTTTTTAGTCGCTCCACTGAGGACCGCTGGGTGCCATCACCCACCACAACCAAATGGCAATCCGCTCGATTGCGTAAAAGAGAATATGCCGAAAACAGCGTTTGCACGTTTTTTTCCGGGGCCAGCCGGCCGACGTAAAGTAAGATGCGTTTGTCTTGGGGGAGGCCGAGTTCCTTGCGCAGTTGGGTCACAGGCACATGACTTGGTTGAAAGATATGCGTATCGACCCCCAGGTCAATGCTGTCCACCGCATCCACACCCCAGGATGTCAGCAGCGAGGCAAGGGCCGGGCTGGGGACGAAGGTGGTTTCAAAACGATTATAGAGGGTCTTGACGTAGCGACGGGCCGCGTCTGACGCGATGGCTGGCGCGATGCCGCCTGTGAATTTGGCGACCGTGCGCAGGAGAGCTTCTGGAAAATGGGAATGATAAAACCCCACCACGGGAATGCCCAGAGCCCGACCGGATGCGATTGCTTTCCATGCTAACTGATAGGGGTCGCCGGATTCGATGATGTCTGGACGTTCGCGTTCGAGCACCTCCTCGACGAGATGGAGTTTGAGCAACATCCGATACCGCGAGGTGCGGGAAACCAGCGGGGAGGCAATGGTATAAACCTTGGTGATGTCATCGCCTTCACAACCAGTCTTCTCGCCGGGAACCACCAACACATGCCGGGCTTTGCCGCCCTGACGCTTCACATGGGCTGCTTTCTGCTCGATGTATCGGCGAACACCTCCACTCACGGGTGAGTAGAATTGGGTCAGATCACAAATCTTCACCGGCTCGGAGGAGGCTCCTCCCCCCGCGACAACAACCCCAGCAAAAGCCTGGCCAAAATCACGTCATCGCCCATGGTTCCCGAAAAAAGTTGTTGCCCGGCGGTGGCGCAAGCCCGGAATCCATTTACGAGTTCAGCCAGCGTGAAGTTCGATGTATGAGAGGCTGCGAGGCTTAGGGGGTAGGCATTCAGGCCACCATCCTTTTTGCGAGGAAGGTGGGAAGTTTCTTCGGCTGGAAGCCGGCCAAGGGTTGCGGCAAACTGATTGGGGTATCCGCCGGGAGAAATCCGGTGTCGCTGCATGAGATCCTTCATGACCACAAGATTTCGAACTGTGGGAACAACTGCGGCAAGGAGGATGCCGACGCCTTTTTCACCCTGACGAAACAACTGAGCCAGCGTGTCTAGGGCCAGGGGCAGGTCTCTTCTGAGCACGGCTCCGCTCAGATCAAAAATGCCGCCTTCCCTTGTTTGTGGGACCAGGTCGCGGACCGCCTCCGTATCCACGGGAGCGGATTTTCCAAATGCGGTCTCCAGCTTTTCGAGTTCGCTGGCCATCTGGGCAGTGTCCAGGCCCACACGTGCTGCCAAAGTCTCCACGGCTTCCGGGCTGAGCTTCAGCCCGCGCTCCCTCGCCAACCCGCCTGTCCACTCAATGAGCGCTTCCTCGCCTCCCCGAAAACCAAAGTCCGGTACATCCACCACCTCGGTCTCGCAGAGCTTCACAAAACGTTTGTAAGCCGAGCGACGTTTGTCTGCCCCGGGGGCACTCATCAAAAATTCCACGCCCTCAGGCAGCCCGATTTCCAACGTGTCCGCAAGTTTCTCCAGAGCGGCGAGCACAGTTTCGGAGCGCCCGGTGACCGTATCCGCCAAAAACGCCGCACTTTTCAGCCAAACTAGCTTTTTCCCGCCGAGGAAGGGCAATGTCATCACAGCCCCCAGGGCTGCCTCCATCTTGGCTGCTGCCGCATCCGCCCCATCCACCGCTCCATCAACAATCTCCATGCCAAAAGCGTCGGCTCCCGGGGCCAACTTTTCGGACAACGTCTTTGCTGCCCGTTTGACACCGGCCTCATCCGACCCAGCCACAAAATAGCAGGAGGCCGACTTTTGACTTTTTGCTTTTGCCATCAACCCGGAAATCTAGCCTTTGGCAGGGCTCTGCCGCAAGCGGGTAGTCTTATTATCAGGCAATTCTTATTTTGAGTGAGCGGGGCCGAGTCTTTCCTGGGAGCGGCGAATTTATTAGCAGGACCAAAAGAGTGCCGGGCGAAGCCCGGGACACAAGCACGGCGAATGAATTCGCCGCTCCCAGTGCGGAGGCTCGTCATTTTTACAAAGTGAGAATTGCTGCTTGCTATCAGGCCAGCCGCGCAATTTTGCGAAAATCTTCAAGACGAGCTTCAATCTCGGCGGGCGTGACAGTTTTCAGGCGTTCGAGGCTAAAGGCTTCCACATTAAAACTCGCGAGCACACTGCCGCGAAGGACGCCCCCCCGCAAGTGCTCGAAGGTGACCTCTGTTGCTTCCATGCCAGCCAGGTATCCTGCCAAGCCTCCCGCAAACGAATCCCCGGCCCCCGTGGGGTCATGAATATCTTCCAAGGGGAAAGCCGGGCAGGAAAAAAATTCACCATTCTCTCCGAAAAGCAGACAGCCGTGTTCGCCCTTTTTCACGGCAACGAATCGCGGGCCAAGATCCTGCAATTTTTTTCCGGCGCGGATCAGGCTGGTTTCGCCCGTGAGCTGACGGGCCTCGCCATCATTCAGAATCAGGAGATGAACCCTTGCCAGCAACTCAATAAGCCGCTCTTTCGCAATGTTGATCCAAAGGTCCATCGTGTCTGCAATCACAAAACGAGGAAGCCTCACCTGGTCGAGGACAAGGTGTTGAAGTTCCGGCGCGATGTTTGCGAGCAACACAATCGGAGTGTCTTTGTAAGACTCGGGCAGTTCGGGTTGGAAGTGTTCAAACACATTGAGTTCCACGGAGCGGGTTTCCCGCGTGTTAAGATCCCAAAGATATTCCCCCGACCAGCGGAAAGTCTTCCCCTCCTCCACCTTCAACCCCGTCAAATCAATATTGCGGGATTTTAAGAGGTCCACATGTTCCTCAGGAAAATCCGTGCCCACAATCCCCACCAAATTCACAGGGCTGAAAAAACTGGCGGCCACGGCCCCGTAGGCCGCCGATCCACCCAGCAGGTTTTTTTCCTCCGCTAGGGGAGTTTTGATATCATCCAACGCAATCGACCCAACAATAAGAACTGACATAAGCGGGAGAGTGTGGAGAAGAAAGCCCGATGACCGCGAGGAAAAAATCGCGGGCCTCGAACGATGGGGGTGCCCGAAATGTGATTGAAGGTCATGGGGGCGCCCTCGCCCTGCCCATCACCTTGAGCTTGGAGTAATATCCGCTGGCACCCAGCGCTGGATGGCATTTCGGAGCTCAATCAGGGAGACTGGTTTGGCCAGCACTTCATCCATTCCGCACTCCAGACAGTGGTGGTTATGTTCCGGGGTAACGTGTGCGGAGAGGGCGAGGATCGGGATGCGTTGGGAATGCCCCTTCTCCCGCTGCCGGATTTCCTTGGCGCACGCATAGCCATCTAAAACCGGCATCTCGCAGTCCATGAAGATGAGATCAAAACCCGAGAGGGCAAGCGCAGCGAGGGCCTGCTGGCCATCTGCGGTGACAGAAACAAGACACCCCATCTTGCGGAGCAGGAGAGAGATCACCTTTCGGTTGGAGGGGTTGTCTTCCACGACTAAGACGTTCGGGGGGGTTTTCCAAGGGATGGCTTCCTGACCAACTTTGGGCGGGCTTTCAGCAGACTCCGGCATGCCAGTGGCCTCTTTGAGCGGGATACAGAACCAGAATTTTGAGCCATCGCCGGGCGTGCTTTCGACCCCAAGGATCCCCCCCATGAGATCCACCAGCTCTCGGCAGATGGCCAGTCCCAACCCCGTGCCTCCAGGTCTTCGGGAGGCACCCACGGGGCTCTGCTCAAAGGGCAGGAAGATGCGCTCCGTCTCTTTGAGAGACAGGCCGGAACCTGTGTCCCGAACATTGATTTGCAGGCCAGCCCCAATGTCCTCTTCCCCGGCCCACCGCGACACCCTCACTTCCACCTCCCCACAGACCGTGAACTTCACGGCATTGGAAACCAAGTTGAGCAGAATTTGACGGATGCGAGAAATGTCGCCCACCCAATACCCTCCGGCATCGGGATCGATCAAACGGGTAAGGGTGGTCTCTTTGTTATCAACAATAATGGAAAACGGAGCCAGTACCTCGTCCAAAACGGTTTCCATGTGGAAGGTCTCCTCGTTGAGGGGCATCTTGCCAGCCTCCAATTTGGAAAAATCTAAAATGGTGTTGATGACATCAAGAAGATGCTCGCCAGCACGCTGGATCATTGTCACAAGATCACGTTGGGCCTGATCCAGGTTTGTCTCAGAAACTAATTGCGCTGGTGCCAGGATGGCGTTCATCGGAGTTCGGATCTCATGGCTCATCCGTGCCAAAAAATCGCTTTTCGCATAGGCAGCCGCCTCGGCCATTTCCAAGGCGATCCGGCGCTGCTCGGCTTCCTGCTTTTTAGAGGTCGTGTCAATGATAGTTCCCGCTCCCCCGATGATGTCTCCGCCAGGGCCTCGCAGCGGGGTCTGGGAAACCTGCACCCACCGCACATCACCGCCGGGAAGCACAATGCGCAGCTCTGATTCGAAGGATTCGTTGTTTTCAAAAAACCGGTGAACCATCCCTAACGTTGCAGCTTGGTCGTCAGGGTGAATCCTCTGCTTGCAGTGCTCCCACTTGGGTTCCACGGACCGATCAAAATCCAAGATTTCGCTGGCGACGTTATTGAGGGTCAGACGCTCGCTCTCAAGGTCAATCTCCCAAATTCCAATACGCCCCACCAACGTCGCGGCTTCCAGTCTGCGCTGACTCGCGATCAGGTCGCTTTGGGCATTCTTGATTTTATCGATATCCCGGATTTGAGAGACAAAATAGTGAATATTGGAAGTGTGGTCACGAACACCGGAAACCGTGAGAAGCCCCCAAACCGGGTGCCCGGATTTACGAAGATAGCGTTTCTCGAGGGTGTAAGCTTGGATCTCACCTGCCAACAGTTTGCGGGCCTCATGAAAATCGGCCTCAAGATCATCCGGGTGCGTGATGGCTTGAAAATCCAAGGCGAGGAGTTCTTCCCGCGTGTAGCCTAAAAAATCACAGAAGGCCGGGTTCACATCAAAAATCGCGCCCTCCATGGACACAAAAACCATCCCGGTCTCTGAGCTTTCAAAGGCATTATTCGCCTGAGGATCTTCCGACCATTTCTCAGAAGCGGCTTCTTCGAGTGGGTGGGAATCCGGCGCGGACTGACTGATGTCGGAAAAATTCGTCACTGATGAGCGATTACTCTCCACAGCATAACACCGCTTTCGGCTTCCACAAGATTTCAGAATGCCTCGAAAAGTGGTTGCTGCCGGGGGCTGGGGCAGGGACAATAGGGGTTGAGATATGATAACCCGGATTTTTGCGATTTCCAGAAACACTCTGATTGAGCTTGTTCGTCAGAAGGTTTTTTACATTCTCCTGATTTTTGGCCTGTGCGCCATCGGGAGTTCGATCTTTATGGCCAAGCTTTCCTTCCAAGAGGAATTCCAAATGCTCAAAGACGTCTGCCTCGGTGCCATGTCGATTTTTACCTCGATCCTTGCGATTCTCGCCACCGCAAACTTCCTTCCGAAGGATATGGAAGACCGCACGATCTACACCCTGCTTTCAAAACCGGTTCCCCGTTTTGCCTATCTCATGGGAAAATTGGGGGGGATTCTTATTCTTTTGGGACTTTTCACTTTGTTAATGTCTGCCGTGTTTGTCCTGGTT
>Ga0163153_10008861_pt1 | contig 10308 bp, 8 predicted proteins | sample OliLakLV19MP6IB1_FD_148629 | JGI IMG/M metagenome (GOLD analysis project Ga0163153, IMG submission 148629) | Freshwater microbial mat bacterial communities from Lake Vanda, McMurdo Dry Valleys, Antarctica - Oligotrophic Lake LV.19.MP6.IB-1 | ecosystem: Environmental > Aquatic > Freshwater > Lake...
AGGCAGCGGTAGCAGGGGCCAACGTGCGGATGGAAGACCGTGACCTGGCCCTCGAAGCGATAGATCGACCCGTGGACGACCGGAATGTTGTGCCAGACCGAGGCGTCGTTGACGAGGTAGCGAGTGGGGAAGTTGTCCGCCCCGTCCACGATCACGTCCCAGCCGTCGGCGAGGATGCGCTCGACGTTCTCGGAGGTCAGGCGCTCCTGGTATGGAACCACGGTTACGTCGGGGTTGAGCGCCTCGATCGCCTGCTTGGCCGACAGCACCTTCGGCTCGCCGAGCGTGTTCGTCGAGTGGACGATCTGACGCTGGAGGTTGGAGTCGTCGACGATGTCGGCATCGATGATGCCGAGCGTTCCAACCCCCGCAGCAGCGAGATAGAGGGACGACGGAGAGCCGAGACCTCCCGCACCAATCAGGAGAACACGCGCATCGAGGAGCTTCTGTTGCCCGACCTCGCCGACCTCCGGGATCAGGATGTGCCGTGAGTAGCGCGCGCGCTGCTCCGGGCTCAGTGCTCGCGGCGTCTCGTAGGAGAAGCCGTTGTGCTTCCACTCGGAGAACCCGCCCGACATCGAGGCAACGTCGGTGTAGCCGAGCTCGAGCATCGACTTCGCGACAAATGCTGACCGGGCCCCGGCGGCGCAGTAGATGACCACCTCGCGCTCCTTGTCGGGGATGACTGCCTCGATGCGGGCCTCGAGGTTGCCGCGCGCCACATGCACTGCCGCGGGCAGATGACCCTCGTCCCACTCGTCCTGCTCGCGGACGTCGAGAAGAAACGGCCGGTCGCCGGCCGCGAGGCGGTCATGAAGATCGAGCGAGGTGATCTCGTCGATCTCGGCCTTCACGTGGTTCAGGAGTTCGCGATAGGTCGCCATTACTTCCAAGAGTATAGCGTGCCGGTCACTCCTGGAACCCGGCCGCCGATCGCCGCGCGGCTACCGTTCGGTCGTGACCGCACGCAGGAGAACAACCCTCATCGTTGTTGCCGTGGCGCTGGTCGTCGGCGGTGCAGTCGCCGGGATCACCGCCGCCTCGAGCAATGAGCCGACCGGTGAAGCGGCCAAACGGCCAATGCTGCGAGCGGGCAATCCGCCGCTGTCGCTCGACCTTGGAGTTCGCGTCGACCGGGAAGCCCGCGATCTCCGCGAGGCATTGCGCCTCTACGGGGTCGGGAAGAAGGTCGAGGCCGGGGAGCAGTTCGCCCGCCACGATTCGCTCGAGGCGCGGATCGGGCGCGCCGTCAGCGACTGGCCCGATGATACGGTCGCGCGCCTTACGCAGCTCTCGGGCCTGCACCCGAAGAGCGCGGCCGTCCAGCTCAACCTCGGGATCGCGCGCTACTGGGCCGGTGAGACCGGTGCCAAGGAGGCCTGGGACTCCGCGGTGGGGCTCGAGCCGGATACGGCGTATGCCGTCACAGCGGGCAATCTGCTCCACCCGGAGTTCGCCCGGAATCTGCCGCTCTTCGTCCCGGTGGAGAATGTGCCTCCGGCTGTTAGCAAGCTCCCGGCGTCTGCTCAGTTCGCCGCCCTGAAGCGCCGGGCACGAAACGGCTCCGTCGAGGATCGCCTCCTCTACGGCGTTGCGCTGCAGCGACTCGGGAGGCAACTCTCGGCACGGCGCGTGTTCGCCGAGGCGGCGAGGCTCGATCCGACGAATCCCGAGGCGCGCGTCGCCGCGGCGGTTGGCCTGTTCGACAAGGCCCGGCCCGTGAATGCGTTCTCCCGGCTCGGACCGCTCTCCCGAACGTTCCCGAAGGCCGCAACGGTCCGCTTCCATCTCGGGCTCCTGCTGCTCTGGTCGGGACAGGTGAAGGAGGCCCGGAGACAGCTCGAGCTCGTCGCGAAGGTCGAGCCGGAATCGCGGCTCGTCGGGATCGCGAAGCAGTATCTCGATCAGCTGCGCGCCGCTGGCATCTGAGCGCGCGGAACGCAATCTTTGACGCAGGGCATGCGCGACGGCTACCGTCAGGGCTGTTCGATCGAAAAGGGGGACGGTTCTTGAGTGCAGCTGATTCGAGTGGCACGGCGCCGACCTCTGTCAGCGCGGGAGTTCTCGACCTGCTGGAGGTCCGAACGCTCTTCGAGGCCGGCAAGGGTGCCGGGAAGCTCGACGCTGAGGAGATTGCCCTCGCACTCGACGAACTCGACCTCGATACGGCCCAACTCGACGAATTCTATACCGCTCTCGAAGAGGCTCAGGTCGATGTCGTCGGCGCCGAGCAGAGTGCGGCCGAGGCCGAGAAGGAGTGGGCCGCCGAGGCGGAGATCTCGACCGACACGCTGCAGCTCTTCCTCAAGGACATCGGTCGTGTGCCGCTGCTCACCGCGGCTCAGGAGGTCGAGCTCGCGAAACGCATCGAGCTCGGCGACCACAGCGCGAAGCAGGCGATGGTCGAGGCGAACCTCCGGCTCGTCGTCTCGATCGCGAAGCGCTACCGGAACCAGGGACTGCCCTTCCTCGACCTGATCCAGGAAGGCACGATCGGGCTCGTCCGCGCGGCCGAGAAGTTCGACTACCGCAAGGGTTTCAAGTTCTCGACGTATGCCACCTGGTGGATCCGACAGGCCGTTGCCCGGGCAATTGCCGACAAGGGTCGGACGATCCGCATGCCCGTTCATGTCGTCGAGAAACTCAACAAGATCCATCGCAGCGAACGCAAGCTCCGCTCCGAGCTCGCGCGAGACCCGACGATCGCAGAGATCGCGCATGACCTCGACTTCACGGCCGACGAGGTCGAGCAGATCAAGCGCTCGGCGCAGACCCCGGTTTCGCTCGAGAAGCCTGTCGGCGACGATGACGAGTCGGAGTTCGGGCACTTCCTCACCGATGTGACGGCGCAGTTGCCCGATGAGGCTGCGGAAGTCACGCTGCGGCGTGAGGCGCTTCGCTCGATCCTGCGGTCGCTTTCCTCGCGAGAGCGGGAGGTCCTCGAGCTTCGCTACGGCCTCAACGGCCAGCAGCCTCAGACGCTCGACGAGGTCGGCCGTGCGTTCAATGTGACACGCGAGCGGATTCGCCAGATCGAGCATCAGAGCCTGAAGAAGCTCCGCGCGCTCGCCGAAGCCGGCAACGTGCGGGATGTCGCGTAGAGCGGCGGGATTTCCGCGGGGGAAAAGAGCGTATCGCGGAGATCCCACCGCGCTACGCGACGTATTCCTTCTGCCACGCTTCGCGTGGATCCTGATGGGGAGGGCCGCGGTGAAGGAGCGTACCGCGACCCTCCCCACCTGATGTCTTCTGCGCGCTTCGCGCGAACCTGGTCGGGAAGGCGTGAGGGATCCGGCGATGGGAGAGCGTATCGCCCGTTCCCTTACGCATCTGTTTGCTGCACGCTTCGCGTGGGGTTCCCCGTGACCCCTCCCTTCTGATCATCCCGACTCCTGTGCGTTCCCGCGCGGGGTGCCAGGCTTCAGCCTGGCACCGGAACGGCGACCGCTACCTCGGGAGCATGACGCAGCCTGGATAGACTTCTCCCGCCGTGGAGATGCCGCCTCTCGCAGACCTGATCGAAGAGCTCTCCGAGCTGATCGCGATTCCCTCGGTCAGTGCCGATCCGGCGCACCAGGGTGACGTCGCGGCTGCGGCCGAATGGGTGGCAGATCGGGTCCGCCGAGCCGGCGGCACTGCCGAGGTGATTCCGTGGGGCAAGCGGCCGCTCGTCGTCGGTGAGATCTGCGCCTCGCGGAACGCGGACTCCGCTCCGACGATCCTCTGTTACGGCCACTTCGACGTGCAGCCGCCCGACCCGCTCGAGCTCTGGGAGTCGCCACCGTTCGAGCTCGTCGACCGCGACGGCTGGCTGTACGCCCGGGGCACGGCCGACGACAAGGGGCAGCTCTACATGTTGCTGAAGGCTGCCGAGCTCCTCGCGGGCGCCGGTGAGCTACCCGTGAATCTGCGCTTCGCGTGCGACGGTGAGGAGGAGATCGGCGGTCACTCGATCGTCGATTGGGTCGCAGCCGACGAGCGCGGGGCGGACGCGGCGATCGTCTTCGACAGCGGCATGGTCGAACGAGACGTCCCGGCCTTCAACGTCGCTGTGCGTGGGCTCTGCTACTTCCACGTCACGGTTCGCACGGGCAGTCGCGACCTCCATTCGGGCATGTACGGCGGTGCCTCGCTGAACGCGATGCATGCGTTGATGCAGTCGCTCTCGGCTGTCCTCCCTCGGGACGGACGCCTGCCCGACGAGCTGCGGGTCGGCGTCGTGCCACCATCCGACGTCGAGATGGCGGGATGGGCGATCCTTCCTGCCGGCCCGGCGGAGATCGCCGCGGCCGGATCGCTGCCTGCTGACTCTCGTGCGGCGAACGAGTTCTACCTCCGCACCTGGGCCGAGCCGTCGGTCGATGTGCACGGCATCCAGGGTGGCTCGCCGGTGCTACAGAAGACGGTCATCGCCGTCGCGGCCGAGGCGAACGTCTCGATCCGGCTCGTCGGCGACCAGGACCCTGCCGTCATTGCACCTGCGTTCGAGGCCCTCCTTCGCGCAGCGGCGCCCGCCGGCACAGAGCTCGAGGTCACCCTACTGTCGGTCGCGCCGCCAGGCCTCATCCCTTCGGACGCGCGCGCCGTCGCTCTCGGGCTCGATGCCTTCGAGGAGGTTCTCGGCGTTCGACCCCTGCTGGTTCGATCCGGCGGCGCGATTCCGCTCGTCTCGGCGCTTGCCTCCCGCGGGGTCGCGACCGTGCTCACGGGTTTCTCCCTCAACGAGTCCAACGTCCACTCACCGAACGAGCGCATCCCGACGGCGTACCTTCCGCTCGGGATCGAGGCCGCCGCCGCGCTCTACCGGCATCTTGCTGACCTTGGGTAGCGCGCGATTCTCCTCGCCGCTCGCGGCTCGGCTCTCGGACGACGTCCGCCAGCGCTTCCTCCGTTACGTCCGGATCGACACGCAGGCGCAGGAGGACTCCACCACGTATCCGAGCACCGCCAAGCAGCTCGACCTCTCCCGTCTCCTCGTCAGCGAGCTCGGGGAGATAGGACTCGAGGACATCGAGCTGACCGAGCACGGCTACGTCTTTGCGACGCTGCCGGGAACCCTCGGCGCCCCCGTGATCGGTCTGATTGCGCACGTCGACACGACGCCCGATTCACCAGGCGCGGATGTGGCACCCATCGTGCACGAGGACTACGCGGGTGGGGTGATCACGCTGCCCGGCGACCCGAGTCAGGTGATCGACCCGGCCAAGGAGCTCGCGCTCGCCGCCCGCGTCGGCCACGACATCGTCACGAGCGACGGCACCACGCTGCTCGGCGCCGACGACAAGGCCGGCGTCGCCGAGATCATGGCGGCGGTCGCGCATCTCGTCGGCACCCCGGAGCCGAGGGCCACCGTTCGCGTTGCGTTCACGGTCGACGAGGAGGTCGGGCGTGGCACCGACTACTTCGATCTCGAGAAGTTCGGTGCGGAAGCGGCGTACACGCTCGACGGCTCGGGGCTCGGCGAGCTCGAGATCGAGACGTTCTCTGCCTACCAGGTGCGCGTCACGTTCCGTGGTCGAGGCGCCCATCCCGGGTCAGCCAAGGGAAACCTCGTAAACGCGGTCAAGCTCGCGGCCGAGTTCATTGCCTCGCTTCCCCCGGATTCGTTGTCACCCGAGACCACCGAGGATCGAGAGGGTTTCATCCATCCCTCACGCATCGGCGGCGGCGTGGAGGAGACCACCGTCGCTCTGATCGTCAGAGATCACGACGATGCGCGTCTCGACGAGCACACTGCGCTTGTGCGCCGGCTGGCCGAGGCGATCGGGGAGCGTGAGCCGCGAGCGCGCGTGACGGTGGAGGTGCAGGAGACTTATCGCAACATGCGCGCCGAGATCGACAAGCATCCGCGTGTCATCGCGGCCGCGGAGGAGGCGATCCGGCGCGCGGGTGTCGAGCCGGTTCGATCACTCATCCGGGGTGGCACGGACGGGGCCCGCCTTTCAGCGATGGGTCTGCCAACGCCGAACATCTTCACGGGTGGGCAGAACTATCACTCGACGCGCGAGTGGGCGAGCGTCCAGGACATGGCCGCCGCAGCCGCCACGGTTGTGGAGCTGGTCAGAGTCTGGGCCGAAGGGGAGACCCGGACGACTGGCTGAAGCGTCCTGCTGCCGATCGTGACGGCACGCCGACCTCCCGTGCAAGTCATGGCCGCGGGCGGCCACGGCCACGGCCACCTTCAGGATCGCGCGAAGCGCGCAGAAGACATCAGGTGGGGAGGGTCGCGGTACGCTCCTTCACCGCGGCCCTCCCCACCAGGATCGCGCGAAGCGCGCAGAAGACATCAGGTGGGGAGGGTCGCGGTACGCTCCTTCACCGCGGCCCTCCCCACCAGGATCCGCGCGAAGCGCGCAGAAGGGAGCATGGAGCGTGAGGCGGGTCAGCCCGCGATACGCTTTTCTCCCGCGGGATGACCCGCCTCACGCTCCATGCACGCCGCAGCCGAGCCAGTCGTGCCCGAAGTGGCGCATCTCGGCGATCAGCGGCAAGAGGGCGGTGCCCTTCTCGGTCAACTCGTATTCCACGCGCGGCGGAGACTCCGCAAAGCTCCGGCGGACGACGATGCCTTCGGCCTCGAGCCAGCGCAGCCGCTCGGCGAGCGTTCGGGGGCTGATGCCGGCGCACGCGTGCTCGATCTGGGTGAAGCGCCGCGGGCCTTCGGAGAGCTCGTGCACGATGAGGACGGTCCACTTGGCTCCGATGATCGCCGCGGTTGCAGCCACCGAACACGTCTTCGACTGATGAACCTGGTGCATCGTTCGTGTAGCCACGACGTCAAGCATACCGGCTAGATCGGTCAATCCCAGGGCGGCGGATTGTGCGCCCAGCGGCCTCCGACCATCGTTGCGACGACCTCCACGGCTTCGAGCTCGTCGGCGGGACAGAGGAAAGGATCACGGGAGAGCACGACCAGATCGGCCAGGAATCCGGGAAGGAGCTTGCCGCGACGGCGCTCATCGCCTGCGAGCCAGGCGGGGGTCACGGTCGAGGCGACGATCGCCTGCTCGACGGTGAGCGCCTGCTCGGGATGCCAGCCAGGTCGCTCGTCGATCGTGCGAAGGACGCCGGCCCGGATCCCTGCGAGAGGGTCGAGCTCCTCGACGGGCGCGTCAGAGCCGTTGACGACGACGGCGCCCGAGTCCCAGAGGCTCCGGAACGCATACGCACCCTCGGCGCGGTCGCCCCAATAGCGGTCGGCAAGGTCACGGTCGGAAGCAGCGTGGGAGAGCTGGACCGAGCAGGCGATCCCGAGATCGGCGAAGCGCGGCAGATCCGATGCGTCGAGGCACTGCGCGTGCTCGATGCGATGGCGGAGCCCTCGTGGCCCCCAGGCATGGTGCGTCGCCTCGAACGCGTCGAGCGCGTTGCGGTTCGCCCTGTCGCCGATCGCGTGCACGGCGACCGGCCAGCCGGCCGCGGCGCCCCGGAGAATGATCTCCTCGAGCTCCGCGCGGCTCGTGATCTCGACGCCGGATCCGTCGAGCATCAGCGCCGTCTGGGAGCCCAGGGTCCCATCCATGAAGGTCTTGAGATAGCCGAGGCGCAGGAAGTCGTCGCCGATCCGCGCAGGGAGCGGAAGCGTTGCGACCTGGTCGAGCCGGTCGGAGGGGATCGATTGCCACACGCGGAGCGAGAGACCCTCGCGCTCGTGGATCCGACCGAAGATCGACGCCGCTCCGAGCCAGCCGTCCTTGTCGTGAATCGCGCCGACTCCGCGCGCGTTCGCGACGCGGATCCCCTCGCGCGTCGCCTCGACCCACTCGTCATCGGTGATCTCGACGAACCGCTCGCGGAAGCGCCATGCCGACTCCTCGCGCAGGACACCTGTCGGTGCCCCCTGGTCATCCCCGTTCGACGCGCCGCCGTGGATGTCGAGATCGCCCTTCGCAACGGCGAGCCCGGCCGAGTTCAGCCAGAGCGAGTGGTAGTCCTTCGACCACAGCGCAGCCGGCGTCGTCCCTGTCACCACGTCGAGTGCGGCGGCGGTGGGCCGATCGGGCCACGCAGCATCCCGCCATCCCGTCCCTCTGATCCAGAGCCCGCGGCGGGGATGTGCCTCGACGAGCGCGAGTGCGGCCGCAACCGACGTTGCCTGCTCCAGCCGCACATCGTGCCGCGCGAGCGCCCAGGTCGGGAAGTGGACGTGGGAGTCCGTGAACGCGGGAAGCACGCAGCGGCCCGCGAGATCGACTCGCTCGGGCGTCGGGAGCATCCACTCGTGGGTTCCCACGCCTCCGGCGATGATCGGTCCCGCGATCGCGAGCGCTCCGGCGGTGGGAAGGGACGGATCGAGCGTGCGGACGACGCCGTTGTCGAGGATCACTCGGCCAGCTTACTGCGGTGAGAACCTCCCGAGCCCGCTCGGAGGAACGATCGGGAACTCCGTGGGGAAGTCGGGCGTTTCGGGATGGAGGTCGAGGCGCTCGCCGCCGTGGCACTCGTTCGTGCCGTAGTCGGATCCCTGGCCGGGCTCGAGTGCCTCCATCGCGAGCGCGAGGAGCTCCGCCTCGTCCTGCGGGGCGCCGAGCTCCATTGCCGTCCACGCCATCGCCTGGATCGCAAAGCAGTTCGTCTCGGCCTCGTCGCGAGCGCCGGCCGTGTGGTAGCTCTCGTGCGCCAAAATCAGGATGGCGTAGATCGTCTCGGATGTCCGCGCAAAGCACTCCGAGGAGTAGGGGAGCGGGTCGGGGGCGCTCCAGGCGATTGCCCTCAGGCAGTCGAGCTCCGGGTGGGTCGCCTTCGCGTCGAATTCGCGCAGCCCGTTGCAGATCTTCCGGGTGAGGAAGAGCTGCCGCTCCGGAAGGCCGGCTGCGTCGAAGTAGACCTCGCCCTCACGACCCTTGGCGTCGATCAACGCTCCCCAGACGCTCTGGCAGTCGACCTCGACGGGTCGCCCCGCGATCCCCGAGGCGATCGGTGTCAGGCGCTGCTCGAAGGAGTGGTCAGCCCACAGCTGCCACCCCACGAAGAGCACGGGAATGACCGCGATCGAGGCAAGAACGCGCATGTTTCCCTATCGGCTTCGGGGCGCCGCTTCGGGAGGTCAGCGTGTGGGAACGATGGCGAATTCCGGCGACGACGACGCTCATGCACCTAGTGATAAAGAAGTCAGGGCCGCAGCGACGCGGTGTCGACGACCTCGAAGGCGGAGCCGGGAACGCGGCCGAGCGAGTGGAGGCATGCCTTTGCAGGAGGGAGCGGCGACCCCCAGGCGGCGGTCGCGGCGATCGTTGCGACGACGGCTGCGACCACGGCGATGACCCTCACCGTGAAGGTCTCGGCATCGGGCGACGGCTGCTCATCCCTCGATAAGTGATTCCGGGTGGGTGCACTTACGGCTGGGGGCCTGAACACATCGCATCGCGGCCGTCTCGATCAGCACCCAGGCAACCAGCCTTGACCCTGATCGAGCCGACCACGCTGCTCGGTTCATGCCCTCCCCGACAAGCACTCCCACCCGAAACCACTCATCCGACCGGAGGGGGCGTCGTCGCGGGGTAGCGATTCCGCACCTCGTCGACGAACGCGGCGAGTCGGTCTGCGACCGCGCTGTCGTGGATCTCGAGCACGTTCTCTGCGTTGCGCTCGCCCGAGCGCGAGAAGTTGAACGACCCGACGAAGACGACGTCGTCGGCGACCACAACCTTCGCGTGCATGTAGTCGTGCAGTGACTCCGGTGTCCAGCGCGTCGACGGCTTGCCCGCAAACGAAGCTCTCGTGAGGATCGTCCGTAGGAGCGGAATCTTCCATGCGCTGACGCCGTTCGTCGCCCACTGGTGGAAGACCTCGTCCACCTGCGTCTCGTCGATCACGCCGGCGACATCGCAGCGGCGCTCGTTCACGACCTCGACGAGCGTGCCCAGGATCGGACCGGACGTCAGCACCGGCGAAGCGATCCGGATCCGGGTTCGGGCTCGGCCGAGGAACTTCGCCACGCGGTGCGAGAGAGCGTCCCCGTACTCCGGCGTGAACCAGGCGCGGATCTCCGTCTGCTCGTCGATGGTCACCGGCCGCGGCTCGACGCGCCCCGTGTGCTCTACCTTGCCGGTGTTCCACAGCTCGCTCAGATTGAGAGAGAACGCCCGGGCGAGCGCGGGAGCGCCGAGCACGCGGACGATTACGTTCTCCTGCCGACTCCAGGAGTCGTCCGTCCAGTTGGTCGACCCCGACCACACGTCGGTGCCGTCGCGCACCACGTACTTGTGATGCATCAGATCGGGGATGCCGGCGATGCCGCGCGTCGGCACGGGGAGCGCCTCGATTGCCGCGGGGGTCATCTCGGGTGGCGGCGGCACCGGGATCGGG
>Ga0163153_10008872_pt1 | contig 10295 bp, 12 predicted proteins | sample OliLakLV19MP6IB1_FD_148629 | JGI IMG/M metagenome (GOLD analysis project Ga0163153, IMG submission 148629) | Freshwater microbial mat bacterial communities from Lake Vanda, McMurdo Dry Valleys, Antarctica - Oligotrophic Lake LV.19.MP6.IB-1 | ecosystem: Environmental > Aquatic > Freshwater >...
CAATATTGGTGCATACTATTTTTCAAAAGGAAAATACTTTTTGGAAGTTGCTGAGGCATCGATTAAAGCAAATGAGACTTTTGGCCCAGAAGGAAAGCGAGAGTTCTTCGTTGCCCCACTTTATCAAAAGATGCTGGATAATGGACTGAGGGTAAAGGCGGCCATTATTCCTGAAGTCTGGGGACTGGGCACACCCTCAGATCTCGAACATTTTCTAGCAAACTACAAGAAATGAAAATCATCTACATAATTCGCCATCCTCAAACAGAGCACAATTTTTTAGATGCATATCAAGGTTTGGCCGATTCCCCTATTACAGACTTAGGAAAGGATCAAATTAAAGAGCAACTTCATTATTTTGAGACTAGGCAAATAGACTTGGTATATACGAGCCCCCTAGAAAGGTGCATTTACTTAGCGGAAGAGTTCAAAAAAACATTTAAGTTGCAGTACGCGAGGGATGAAAGACTAAAGGAAGTTTGCTATGGAAGGTGGGATGGGAAATTAAAAAAAGATTTAGGAGATGATCCCGCCATTAATGAAAAAGCAAAAAATCGCTTTAGATTTAAGCATCCAGGACAGTTTGAGGGTCATGAAGGAGAGAGCTATCTCGATTTGTATAATAGACTGATTAGTTTTTGGGATGAGGTCTGTCATTCAGAGGTGAAACCGAAGAATCTAGCGAAGCGTTCCACTAGATCCCTGAACGAGTTCGGGATGACGAGCGGAAACATCTTGGTAATTGGTCATACTGGAGTTATGATGGCGGCAAAGAAATATTTCGAAAAGGTTTCTGACGAAGAGATTAGCATGTATCGACCTAGTAACGATGAGGTTTTAACCTATGAAACTATATAAGCTAAGTAACTTTAAAAAAGGTTGGGTTATGGGAGATTTTGATTCTTCTATTATTCGTACCAAAGAGGCGGAGGTCGGCATAAAGGAGTATAAGAAAGGAGATAAAGAGTCAAGGCACGTTCATAAACTAGCCGAGGAGATCACAGTAATCGTAAGCGGTAGTTGCAAAATAAACGAAACAGTATTAAAAAAAGGAGATGTGGTTATGCTTGATAAAAACGAACCTGCTGAGTTTGAATGTCTGGAGGATGGAGCCACTGTTGTAATAAAGGTCCCTTCGGTAATCGGCGACAAACATCTTGTTTAAGCCTAGTTTAGAGGTTAGAGTTACGCCTCACTTATAATTTGAGCTACTTCCTCAGGATAATCGGTGCATAGAGCGTCTGCTCCATTTGCAAGAATTTCCTTTACCCTTGCTAAGACCTTATCCTTAGAGCCACCGTCAGTATGCGCCTCCCCACCGTAGAGTCCTGGTGAGGTTGCGTGCAGTTCTGGAGTTACTAATGCAACTTGGTAACCAGCTTCATGAAGGTCCTCAAACAGCTCCTTAGTGTAAAGTTTTTTTGTACCACCATCTTCATCTGCCAAGTCCCATTCGTCTCCCCAGACCCACTTATACAGTCCTTCACCGGTAGGGCCAAGTGCTATTGCCTCTTCAACAGAAATCAGTGTTCCTCTTACTGCGCCGTTATATCTTCGTATGTCGTATTCATGTGCAACCGACGGTGCGAGAATCAAGTCTGAATTTTTCTGAAGCATGTAGCGAGCATGTTCTGGTTTCACATCAAAGATCATCATACGGCTTACGACATCGGGATGTTCTTTCAAGTGAGTCAGCAGTAAATCAATGTCTCCTGCCCCCTCCTGAAAGATTCCCTTAAGATGCATAGCACTAATACTTGCATCACGGGTTTCGATAAGCTCAAGAACATCATGTAGTGTTGGAACGGTAAAACCACCGGGAAGTTTTAGATGTTTAATTTCATCAAATGAAACATTTCGCACCACTCTTGCATCTCTTCCATCGGTGAAGCTAGAAAGTTTTCCATCATGCATTGCGACAATGCTCATACCTACAGTTCTATCTTTTGTGAAGTTGGGGTCAAACTCAAGTCCCCACCCTTGATCTATTTGATATTGAAGTGCTTCAAGACTCTGCTCAAACGGGTGATCTTTCCGTGAAGGTTGTAGTCCTCGGTGTGCGATAACCTTAGCATTGCTCATGCGCTAAGTATATCAAGGTTATTTAAACCCCATGTAACCAGCATATGCGAGCTGTACAATATCGAGAAGTTGTTAGTGTTGAAGGCCATTAGATACAACTGCTACCTGAGTTGTTTTGTCAACTGGATTACCGATATATATAGGTAATCATTCCTCGATACATGGGATTAACTTATCTCTGATTTAGACATAGCTATTGTCTTTAGCCAAGATAGAGTTTTTTTATCCTCCCGATTTATACGTTTCAGTGTTAATGCTCTCTTAATCAAAACAAATTGTATTTTGACAAACTGTCTCCAGTCATCTAATGAGCGGAAAATGTCTGGAAAATATTTTCGAGCAATACGATAGGATTCTCTAATTTTTTTTATGCGCCCTTTCACTAGATGTAGATTTATTGCGCTTAAAGACATAAATATATGAGTCTGGATAAATATTCTCCATTCACTGCTGTTTTTATAATGGTGTTTATAAAATCGCGAGATAATCTTAAAGTAATTGTCAAGGCGGGCTAATTCTGCATCTACGGTCTTTTTTACATCGGCTTTTTCAAAAGTTTGGGCTTCATGAGTTCGCCAAGCGAACACAATTCTATTTCGGTAGTAGACGTCGTAGGTTGATGCAAGCTTCAGAAAATGTGGGACATCTGCCTCGGTTTTGTGAATAGGGTCAAACGAGCCGATCTTCTTCAGAGCCATTCTCGAATAGATGCTAGCACCTGAAGGCGCGATCATAGGCGCAAGTTTTCCAAGAAACAGCTTCATCGTAAGAGGTTGCCTCATGTACTGATCTGAATTAAAAATGTGAGCAGTGAATAATGGGACGTTTTTGTCGTTAATAATCGCTATAGCTGAAGTATAGAAATCAGCTTTATATTGTGAAATTGTACTAAGCCAGGTTTCGTGCCAATCAGGCGATATGAGGTCATCGCTGTGAAGAAGGCACACATATTCCCCTTTGCTATGCGCGATTGCTTTGTTCCAGTTGCCTATCATTCCCAGATTTTTTTTGTTTTTAATAAAAGTGTAACCGTATTTTTCCTTGTAATACCTACCCACTTCATCGGTTCCATCATTTGAACAATTATCGACAACGACTACTTGATACGGTTTAATAGTTTGTTGAGCGACGCTTTGTAAGGTTTGTCTAAGAAGATCTGCGCGATTGAACGTAGGAATACAAATTGAAATTCGAGGCCTATTCTTTGACTGCATATATGAATAAGCTTGCGCCTTCAGTATTTTTAACTTGGTCTTCAGCGCTACGATATATTATTTCATTTTTGTATTTTTTATAGACATTACGTTCAGCATTTGCGTCAAATAGCTTTCTCAGTCTCACCTCCCAAGCAAGTTTGTCCCAGAAAATGCAGTTGTCCTTAGTAATGTAGTATTTGTATTTTTTTACGATCAGTCCATGTTTTTTTAGTTTTTCAATCCAAGTTTTATGTGAGTAAGTGTGGTAATGATTAAGCATTTTATTACGATGGTTTTTATAGAGATTTCCCAAGGGATTTAATCCCCATGCGGTAAGGAGACTAGAAATCCAGAGATATTCTCTAAACTTGTCGCTTGGTGAGGTAAACACAAAGACGCCCCCCTTTATTAGAGTGCGGGAAACTTCGCTCAGGACAGCATCATTGTCTGGAATGTGCTCGATTACCGAGTTACTAAAAACAAAGTTGAGTGAATTGGAAGGAAGTGACATTTTTTCAGCACTTTCAATCAATATTTTTTTATAGCGTTTGAATTTTTTTGCTACCTCTAGATCCTTTGCTTCCCCGTTATCTAGATTGTAGGTGAATTTTTTATCAAACAATATCGAACTTAGATAGCCATCTCCTCCGCCGAGATCCATAGAGGGTTCTTTAAAAACTGTTTTTTTTGTTTGTTGATAGATCGTTTGTAGTTCGATGAGGCGGAAAAATTTTGAGGCCGGATGTGGATGGCCTATAAAATCGTTAAGTGTGACCAATTTTGTTTTCATAGGAGCTACAAGTTTAAGATATATTTATTTCTTCCCTTAATAAATTTCTTATCTTTAAATAATGCGAACTTTGTCCCATCGACGAGTCCCAGTAGTACATACATTAGGTATTTTGGATCGACCGATGCGAGGTAGTATACCGTAATGAGAGGATTAAAAATAAAGTAAAACAGTAAAAATTGAATAAAAGAACTGTAAAGAGACATATAGATTATACGATTTCTAAAAAAAAGATAGGTCTTAGGAGCATTGTTATAAAGCCGCTCCCTCCTGAGCTTACTGGTATCTATATTTTTAAGTTTAATGTCAATTGGGTGCCATATTTTTGAGGTAGCGCATAATTTAATTTTATATCCTTCACGTAATACTCTTTCACCAAGATCTGGTTCTTCATAGATCATGGGATACAAGACATGTTGAAACCCAGCAATTTCTTTATAAACATCCGATCGCACTGCGTAACAGCTATGAAAGTGGTTAATTTTTTTTTGAGTCCCTGGCTTAAAATTTTGCAAGAGACTAGTGGTTCTATTAACGGTTAACCCATCCGTAATGTGATTTTTTGAGAGCCAGTCGTAATGCCTTGGTCCCGTTATCCCAACATTGGGATTATTATCTAAAAATTCAATAATATTGGTAAACGTATCTCTGTTTACCAGGACATCATTGGCGATAATGATCAAATAATCATATTTAGAGCAAAGGTCATTATCAAATACGCACTTGTTAAGGGCTTTAGATATGAAAAAATTGCGATTAAATTTTTCGTAATGAATAAATGGATATTTTTTTGCCAATTCTTCTGTTCCATCCTTCGACCCATTGTCGATGATAAAAATATCTATATTCTTTAGGTTTCTGCTTTTCGCGATGTGTTTTAAGGAAATGTCTAATATCCCTTTTCGATTATATGTGGGAATTAGTACAGCCGTTTTTTTCGATTTAGTTATATTTTTCATCTGATGTTATCTGACTAGTTGCGATTCAGTTTTGTTCGTACCAATAGGAGTCCGTCTCTACAGAGTATAGTAAAAATTGATCCATTTTTATTTAACTTTTTATGCGTTACATTGTCTTCCTCCGAGTATAAAACTTTAGTGATAAAATATTTTCTATTTTTGTGGATCAAATAGGGAAGTTGAAGTGGTGGAAATATTCGTGCCCTGATAAACTTACTTAAATCATTAAATGTTGTGGAGTCGGGAATTCTTAGATCTTTATAATCTAGCTCATTGAGTCCATGATAGGTGGCCTCATCTTCATTTTGTGGTTTAGCAGAGTATTCCCCTTTAAGCATATGTTCGACTTTGTCTTTAAACAGGCTAATGCCATAAGCTTCACTTTTCTTAAAAATAAGCCAGGCGGTATCGGAATCATTAATTCTAAAAAAACTTTGAAAAACGATCGGATCGTTATCGATTCCCGTTTTTGTAATGAGATGAATCGAAACGCCCATAATTTTGAGCCCGTCTAATATAGCCCAGGAGCTTGTCTGAACACCCCGCAATTTCGGTAGTGGTGCAAAATGAAGGTTAAAAATCTGTTTCCGAGCCACCCTTATAAAGGTCTTCTTAAAAATCTGTTTTGGTTGTACCGAAAATATATAATCTATCTTGGGATGTTTAAGTTTAAGCTCTGTAATAAAGTCAATATCATTAACATTTCTTTGTACAAATAAATTGTCATTCATTTTGAACCCTAAAAGAAAGGCCTTCTTGAGGAGAGATTTTGTCCATGTATCAATCCCGCTATCTGTTGCATCGCATATAATAACCTGAGGAATATAATTTTTATTCTTTAGGATCTGGAGAATTTGCACGGCTACAGTCCCCCTACCAATCAATAAAATAGAAGGTTTATTTTTTTGTTTTTCCTTTAAGTAAATCATAGCGATGAGTATCCCCATTCACCCATTGAGTATCCGCATAGCTTAGTAACGAAGCTTTCTTTGTAAGACTTATTATTGCGTGGGCGATATATGGCCTGGTCTCAAGACGAGTGTACTTATCTAGCTTAGAATCCAAAACCACGCTTGTTCTCTTTTTGGTTCTTACATCTTCCAGTACAACTTTGACTCTACCTTCTATGACACCAAACCATTCATGCCACTTTTTGTGGTAGTGATTTCCCCTGATTGCTCCTTTTTGACTAAATGTTACAAAATATATTTGCCCAAACTTCTTTTTTGCATTTTTTAATTCCGATTCTTTGAGAAAGACAATGAGCTTTCCTCTGTTGTCAGAATATGATTTGAATTTTGTTAGCTTAAAATCAAGTTTTTTCATCGTTTGACTTGGCTCAAGATGACCCTGAATGATAACTGATGGGTCATACTTCGATTCTTCGCTCCGCCGAGTCTGACTCGGCTTCGCTAGATTCCTCATTAAAATTCGGAATGACCCTTCGACTTTGCTCAGGGTTATAACCTTTCGATCCTTCGCTACGCCGAGTCTGACTCGGCTTCGCTAGATTCCTCATTAAAATTCGGAATGACCCTTCGACAAGCATTCCTCCTTCGCCAAGGCTCCGCTCCTTCGCGAGGACGGATCCAGCTCTGGATTCCCGTTTTCACGGGAATGACAGATACCTCGAGGTGTATCATTTGAGAAATCCTACTATTGTACCTGGAATGGCGCCTAATTGCTTAACCTGTCTTGTTAGTATAGCTGTGTATATATAGTATGCGTTCAAGAATACAAGATAAGGTAAGAAGCGTGTAAATTTCCGTACGGAGTTAAGTTGAATGTTGCGACGATAAAATACGACGAAGTTAATCATTCGGCTGTAGCTGTTAGGACGATCATTAAAAAAACCACTTTTTGAGGGACAGTGATTAAGAAAAGCCTTGGGGTTAAAAATCAGTTTGTAACCTAGCTTTCTAATTCTGAATGCTGCGTCCGCCTCATGGTACTCACCCACTCCACCGTATGAGACATCAAACCCTTTAACTTTTCTAAGAAGATATGTGCGAACGGAGAAGTTACATGCTTCCAGATTGCTCACTTCATGGATGGGCTCATTTTTGGAGCTGGAAAAGTTGGAACCAAGGCTAAACGCACCCGAGTCGAACCAGTGACTTACTCGTCTCGGTTCCCCATCCATAAAAAAATCAAAGTAAAGCTTGCCTAAAATTTTCCAAAGAAAGTTCCCTTTTTTAAAACGCTCCTCGATGATAAATAAATCACGATTTTTCCTAAACTTGGCTGGAATAACTGTCGGTCCTGTGACACCCCCAACTTTTCTATCCTTGGCAAAAGTATTCCAGATTGCCTTAAGCCAGTGCTTACTCATCACGACATCGTCATCTGTTCTAATGAATATTTTCCCCTTCGCCTGTCTTAATGCAAGATTCGCTGCTTTTGCTAGGCCTTTAGTTTTTTGCTGGATTACTTTTATTATCAGACGTGTCTTATATTTGTTAATAATTTGTGGTGTACCGTCGGTAGATTTATAGTCAACAATAATAACCTCGAATTTTTTATAGGATTGCTTTGTGAGCGACTGTAGTACTTTGTCTAAGGAGCTAGCACGATTACCGGTCGGAATGAAAATCGAAACATTCATGCCTATTTATAAAAAAAGTTCATGATAGAAATGCAGACATATCTTACTTCTCGTTCGGTCAGCTCAGGGAACATAGGTAGAGAAAGTATTTCTTCTGACAGCTTCTCTGCTACAGGGAAGTCACCAGATTTATATTTAAGCGATTTCCATGCTTTCTGAAGATGAATTGGAAATGGATAATGAATCTGCGTACCAATGCCCTTTTCGGTTAAGTATTTTTGCAGTTCGTCTCTTTGTTTGGTCCGAATGACAAATAGATGATAGACGCTTTTACGCTCAGCAAAGACATTTGGTACAGTAACCTCTGGTATCAAACTAAGCATTGTGCGATACAGGTTTGCCAGTTCTTGTCGTCTTTTGTTCCACCCATCCAGTTCCTGCAGTTTAAAGGTCAAAATTTCTGCCTGCAGAGTATCGAGCCTTGAGTTTACTCCAATTGATTCATGATGATATTTTTTAATCTGTCCGTACTCTTTTAGTTGGCGAATTTTAGAAGCTAGCGCGGTGTCATCCGTGGTTACCGCTCCCCCGTCACCGTACGCACCCAGATTCTTACTCGGGTAAAATGAGAATGCAGAAAATGTGCCAAATCCACCAACTTTTTTTGTTCGGAACTTTGCACCATGTGACTGACAGGCATCTTCGATAAGGTGGATCTTCCTCCCTGTCGTTTTGATTAAGGCCTTTATTTCACTCAGCTTATCGGACTGTCCATACAGATGGACGACCATTATGGCCTTTGTTCGAGCGTTTATCTTCTTTCGCAGTTGATCGATGTCATATCCAAAATCTTTATCGTCTGCGTCCGAAAGAACCGGCTGAATACCATTCTCGGACGCAGCTAACAAGGTTGCGTAGTAAGTATTTGCAGGAAAAATGATTTCATCCTTAGGACTAAATTCAAGAGCGCGAGTTCCCAGTATCAGAGCGTCTGTTCCGGAGTTAAGAGATACGCAGTGTTTAGTACCGATGTATGACGCGAACTTTTTTTCGAAAAGTTTCACTTCTTCTCCCCCAATGAACATTCCTTTGTCGAACACATTTTTTATGATGGCGTGGAGCTTTTCTTCATGATTCTTAATTTGGATGTTTAGGCTAACGAATGGTACATGCATAATTGTTTCCGATTATAGCAGACTCACAGTCTCGTATTAAGCGAAATGAGCGTTGCTTTTATTCCTTTTTGAATCGTCGTAAATTGTTTTTTGTAGTGTCTTCTTAGAAGCTTTGTATCCGCGGTTGTTCGCTCCAGGTATATCTTGGGTTTTTTGATATGTATGGGAGTGAGATCTTTCTTAAGATACTTATTGATAAGAGTTACGACCTCGTTAAAACTTATGTCGGAGCCTGTGCCGATATTTACAATTGGTTCTGGGCATTTTATAGCTAGAGTTAGAGCTACGTTAACAATATCTTCAATGAAAACAAAGTCTCTCCGTTGTTCACCGTCGCCCCAAATAACTGGACGTTTGCCATTGTAAATTTCGCGACAGAACCCGTATACCACGCCCTGAAATCTTCCTTTATGCTCCTCCCCTGGCCCGTAACCCGCAAGAATTCTTAGGCCAATAGCATTCACAGAATCCTTATAGATATTCGCTATATATTCAATGGCGATTTTTGTTTTAGCATATTCATTTTGCGCATCTGGATTTAAGAGCGCTTTCTCATTATGAGGTGGCTTAACGCCGTTATAAAGGCTACCTGTAGAGGGATATACATAGCGGATTTTATTCAGTGAGGCGAATCGAATAGTATTGAGAAATCCACCAATGGTTATGTCGATTGACTCGGATAGATTTTCTAAAAACAATACGTTTGATGAAGGAGCGGCAAAATGAAATAGGTAGTCATATTTGCGTTTTGGTAGTTTGGAGAAGACGCTTGGGTTCCTAATGTCGCCATTTATTATGAAAGCTTTTTTATGAACGCTCTTTTTTGAGGATCCGTAAGAAAAATTATCTATTACGACGACTTTTGCTCCGAGCTTTATCAATCTGTTGACGATATTTTGACCAATAAACCCAGCTCCCCCAGTAACTATGCAGTTTTTATTTTTATAGTGTTTTTCCATTGGTAAAGTGTAAATAGGGCTACAGTATATAGATAATTGATCGTAATTACAAAGCAAATAATAGGATGTAGAAACCATGCGGAATCCTTAACTTTGCGATAACCCCTCAATGATTCGAACAGTGGTTGTATGAAGGTCAGAGAAAAAATAATAAACAGAATAAGCTTCACGGTGTCTGTACGAGGGTTATATAGGTGAAATCTTCGCATCGTTCTTTTTTTAAAATATAGTTCGAGCGCATACTTTCTTCTTTTGTAAAAGTAGTTCGAGAGAGTTTCGCCAGTTTTATGCCATATGGTTGTTTTAACAAACGCATATTTATTGTGACCGAGTCTAAGAAGATCAACGCATGAATCAATATGTGAGAATTTTTTTGGATTTTTTGTAACTTTTTGAACTATTTTAGTGCGAATAATAAAACCATTGGCGCCAACTGTAGGTAAGTTATCTTCTTTAAACATTGTTTCATAATATCCGCCCCGATCAATTACAGGGCTGTTAAGGTGCCAAGTATTCTCAAAGTAGGAACTTCGATCTCTTTTTTTTAGATAATGGGCAACGGGATCATTCATACCAAACAATGCAAAAT
>Ga0163153_10008880_pt1 | contig 10288 bp, 14 predicted proteins | sample OliLakLV19MP6IB1_FD_148629 | JGI IMG/M metagenome (GOLD analysis project Ga0163153, IMG submission 148629) | Freshwater microbial mat bacterial communities from Lake Vanda, McMurdo Dry Valleys, Antarctica - Oligotrophic Lake LV.19.MP6.IB-1 | ecosystem: Environmental > Aquatic > Freshwater >...
AACGTTTCCTCTGCCGACGCAAACGCATTCTCCACCGCCGCCGTTTTTGCCACCGCCTCTGCCGCCTTTGCCTTTGCCGCCGCCGCCTCTGCCACAAAAAACGTTTCCTCCACTTCTGCCGCCGCCGCAAACGCTGCGGCATCGAAGTACACGTTAGCGGGCACGGTTGCTATCTTCATTCGCGGATCAAACCGCAACCAAATCATACCGGCACATAAATCCCAAAACAAAATTGCCGGTTCGGCGTCCAGCCACCTTCGGTGCGCGGCCGTATCCCTCGCTATACCGTTGCCCGCCGCGTCGATAAACGCCTTATGCTCAGATAACTTGAAAATGCTCATGTGATTGCTCCTTAAAAAAAAACTTCCAACGTGTTGCAATGGGTGGGTTTACCGGGTAATCAAGTAACCCACAAAACAAACGAAACGCGACCCGCCGTCACGATAGCCACACCGCCCCGCCACCGCCGCCGTAATCTATAATCCGCTTTACTCCCAGGTGGAACACCGGCAGCGTTGCGCACACGGCATCAATGCGCGTTTGACAATCCGCCATCGTTGCCCCGATGATGTTTAACTCCTCAACGCACCACACCAAGCCGGAAGGCGCTATGCTGTACGTTTTGTACAACACCGGTTCCGGTGGTAATGGTGGGGCGGGAAGCGCCCGTAACGCCCTATTCAAAATGCACCCAGCCGCGCTTCGCAAGCCGCGCGATTATACGCGCGCCTACCGGAATGCGTTGGCCCGTGGGGTAGGTATCGTACCGGCCATTCGCCAGTAGCACAAGCGCGGGCGCGTGTGAGTAGTGCGCCGCTGCCGCCATCGCGGCGCGTTCGGTTTTGTACGTTGGGATTGTGAAGGGTGCCTTTAGTGTCGTGCATACCGGGCAATTGGAATCGAACCCCTCAGCGTGTGTGGCGGATTCGTGTAGTAATTTTGATATCGTCATGTTTTACCCCTTTGTTTTTCTCGCACTCTGCGTTTGCGCGGGCTTGTGACCGCCGTAGGCCGCATTACGTGGGGGCGAGAAGCGCCCGGTTGGGGGTTAGGTTGCGGCGTTCTCCGCTGCGGTCTCGCAGGTTTCTGGTAGCATGTAGTCCGCCACAAGAACCCCGGTCCTGCGCGCGAAAAATTGCACGCTGTAGCGGTTGGCTCCATGATAACTCTCCTGACACCTAGCTTTTGGGTGTCGCCGCCGAAGGCCGGTTATGATCTGCGTTCGTTCTTTTTCAGTCAATTGGCGTTCCATTATTTTTCCTTTGATTGTTGGTGGTGGGCGAGAAGCGCCCGGTTGTGGTTAGCGGGTGGTTACAACGCCGATGCGGCATCCCATTCCGCATCGGACACCGCAACCGCTGCCGCAACCGCTGCCGTAGCCTTTGCCGCTGCGTTTGGGTCTGTTGCGTATGTTGCCAAAAACGTAGCCGTAATCTCACGGTATCGCAGGTTGCATTTATCTATCGCGGCGTGGCGCAAATTCATTAAGTTTTTGGTGCTGGTAGTGGTCGTGGTCATTTTATTTTTCCTTTGTGGGTGGGTGGTGGGCGCATTAAATCAGCGGGACAACCGCATGTAACGCGCGCGGTCGGCTAAATACATGCGGGCGTTCCAGACTACGCCGTTTCCATCGGAGTCCATCTCGGCTTGCCGCAAGATCCGCTGCGCGGCCCGATTTGCTGTAGCCTCTGCGGCTTCCCCATCGGCGTCCGTCATCGCGGCCAAACTCGCAGCGGTAGACGCCTCTTCGCCCATCGTGCCGTAGGACACGCCGAACGCGTAGGACGACATAATCTCCCAGCCGCGCTCCGTTTCGAATGCGCGTGCCAGCGGGTAACCGCTGCGCGTGTTGAGCATCCGCGCCACGTTCTCTGCTCGTTTTTCATCTTTGTAAATCATGTTTTTTCCCTTGTGATAATAATAAAACGCACACACCCTTATTGCAAGGAAAAAAACACCTTACGTTTTGCCCCCTATTTCTCCAGCTCTCCCCAGCGCTCTCCGCACCCCATTCCCCACCTTATAGGCACAAGCAACGGCGCACTTTCCTCCATGGCACGCCCCACCATCCGCCCCATTTGTTCGACCAGCTCCGGTTCGCCTTCGCTCAAAATCTCATCGTGAATCGTGAGTAACTCTTCGCAGTACAACCCCGCCGCCCGTACCTGCGCATACTCATCCGCTACCCTAGCCATTGCCAATTTTAACGTTCCACCCGCGCCGGATTGGATCCCCATATTGGCCGCTGCCCGTTTTCCGGACTCAACGACCCAAGGCAATCCGGACCGCATCTCCGGAATCAAGCGCGTGCGCCCGAACACGTCCCATACCATCCCGTATCGCTGCGCCCGCCAAAAATCCAATTCTTGCATTGCCTTAATCTCCGGGTACTGCTCAAACCACCCATCAATCAACGTTTGGGCTTCCCCGTCCGTCCACACGTGCGGGGCGGTTGCGTCTTGCGCTTCCGGATTGTTGAGTTGCAATACCAGACCCGCCGCCGTAATTAGGTACAGGATTCCGAACCCCGCCCGTTTCATCGGGTAACGGTGTTTGAGTTTGTGTACCTGATCCGCGTGTAGTTTGAACACTGCCATAGCCGTCCGTACGTGCAAGTCTGCCAACTTGTTTGGTTTGCCGTCCGGCCCCAGCTCCGGCAGGTGAAACACTTCCACCATGCGACGTGCGCCGCTCACGTGCGCGGCTATGCGCATTTCGATCTGCGATTGGTCTACGGTTACCAATTGCATTCTCCGCCCGTTTATCAACCGGGCCATAAAACAGTTTCTAACCTCTTTGCCCAACTCTGTGCGCACGGGGATGTTTTGTTGGTTGATGTTTTTAGACGCGTACCTACCAGTACCCGTGCGCGTCCACAGAATCTCCGTGTATATGATTTGGTTTCCGTGCCGGTCCGGGCGCATTAATGCCAGAATCGGTTCCACGTACGTGGTTTTGAGTTTCTGGCGTTCGCGCCATTGGTACAACATCGGCACTACCGGATGCGCAGACAGGTATGGCTCAATGTCTAACGCGTTTGTACTTTCCCACCCGCCGCTCTTTGTGCGTTTTTGCGTTTTCCCTTGCCCCAGCTTCAATTGCCGGAACAGTAAATCCGCCACCTGTTTCCCGCTTGCTGGGTTGATTTTGATGTTGACTAAATTTTCAATCTCTACTTGCAAAGAGTGCATCTCACGTTCACACCTTGCCCCCAATCCACGTAACCGCCCCGCGTCTACGGCAATTCCGTTCTGCGCCATGCGCACAACAGAACGCATGGCGGCGTGATCCATGCGGGCCACGTTGTCGGGCGCGGGGCGGGTTACCAACCGCACGCCGCCGTACAGCCGGGGGCCGTATACACCCGACCCCCCGTCTACCGTCATCCTACGCCGCCGGAATCCCGTACAGGCATTTTGGTGGCGTTGCGATTACGCGCACCCGGTGGCCGTCCGCGTTTGGCCACCCCAGTCCACCGCAAGCCGTAGGCGTTAACCGCCCCCCCGTCCGGCGGGTGGTACAGCAACACATCCACCAACGCGGCCATATCCACGGCCCCCCCATCACATACCATACCGGCCGCGTCTATCCCAGTCACCAACGGCTTGCGCACCGCCCGCGCCGCCCGCACCCGGTGCACGAGCATTGCGTGCAGGAGCGGCAGCGCTGTAACCTCCAGTCCGCGTATCTGCTCCGCTAACGGCGCGCCTATCGGCCCCAAACGCATTAGGTGCGCCGCCAACTCCGCCGTCACATAACCGGCCGCGCTTACAACAGCGTCGGATTCCGCCGACTCACTTACCGCCGTTACCGGGTAAACCGCCATGTGGACGACGTACGCCCACGCCAGCTCCGTCGCGTGTTCTGCGCCGCCTTGCACAGCGCACCGCGCCCATAACTCGCCGAACAGTTTCGCGTGGTGACTTGCCCCGCACCGCGCCGCCCCCAGGGCAAACCACCCTAGACGCGCCGGTGTGGGGTGCGCTTGCCCCATCACAATCTGGCGCAGCGCGTAGTCTGTGCACCCGGTAAACGCGTGGAACAGCATCTCATCCACGCACCCTAACCACAGTGTGTAAGCGGCCCACGCCGCCGGAGCGTGTTCGAACTCCGGCAGCTTGCGGGCCACGCTAAACCAAACTGGCAAGCCGTCGCCGCCGCCGCCGTGCACCGCCAACCACCGCAACGCGTTGTACCGATCAACATTAACCAACATTCATATTCCCCTTAGCGTGCTGCGTACGACTAGCGCCGCGCACATTAACAGCATTTCATGTACAAGCCACACAACGCCCACTATCTGTATCCCTTCTGTATTCTAAGCCTTTAATATGTAATATCAAAATTTGAAAAAACATAAAAAATGCGATAGGAGCGTACCGAAAAACACACACGAAACACGCGTTTTGCATTAACAAATGTTTACATTTCATGCGCGTTGCGTTCGTTACCACGTTTTGTGCGGTTTTCCGCCGCCAGCCGGTACAACGCGTTGCAGCTCGCGCACACAGTTGCGCAACGCAAACCACGCACGCAACGTTGCGTCCGCATCCCGCGCGGCGTACTGTATTGCCCGTGTGCGTTCGACGTGCACAATACTTTGCTGCGGCATTGCGCCCCGCCCAAACATTTTTAATGCCGCCGCTGCGGCCGGTTCCCGCGTTTCCCACCAATCCCAAGGGTTGGGGAAGTCAACCGGAGCGGCCGGAGCGGCCGCATTCAAGGCGCGTTTGCTTGGTTTGTGTCCGGCTATCAGCTCTGCGTACTCGCGCGGCGCAACCGCACCCACTCTACCCGCGTGCCACCACTCTAATTTGGTCAGACGCCGCGCCAGCAGCAGCGCCTGTTTGCGCCACTCCTTATGGATTGGCTCTAATATCAACTTTTGTCGGGGTTGTTTTGTCGGCACGGCAGCATTCACCGCCCCTAACACGCGTTCTCCCCACGCCAACACGGGCGCTACGCTGGGGCCTTGGACCACGTCCGCATAATCCGCCATCTCCATTCCCGCCAGCCGCCACGCCAGCGGTTTTAGTCCTTGGGGTTGGTTCCCCAGCTGGTACGCCGTGTGCATCGTGTCCCGCCACGCGAATCCGTGCACGCCCATACGCGCCAGCACCCGCACGTCGAACAATGCGTTGTGCAGCAACACCCGCCTGTACGTTTGGCCGGTTACCCACGTTTGAAACGCCTTCAGCGCATTCGGCGCGTCTGCCGGTATTACGTACCCGGTTCCGGGCGCGGTGGAAAAACTCAAACACCACGGTGGCCCGGTGTTGCCGTCTGTTTCCGTGTCCACGGCTACCCAGCGCCCGCGCGTTGCTGAATGTGGCGGCGCTAATGCCGCCGACACATCCTCGTACGTCGTCAATTCGGCGTATGTAGGGTACGGATATTGGTCCACTACGTGCGGGTAACGCCCTTCCCCCAACGCCCGCAACACTTGCGCCAACGCCCGAAAATCGCCCAACACGTCCGTCATTAGATCGCTGCCAGCAAAGCCCGCGCTAGGCGGGTTGACAACAACCAAATGCACGCCGTGGACTCCCGCTACTGGGGGTTGCTCCACCGCCCACAGCCAATGGTCAGCAGAACCCGTATACGTTATACGCCCGTACAGTTGCCCGTGGTGCGTGTCCACGTCCACGCGGGCGGCGTCCGGATCTGGCAGCAACACACGGGCGGCAGTTGCGCCCAAAGCTACAACCACGCGGGGCCGGACCGCCGCTACTTCACGGTACAGCCAGTGTTGTGCACACTGCCGGGCTTCCCCCGGTGTCGGCGGTTCGGCGTCCGCCCGTTGGCACTTCATAGCGCACGTAACGTACACGTCCTCTCTGTGCAACTGCGCGGCTGGTAAGTAGCAGTCATCGAATTCGCGCCCCACTTTGCCCACCAGGGTAATACCCACCCTGTTAGCATTAACGTCCGGACAATCCGCTACAAACATCACAGACGCTAGGGCCGGCCCGGTGGGCTTAGCGAATTGTATTCGCGCGCCATGGATGGTGCGGGCCGGGGCATTACCCGCCGCATGCCGACGTGGGCACACAGGGCACATGTCGTTACAAGTCATCGGTACGCTTCGCGCCCCCCGCCGCGCGTAACTTGGACATCATGTCGTCTATGTCCCGCAATTTGGCCATACGCCGCGCCGCTTGCGTGACTGCGTAGTGTATGGGCCTGTCCAACAGCATCAAATTACACGGACAATTGTGCTGGCGGTTGCCGTCCACGTGGTGCACGTGCACGTTCGCCGCGATCACCGGCGGATCAATCGCAAGGTTTGCCGCCACGTTGGCGGCGATACAGGCGCTACGGTCGATTCCCACGTATTCCTCGCCGGTTTCCAAATATTCCTCTGTCAACGCCCATGCGATGTTAGCCTGTAGGGCTTGTTCGAACAAAAGCCGCTCGACAACTGCCCGGTGTTCGTATTTGGCGGATGTTCGCCCGGTTGATAGCCGGACGTACCCCCATTCGTTTACGAACCTGCCGCCCCGATACCGGGCATTTAACGCGCCCGCCTGAAACGCCTTGCCGCCCACATTCCCGCCGTGTTTCCCCCCGTGCGCACTTCCACGCGTGTTGTCCATATAATCCCCTATTCCGTCAATCGCGTAAACCGTACCCACGCGCCCGCGTTGACGTGATCTCACCGACTTTCAAGCCCGGCACTTGCCCCAACACTTGCCGCATTGCATGTACTGTAGTGTCTGTGTTGTCGCCATTACCACGTACGGCTATTTGCAACGCCGATACGTCCAGCCGGACGAACGGGCCTAGCTGGTACGCACCTGACACGATCAAACACTCGACCGCCGCCCGTTCGTCCACAATGTCTACCGTCCACTTTGTGGCGGTGCTGACACCTTGCAGCGCGGGCAGCGTAGCAGCGGGCGGCGCGATATGCTCCCAGGTAGTGGGGGCGTTAGGCGTTGCAACGGGGGTGTATATACCACCTGTACCACCAAAACCGGTTTGAGTGTGAATCTGGTTTTGGGCTTGGGCTTGGGCTTGGGCTTGGGCTTGTTGTGCCGCTACCGCTGCCGCCGCCGCCGCCGCCGACCGCACATCCAACTCGTACGCTTCCAATTTTGTCTTGGCGCATTGCTCCGCCAGTTCCAACGGCCCGCGTACTTCCGACCGCCACCCCGTCGCCGCGCGCCACGCGGCCCACATGGGTTTGGTGATCGGATCAAATCTCGCGTCTACTGCCGCTTGCGCCGTCTTTACTTGCCGCAGCACATCCGCCATGATGTGCCGTTCCATCGGATTGCGCACCGCTAAGGAACGCACTAGCCCCAAAACCGCGTTGGAATACGGGTGCAGCGCCCGTATGGCGGCGTTTATGTCGGGTTGCTGCCGTATGTTTTCCAACTCAGCGGCAGTGACTGCGCCGCCGTTGGTTTGGTTGTTTCGTTCCGCCATCCCAGCGGTTTGTTTACGTGTCATGTGCCTTATCCTTTGCCTTTCTAACTACTTGTTTGCCGCCCCAGGGCCGTGTAGCGCAGCTACAATCGCCGCCGCCTTTACCGGCCCGATTCCGTCAACCATCGCCCATGTTTGGGCCTTCGCCTGTACCATTTCGGCCACCGTCGCGAATTGCGCGGCCACCCGCTCCGCCAACACATCTCTTACACCCGGCAGTTGTTGTGCCACCTTCAGCACCGTGCGCCGATATGTTGGCAACGCCAACACCCGCACATGCGGGTCCGGCAGCACGTGCACGCCTTCATGCGAACGGTGTTGGTCCCACCCCTTACCGTCTGTCCACCACTTATACAACACCAACAACGTCTGCGCCGTGTGCCGGGGGCTTGTTGTGTGAACCACGCGCAACGGCGTTTTACGTCGCAACGTTTCTAGGTGTTGCTCCCATGCGCTGTACATGCAATATGACGTACCCCCTAACGCCACTGTGCGCCACTTGCCGTACTCACCGTTTTTGTACGCGTGCCACTCCTGCAAATACCCGCTCTCCGGGTGGGGCCGTACAACCCCCTCTACCAACAGGTATGTATACTCGTACGCCAACAACATGCCCGGCAACTGGAACCCCGAAAACCGGCAGTCCCGCAAACACGTCAACAAATCGCCAACGCGTTTGCACTCAACCCCCACCCTTACTCTAACTCCAGCCGGACCTGTCCCGTACCAACAGGCGTCACCGAACGGTAACGTTGTGAGAGTAGCGACCCCCGGCGGCATCAGCGCAACCAAATGCGCAGACCCCTCACGCCGGTCTATTGCGATCATGTGCCCCCGCACGCGCGCGCCATTACAGCACCGCCTTTGATCCGTCTGTAAAGTCCGCAGCGTACTGCGGGCCGTGTATGTACATTCCCAACGTGGGGAAGTCACACATCGAACCTTCAAGCACCGTGCCCGCCTTGCGTTGGTCGAAACGCGACCTACAAATACGCAACGCTGCGCAGTTTCTTTCTTCATTCCACGCTTGTTCAATGCTCACTTGCACGATGTACGGCAATTGAGCATACCCAGACGGTTCCCATGTGCCCGTCTTACTTGCCATTCCCCCTGCAACGCCCTCAGCGTACACGGGCTTCATGCGATTGGCGATACACACGTTTACTGGGTAATCTAACGCCGTTAGTATCAACGCCTCAAACCGTCCATTAACCTCCCCGTATTTCATCGGCGGGATTTTGCTCAATTTGCCGAACTCCGCCATTCGCAGGGCTTCCCACATCGCGCTGCCGGTATCGACAAACACACTACGAAAGTGTCCCGACGTAACCGCGTACAAGTAACTCGCTTCGAGTTGCGCCCACAATTGATCCCAACCGCTATCGGTCATTTTTTGGGTAAGAGGTACGACAAAATCTTTGCGGACAATAACTTTACCCGCCGCGACAAATTTATCCAAAACCCCTTCCCACCCCCGGTCCAGATTCAAAAACGCTATCGGCCCCGGCATCGTAAAACCAAAATGTGTCTTGCCCGACTTATCACGGGCTTGCGTTGACACAATCATGCGTTTCGGTCCGGTTGGTTGTGCCGCGCACATTAACCACCCCTGCGCGGCCCGTTGCAGCTCTTGGGGTGATACATTGACGCTGATGGTTGAGTTTGCCATTAGTTAACTTTGCCGTTCATGATTGCCGTTTTAGTGTCTACGTGTGCGGCGGATTCGACCGCCTCTAACCGCTGGCGCATGTACTCATGCTCCATTGGCGTCAAATTGGCCCCACCTTCACCCAGGGCATGTACACATTCGCATAGATCCCACATCGAATCCGCTACCCCCACACACGCCCCGCGCAGCACTTGTTGTGCGTCTGGCGGCAGCGCCAATCCGGCTTTTGTAAATTCGCCCAAAATTAAGTCCCACAACGACCCCACTAACGCCACCGCCATAGCGTGTCGAAAATGTGGTGGTTTGGGAAAAAGCATAGAGTTGTTTGTCATATTTCCTTTGCTGTGTGTCTGTACTGTTCCAGTGTTTGCCAATTTGCCACCAACTCCACCTGCGTAAAGCGCATGTGCAGCACGCGATAAATCGGCCCGCTGCCTTTGTAATCGCCCATTACGTGGAACGTGTGCAAGTACGCGCCCGTGCACCCCATACCGTACAGGTATGCTTGGATCTGGCTTACCCAGTACCAACACTTGCGCATAGGTGTATTTGTCGATTTCCATGTAAACTTGAATTCATGTACGTGGACATCGTTAGTAGTTCCGCCCGGTATACTTATGCCGTCGGGTGAACCCTTCACGCCCATTACGTCCACCTCGCCGGGGTGAAACACAACGCGCCCCGCATACTGCGTTGCCAGCCAATTTTCCCACGCCACTCCGGCTACCATACGGTTGACTGACATTTGGGAAAACGATTGGCCGTGCGGCAGCTCCGCGTTCACATCATCCGCCTCAAATAACCCCGCATCAATTGCGGCCGCACGCACTAAATCACTCACGTGTAGCCCCGGTGATCGGTCGGGGGTGCCGGGTGCTGGCGGCGGCAGCGTTAGCACCCATTGGTTAGATACGTCTGTGATGTACATAACTACACACCCCCCTGCGATTGTTTGCGTTAGGGCAGAGTAAGCGGCCCGCCCATCATCTCCGTCTGGAATTGTGCGGACGATACCAAGTCCCGCAGAGGCGCGTCAAGCATAGCCCGTTGGAATAGGGCTACATTGAATGCCTGTCGGCTCATCGGGTTCGTAGCCAAGATTTCCGCCAATAATTTGGCGGCGACGTCGCGATTGACGCCTTGAACCGGGGCCGGGGCCGGGGCCGGGGCCGGGGCCATGGATTGCGG
>Ga0163153_10008884_pt1 | contig 10286 bp, 8 predicted proteins | sample OliLakLV19MP6IB1_FD_148629 | JGI IMG/M metagenome (GOLD analysis project Ga0163153, IMG submission 148629) | Freshwater microbial mat bacterial communities from Lake Vanda, McMurdo Dry Valleys, Antarctica - Oligotrophic Lake LV.19.MP6.IB-1 | ecosystem: Environmental > Aquatic > Freshwater > Lake...
AGCTTGTCGAAAGCACCAAGCACCAATCACCCAATATCCAATATCCCAATTTTTATTTTGCTGTAGACGAAACCGCCGCGACTGCCTCATGCACCGGCAGCCGGAGCGTCACCTGGGTGTATTGACCTGGGCTGCTGCTCACATCAAGCGTTCCACCCACAACGGCCAACATGGTGCGGTGGATCTCCAAGCCTTGTTGGCTTCCCTGTAAATTTTCATTCACCTGGGTAAGGCCAACGCCGTCATCGCGTACTTTGACCACAAGCCCACTGTCATCACCAATGCTGATCTGCAATTGGAGCGGGTGGTTGGTGTGGCTACCGCGACCGTAGCGGGCCGCATTGCGAATGGCTTCGCGTGCGGCATAAAAGAGCACTTCCACGGTTAAAGGGGGCAACTGTTGTAAGCGTTGTTCCGCTTTGGGTTCAACGAGCCATTCCACCGCGTCAAAGGTTTCAGGCAGTTCATCGGCGAGGAGATGGTGCAGCGCCGTAATCAAGCCCATGCGCGCTACCGCTGGTGTGCTGCGTGCCGGCATCTCGCGTAGTAAATCAGAAATCTGGCGATGGACATCCATCAGCACGGTGGTCGCATTGGGAATGGCCGAAAGACCATCGCCACCCAGCGCAATCAAGGCCGTATGCACCTGCGGCAAAATATCGTCATGCAAGACGCGCCGGGTGCGCCGGTCAAGCAATTGGCTCTCCGCCAGACGTTGCCGTTGCAACAACATCAAGCTGCGCGCCAACTCGGCACTGGCGCGCGTGTCGATCAGTCGTTCCCCACTGGCTCGGGCAATCTCGATCTCTTCTTGGGTATAGAGGCCATCATTTTGTTTGGGGCCGAGCAGAAAGAGACCGATCAAGCCGCGCTCACTCCAGAGTGGCGCAGCCCACAACAAGCCGCCGGTGACTTCTGGATCGAGCGGAAGACAGATCGTCTCTGGTCGATTCAACTGGGCGGCTAGAGCACCCAAGGCCGGCAGGGGAAAACTTTGCGCTTCAGGATAGCTCAACGGCGGACCGACGAGCGGTGCCAAGGGGCCAATCGCTACCAAATAAGCTTGGCGCACATTGAGTACATCGCGACAGAGCGTAGCAAAGAGCGCCGAAATATCCAAGGTGGGTGGCGCTTGGACCGGCAGTGCTGACTCCAAATACTGATTGGGCTTGGCATCGCCATCGGGCAGGGCAAGCAGCCGCTCGTAGAGATGTTGGCTGCCCAAAAAAGGGCGCAACTGGCGCATATATTCTTCATGGCGTGCGTAGGAACGCCAACCTAGGAGCGCATAGAAAAAGATCAGCAGCACCGTCGCCATAAGCAGACTATAGATCGAACGCACCTGAAGCGCAAAGGTTAAGCCAACCACACTACCAAAGCCAATCGCCAACAGGATGGCATTCATCCAATGACGGCGTAACTCGCCCCGCGGTAGCGTCTTACCGGTAAAAATTTCATAGGCGACAATCGCCTGACCCACCATAAAAACGGCGCCTAAAATCAAGAGCGCAATGACCAGATCCCAGAGTGCGACGGTATTACTAACCGCTGCAACATTATAAACAAGCCCACGCGTCTGCGCCATGCGAATCGCCCAGCCAATCAGCCCGCCAACCAACAGACTGACGACAAGCAATAGACTGGAGGCTGCGATTAACCAGGGTCGCGCCCGCCGCCGCGCCAGGTCTCCCATCATGCGCCCAGAGGGCATGGGTCTACGCAGCGCGCTCAACGAAAGCCCAATGCAGAGCAAAATATAGAGCGGATAGGTGAGCAGGATCAGCGGTAAGCCGCCAATTTGAATTTTGGTGGAGAGGTTGAGTTGTGCGGCTTGGCTAAAGGTAGGTAGTGGGCTGGTAAAGAGGAGTAAACCCACCAGCGTAATACAAAGCAGCAAGGTGATCAAAAACCACAATCGGTGTTGGCGGCGCTGCGCCAGAATGGCTGGGCTGGGCTGTTGGGCAATGTCGAGAAAGCCCGTGTACCAAGCAATGATCGCATACCAAGCAAAGGGCAAGGCTACCAACGGCACCCAACCGGCCCGCCACCACCATTCCAAACCACGGCTGGCAAAGTCCGGCCCCAGCCCAATGATCGCGGTGTGGCTAATAAAAAAGGCCGCCCCCAACAGCAGTCCGCCCCCTGCTAACCAGACGCCCCACGCCCGCCGTTCGGCGTTGAGCAAGACCGTCAATCCCAACCAACTGATGAGAATCACGTTGATCAGGGAGACGGCCATGAGCGCCCAGTCGAGTAGTAAGATGCCGGTCATAAGGAAGAATTAGGAATTAGGAATTAGGAATTAGGTATTGGGTGATTGAGCTTGTCGAAATCACCCAATACCCGGTATCTTAGTGACAACTCAAATAAAAGACGTAGAATATGAAGGTATGAAAAACCGACAATTTGTACTCAGTGAAGGCGAAGTGAACGAACTACAGGGTGGCGGCCACCGCTTGTCCATTCTCATTTTACTTTGTTTTTAGGACTTCACCGTCAAACCCAGTATAACAACAAATAACTCAATTCACAAGCAGAAATAGAAAAGTACAATGAAAAGCGCTTTCAAGTGCGCATGTGGTATACTGTTTCCATCATCTTTTGCCAAAGGGAAGAGAGGCTTTTGTCGTATTGCCGAGCAGGAATTTTATCAATGCTTATACCCAACTATCCAATCCAGACCGTGCGTCTCCATCTCCGTCCCTTTCAGGGCAGCGATCTGGATGACTTGTACGCCTATCATTCCCGGCCTGAAGTCACGCGCTTTTTGTATTGGAATGCGCGTAACCGCGAGGAAACCCAACTAGACCTTCAGCGCAAACAGGCTGATACCAGCCTCACTGCGGAAGGGGCGTATCTGTCGTTGGCCGTTGTCCTACCCGAAAGCGCGAAGTTGATTGGTCAAGTTTCTCTCGCCTGGCGTAGTCAGCAACATCAGCAAGGGGAGATCGGCTTTGTCTTTAATCCTGATTATGGCGGACAGGGCTATGCCACCGAAGCGGCGCAAGCTATACTAGCCTTGGGGTTTGCCAAGCTACAATTGCACCGCATCTATGGCCGTTGCGACGCGCGCAATGTCGCATCCTACAAACTCATGGAGCGTCTAGGCATGCGCCGCGAAGCACACTTGATCCACCATGAAATTTTTAAAGGTGAATGGGGCGATGAGTTTGTCTATGCCATGTTGCAAGTGGAATGGCGTGCCAGGCAGTAAAACAGCAGGACAGCAGGACCGTAGAACAGCAGAACAGCGCTGATTAGCGTACTCTTTCCATCTATGCAAACGATTATTGCCCTTCCAACCCCAATCAAACAAGCCGTGGCCGCCATTTTGGCCGAGCATGGGGCTGATGCCTGGATGAAACGCGCGCAGGCGTTGCACCTGCGTTACACCCAACAAGCCCAGGACAAACAGCAGAGCCACATTGCTGACTATGGCGATGCCGTAGCCTATCTTGGGCTGCGTGCGTCGGCCACCTATGCCCAAATCTATGGCGCGCTGGACGCCGTGGGTGAGATCATGCCCTCCTGGCAACCAAAGAGTGTGCTTGACTTGGGCAGTGGTCCCGGCAGTGGCTTATGGGCGCTTTCCACCCTTTTCCCCACCTTGACCAGTGCAACTTGTATCGATCAGAGTGCGCATTTTCTCACCTTGGGCAAAAGAATTGCTGAGGAAGCGCAACTCCCTGTTGCCATCACCTGGCAGCGGGGTGATATTCTGCAAACGGTGGAAAAAGACGATATGCAGGCGGATTTTGTGTTGATCGCCAATGTGCTTAACGAACTGAATGAGATCCAGCGCAACCAATTGCTAGCCGCGGCCTTCAAACGCTGCCGTGGTCTGCTGATCATTGTCGAGCCAGGCACACCCGTTGGCAGCAGCATTGTACAGGTCGTGGCGCAGAGGTTTTCGTCAACCGGCATGCTCATCGCACCCTACCTGGGCAACGGCTTTGTCCAAGAAGCATGGCTCCATTTCCCCCAACGCTTTACACGACCGGACTTTGCCCGCCGCCTACGCCAAGCGATGCGGGATAGCCCGCTCATGGCCTCCGATTGGGAAGAGGCCAAATATAGCTATGTCGCTATCGGCAAAATCGCCCCTGAAGTAACGCCCTGGGCGAGGGTCATTGGCCCGATTCAACTCCTGAAAGGCTATCTCGAAGTACCCGTTCTGACCCAAGAAAGACGCCTGCTGGTAAAAGTGCTGAAGCGCCATAAGCAACACTATGCGTTGGCTAAAAAATTGCGCTGGGGAGAAACGGTCATGGAGCGTGATGATGTAATGGGGTAGGTGACAGTTACTGGCCGCTACTTGGTGTAGACCCCAGGTTGGCACAAAGCCTATTTTTCTGGCATCGTTCCGCTATAAAGCTATAGTCGTGTGCTTGCCCAAGAGGATGCAAGCTTCCTTGGCAAACGCAATTCAACCGTTATACTGACTGTATATTGACTGTAGATATTGACTGTAGATATTGACTGTAGCATGATGTTTTCGCTAAAAGGAGTAACCTGGGTGGACCAAAAATTCATGGATCAGCAGAAGAAAACGTTGCTTGCGCTCAAAGCAGAGACTGAGCAAGATCTGCAGCGAATGCACGACAACCAGACTGAAGGTATCGCTGAAGGGGAAGCGGCGAATCAGGAAGAGGTTGCTGTTATCAATACGATGCGCCAGACGGATATGGCAGAGAGCGAGCACTTTGAGGATCAACGCCGGGCAATTGATCATGCGTTACAGGCGATTGACGAAGGAAGCTATGGAACCTGCGAACGCTGTGGGCAACCGATCGATCCAGCGCGGCTTGAAGCCAGACCCTCGGCAACCTTTTGTTTGACTTGTCAGGAAATTGTGGACGCTCAGCCATCTGCATGGTAGGGAGCTAAAAACTGAGTTTCTCGGAGAAACTCAGTTTTTGATTGCGCTATGAAACTATCCCATCATTCGGAATACCAGACGGTTTACCTCGCTCACCAAAGCGTAGTACAAGGTTGTCAAGCGGCCGTCACAGCCTGGCGCGCCAGTGATGAAGCGCTAGACGTGGCTGAATTTAGCTTGCAGTGGACGCCGGCAACGGCCCGCACTTTTGTCAATGCGCTTAGTCATCTCTTTCAACGCTATAACCAAGTGCTCTGGCAGGACTTTCACTACTGTCACCAGTGTGGTGGTCAATGTTGTGTGGTGGATGCCTCGGATGTGCGTCCCTTTGATCTGATTGCGATGGCGCTGCTTGAGCTAACACCTCCTGTCTTATCCGAGCGTATTGCGGCGAATCCGCAGGATTGCATCTATCTGGCGGGGTCACAATGCACCTGGCCGGCCGCTTGGCGCACTATCAAATGTTGGTCCTTTTACTGTCTAGGCAGTGGTCCCTGGCCGGCCAGCGCGGCGCTTGGCGCGCTCTATCAAGAAGTCACGGCTGAACTGCAAACCGTTGTCAACACCCATCTGCCCGATGCACTGCGCCGCTATGAACAGGTGCGCCAGATGAACTTCGCCGACCATCTCGTCGATCCGGTGGACTTTTCCAATACACTCCATACAGCCTGTCAGACGCTCCTGGTTGCGCCGCTTCAGGCGCGCTTTCCGACTTTTGCGCTGGAGCATTCTGGCCATTCACGCCCCGAACAGGGCAGCACCCCAATCTTTCTGATGCCGGAACATGACTTGTATGAATTTATCACGGAGGCAACAGAGGAACTTTATGCGTCGCCCCCAATTACACCCGCGGGTGTCACTAGCTCTGCCGACCAACTTCTGGTTGATTTGGAAACATTAACCTGGGTCATCGAACATTCCCCGGCGCAACGTCACCAACGGTTGATCGAACTCTACGCGCGCTATACCGGTGCGCCCGTTCCAGCCAAAGGAGAAGCACCAACGCTCTGGTATCGTATGCGCAACCAAATCCTCAACTTGTTGAATGATGGCTAGCTATGTCAATGACAACGTTAATGCCGATCCTTGACTGGTTTCAACACCAAGGCTGGACGCCCTTTCCTTTTCAGCAGGAAGTATGGGACGCCTATTGGAATGGTCTTTGATTCGTAAACTGCAATTGCGTTATGAAAAGTGGGCAGGATAACGGAGTGGTCTCTTCTATTTTGTGGCAGAACAGATGTGTTGTATGATAGCAACAGCCTTTCTGTAGTCAGGAGACCCGCTTGAACCAGCTTACTTTGTCCTTTGATAGTGCTATAGCTTCTGAAGTCAACTACAAAGATCGCGCCATCAATCGACTAACCAATCAGGATAAAGCCTTTCACGATTGGTATCGTTTTGTTCTGTCTTACCCAGCACATTTGGTGCGCGATTATATCCACGATTTTCGCTTGGATTGCAACAGCACATTGCTTGATCCATTTTGTGGTACAGGCACAACCATAGTCGAAGCCAAGCTAAATGGCATTCCTGGCATTGGGATTGAGGCCAATCCTTTTGCCCATTTTGCCGGCTCGGTAAAATTGCAATGGGAGATTGATGCTGAAGGTTTACACTGTTTTGCCCACGCGGTGGCCCAAGAAACGTTGCATATATTAGAACAACAGAGCATACATGACCCTGTAAAGTTTCATGGGAACATGGATGAATTACCTTTATTGACTCTTCCCCAGGCGGCAGAAAAGTTGTTAATCAAGGACTCGATCAGCCCGCTGCCATTGCACAAGATTCTTGTTTTACGAAGCTGTTTAAATCAATATAAGGATTCAGTTTTTTATGACTATGCTCGGTTAGCTTTGGCAAAAATTTTGGTCTTTTGCGTTAGCAATGTCCGTTTTGGGCCAGAAATTGGTGTCGGAAAAGCAAAGACAGATGCTGAGGTTGTCGCACCTTGGCTGGCCGAGATTGGTCAGATGGCAAAAGACTTGCGATCAGTGGCCGAGCAATCCTTTCCCGCCTCTGTTGTCCATCATGCCGATGCACGCAATCTTTCAGCGTTGATCGCACCTCGGTCGGTGGATGCGGTCATCACGTCGCCCCCCTATCCAAATGAGAAAGACTACACAAGGACAACGCGGCTTGAATCGATCATTTTAGGCTTCATCAATGATAACGTAGAACTACGTGGGTTCAAAAAGGGCTTACTGCGCTCTAATACACGCGGTGTTTATAAAGAAGATACAGATGATCAATGGGTGGCCCATCATGCGAAAATTAACGAGTTAGCCGCCCAGATGGAAGCGCAGCGAATTGCGCTCCATAAAACATCCGGCTTTGAAAAGCTCTATGGCAAAGTAACCAAACTCTATTTTGGTGGGATGGCGCGTCATCTAGCTGAGCTACGTCCGGTGTTGCGGCCAGGCGCTAAACTTGCCTATGTCGTGGGCGATCAAGCTTCCTATTTGCGTGTTTTGATTCGCACCGGTCAACTTTTAGCCGAAGTCGCCGAAGACTTGGGTTATCGAGTCGATCGCATCGATTTGTTCCGCACAAGAGCTGCAACAGCAACCAAAACTGAACTCCGCGAAGAAGTTGTCGTACTGGAGTGGATGGGCTAAGATGGCGCGTATACAAAATCGCTACACACAAATTATTGAGAAGATCTTTTTTCGCCGTTATCAGCCAGGCAACACGGAAGTAGCTTTTGACCGTAGCGAGATCAATGAAGTTACGGCTGAACTTGGGTTAAAACAAATTAGCAATGTGGGAGATGCAGTTTATTCATTTCGATTCCGAATAGATTTGCCCCAAAGCATCAAAGCGACAGCACCAGCGGGGCTTGAGTGGGTGATTCGTCAAGCCGGAATTAGCCGCTATCGATTTGTTCTTACTAAATTTGTTAATATCCTTCCCAAGGAAGGGTTAGTTGTCACAAAAATACCCGAGGCAACACCTGGTGTCATTACAAAATATGCGCTGGATGATGAACAAGCTCTCTTGGCAAAACTCCGATACAATCGACTGATTGATATTTTCACAGGAATTACATGTTATTCTCTACAAAATCACCTGCGTACAACAGCGCCGAACCTGGGTCAAGTAGAGACTGATGAAGTCTATATCGGCATCGATTCACGTGGTGCTCACTATGTACTGCCTGTTCAGGCGAAAGGTGGCAGAGATAGGCTTGGCGTGGTGCAAATTGAACAAGACATGGCTATGTGTGAAAGCAAATTTCCCAAGCTAATCTGTCGGCCAATTGCCGCACAGTTTATGGAAGGCAATGTGATCGCTCTTTTCCAGTTTGAACAGACAGAAGAGGGTGTGGGCATTTCTGAGGAAAAACATTATAAGCTCGTTACCCCGGATGAACTATCACCAGAAGAACTGGCGCGCTACGTCCAAAGGGCCTTGCAAGTGTAAAGCTTGGGATAAAGAAATTTCCTGTGGTAGCTCTAAGAGATTGCACAGTAAAGATAGCCGATGAAACCCTTCAACTTCTGCCTGAGCGTGCGCTCTTCTGGCCGCGCACCCAAACGCTCTTTATTGCCGACCCGCACCTGGGCAAGGCGGCAACCTTTCGTTCTCATGCGATTCCGCTGCCGGAGGGCAATACCATAGCTGAATTGCAGCGGCTAGGCCAGGCTATCGATCGCACAGGCGCCACCAAACTGATCATTTTGGGGGATCTTTTTCATACCGCCAGGGGGCGCGACGAAGCGGTGCTGAACGCAGTCACGGCTTGGCGTAATCATTATGCCGATCTCCTGATCTATCTTGTGCGTGGCAACCATGATCGCCATGCCGGCGACCCGCCAGTCGAATGGGGTATTGAGGTTTTTGATGGGCCAACGCCAGGCCCTTATTGGGTATTAAACCATGAACCACTGGAGCCAGCCGCGGGCTATGCCCTGGTGGGTCATCTACACCCCGCGGTGCAACTTACCGGCAAGGGGCGGCAAGCCTTAAAACTGCCCTGTTTTTGGTTTGGCGCGCGCTGTGGTGTATTGCCCGCCTTTGGTGACTTTATCGATCATGGGACCATTCGACCCAAAGCCGGTGATCGCGTCTTTGTGGTGACGGAAGCGAGCGTGATCGCGGTGTAGAGATGCGGATTCAGGTATCGCGGATTAATTATCCGCGATACCTGAATCCGCATCTCTACGTCCCCAGCCAGCTTCGCAATATACCAATCTGCTCCATCACCGCACGCCGACTGGTACCCCCGGCGGCATCGCGCTGTTCAACACTCTGCTCAAAGTTCCATACTTGCATCACATCTTCTGCAAAGGCAGGGTGGAGGGTTAGCAGATCTTCCAGCGTCAATGCGGAGAGCGGCACGGCTTGTAGCTCGGCCATGCGCACCGCGGCGCCGGCCACATGATGCGTCTCGCGGAAGGGCACCCCTTTGCGCACCAGATATTCGGCCAGATCGGTTGCCAGCAACTCAGTGGAGAGCGAGGCCCGTAGCGCTTTCTGATTGGGGGTCAAAGTTGAGATCACGCCACAAGCGATCTGCAAGGAGTTGCTGACGCTGTGGACTGTGTCAAAGAGCGGCTCCTTGTCCTCTTGTAAATCTTTGTTGTAGGTAGTGGGCAAGCCCTTAAGCGTAGTCATCAATCCCGTCATGCTGCCCATCACCCGTCCCGACTTGCCACGCAGTAATTCCAGCGCATCAGGGTTCTTTTTCTGGGGCATGATGCTGCTCCCAGTGCTGTAGGCATCGGCCAGGGTGACAAAGCCAAATTCGCGGCTGCTGTAGATGATCAGATCCTCGGCCAGCCGGCTGAGATGCACCATGGTCAACGTAGACCAGAAGAGAAATTCGGCGATAAAATCCCGGTCACTGACGCCATCCATGCTGTTGTGGGTAATGTCGCGAAAAGCCAGTTCGGCGGCCATCTGTTGGCGATCAATACGGAAAGGGTTGCCGGCCAGCGCACCACTGCCGAGAGGCATCACATTGACGCGTGTGGTCAACTCGGTCAGCCGCTCAGCGTCGCGCTGCCAGGCCCAGGCATGGCTGAGGAGCCAATGACTCCAGCGAATAGGTTGCGCCGGTTGCAGATGAGTGTAGCCGGGCATAAGCAAATCGATCTCGACCTCGGCCCTGTCTGCCGTGACGCGAATTAACTGCCGGAGATGACGCTGGATTGCTTCGATCTCTTCACGCAACCAGAGGCGTACATCCGTCGCGACCTGATCATTGCGGCTACGTCCCGTATGCAGTTTGCCGGCCACCGTGCCGATCAATTCCGTCAGACGACGTTCGTTGGCAGTGTGAATATCTTCGTCATTAGCGCGGATCACAAATTCGCCTTTGCGCCACTCCTCGGCCACCTGTTCCAACCCGTCTACAATCTGTTCCGCTTCCGCCGCTTGCAAAATCCCCGCCCGCACCAAT
>Ga0163153_10008887_pt1 | contig 10285 bp, 5 predicted proteins | sample OliLakLV19MP6IB1_FD_148629 | JGI IMG/M metagenome (GOLD analysis project Ga0163153, IMG submission 148629) | Freshwater microbial mat bacterial communities from Lake Vanda, McMurdo Dry Valleys, Antarctica - Oligotrophic Lake LV.19.MP6.IB-1 | ecosystem: Environmental > Aquatic > Freshwater > Lake...
TAGGCAGGAACACCGCGCAGCGGTCGCCTTCCAGGGCGTCGGCGGCGGCGTCGTCGAGCAGTTCGAAGAGCTGGTCGCGGTTCCTGGCCTCGGTGGCGCGCAGCACAAGCTGGTGGAGCAGGACGAGGTAGACGTTGGCGCGTTCGAGCACGCGCGGATCGGCCATCTCGCGATGGCGCAGCAGTTCGGGCTGGGCCGGATCGATGCCCTGGATGTTCGCCGGGTCGGCCCAACCCTCGTCCTCGCCACCGCCGATGGTGGCGGTGGCCTCGGCCGCCGGCGCCTTCACCGCGGCAGCCTCGTCCTCGAAGCGGAGGTAGGTCTTGCCGATGCGGAAGATGGTTCCCGGGGCCATCGCCTGCACGTCGATGCGGCCCTGCTCGTTCCAGGTGCCGTTCGAGCTGCCGAGATCGCGCAACTCGTAGCCGTCCGCGACAAGCACCAGCTCGGCGTGGTAGCGGCTCGATTTGGGGTCGCCGACCTGGATCAGGTTGGTCGCGTCGCGGCCGATCGTCACCCGTTGGCCGGTCAGGGTGAACGCCTTGCCCTTGCCGTGGCCATCGATGATGCGCAGGGTCGCCATGGTCGCGACTCTAGGAGGCTCGGCAGCCCCCCACCAGGGGGCGGGCGTGTGGATGTTCCCGGCAGGGATGATCCCCCTGGCCGGCATGCCTTCGCCACGTGCGCCCTCGGAGCGCGGGCCTCCAGGCGCGCTTCTTCGCAACCCGGCGACCCAGGAAGCGGGCCTGGAGGCCCGCGCTCCGGAATGCTGCCCATCGGCCGGAATGCGCTTGCTCGTGACCGAGGGGCGGCCTGGCGGCTTCGAAGATCAGCCAGCAGGCGGTGCGCGGTGGCGAGTGAGTCTCCCGTCCAATCCTCACCGCTTGCCCCATTCGCATTCCCGCCGCCAGGCGAACCATGCCCAGCCAGCCCACAAGGATCGTCGCATGAAGATCACCGACCTCTTCCAGATGATGGCCAAGCACAACGCCAGCGACCTCCACATCAAAGCGGGCGAGCCGCCGGTGTTCCGCGTCGCCGGCCAGCTGGCGCGAATGCAGAACGTTCCGCCGCTGTCGCCCAAGGATACCGAGGACCTGCTGCTGCCGCTGATGGATGACCGCCAGCGCAGCGTGCTCGCCGAGCAGGGTTATGAGGACTTCGCCTACTTCATCGAAGGCGTCGGCCGCTTCCGCTGCAACCTCTTCCGCCAGCTCGGTATGCTCTCGGCCGCGGTACGCCGGGTGAACGTCAAGATCCCCAGCTACGACGAACTGCGCCTGCCGCCCCAGGTCGCGCGCTGCGCCGAATTCGAGCAGGGCCTGGTCCTGGTCGGCGGCGTCACCGGCTCGGGCAAGTCGACGACCATCGCATCGATCCTCAATGACATCAACGCCAAGCGCCGCTGCCACATCCTCACCATCGAGGATCCGGTCGAATTCGTCTTCAAGGACGACAAGGCGATCATCAACCAGCGCGAGATCCACATCGACGTCAAGGATTTCAAGAGCGCGCTGCGCTCGGCGGTGCGCGAGGATCCCGACGTCATGCTCGTCGGCGAGATGCGCGACGCCGAGACCTTCGAGACCGCGCTGACCGCGGCCGAGACCGGCCACCTCGTCTTCGGCACCATCCACTCGTCGGGCGCGGCCCAGACCATCGGCCGCATCCTCGATCTCTTCCCCGAGGGCAAGCGCGACCAGATCCGCACCTCGATGGCCTTCAACCTGCGCTGCATCATGAACCAGAAGCTGATAAAGGGCGCGACCAAGGACATCCCGCGCGTGCCGGCGTGCGAGATCATGTTCATGACCCCGATCATCAAGAAGCTGCTGCTCGAAGGCGAAGACGTCAAAATCGCCGAAGCCCTAGCCAAGGACACCGAGAACGGCTGCGAGAACTTCACCAAGGCCCTGATCCGCCTCTACCGCGAGAAGAAGATCACCATGGACGCGGCGCTGAAAGCCGCGCCGAATCCGGAAGAACTACGCATGGCGATGAGCGGGATCACGGTGTCGGATGGCGGGATCGTGTGAGTCGAATGGTGCGCCAGCCCGCTATGGGCAGGCGTCTCGCCCTTCACTGAATCCGCTGGTCGCTATTTGACCCAGGTCCGACGGCTGTTTCCATTATTGATCGTATCATTCCCATCAACCGCGGTGGCATTGTCTACCGTCCCGTCACCGGCCCGGGTATAGATGCCATCCGGTCCAGCCACGGTGAATTCTCCGGTCTCCCCCGCATTCTCAGCGTCGGGATTGCGGGTGCCCCCGATAATCGTCTCTACGGCCGCAGTTGCGAGCCCGATGGTGTCTCCAGGACCAGACACTCCGACAAAAACCCGGATGCTGGTATCCGCGCCAATCGAGACGACCTTACTTTTATGCCAATTCCGACGGTCAGCCAAAATGATGCGGTTGGCGGTTGCGTCCGCCTTTGCGGCCCAATCGTAGGCCCAGCCGATCTCGCCCGTCCCCGCGACACGCGATGACCAGGAACTGGCGGCAAAGCCAGCGTTGGTCGACAGGAGAGGTGCACCGTTCGGCCCAGACACCATCTGGCCCTTGGCTTTGAATATCTGGTTCGGCAACTGAGTCGCTGCTGCCAGAACTTCTAGACTGGCATAGGCGACGATCTTGGCGTCCGCAGGCGAAACTGCAGCCGTGAGGGAAACCTCACCATGCGCAAGCGGCCACGCATTATCATTATCGCCCTGATAGGCGACCATGGCCGAAACAATGCCCCGTTGGGCGGATCCGTTGGCCGACTGATTGGCCTTGTTCTTCACCAGCGTCACCACCGGGACGAGCATCGCCGCAAGCACGGCGATGATCGCGATGACGATGAGCAATTCAATCAACGTGAAGCCATCACGCAGGACCATGGGGCACCTACCCGAATGTGTATATTTACCGTCCGTCGCGGACGGCGGCGCTCAGTATACCGGCAATCGAAACGGCCCCTGGGGACACCAGGGGCCGCTGCCATCGGCTTAAATTACTTGACGAATGAGCGCCGGCTGTCGCCGTCGCTGGTCAAGACGTTGCCAGCGACAGGAGCGGTCGAGACTGAGCCATCGCCCGCAGAGGAATAGATGCTGTCGTCGTTGTTGGAAGTCAGCGTGAATTCGCCCGACGGTCCGCCGCCCCTGGCGTCCGGGTTCAGCGTTCCGCCGATGGATGTCGGAACAATGGCCGACGCGGTGGTGATGCCGATGGTGATGGCGGTCCCGGAGACGGACGCGAACGAGCGCAAGCTGGAATCGGCCGCAACCGCCACGACCTTGGACTTGTGCCAGTTACTGCGATCCGCAACGACGATGCGGTAGGAAGCCACCTCGCCAGGGACCGACCAATCGTAGGCCCAAGCGATTTCGCCCCCCGAAGTCCGGGCGGACCACGTGTTGGCCGCGAAAGTGGCATCGGTCGAAAGCTTCGGCGAACCAAGCGGAGTGCCGGCCTGGCCCTTCGCGCGGAACAGCGCGTTCGGCAATTGTGCCGCTGCAGCCAGGGTCTCGAAGCTTGCGTAGGCGACTTCCTTGGCTTTGTTCGCGGCGGCGAGGTCAGCGGTGGCCGTGGCCGCGACTGGCCACGAGCCATCATAATCCATCTGATAGGCGACCATCGCGGTCACGATCTGCTTCTGATTGTTGCCGTTGGCAGTCTGGTTGGCCTTGTTCTTGACCAGCGTCACCGCCGGCAGCAGCAGGCCGGCGAGAATGGCGATGATCGAAATGACGACGAGCAACTCGATCAGGGTGAAGCCCTGGCGAGTGCGGATGATAGACTTGGACATGGGATGCCTCCGATGGGTAGGCGTGGATACGGAATCGGCCGCGGGATGGATAGGGCCGGACGCAGGCAACGTAGGGATTGGGGCGATCGATCGCAACACCGGTGGGGGATCTCGCCACGGGGCGGACTCTTGGCTGTATCACTGGCTGGATCGGGTGGAGTTCCGATTCGCTTCAACGGTTGCGATTTGGGGCGTGGTACCGCAGCGAGGTCAGACCTGCACCCGACCATGCGCTCGCGACTGAGGCTGGTGACGAGGGCTCAGGCAGACCCGTGGGCCGCCTGAACCGGCTTCATCGTCGGGAACAGGATCACATCGCGGATGCTGGTCGACCCGCTCAGGAGCATGACCAAGCGGTCGATGCCGATGCCTTGGCCACCGCAGGCGGGCAGGCCGTGGTCGAGGGCAGTGCAGTAGTCGTCATCGATGGTGCCGGCGATGATGCCGGCCTCGTCGTCCTTGGCCGCCTCGGCCTCGGCGAGCTGCTCGCGGAAACGCGCGCGCTGCAGGGCAGGGTCGTTCAACTCGGTGTAGGCGTTGCCGACTTCCATGCGCGCGATGAAGGCCTCGAAGCGGAGAGTCTTCGCCGGATCCTCGGGGTGCGCTTTGCAGAGCGGCGTCAGCCAGGTCGGCTGCTCGGTGATGAAGGTCGGTTCGATGAGATGTGGTTCGACGATCTCCTCCCACACCGCGTTGGCGAGGCGGTCGTAGGTCGGGTAGTCGTCGAGGTGGATGCCCAGTTCGCGCGCCTTGGCGCGCACTGCGGCTTCGTCGTCGTAGGCGATGCCGCCGAGCTCGCGCATCGCTTGGTGGTAGGTGAAACGGCGCCACGGCTTGCCGAGGTCGATGACGAGATCGCCGAAACGGATGGTGCGCGTGCCCAGCACCTGGTCGCAGAGGTGACGGAAGAGCTCCTCGGTGAGATCCATCATCGCGCGATGGTCGGCGTAGGCCTGATACCACTCGATCATGGTGAACTCGGGATTGTGCCGCAGCGAGATGCCCTCGTTGCGGAAATTGCGTCCGATCTCGAAGACGCGCTCCATGCCGCCGACCAACAAGCGTTTGAGGTAGAGTTCGGGCGCGATGCGCAGATAGAGGTCGAGATCGAGCGCGTTGTGATGGGTCACGAACGGCCGCGCCGTCGCCCCGCCGGGCAGCGTCTGCAGGATCGGCGTCTCGACCTCGAGGAAGCCGCGGTCGGTGAAGAAGCGCCGCACCGCCGACACCAGCCGGCTGCGCAGGGTGTAGGTGTGCAGGCTGGCGTCCGACATCAGCAGGTCGAGGTAGCGCTGCCGCGCGCGGGTCTCAGCCGACAGTTCGCCGGATGACGCGCCGGCCTGATGCGGGGGCGGCAACATCGCCTTGCCGAGCACCGTCAACTGATCGACGAAGACGCTGATTTCGCCGCGCTTCGAGCGTCCGACGTGGCCGGCGACGCCGATCCAGTCGGCGAGGTCGACCTGGTCGAGGATCTTCCACTGCTCGCCAAGCACCTTGAAATCGCAGAACAGCTGGATGCCACGCGCCTTCTTGCGCTCGGCGCCGTCCAACTCCGCTTCGCCAGCCAACTGCTGCTGGTGATAGAGATCGGCGCGCGAGCGGTCGAAGAGGGTCGCGAAGAGCAACTTTCCGGTGTTGCGCAGGTTGCCGACGCGCCCGGCGATGACGACGCGCTCGCCCTTGCCCTGCTCGCCACCCTCCACGAATGCCGGGCACAATGCGCGCGCCTGGGCCACGGAGTGGGTCGGCGCAAACGTCTGCCCGAAGGGGTCGACGCCAAGTTCGCGCAGCTTCGCCGCTTTGGCGGCGCGGGCGGCGCGGTACTGGTCGTCGGACTCGATCGGATGCGCGGGCTGCTCGGCCATGATAGCTCCCATTCGGCGAGGCGGGGATGCTAGGTTGGCCCACGGGGGCGGCCAGTCGCATCGGGGGGAAGACAGCCCTAAGGTGCCCTCATGTCTGCCGGTTGGAAAACCGGCGGTCCCAGGGGATCCGTACCCGGCCGCGCATCGACCATCAGGGATAAACCGTGGCCGGTCGGATCCGGGGCGGATCTCCTCCTGGGATCGCCGGCGTCTCGCCGGCTTGGCGAAGAGCCGGCGAGACGCCGGCGATCCCAGGAGGGGACCGACTGAGCACGCGGGTCCGCGGCTGGGCGCGCACCGACAATCCCGTATGCACAAGGGGGGTAGTGCAGACGCGAAGCGCCGAAACGAACGCGGGGGGACCGTCAGGTCCCCCCGTCTAAAAGGGACCCCGCCGTGCGTAGCACGGCGAGGGCGCCGAAGGCGGCCATTCCCGGCGTCGGCCGGGAATGGGGCCCGATCTCACGTCAGAGCGACTTCTCGATCTCGTCGAACAGGATCACATCAGCCGACACCATCACGAGCGTCTTCTTCTCGGTCTCCTGCCGGCCGTTGCGGCTGAACAGGCGGCCGAGGAACGGGATGTGGCTGAGGAACGGGACGCCAGCGTGCGAGCGCGCGCTTTCGCCGTTGGTCATGCCGGCGATCATCAACGAGCCGCCGTCGGGGATGGTGACCGAGGTGCGCACCGACTGGTAGGACAACTGAGGGATCAGCAGCGGGTTGCCGCCCGCGATGCCGCTGGTCGAGGCCGAGCCCGGACCGGTCTGCTGGCCGCCGGTGGTGGGATCAACGACGGTGCCGCCGGGGAAAGCATTGGCACCGGTGTTGGAGACTGGCGGACCGAAGCGGCGCCACTGCTGGACCTGCGCGTTGGTCGGGCGCAGGGTCAGGGTGATGTACTTCTTATCGGCCGAAGCCACCGCCTGGACGTCGAGCACGGTACCGTACGACAGCACCGAGATGATCGGATCGTACTGGCCCTGGACGACGTCGTAGTCGGCGATGTACGACTGCTGGTTCATGTGGACGAGGTGGGCCTGCTGACCGTTGAACAGGGTCACGTCCGGTTCGAAGATGACGTTGCCGCGCCGATCCTTCTCGACCGCCTGCAGCACCGCCGAGGCATAGAGGCCATTGACCAGGTGGAACTGCTGACTCGCCAGCGACAGGCCCTCGCTGGGGCCGGGCAACGGCAGCGAATTGGCGGTGTTGTACGGGATCAGCTGGTTGGTCAGGGTGCCGGCGACGGTGTGATTGCTGTTCGCGTTGTAGGCACCGAGGCCGGACTGCGGGGAGGTTCCGGGGACACCATTCAAGAACGGCGGGGTGCCCTGGGCGAGGTTGTAGTTGTTCCAGTTGACGCCGATCTCCTCAAGGAGGCTGTTCTCGACGGTCAGGAACTTGACCTTGACGTGGATCTGGGTGCCGCGCTGGTTGCGCAACTGGCGGATCAGCTCTTCGACGTCCTTGTGGATCTCAGAGCTCTGGGTGATGACCATCGACCCCTGGAATTCGCCGATCGAGGCCCCGGTGTCAGCTTCCCAGGTCGCCGGCGACACCACCCGCCTGATGATATCGGTGAACTGGTCAAGCTGCGGCGGCTCGGTGTCGGCGATCGGGGCGAGCAGGCGCGAGCCGGTGCCGCCCGGTTCGGGGATGTCGAGATCCGGACCAGGGAACTGGGTCATGCCCTGGAGCAGGTCGCGGACGTCGTACAGCTTCATGTAGACGTCGCCACGCAGGCCCTGGGCGTTGGAGACGTAGATCGCCTGGTCGCGCATCGCGTAGTTGAGCGAGGTCAGGCGCATGACGTAGTCGAGGACGTAGCGCAGCTTCATCGCCTCGACGCGCAGGGTCACCGGCGGCACGGCGCCACCGGCGATGACCGCAGGGTCGATCACGAAGTTGACGTTGGTGATGCGCTGGAGGAAGGCGATCACATCGACCAGGTCGGTGTCCTGGAAGTCGAGGGTGATCTCCTGATCGAGCTGGGCCCCGATCTGCTGGCGCCAGGGCTCGTTCTCGGCCTGGGTCAGGCCGTGCTTGGGCGCGGTGCGGCGGGCGTCGATCTCGTGCCAGTCGTGCGAATAGGCGAGCAGCTCGAGCTGCGGCAGCATCGCGGTGCGGATCTGCTCGGAAACCAGCTTGTGCTCTTCGTCCCAGCGGTCGGCGGTGACCTGGCGCAGGTAGACGTGGCGTTCGCGACGGCAGCGCACCAGCAGGTCGTGGGCGCGATCCTCGGCACGGTTGACCTTCAGGATCTGTTCGCAGAGCAGGATCGCGTCGTCGTAGTCGCGGCGGTCGCGGGCCTTGCGCGCGCGACCGTACATCGCATCGATGCGGTCGCGTTCGATCTTGATCGACGCGTCGCGCAGGTCGCGCTGGCGTTCTTCGGCGGTCTGGTTGCGCTGGGCCGCCTCTTGCAGTTCGGCGCGGGCGCGGCGTTGACGGGTCTCGGCGATGAGGGCCTCGACGCGACGCTGCTCGGGCTCCTTGCGCTCGTCGGCGTAGGGCATGCTTTCGAGGCGGATATGGGCAAGCTGGAACGAACGTTCGGCCTCGTGGAAGTCGCCGCCTTCGAGGGCGATGCGGCCGGCTTCGAGGCGTTCCTGGGCTTCGGCCCACAGGCGCTGCTGCTCGACCGCGTGCTGGTCGGCGATCTGGATGATGTAGACGCTGCGCGCGTCGCGGCTTTGACCAGAGAGGGCCTGCGCGGTCGCCAGGGCGTCGCGGTACTCCTTCTTGTCCGGCATGTAGTCAACGGCGGTGGTCAGGTGGCGAACCGCGTCATCGAGGCGGTTGTCCTGGATCGCGCGCTGGCCGATCTGGAAATGGTAGTCGCCGGCGACCTCACGGCCTTGGCGGTGGACGTCGGCCTCTTGCGCATACTGGCGCAGGGCGGCCTCGGCGCTGGCGGGCGGGGTCGCCTGCGGGGCCGGGGCCTCGGCGGCGAAACCGAATCCGCAGAGAGCCATCAGCGCGGCGCTGAGCGGGATCATGCGTTCGGGGGTCCGTGCCGGGTTCGTGCTCGTGGTCACAGGTTCTCCTCTGCTTCCTGGTAATTGATGATGTCGACGGTTGCCAGCAGATACAGCTGGCTGCGCTGCGAATAGCGGCCGCGCGTGCCGAACAACCGTCCGAGATAAGGGATGTGCCCCAGCGCCGGGACCTTGGCGCTGACGTCCTGATCGATGTGGGCGCCAAAGCCGCCGACCAGCAGGCTGCCGCGGTCGGGCACCACCACCGTGGTGCTGACTTCGCGCAGCAGGATGTTGGGCAGTTCGATCGGGTAGCCGAAGAAGCCAAGCACCTGGCCGCCGAGATTGCCGCCGCTGGCATTGATGCGCGGCGCGGAGATCAGCTCGGTGAAGAACTGCGCGCTGGCCAGGGCAGGGCGGAATTCCATGGTCACGTACTTGCGGTCGGCGCTGACGAACGGCTTGACGTCAAGACCGGCGCCGACGGTCAGCACCTCGATCACCGGATCGAGATTGCTGTTCACGACCTCATAGTCGGCGATGTACCCGTACTGCTGGCCGAAGAAGCAGCTGCTGCGCACGCCATTGAGGGTCGACAATTCGGGACTGGCGAGGATGCGACCCTGGGTCTTGCGTTCGACCGCGTTGAAGACCGCGGAAAGCTGATGCTTATCGAGCAGGAGTCCGCTGACCTGGAGGCCGGTGTTGGCGGTCGGCGGCTGGACGATCACCGAGGTCGCGGGCAGCACGTTGAGGACGTTGCCGACGCTGGTCGAGTTGCCGGTGGTGCGGACCCAGCCGGCCGGCGGCGCGGGCGGAGTGCCGATGGCGAGCAGGTTGACCGAGCTGCCCCAGTTGACGCCGATCTCTTCGAGGTAGCCATCGCTGATCGTCAGCCACTTGGCGCTGACGTTGACCACGATGTTGCGGGCGTTGTCCTGGGCGCGGATGAATTCGGCGAGCAGGCGGTGGACGCGCTTGGGTGCGGTGACGTAGAGGATGTTGCCGCGGATCTCGATGCCGTTGACGGCTTGTTCCCAGGTAGCCGGGCTGACCGACGTCTTGATCACGTCGACCACGTCCTCAGGCGCGACCCTCTCAGCGCCGCCGGCATCGGCCTGCTCAAAGAGGTTGCCGGCGCCGCCCACGCCGCTGCCCTGATTGAAACCGATGGTGTAGCCCGGCTGGTCGTACGGTGCGCGCACCAGGTGCGACAGGTCATAGACGGCGAGGACCGTGTCCTCTTGCTGGACGCCACCAAAATAGACCGCGCCCTTGGTCACGATCCAGGTGGTGCCCGCGAGCCGCGCCAGCCAGTTGAGGGTGTAATCGATGCGGATGTCGGCCGCGCGCAGGGTGACGACCTTGCCGCCATTGGCGTAGACCGACGGATCGACGACCAGATTGAAGCCGGCCTGGTTGGCGACGAAGGCGAGCGCCTCCTCGATGGCGAGGTTGTCGAAGTCGACGGTGATGCGCCCGGCGAGGCGGTCGATGAGCTGTTCCTGCCAGGGTTCATAGGCGACGGTATCGGTGCCGATCTCGGTGCGACCCTGGTGGCGTTCCAGCCAGCCACGCGGATAGATCGGCTGACCGTCGTAGCCGCTGGGGATGAGCGCCTCGTGGACGCGCTCCATGACC
>Ga0163153_10008888_pt1 | contig 10285 bp, 9 predicted proteins | sample OliLakLV19MP6IB1_FD_148629 | JGI IMG/M metagenome (GOLD analysis project Ga0163153, IMG submission 148629) | Freshwater microbial mat bacterial communities from Lake Vanda, McMurdo Dry Valleys, Antarctica - Oligotrophic Lake LV.19.MP6.IB-1 | ecosystem: Environmental > Aquatic > Freshwater > Lake...
AAGGCGACTCCGCGATCGGTCCCGTGCGCAGTCGCCTTCCCCCGCACATTCAATAACCGGCGATCGATGTCGTTGACGATCTGCTGGCGGCCGGCGAGGAACTGCCCCAGCAGCCCGATGTGATCGGAGAACGAGAAACCCATTCGGGAAATTCTCGCTGATTCATGCGTCGCGTTGAAGCGGTAAAGATGGAGGGAAGCGGCCTTAGAATTGGTTGCGGGGGCCCGCCGCAGATTGTATCGGCATCTCTGTTGGGCGGCAGCGTAAGCCCGTAAATGCCGCTGTTTTCGACGGAGGTGCCGGATGTCAGACGATCCACGTTGGGGAAACGATCCGCACGGACGGGCAGGTTCCCCGCTGGCCATCAAGATACCCCCGTACGGGAAACCCTGATTTCCTCGGCCCGCCAGGCATCCTCGTTCTCCTGTATTCACTTCATCAGCACCTCGGCTTCGCTAGAAAGCGACTGTTGCCCACCGCGGACAAGGGTATGAGGCCATACCCGTTTCGGGCATAGTTAGCGGAGTCGACTGCAACCATGAGCGTCTTGAAGCGCAAAGACTTCGCCCGTTGGCAGGCTGGAGAGGAACTGCCCGATGACGCCTTGTGCAAGGCGGTCAGGAAGATGGAGAACGGCCTGATCGATGCCGACCTGGACGGTTTCCTCTTCAAGAAGCGCGTGGCTCGTCCGGGTGGCGGCAAAAGCGGCGGATATCGGACGGTGCTCTCGGCCCGGATCGGTGCTCGCTACGTCTTCCTGCACGGGTTCGCGAAGAGCGAAAAGGCCAACATCACTTAGGATGAGAAGAAGGCGCTGCAGTTCGCCGGCAGAGTGTTCCTGGATCTCTCACCCGCCGACCTGGCGAAAGCACTGCAAGCGGGCGTACTGGTGGAGGTGAACTGTGTCCAGCAAGCTCATTGAGTCTCTTCGCGGCGACCTCTCAGCGCTGGAGAAGGCCAGCGCCATCAGCAAGGTGACGATGCGGCAGTTCGATGCGATCTGCCCGCCTCCGGTGCGGGAGTTCAGCGCCGCTGACATCAAACGGCTGCGCGAGCGGCTGACGTTCAGCCAGCCCGTGTTCGCCCACCTGCGACACACGACAGCATCGACCGTCCGCAAGTGGGAGCAGGGCGACACGCGACCCGCTGGGCCGGCCCTGAAGTTACTGAACGTCATCGCGGACAAGGGGCTGGAAGCCGTCCTGTAGGGCCGGGGAGGACCGCCGGGTTCCCGACGAGTGAACCTCGCCCCGATCATGCCTCCGCGTTTGCCCAAGCGCGCCGGGCCGATCCGATTCTCAACCTGCCGTATTCGAAAACCGAGGACCGCCGCAAGTTGCACATCTTGAATCAGCACCTCTTTGACTTCCGCGAATCGACGCTTGGCTTGATGCTCGGCGAGCGCTTGCTCAAGCTGGAGGCGCAGAAGGCAAACATGACCACCGAGGGAGTCCCAAAAACAATGAACCCGCCGGCAGTACAGCGGAGGCGGCCGTTCGCACGGCCGCGCTGCGGCCCGCCAGCGCGGGTCTGCTGCCTAACCTAAGGCGGGGACCGTCGACTATTCGCGCGGCACGCCACTGCATGTACATCTCACCGAAAGACGACATGTGGATCGTGACGCACCGCAACAACGCCGAGAACGTCACTTATGACACGCTCGCACGGTCATGCAGATCGACGTCGAGAGCGGCAAGGTGCTCGGGTCGTTCGAATCGCCTGGCCACATGCTGACGGCGACGCCGAACAGCATGGTGTGTGTCGCGAGCCTGACGGGCACCGTGTTCAAGTGGCAGCCGGATCCGTGGTGGCCCGCACGCACGCATGAAGCGATTACGCGCGGCGCCTGCCAATCCGGGGAGTCTCGGAAGCTGCGACGAGATCAACATCAGCGATCCACACGCCACCACGCCGACCGGCGGCATCGTCGGCGTGCATTCACCACTGCCCTATCGCGTGGAACGCGCCGGCAAGTGGAGCCGCTTCGATGTGCTCGCCGACGGCCCACACCTGGTGGTGAAGGTGAGCGGCGAAACGGTGACCGATGTGCGTGATGAGAAACTCCGCGAAGGTGCGATCGGACTACAGGCTGGCGGCCCGCGAGATCAGGCGCTTTACGCGAGCTGATACTCGGGCGTGCTCATGATCAGGTGAGCGGTCATCCGCAGCGCGTCTTCCATGTACGTCCTGGCCCTGACGATGCTGTCCGTTCCGAGCTCCTGGGTCAGGAACTCCACGAGGGAATCACGAGTCGCGGTCGCCGTCGGCACACGGAGCAGTCGCCACAGCAGATAATCCACGGCTTCCGCTGTGGTGTTCGCCTCGCCCTGCAACACCATCTGGGCGATGTCGAGCTGCGCCGCGTGGCGCGGAGTGGGAATCAGCTTGCGTGCCGCCTGCTGCCAGCCGATGTAGCCCGAGATGCGCGTGTTGAATTGCTCGTCGCGCTCGAGGGCGACCATGTCGAACGTGCTCATGCGTGAGGGATCGCTGACGGCGGTCGCCGCTCCGATGTCGTAGCCATCGCGCAACCGGCTGCCAAGCACGCCGTCGCTGCCGGCGGCGAAATTCCAGTCGCGAAATCCGGTCATGTCGGGGACGAGTACTTCGCGGGCGACGTTGCCACGCGCGATCAGCAGGCCCGGCGTAATCCACGCCTTGCCGCCGGCCCAGCCCGCCACCGATGGCGGGTTCAAGAGATGCTGCCCCATGGCGATGGTTGACTGATTGAAGTCGGGCACGCCCGGGACTGTATCGGCGCCCAGGTGCTTCATCATCGTCACCAAATACTCCACCGGCCCCTTGATGTGCCCGCCATAGCTCGACTGGCTGTAAAAGTCCTTCGACAACAGGATCGTCGTCAACAGCGGTTTCACTTCGTAGTTGTTCGCGCGCAGGACCGCGCCCAACTTCCTGTTCAGCGCCGGTGACAGCTCCTCTCGTACCAGGAAGCGATAAATCTTAGCAGCGAGATACTCCGCAGTGACCGGCTGCTCGAAGATGATCTTGATGACGTCCACGCCGTCGAAGTTTCCGGTCCGGCCGAGAAACGTCTTCGCGCCGGCGTCGTGTTTCGCCGGGTCGACCTTGAAGGCCAGGTTGTCGAAGTACCACCCGGTGAACGCCCGCGCGCATTCGCGCACGTCCTGTTCGGAATAGTGGCCGACGCCCATGGTGAAGAGCTCCATCACCTCGCGGGCGAAATTCTCGTTCGGCGCGCCCTTCACGTTGTACTGCGCGTCGAGGAAGTACAGCATCGCCGGACTCTGGGCGACCTTGATGGTCAGATCGCGCAGATTGCCCGTGGCGCCGCGCTCGAACAGCGCGATCTGCTGCATCATCTTGCGGTAGTCGCGCACCTTGTTCTCGTGGGTCGCGAAGTGGCCGTGCCACAGCAGCGCCATCTTCTGCTCGAGCGGGTGCAGGGTCTGCACCATCCGATTCGCCCACCAGTACCCGAGACGGCGCGTTTCGAGCATGGTGGCCCGCAACCAGTAGAAAAAGCGATCGGAGACTGGTTGTACCGGACGATTGCCGTCCGGTTTGGTGTCGATACCCATCGACACGCCAGACTTCAACGCGCGGTCTGTCGCTTCGGGCCGGCTTTCCGGAAACCCGTTCAGCGACGGATCCCAGAGTCCGGATTCGACAAACGCGCGCATCTTCGGATTCGGGATGGTCTCGTAGTGGACAAGCGAGCGGATGGCGCGCTCAAGGCCAAGATCTGCAAGCTGCTGGATTTCCACCGGCGTCCCGCCGAATCCCGCGTGAGACAGCAGATGCGCAGCGCGGTCGTAGCTCCAGTCCGCACCGGTGATCGGCGCGAGGTCGTCCTTCCAGTCCGCCGGTCCCGGAGACCAGCCCGTGCGATTGGCCACATCTCGCTCCAGCCGCGCGCTACGCGCGGAATATCTTCAAGGTGTCGAACTGCTGCCCCAGCACTTTCGCCGCGTCGGCGCCGAGCCATCCCTCGATCAGCGTCGCGTATACCTGACGGAAGTCGGTGGTGGTTTCGAGGTTGTCGCCGAGCACGAGGTTGGTGAGGCTCGGCGGCGTGCCGAAGAGCCCGCCCTTCACGCCGTTGCCGATGACGAAGTTCACCTGCGCCGTGCCGTGGTCCGTGCCGAGGCTCGTGTTCTCGGGCACGCGCCGGCCGAACTCGCTGTGGATGTACATGACGACGTCGTCTGCGCGCCCAATCCGGTGCATTTCGTGAAAGAAGCCGGCTACGGCGTCTGCGCAGTATTCGAGTTGTCGATCGTGCGGCGCGGCCTGATTCACGTGCGTGTCGAACAGGCTGTTGCGCAGCGGCACGTAATAGAGCTTCGTCGGGAACTCCGCTTCGATGAGCGCCGCGACTTTGTCGAGATCGAGCAGGCGCAGGTCAGGATTGTCTTTGCCGGGGTATTGACTCCAGGCAGCACGCACCAGCTCAGATGCCTGCGCCGCGCTCCTGCTCACTTCCAGCACGTACTTGTGTGCGTCGCCGACCGGTTGGTGCTGCGCGCCCAGCGCGTCGAGCACCGGCTTCTCCTGCGCGAACACGCCGCGCTGGAACCTCGTGGGGTCGATGAACACGAGCGGCACATGGTGCTCGCCCTTCACCGCCAGCGTCTGGCTGTCGGAGATGTTCACGATCATGTTGCCGCGCGTGCCCGCGGGATCGAGCGCAGAAGCGGTGCGTCCCATCCAGCCGTACTCGTTGCCACTGTTCGGGGCCGCCGTGTGCCAGAACGACACCGACGTGAAATGCGAGAATGACGGCTGGTCGTAGCCCACACCCTGCACGATCGCAACTTTGCCTTCGTCGTACAGATGCTTGATGCCGCGCATCGACTTGTGCCAGCCGAACTGGGCGTCGATCTTCAGGAGATCGCGTTCTTTGATGCCGATCGTGGGCCGATGCTTGTAGTACATCGGGTCGCCGTACGGCACGATGGTGTTCAGCCCGTCGTTGCCGCCGAACCACTCGAAGACCACAAGGATCTTGCCCGACTGCTCCGCTGCAGCTGCCAGGCTGGCGCGGTTCAGCACAAATGGGACCGGTCCGATGCCGCCGACCAGGCCAAAGCCAAGGCCGCCGGCGCCGATCCGGATCATGTCGCGCCGCGAGACCCCGCAGCCGCTCAATCGCCTTCTGGTTGCCATCACGCTCCGCCTTTCCGCGGACGCATTCGCCTCCGCGAGCACACGCTGCTCGCCTTCGCCGAGTTTACACTCCAAGCGTCAGTTTCTGCACGCTTCGGGGACCGCGGGACGTACTGGGCGTGCGTGCGATCGAGCGCGGGCGCACGGTCCACCCCGGATCGTGCGCACGATCGCCCGGGGCATTCCGAGGAATTGGGCGCAACGCGACGCCGGCACCCTGGCAGCACTCTTGCTCAACAGCGGTGCACCGAGTGGATTGCGCGACGGGACGATGGGCGAGTGGAGACGAGGACATGCAGACGGTTACGGCGAGCCGGCGGCGCGGCACGGTTGCTTACGTCACGAAGCCCTTCGGACGCGAAATGGTGTTGCAGGCGCTCCGCCGTGCAACGACGGCCGCCGAGAGAGCACAGCAATGTTGAGACGATATCTCGCCGCCATCGCCGTGATGTTCATCCATGCCTGTCTCCCGACGGCTGCCGATGCACAGACGGCGTTCTCGGAGTTCACGCTCGAAGAGCTCATGAGCATCGAGATCGAACCCGTATTCGGAGCCTCGAAACGTCTTCAGCCCGTCACCGAGGCCCCGGCGTCGGTGACCATCGTCACCGCCGACGAGATCGCGCGGTACGGGTACCGGACGCTTGCTGACGTGCTTCGCAGCGTCCGCGGATTCTATGTGAGCAACGATCGGAACTACAGCTACCTCGGCGCGCGCGGTTTTGCACGCCCGGGCGACTTCAACACACGGATTCTGCTGCTGGTTGACGGTCATCGCATGAACGACAGCATCTACGAGCAGGCGGCGATCGGGCGTGATTTCGGCGTTGACGCGTCCATGTTCGAACGGGTCGAGATCATCCGCGGTCCGAGCTCATCGCTCTACGGCACGAGCGCGTTTCTGGCGGTCGTCAACGTCATCATGCAGAACGGCGCGGACGTGAATGGCGTGACGGTGTCGGCCGACACCGGCACCTTCGGCGCGCGAAACGTGCACGCGGCCGTCGGGCGGAAGCTGCAAAGCGGCGTGGACTTTTCGCTGTCGGCAAGTCACAGCGCCAGCGATGGACCAGCGCGTTTGTACGTCCCGGCCTTCGACGCGCCAGAGACCAACTTCGGTGTGGCCGAGCACCTTGACGACGAGGACGCGAGCCAGCTGTTCGGGCGCCTGTCGTTTCAAGGCGTGACGCTGACGGCGGCGTTCGGGAACCGGACCAAAGGAGTGCCGACGGCGTCGTATTTCACCGCCTTCAACGATTCCCGGTTTCGCACGGCCGATCAGCGCGGCTTCGTCGAGGCCGACTACGCACGCACGGTCAAAGACACGCACGTGGTCCTTCGCGCCTATTTTGACCGCTACGAGTACAGCGGGACCTACCCGTACGACGTGGAAGAAGGCGAGCCGGGCGGCGCGATCCGCGACTACGCCAGCGGCATGTGGGCGGGGAGCGAAGCGCGGCTCACGCGCAGCGTCGCGTGGCGTCAGAAACTCTCCGCGGGCGGGGAATTCCGCGACAACTTTCGTCAGGCGCAGGGGGCATCCACCGAAGGAATACCGGAACTGGATTTCGCGACCAACCGATCCGCACGGGTCGGAGCCGTGTATCTGCAGGACGAAATCATGATTCACCCCCGGCTGCATGCAAGCCTTGGCCTCCGGTACGACGCGTATGCGGGGTTCTCCAAAGCGACGCCGCGGGCAGCGCTCATCCTGACGCCGTCACCAAAGCAGGCCGTGAAGTACCTGTTCGGCACGGCCTTTCGGGCACCGAACGCCTATGAGCTCGACTATTTTTCCGAGGGGACACGCGACGAGACGCTGCGCCCCGAATCCATCACCAGTCATGAGCTCGTGTGGGAGCGCTACACCGGGACATGGCTCCGCACGTCGGCATCAGTGTATCGGAACCACGTGAGCAAGCTGTTGACGCTGGACGCCGATCCTGACCGCTCGACCGAGTACATCTTTGCCAATCGCGGCGACGTCCGCGCGGCAGGCGTGGAGGTGGAAGGCGAGTGGCGTTTCAGACGGCTGGAGGGGCTTGCGAGCTACACCTATCAGCGGACCACCGATCTGGAAACCCGCATGCAGCTGACGAACTCGCCGCGGCAGGCAGCGAAGATCCGGTTCAGCACCCCGGGCCCGGTGAAGGGCGCGACGATCGCACTCGAAACTCAATATCTCGGCAGCCGAACGACGCTGGCGGGAAACGCGGTCAGTTCATTCCTGACCGCGAACCTCACGTTCGTCGAACCCGTCGCGCACGGACTTGATCTGGTGGCCGGCGTCCGCAACATGTTCGGCGCGCACTATGCCGATCCCGGTTCCGAGGAGCATCGCCAGGACGTCATCGAGCAGGACGGCCGCGTCTTTACGGTCGGCCTGCGGTGGCGCCTGCGCAACAAGTAGGTCTCCGATCGGATCAGCGCCCAGCCGGCGCGATGTACTGCGCCGACGCTGAGCAGTCGCGGCTGGCCGACGACCCTCTCGCGCGATGAGCATCCGGATCCGCCCCGCCGCGCGTGACAGCACACCGCGGGGCGGCCGCCTCTTCCCCTCGGCGCGGCAGGCGGTCATTTCGCGCCTCTCGCCAGGTTCGCTTGGAGCTGGACGCGCGCCCGATGCAGGCGCGTCTTGACGTTCTCCTCGGATATACCCATCACCTTTGCGACCTCTCGCGTTGACAAGCCTTCCATCTCTCTCAAGAAGACAATCGCCCGGTAGGGACCGGGTAACGAGTGGAGCGCTTTCCGCAGCCGCCGTCGGAGCGCGGCGTTGTCCGCCAGTTGTTCCGGATTCTTCCCTGGATGCGGCGCGTCCGGGCGCACACGACCATCGGCGCGGGGCAGCGGCTCGTCGAGCGACTCCAGCCGCGCCGGCTCGCCGGCTCTCTTCCGTCGCCCCATCAGGCAAGCGTTGCGGACTGTGCGATACAGCCACGACCTGAACGCTTCTGGCTCGCGGATACGTCCGACATACCGGTATGTCTTGATCAGCGCCTCTTGCATCGCGTCCTCGGCGTCGTCCGCATGCCCGCACACCGAGGAACTGAAACGCCAGGCGGCTTCCTGCGCGCGCGTCAGCAACCGCGTGAGCGCCTCGACATCGCCGGCCGCGGCCGCGCGGACGAGGTCGGCGTACTCGCCCTGCACTGGGTCCGCCGAACCCTCTTGGTGAACAGGAGCCATCCGCTGGTTTTTGGTGACACGGCGACCGCCACCCGTCTTTGTCACCATTCTCTGTTTCATGAATCCTGTCAAAGAGATGATACGACGCCCTGCGACCTACTTCTTCGTCGCCGCGCTCGGGCTGGCCGCGCCAGCGGTGGCCCAAACCCCGCTGAGCCTGACGGAGGCCATCGTCCGCGCTCGCGCGCAGAACCCCGACGCCGGCAGCAGCGCGTCCGCGGAGCGCGAGGCGGTGCAGCGCATCACGCAGGCTCGGGCCGGCTACTGGCCCAAGGTGGACGTCGCCGAGTCATGGCAGCGTGGCAATCAGCCGGTGTTCGTCTTCAGCTCCCTGCTGGCCCAGCGGCAGTTTACGGCCGCCGACTTCGCGCTCGGCGCACTCAATCATCCCGACGCCCTCGACAACTTTCGCTCGGCGGTGACGGTCGAGCAGTCACTGTTCGACGGCGCGACCGGAGCGAATGTCGCGGCCGCGAACCTCGGCCACGACATGGCGAAGGCCAATCGCCTGATGGTCGATCACGATTTAGCCGCCACTGTGACCACGGCCTATGGACGTGTCCTCGTCGCAGCGGCTGCGAGCCAGTCTGCCGCGGCTGCCGCCGACACTTCGCGCGCGGATCGCGAGCTGGCCGGCAACCGGCGTGACGCAGGCCTCGTCACCGATGCCGACGTCCTGCAACTGGACCTCTACGTCTCTCGCACTCGAGCGCAGCAGATTCGGGCGACATCCGACGAACGGATCGCTCGGGCGCAACTCAACCAGTTGATGGGCGAACTACTGGCCGAGGCCTTCGCCCTCGATCGTGCCCCCACGGCCTCCGTGATCGATACGACCGATCTCGCGTCGCTCGAAGCGGAGGCGATCAGGAACCGCCCCGACGTGAGGCTCGCAGCGCTGCAGGAGCAACTCGCCGGTGCAACCCACTCGGCGGCGCGCGCCGCATTTTTGCCGCAAGTGTCGGCCCAGGGCGGCTGGGAATTCAACGGCGGTGCCTGGAACACGCGCACCTCGAGCTGGGTCGTGGGGGCCGTGGCGCGCATCAACATATTCCGTGGCTTCGCTGACACGGCACGCCTCGTCGAAGCGCGCGAGCAGACGACGCGACGCGCCCTGCAACGCGACAAGGCGGAGACCGAAGCTCGCCTGGACGTGCACATCGCCGTCGCTCGCCTCGACGCGGCCCGTGCCAGTGAGGCGGTGGGGCGCGCGGCCGTCGAGCAGGCGCGTGAGAGCCGGCGGATCGTCCGCGACCGCTACGAGGCCGGCTTGACCGATGTGGCCTCGCTGCTGCGCGCGGCCGAAGGCGTGGTGCAAGCCGAGACACAACAGACCGCGGCGCAGGTGGCGGTGCTCACAGAAACCGCGGCGCTCGAACGGAGCCTGGGAAGGCGATGACCGACATGAAGGCGAAAAGACATCCACTTCTGGCGGGCGGCGTCGCGATGGTCACCGCCTTGGCGGGGCTCGCGGGGCTCGTCCTGCCGGCCTGTTCGGGCCGCACGGAGACGACACCCGTCGGCACGGAGGCGGCGATTCCCGTCACGGTCGCGACTGTGACCACGGCCGACATTGCCGGCACGTTCGAGGCGGGCGGCGTGGTCCAGGCGCGGACGACCGCCACGATCATGGCGCGCATTCTCGCGCCTGTCCTCGACGTCCACGTGGTGCCAGGCGATCGCGTGCGGGCGGGCCAGGTGCTGATCGTCCTCGATGGGCGCGACCTCGGTGCGCATGCCCGAAGCGCGCGCGCGGCCGCGCTGGCGGCCGATCAGGGCGTCACCGCCGCGGCGTCCGAGCGCCAGGGCGCCGACGCCGCCCTCACGCTGGCGCGCGCGACGTACGAACGCATTGCCGGTTTGCACGCCAGGCGGTCGGCCACGGCGCAGGAGTTCGACGACGCCACCGGCGCCCTGCGCGCGGCCGAAGCGCGCGCGGCCGGCGCGG
>Ga0163153_10008890_pt1 | contig 10283 bp, 6 predicted proteins | sample OliLakLV19MP6IB1_FD_148629 | JGI IMG/M metagenome (GOLD analysis project Ga0163153, IMG submission 148629) | Freshwater microbial mat bacterial communities from Lake Vanda, McMurdo Dry Valleys, Antarctica - Oligotrophic Lake LV.19.MP6.IB-1 | ecosystem: Environmental > Aquatic > Freshwater > Lake...
TCCCCCCTCGATACCCCGGTCATTTTCGCCAAAACGCCGCAATTCCCCGTGTTTTATGCGTTTTGGCTCCTGCCGCAAAAACAAAAAACCCGCCGCTCCTCCCTCCGCCTCGCAAGCGGGTGGCGCCCAACCGGCCAACCGGGCTCGCCCCCGGCGCGCACGAACCGCCCCGGCTTTGGGCCGGCGGGTGTACACCCCCTCCATCAAGGGGCGGTGTGCACGTTTGTGCGCGCCGCGGGGCAGATGGCCCATCAAAAGAAGGCGTTTGCGAACATTTTCTCCCTCAACCTGTTTGGATTTCTGCGCGCCGCGCCGCGCTCGTCCACGCAGGTGGTGTGAAATCAAACTCGCGAAAGTGTCACCCATGTGTCTTGTACAGGTGTTACCTATGTCCCTTCATTGAACAGAAGACTCAGCCCACCCTACGCGCTACTCGCTTCCTGCGGCACCGTCTCCCGCTTTCGCCGATAAGATGCGAACCATGCCCATGAAGGAATTCGTCAAGCCATCCCACAAACCGATCAAGGATTACTACGCTCAGGTCAAACGCCTTCGGTCCCGCAAGGTGAAGCACGAAACCGGCCTGCGCAACGCGTTCCACAACCTCCTCGATCACGCCGGCCGCAAGGCCGGCTGGCAACTTATCGCCGAAGAACACCTACCCGGCTCCGCGTCACGACCCGATGGCACGCTCAAGGACGAGTTCGACATCCCCCGCGGCTACTGGGAAGCCAAGGACGATGGCGACAAGCTCATGAGCGCCGTCGCCTCCAAGGTCAAGGCAGGCTACCCGCTCACCAACATCCTTTTCGAGAACACGCAATCGGCCTGCCTGTATCAAAGCGGCCAGTGCGTCCTCACCGTCGAGCTTGCCGATCCGGACAAGCTCTGCATGCTGCTCAACACGTTCCTGAGCTACCGGGAACCCGCCCACGAAGACTTTGAAACTGCCGTCGAAGACTTCCGGCTCAAGGTCCCCGAACTCGCCAAGGGTCTCGTCAAGAAGATCGACGAAGCCCACCGCAGCAACAAGCCCTTCGAGAAGGCGTTTGTCGCGTTCTTCGACCTCTGCCGGCAATCGCTCAACCCGAACCTCAGCCGGGCAGCGGTCGATGAGATGCTGGTGCAGCACTTGCTCACGGAGCGGCTGTTCCGCACCATCTTCAACAACCCCGACTTCACCCGCCGCAACGTCATCGCCGCCGAGGTCGAAAAGGTGATCGACGAACTGACCAAGCACACCTTCAACAAGCAGGAGTTCTTCCAGCACCTTGACGTGTTCTATCGCGCCATTGAATCAGCGGCCGCCACGCTGCCGGACTTCACCAGCAAGCAGCACTTCCTCAACACGGTGTACGAGCGGTTTTTTCAGGGCTACTGCGTCAAGACGGCCGACACGCACGGCATCGTCTACACGCCGCAGCCCATCGTGGATTTCATGTGCGCCTCCGTACAGCACGTCCTCAAGGAGGAGTTTGGGCAGGAGCTAGGCGACGCAAACGTCCACGTCCTAGACCCATGTACGGGCACGGGCAACTTCGTGGTGAACCTTCTGCGGCGTGTACCCCGCCGCAAACTGGATGAAGCCTATCGATCGCACTTCTTCGCCAACGAAGTCATGCTCATGCCGTATTACATCGCGGCGATGAACATCGAGCACGCCTACGTCGAATTGACCGGCCGCTATGAGCCGTTCGAAGGGTTGTGCTTTGTAGACACCCTCGACCTCGGCGAGAGGGAGCAACAATCACTCGGATTCATGGTGGAAAAGAACAGCGAGCGCGTCGAACGGCAGAAACGTTCGCCGATCTTCGTGGTGATCGGCAATCCGCCGTACAATGCTAATCAGCTAAACGAGAATGATAACAACAAGAACCGGAAGTATCCTGCGGTCGATCAACGAATTCGATCAACCTACGGGAAATTGGGCAGTGCGACAAAGTCGAAGTATGAGGATCCATATGTGCGGTTCTTTCGATGGGCGTCCGATCGACTCGGGAATGCGGACGGCGTTGTCTGCTTTGTAACAAATAATAGTTTTGTACACGATACTGCAACAGATGGATTGCAAAGGTATCTGCCGCGCGAGTTCACTGCTGTTTATCACCTCGACTTGCAGGGGAATGTGCGGAAAAACCAAACACTATCTGGAACGCAGTACAACGTATTTGGAATCCAGCTTGGAGTAGGTATCACAATCGCAGTTCGAAGAAAAGCTTCGATACGGAGAATAATCAAATATAAGGCGGTGCCACTAAAATGGCACCGTCGCGATAAACTTAAATGGTTGGCCACCGTTCATAATATCGCCGGGGTTGATTGGCAAATCATAAGACCGCAAGGTCAAGGCAGTTGGTTTCGCGCGCGTGGTCACACGGAGTTTGGATCGTTTCTCGCAATGGGCACAAAGGAAGCAAAGGGCGCTACCTCCGCATTGGGGCTCGACGTGGTTTTCAAGACGTTTTCCCTTGGTATTTCAACAAACAGGGACGATGTGGTGTATGGTTTTGACCGTGACCACTTGCTCAATCGAGTTCGGCAGTTCTGTGATTCCTATAATTCAGAATTAGATCGCTTTGTTCGCCAGCGTCCTGACCCTAAAACCCTCGACGATTGGCTCGACACATCCGCAGTCAAATGGAGTAGAAACCTCAAGAATGAGTTGAAACGCCATCGCGCACTAACATTCAGGCCTGGCAATGAGCGGTGGTCTTTGTACCGACCGTTCACGCAGAAGCTGCTTTACCTATCGGATATTGCTGTTGATGAGCCAGGCCTGATGAAACAGTTCATGCCCGGGCATGAAGCCGAGATAGCTAACACCCTCATCCTTACGCCAACGCTTGGCACACGTGGTAAGTCTTGGCTCCCGTTTGCGTCAAAACGTATTCCAAATCTAAATATGACTTCTGTCGATGCTTGCCAATGCTTTCCCTATTATATTTTTGATGAGGATGGCGATAACCAGCGGGAGAATATTACCGACACGGCGCTCAAAGTCTTTCGCAGGCATTATGCAACGTCACGGATTCAGAAGATCGACATATTCAATTACGTGTACGGCATGCTACACCATGCTGGATACCGACGAGCATTCGCTGATTGCCTTCGCAAGGAATTGCCGCGCATCCCGTTGTCCGCGACGCTGGACGACTTCAAGGCGATCCGCGACGCCGGGAAGGAACTGGCCGAGCTTCACGTCGGGTACGAGCAGGTCAAGCCGTTCGAGTTGGAATGGATCGACCGATCCGGTATAGGTAAGGGCATCAACTTCCGTGTCGAGAAGATGAAGCTGTCGCCAGACAAAAGGGACGTGATCGTCAACGAGACGCTCACCTTGCGCGGCGTCCCTCCTGAAGTGTTCGAGTATCGCCTGGGCAACCGCTCGGCGGTCGAGTGGGTGATCGACCAATACCGCGTGGACCGCGACGCCGCCGGGAACATCACCAGCGACCCGAACCGCGACCCGCCGGAGGACCGGTACATCATCGATCTGGTGGGGAAAGTGATTGCGGTGAGCCTGCGGACGGTTGAACTGGTGAAAAGCCTGCCGAAGTCCTATGGCGGCCCGCCACGTCACGACGTTTTGTCGGCCGGTGCGACGCAAGACGTTACCAAAGCCGCAGCCGAACCCTCCGCGGTCCAATCCGAAGCGGTGCGGGGTGCATTGCGCCCGCAGCGCCGTGGAAAGCAGATGCGCCTCGACGAGTAAGCGAGTAGGGTGCGGCCGCGGACAAGGGGATGAGTACAGATTTCAACGGGTAAATCTGCCGCGTGTTGTTTCACATTATCTGTACTTCTCTCCTTTTCTCGGCCCCCTTTTCTCCGCCTTCTCCCCTTTTCTCGGCCGCATTCATCCGCTTTCCGATCCCCGGATGTTTCATTTCTGCATTCATTTCGCCGGACCCCCATGAAGGGAAGATGAACCCGTTGTCGAGCCAGGTGGCATGACGCTTGTTCCTGTCTCCCCCAAGTCGTATGGTTGCGATAGGTTCCTTCGCTCCCCATTCATTTCACTCGAGGAGTTACACCATGCGTCTTTCATTGCGCTCAAGTCAGGCGGACCGGCGGTCGCGGATGCGTCGGCTCGACGTCGTCGCCCCTGCGTTTGAGATGCTGGAATCCCGCCGGCTGCTTTCCGCGACGCTGGAGGCCGGCGTGCTCACCATCACGGGCACCGAGGCCAGTGACCTCATCGCGCTCGAGGCCGGGCTTATCGCCGGCGACGTGGTCGTCGCCAACGCCCCCGGCGTCGACGCGGGCACGCTTTTCTCCGGCGTCACCGCGATCCAGATCAACGCCCTGGGCGGCAACGACCGCATCAATCTCGCCGCGGACGTCCTCGCCCTCGACGGCACTGCCATGGATGCGACCATCGACGCGGGCAGCGGTAACGATCGCGTGAACTGCGGCGCGGGCGACGACACGATCCTCGGCGGCGACGGCAACGACACCATCACCGACGCCGGCGGCATGAACAACGTGAGCGCCGGCGCGGGCAACGACCGCGTCACGCTGCTGGGCATCGGGGCGCAAACCGTGGACCTGGGGGACGGCAACGATACGCTCGTCACCGGTGACGGCGACGACAACATCCTCGGCGGCGCGGGGCACGACAAGATCACCGCCGGCCACGGCCACAACATCATCGACGCCGGCGACGGTCACAACCGCATCACCACCGGCGACGGCGACGACCAGATCACCGCCGGCAGCGGGCACGACCATGTCAAGGCCGGCAACGGCAACAACACCGTCAACGTTGGCGACGGCAACAACCGCGTGTACACCGGCACCGGCGACGACACCGTCACCACCGGCAAGAACAACGATCACGTCAGCGACGCCGGCGGCGCCCTCAACACCGTCAGCACCGCCGAAGGCAACGACCGCGTGGTGATGAAGACCGGCACCAACACCGTTGACCTCGGCAAGGGCAACGACTCCTTCACCGGCGGCGACGGCAATGACACCGTCACCGGCGGCGACGGCAACGACGCCATCAACGGCGGCGCCGGCGCTAATACGCTCATCGGCGGGGCGGGCCGCGACACCATCCGGTCCATCGCCGGCGACATCGTCACCGACGACAACCCGAGCAACAATCGCATCAACGAGACCGAGCCGAACAACACCGTTGACGCCGCCAACGCCCTGGCCGTCGGCGCGGGCGGGAAGGTGAAAGTCGCCGGCGAAACCTCCGACGCCGACCCGGACCTCTTCGCCTTCACCACCAGCGTCGCCGGTGAGCTTGAGGTCGAGGTCGGCAAGTCGGACTACAACAACGTCGTCGTGACGCTGGAGCTGGCTGACGGCACGGTCGTCGAAACCTTCGGCGCCGGCACCGGTGTCCGTAAGATCAAGCTCGATGTCGAAGCGGGCGTGAGCTACATCGTCCGCGTCGTCGGCGCCTCGCCGGCGCTGACCGATTACGAACTCGAGGTCGAGCTCGCGGTGGACGATTGAGCAACGTTGCCTGATTTAAGAAAAGATGAGCCCCGAAGGCCGACGCCTTCGGGGCTCTTTTAGTCGCTGCAAACAATCAGGGTCGGCCGAATCCACGAGGCCCACCCTTCCTCTAAAACAACACCAAACGTCGTGTGGGCGTGAAATGGCGGCCTCGAAGATTCGGCCCATCTTTCGAGGCGCGGGGTTCCGCCTCACTTCTTCTCCGCCCCCGCCTTGTTCTTGATCACCGACTCGATCACCTTCACCAGTTCATCGGCGTCGGCCAGGCCCATGGCCTTGGTCCATAGACCCGTCGGCACGTTGCCCACCAGCAGCAACGTCGGGTGTTTCGCCTTGTAGGGCGTGAGAAGGCCGAGCTTTTTCAAGACGGTCTGCACGTCGTCCTTCTTGCCGGTCAGGAACAGCCAGCCCGCTTTGGCCCCGGATTCCTTGGCGTAGGCCGCGAGCTTCTGCGGGGTGTCGGTTTCGGGATCGACGGTGATTGAAATTAGGAACACGTCCTTGCCGACGCGGTCGCCGAAGGACTCCTGGATCTTCGCGACCCGCTTCATGATGGCGGGCAATGGGCCGGTCGATTGCGTGTAGAACGCGTGGATCACCACCACCTTCCCCTTGAGCGCATCGCTGTAGAAGCGGACCGTCTTGCCGTCCTGATCGAGCAGTTCGGTCTCCGTGAAATACGTCGCAATCGGGTCCTCGATCTCCTTGGCCTCCTCGGCGGCGAGGGCGGGAAAAAGGACGGCGAGCAGCGCGAGGACGGCCAGGAGCGGATGGAGAGGGTTGTTCATAGGGTTAATTGTACTGAGGCGATCCACGGGCGAGGTAGAGAAGGGGATGAGTACATTCAATCCACCACGTCTCTCGCGCGGCCGCTCACTCCCCCGCGATACACCAAAGCGCCTCATGCGTGCGGATGAACAACTCTTTTCCCGACGGGGCCGGCGAGGAGTTGGTCATCTCGCCGAGCAGGTTGTGGGCGAGCACCTTCAGTTCGGTCGCGTCGGCCTTGAAGACGACGGTTTCGCCGGCCTGGCTGAGGGCGTAGATGCGGTCGCCGGCGAGGAGGAAGGAGCCCCAGGATTTGCTGAGGCCGGGGAGGCGGTCTTTCCAGAGGGTTTCGCCGGTCTTGATGTCGAGGCAGAGGGCGACGCCGCCGGAGTCGTGGTAGTAGAGCTTGCCGTCTTTGACGACGCCGCTGCCGATGCCGCCGTTGTGACGGACGAGCTGCCAGAGGCGGTGGGTCGCGGTGACGTCGCCCTTGCCGCCGGTTTTGACGGCGATCGAGTTGCCGTAGTACCCGCCGAGCGCGACGATGACGCCGTCGCCGTGCGCCGGCGAGGTGTAGACGAGCGGGTTGAGCCCGCCGCAGCGCCACAGCTCGTCGCCGGTCTTCGGATCGAACGCGCGGACCTCCATCGGGAAGCTCATGACGAGTTCGGTGCGCTCGCCGGCCTTGACGAGGATGGGCGTGCTGAACGAGCCGATGACGCCGTCGGGATCGCCCTTGAAGCCATCGGTGCGTTCGCCGGGCTTCCACGCGGGCTCCTCGAACTTCCAGACGGGTTCGCCGGTGTTTTTGTTGAGGGCGATGAGGAACGCGCCGGGGCCGGGGCCGTGGTAGTGGAGGCAGAGGTCGCCGTGGATGATGGGCGAGGCGGAGTTGCCCCAGACGTGATCGACGGGGCCGAAGTCGCGGCGCCACTGCTCGTTGCCCTGGGTGTCATAGCACACGACGCCGGCCGAGCCGTAGGAGACGATGACGAGCTTGCCATCGGTGGCGGGGGAGGCGGAGCAGTAGGGGTTGGTGCCGTGGGTGCGTTCGGGCTTGGCGTAGGTGATGCCCTTTTTCCAGAGGAGCTTGCCATCGGCGCGGTTGAAGCACAGGAGGCCGCGCCATTTTTCCTTTTCGATCGCCTGCGTGACGAAGATGCGGTCGCCGATGACGGCGGGGGTGGAGTTGCCGCGCTCAGGGAGGGGGGTTCGCCAGCGGACGTTTTTGTCCTGGCCCCAAGCGAGGGGCGGGGCAGCCTTGGCGGCGTGGCCGGAGCCTTCGATATCACCGCGCCACACGGGCCAAGGCGCCAGGGACACGGGGTGGTCGGCGGAGAGGGCCGGGCGGGCGCCGAGCGCCGGGAGCAGGACGAGAAGAAGGACGCGGAAGAGGTTTCGGTGCATGGGGGCGATTATAAGGCGGGGCGTGGATTCAGACGGCCCAATGCACCATCGGCCGGCGTTTTTGGGGCGGGGCAGAAAACGAAGCAGGCTGTGGGATGCGGACAGAATCGCGGTTTTTTGGAGCGACGGATTGGGTGGGCCTCGATGACTCGACCCACCCACCTTTCAACGTCAACGCAGCTCCCGCAACAATCCGCGGCCTCGCGAAGCAGATGAACCGGTGCCGCCTTCAAGGCGGACTTGCGTCGCCGTTGGCTGTTGATATCATGTGGTTGAGAATCACTCGCAACATCGACGTTTCGATAAAGAGAGCGGCCAGCGTTCCCCGCGAAGGTTGACTGGCCGCTCGTCGTGACGACAACCCTTTACGGGCTGCCCTCGCTTGTCATTATTGCCTGACGAGCCTGATTTGCAAGCCAAGTGAAGTGTCGTCGCAGCCGGCGGCCGAGGGTCGCCGGCGACGTTCGGAAAGGAGGTTTCGCGTCGACGATGGCACGCGTGGCGCTGGCGGTGCGGACGTTCCGTACCGTGGCGGCCACGGGATTCACGGCTTTTTTATCAGGAGGTCTCGCCATGGCGAGAGCCAAACGACTGTTCGTCGCGGCCGGCTGCGCCGCCGCGCTATTCACCGGTTCGCAACTGCACGGCATCGAGGTTCAATGGTCCAGCCCCGACCTCGACCGCTGGCACTACCCACACCTGGGCGGCGGCACCCGCAACAACGGGTCCGCGTTCAGTTCGGTCGGCCAAGGCCCCGGCTTTGATGACCGCATGGCCCAGGTGCTGCTCGGGTTCGACACCGCCGGGCAAGGCGTCCCGACGGGTCTGGCCGCCGGCCAGTATCAGATCGCTTCGGTGACGCTCACGGCCACTGTCTATCGCGACAGCGCGGCGCTGTACGACGCGACGTACGACGCGGTCGCCACGTACACCTCCACGCCTGACACCGATCCGGGACGCTCGATTGAGCTTTACGGCCTCGGCTTCCGCGGCGGCTACACCGGGCTCCAGTTCGGGCCGCCCGACGCGGCGACGCCCGGTTACTCCGAGTCGGAGACCGGGCTCAACTCCGGCTTCGGCGCGACCACCGGGCCGGGCGAGCGCTACGTGTTCGCCGCCGATGTCGCCACCGGCGCGCTGCGCGACGTGTCCAACAACGTCACGCAGAACTTCGACACCGCGCCGTTCGCCGTCGGCCAGAGCGCGCTCAACCCCGGCGACCCGGTGCTGGCGGGCACGACGTTCACCTTCGACGTCGATGTGAGCGACCCGCTCATCCTCGCTTACCTGCAATCCGGCCTGAGCGCCGGCGAGCTCGGGTTCGCGATCAGCGCGCTGAACGCCGGCACCAGCGGGCCGGGCGGGTTCAACTACGTCGACTTCTTCATGCGCGAGAGCACGGCGTTCTTTCAGAGCGCGGCGCCGGTGACGCTGTCGGTGGAGTATTCGATCGGGACCGCGGCCGGCGCGTCGATGCCCGAACCGTCGAGCGCCGCGCTCCTGGGGTGCGCGGCGCTGTCGGCGCTGTTGCCGCGCCGGCGGCGGGCGTCGTGATCCCCGCGAAGGGCCGGTCGGTCGCTGACCAGGCGGCCGGCCGGTCTTCTTACGCCCCGCCCTCTTAGGGAGGGGCGGGGGGAGGGTCGGCGTCGAAAGCCGCCTGCGTTGACGGATTACACCACGTCCATCAACCCGGCGTTCTCCGATTTTCTGAGCCGACCCTCCCCTTGCCCCTCCCTGGGAGGGAGGGGAATGAAGCATCGAACTCCCAGATACGATCAAGGGAACCAAGCATGTATTGCAAACTCTTGCGGCGGGCGCTCGTCGCGCCGCGCCGCCAGGCCTTCACCATTCCCGAGGTGCTCGCGGCCGTCGCGGTCATCACCATCCTGCTCGGCTTTATGCTGCCCGTCTTCTCCAAGGCCAGGCACCATGCCCGCTTCGCCAAGGAATTGTCGGCGGTGAAGCAGCTCATGGTCGGGCACATCAATTTCTCCACGAACCACCTGGGCCGGGTGATCCCCGGCTACGCCAATGAGCCGGCGAAAGACGTGCGCGGCAACCCGGTGCATGGCCCACTGAACCTGCGCTACCCGTGGCGCATCGCCGAGTGGCTCGACCACAACATCGAGGGCTCGCTCTTGGTCAACGAGCAGGAGGCGCTGATGAAGGACACCACCGCCAACGCGTACTTCATCAGCCTCTGCCCGAGCTTCGGGATGAACCTTTATTTCGTCGGCGGCGACCTCACGGCGCCCTACAACAAGACATGGGTCGAGCGCCGGCATCAGGCCTACTCCGCCGCCCGGCTGATCGTGTTCGGCTCGTCGCGGTTCAACGACACCGGCCTGGTGCACGGCTTCTTCCGCATCGAGTCGCCGCGTTACTCGCCGGGGTATGTGTCGGGCTGGGCGGCGAGCTACAAGGAGAGCGATCCGGCGATCTGGTGGGGCAACGTGCACCCGCGCTGGGACAACCGGGCCGCCTTCGGCATGCTCGACGGTCACGCGGAGGCGCTGGACACCACCGAGATGCGCGACATGACCCGCTGGTCGAGCCAGGCGGCAAGGGCAGGCGATGCGAATTGGAAGCCGTAGGTCTCTGACTCCGAATTCCCCTCCCTTCCAGGGAGGGGTTAGGGG
>Ga0163153_10008891_pt1 | contig 10283 bp, 2 predicted proteins | sample OliLakLV19MP6IB1_FD_148629 | JGI IMG/M metagenome (GOLD analysis project Ga0163153, IMG submission 148629) | Freshwater microbial mat bacterial communities from Lake Vanda, McMurdo Dry Valleys, Antarctica - Oligotrophic Lake LV.19.MP6.IB-1 | ecosystem: Environmental > Aquatic > Freshwater > Lake...
GGCAGCCAATCGACCGTGCCGCTCTTGGACGATGGTCAACACGACGATGGCGCGCCGGGTGACGGTTTCTATGCCGGTCTCTATCAGCGGGTCAATCAGGCCAATCCTGTTACCCCGACCGGTGAGCAAACCCACGAGCAGCAGCCCAATGACGAAGGCTCCTACCGTGTCCAGTTGCTGGTGCGTCATAGCAAGTTCCAACGCGAGGCACTCGGTTCCTTTGCCGTGCTCGAAGCCCCCGACGCCAACAACAATCGCCTGCCCGACACCTATGAACAAGAGAATGGCCTGATCAGTCCTGATGGTGATAACGACCTCGATTGGCTGGACAACTATAGCGAATATCTGCTGGGAACCAACCCCAACGATTCCGATACCGACGATGGTGGCGAAAATGATGGCTCCGAGGTAGAGAAGCAGAAGAACCCCTTCAACCCCAAGGATGACGCCGTCTTGCCGCCCGACTTTGTGGACGCCACAGCCGATGTCAACAGTATCAAGCTCACCTTTGATGTCAAGCCGGGCTATCAATTCATGATTCTCTACCGCAGCGAAAGTTTGAATGGCCCCTGGTCGCTGCTCAATCAGGAAGTGCCGCCGACCGGTGAATATCTCGATATGGAAGTCAAGAACGGCCAGCCCTATTTCTACAAGCTCATGGCCGTGGATGGTCAGAATCATCGCAGCGCCGTGGTTGCCAGCCAAGGGGCGATCCCTAGCCAGGACCCCTTCCAACCGGAAGCGAAGATTCTGATCAACGACGGCGCGGCCAGCACGGACAGCCGCAATGTCAAACTAAGCTTTGTGCCTTATGAAGATGAAGAATTCTACAACGACATCGTCGAGATGAAGCTCGGCAACACGACTGACCTGAGCAATGCCCCGTGGCAACCCTTCCAGAAGGAAGTGGCCTGGGAACTGGCCGAGACCAAACCCGGCGATCTCGCGCATGTCTATGCCATGTTCCGGGATCAGGCGGGCAATGAATCGCTGCTGGAAACGGCCATGATTCGCTTTGGCAATGCCGTAGCGTGTGTTGACCCGAATCCCAACGCGGGCACGGTCAAACTCGGCGATGTGCCGCTCGAACTGCTGCGCAAGGCAAGCCAATTGCTGGCTGAAATGCGTGGTGGCCCTATGGCCCCCGGCTGGGACGATGCTCACCTGAATGAACTGGTGCGCGAACTCTACCGCCCCGACATTGTCGGCGTCGCCTACTATGAATTCCAGGTGCTGACCAACCAGAACCTACCAGCCGGCTTTATCATCATCTCTGCCGGCCCGCATGATCACCCGATCCCACACTGGAATTATACCGGCGAGACGCCAACCCAGACGGTAGCCTGTGAAGCTGCCAAGAGCGGCAAGAACGTGGTCAAATTCTACAAACTCGACGCCCTGGGCTATGCCGGTGAAGATGAAAATGGTCAACTCGTGGCGATGCCCGGCACACAAATGGTCAAGATTAGTGGCATCGACCCGTCGGTGCTGGACAAGCCCATCGACCTGTCGAGCAGTGAATGGACACCCAACCAGGCGACCCAGAACGATGATGCCGCCGGTGGCATTGGTGGCTCATTGCAGGAAAGCGGCCCTGGCCCCGATGCCAATCTCAAGCTCGACGGCTGGGAATCGTGGGATGCGCTCAAGCAAGGCTATGCCCAAAGCTATGGCGTCTATATTGAAGCGCTCAAGCGTGACGCCGCCGAGGATTGGGAGACCGACCGCCTAGCCCGTGAATTTGGTGAAGGGTTGTTCAAGGGCAAGAGCTATGACATTTCCCTGCTCTACCCCGGCAACCCAGAAGTGCAGATGAGCGGCGAAGGTGCGGCCTATATCGACTGGACTATCGTCTCTACCGATAGCGTGCCGGCCACCCTGCACATCTTTGTCAAGAATGCCGAACCGGGCAAAGAATTGCCCTTGACGGCTGTGATCAACTATGCGCCCGTGCAAGCCGTTAGCGCCGCCGGGGTACAAGCGCCAAGCGAGAGCATCAAGTTCTTTGTGCTGGACTCGAAGTCCACCTTGCCGGGAGCGGAGAATGTCAACAAGCTCTTCCTGCCGCTAGTTGCCAAGGATGCCGCCAATGTACAAGCTGCTTCGGTGCAAGCGATCAACGGTGCCTGGAGTGACTGGACCTACTACTGGGCCGGTTCACATGGTTCGCAACGGCTCTATAGCCAGATGGCATCTGGTTCTGCGCCCAATACTTCCGGCTGTTGGAGCGGTTGTGGCGGCACGGCCTGGGCCATGCTCTTTGGCTGGGCCGACAATCAAGCCGCCAATGGTAATGCCTACTGGGCGCCACGTTGGGGTCTCTATCGCCAAAATGGCGGCAAGGGCGCCGATGCCGTAGCACCCAGCACGATGGACACTGGCGTCCGTAATATGACCTGGGAGATCCGCAACGATGTCGGCACCTGGTGCGCCTTTGGCAGCGGCCCAACCAACCCGTGGAATATGGATGACGCCAGCCAATACTTTAATGGTCGCACCGCGACTAGCCTGAGCACCCATTACAATGTCCTGGGCATCCAGGAAGGTCGCCTACGTGAGTACGCCCGTGACAGCATCCGCGATCGCAACACCCCGGCGGTCATCGGCACCGGCTGGTTGACCCACTACCCGCTGGCCTATGGCTATGCCTGGCGCGAACGCACGGTACGCAAATGCTTCATCTTCTGCTGGAACGAGACGGAGTATAACCGCTCCTTCTATGTGAACCAAGGCTGGGGTGGCTCCGGCAACGGCTGGGTCTCCGCCGGCACCTGGTTCGCCGGCGAGATCCGTCCCTAAGGAGGGTTGGACACGGCACCCAAAGGGTTCCCGCGCGGATAGACACGGATTTTGCTAACAAACAGCCCGACGTGATGAGCGTCGGGCTGTTGGTTATGGGGTAAAATCTTAAAAAATTTCCAGGCTTCGACATGAGCCGCGCCTAGAAGGCTACCGCCATTGGGCGCGGACGTTTACACAGATAGGAAAAAACACTGATATTTCCCCATTATATCAGTGTTTTCTCCTATCTGTGTAAACTAATCACCGCGTAACTTGGCTAGTTCGGCGCGCAAGCCAGTATTCTCAGCTTCGGCCTGTGTTGCTCGCTCGGCTGCCATTGTGGCCCGTTGCGCTTCTTGATCCGCCCGTTGTGCTTCGGCTGCGGCCCGCTGCCCTTCTTGCTCGGCAAGGTGAACAGCGCTTTGCGCTACTGCCTCTGCCTCCCGTCGTGCTTCTTCATCGGAGAGGAGACGCTTGCCGTTGGCGATATCATAGAATTGAATCTGATTCGCTTCGTCCAGCGTAACGCGCAGACCGAGGTGTTGACTGATAAACTCAGGCGGCTCGCCCTCGCCGGGGACAAAGGCCAGTATCCCCAGATCGACTTCTTCTTTCGTCGGCTGCATGGGTACATAACCGCCACCGCTCCATTCAAACGCCCGTAACGATGGTTGCAGATACTCGGCGGTCGGGTCATAGAGGAAATACTCTTGCACCCCCAACTGGGCATACAGCCGCATCTTCTTGCCTAGATCGTCATTCTGCGTGCTCTTAGAGGTGACTTCAAAGACTACTTCCGGCGCCTTGCCTTCTTCCCACAGCTTGTAGGTAGTGCGGGGCGACGGGTTGAGGTCGCGCACCACAAAACAATCGGGTGCAACGGATTTATAACGATTGCCTTGCTCATAATAGATCAGTAGATTCCCGCTCACATACACCCTCTGCCCCGCAAAAAAGTGCTGCAACAAGCGAATTAAGTAATTCATGACGTCGCGGTGCAAATCAGACTCGGCCATCGGTTTCCCATCCGTTTCGGGGTAATAGATTTCATCGGGTTTGACGTGCTCCGACATCTGCGGCCAGCGCAGCGGTGTATTCATAGTTGCGCTCCTTTGCGAAAGGAACAGACGATTGTCGCGATCATTTTACCATAGATGGCTGCTATATGGCACACGCAACCGACAAGAAACGAGAAATCACCCCCGGCACGCTACTTGACGATTAGCGTAAATGCGTTATCAGTTGAACCGACCCAACGTCCTAGTCCGTCATAGGCATCAATTTGCCAGGTGTGCTGTGTATTGCGCTGTAGGGTGGCTGGCGTTGTATAGCAGGTTGCGGTTAAACCATTGATCTGCTCGATCAATGCCCAAGAAGCGCTTTGGTTGAGTTGAAAGGTATACTTGGTTGCTGTGGGTAATGGTTGCCAACAAAAGGTAGGAGTAGTGGTATTGACCATTGTCCCTGTGGACGGCGATACCAGCGTCATCCTTTTCGGCAGGTCAAGCATTATCACGACAGCAGTGCTTTGCACCTGAAGTGAACTTCCATTCCAATTGATATAGTCACTGGTTGGCCCATAGCGTTTGAGTGAATAATTTCCTGGCGGTACTTGGGTAAAGACAAATTTCCCTTCAGCATTGGTGTTAGTCGAAGCCAGCGGCGGATTGCTCACATCGCCAGGGATCAAATCGACTTTTACGTTCGGTAGCGGCGTCGTTGAATGGTAGACGATGCCACTGACCGTAACACCGGTTGCCGGTGTGTTTGATGCTTTTTGGTTCACAACGATGGGCAAGTAAAGCTTAGGAGCAGCAGGTTGCGTCGCGCCACAGGTACGGTCATGAAAAATCTTGACCGATGAGATAGTGTTGTACATTGAACTGCCGCCCTGGCTATAAGCGTCTGCCGTTAAGTACCAGAGTGGACCCCAGTTGAGACAGGTGCTCTCGCCTTGGAAGTCAGCTTCAGCGTAGACAATCATGCTCCAGCCATCGCCGATGTAGATTGAGCCGGTCAGATTGTCGAATTGGCTGGCTGCCAGTTGGTGCTCACTGGGTTGGTTGATCGCTAGCTCACGCCCGCCGCAGAGCATATAATCAAAGAGGACGACACCATCATAGGTAAAGGCATCACAGCGCGCCGCATCGACGGGGAACTGTTTGCCACAGGTAGAATCGGCGTAAAGCTTGATGCTAGTGATCCTATTATCAATCGCAGTTTCTGTGCCAAAGTAATGATCTTTGGCGAGATCCCACTTCCATTCGGTAATACAGCGCGCCAAGCCGGTTTCTTCGCTGTCATTATCAAATATTTCGGCGCTTTGGCCTACCGCCACCGTGATCGAACTGACATTGTCATTGAATTCTGTGTTAGACAGGGAAAGCCACCCAAGGGTGGAGAAATTCTTCGCTTCGCCCGCACAGGTAGGCTCGGTGAAGAGCGTGATGCCTTGCGCTGGAATTTTGTCAAAACAGGTTGCTTCTGCTTGTACCGTTTCCCAAAGCAGTTCATAACTCGCGCCACAACCGGCTACGTTGGGATTCCAATGGCGCACCAACAGGAAATAGACGCCTGTGGCGGGTGCAATCCACTTGATCTGCGAGGCAAGTGTATCTTCGGTATCGTCATTCGTAAGGAGAAGGGTGGTCCCGTCGGTGTCATACAAGTAGAGATAAGTGTCTGCAGCTGCTCCCAGATTGCGTGTACTAAAGGTGTATTCTTTACCGCCCTCGGCGCTGAATTTTACCCAATCTTGATCACCGGCGCTGCTAAAGTTATGACTCTGCACTTGATTGATGGTAAGGGTTGCCGCTTGGGCAACAGCATTATCCCCTTCAAAGGCATCAGGATTGGCAAGACATACTTCAACCCCAGAAGACAAGATATTGTTCGCTTTGTTTGCATCAGGAACCACACCGGCAGAATCAGTTTGCATATAGAGTGTATGGATAGTTTCGGCGGCAGGGGTTTGACTTTGCGCAGCAACGACAGCACCACCATTGAAATCAGTTATCACCGTGGTCAAAGTGACTGTTGCCCCGGCGGCTATCGGACTATTGACCCAGAACTGCGCACTGCCCGTATAGTCACCCGCACCGGTGGGTAAATGGTCAATGTACAAATCGGTGTAGAAGCCATTTTGAGTTTCGCGATTGCCTTGATTTTGCACCAACGCTTCGACAATCACACCGCCGTCTGGGTTTGGATAAGTGTTCAACCCAAGTACAACCAGATCCGGCGTACCCGGCACAGGTGGGACAAGCGGCGCACCGGCAACCACGGAAGGTGTTATATCGATGCGCGCATAGGGAAAATCGCGGCGGGCGACATTAGAAATTCTGGCATGTTGAATCAGCCCGGCGAAAGCCATCCCATTCCACCAGGGCGCATTACCGATGTAAAGCGGGTAGTCGCGACCGATGAAGGGCGCGGCGTCGCTCTTCTCGCGCTCTTGGACGCCATTGACATAGATCCACATCGAATTTCCACCATCATGAACACCGGCAACATGATACCACTGATTGGCCTGTAAGTTGGTGCTGCCCACGATGGAATGTTCACCGCCTTGCACCGCAATGACAAACTCTACGTTGCCGTCACCAGTTAGGTTAAGCCGGTAATGCCCAGACCCATTGACGCCTTTCATAAAGACCATACCCCAACTGCGCCGCGTTGGGTAGATCCAGGCTTCCAACGTAATTGCGCCGCCATTATTAAAATCGCTGTGATTACCAGGACTCAACGTTGTATTGACGCCGTTGAAACTGACAGCGTTTCCCAAGTAACCATCCACCCAACTACCATTGCTGAGCGAGCTATGATGGGAGCGACCTGAGCTATCATAGACTGTGTCACCGCTGCCTTCTTGGAAATGCCATAAACCGAGTGTATTGCCGTCGGCTTCCGGTAAGAAGATGGTGTTGATCGTCGGCTGCGGACTATCGGCGCCGGCATTGCCATAGTAAAGCTGGTAGCCGCCGTTATTGCTCTCACCGCCGCCAAGCCCAGCCTGTAGCGGGAACCACAGATCAATGGTGCTCGGCGTAAACCGTTGCACAAACCGATTTAATTCAGCCTGATTATCGTAGACAATGCGCAGATCGTCGCCTTTGGTGGTTGCCGTTGACCCATTGTAAACCTCAGCGGCAGTCGGGCTTGTCGTGTCATCGAAATGCAGGTGAATGGGATAGTGCGCCGGCATGACATCACTGTCATTATTGCGGATGATCAAATTGCGCTTGTGGGCGTAAGCGTTGTTCCACCACGCCGTTAGCGGTGCCGCAGCTGGATTGACCACCGTATAAGCGTTACCTTCACCAGACGGCCATTCTTCCCAGTTGCCAACCTGATCCATCGCGCGCGCGCGGAAGTAGTAGGTATGACCAGGCTGTCCGGCAAAGACTTCACCACTTTTGGTGGTATTGACCAGCCAATCCGACCACTGACTATCGGTGCGTTTGCCGTCACGCACCTGGATATGATACCAGCGTAGGCCGGCGCGTGCATCCGAACCACTCCAGTCGACATTAAATTTCGTGTCAGTCGTCACGGCCGACAAGGGGCTTACCGCTGAAGTGGGCGGTGTCGTGTCGATATAAAATTCTTCACTGGCTTCATTGGTGCCATACGGGCCTGTGGCAATGACGCGCCAATAAACTTTGGCGTACTCTTCAACAAAGGTATGGGTATATTGCGAAACGTCGGCCGGCAGACTTTGGTCAAGGAGCAATGATCCCCATTGGGGATCATTGCTTGCTTGCAGCCGATAACCCGTTGTGCGCAATGTGTCGCGCCAATCTAACGTGACCGTGCGCGAGTTAACATAGGAGAAATTGCGTGGCGCTGTCTCATGTGGTGCGTTGGGCCGACGTTCTGGCGGTAAATAGATGGTGCGGTCGCTGCTGGCGGCGGCAGCCCATCCACCGTCACGGCGGGCATAGAGACGCACCAAATGCGTCCCTGTTTCATATTCAAGTTGCGTCCATGTCGGGGGGCGGTCATTATCGCTCTTACAATCATAGTTGGTTGTACCCAATTCATTCAATACCTGCCAGGCGCCACGGTCAGAACTGTCGGTGGCGCTATTGACCTGTAAGCGCAAGGTGCCGGCATTCGTGCGTGCGCAGAAACAGTACTGTTCTGGGTTGCCCCATGGTTCGTGACATTGTGTAGGATAAAATTCATAAATCTGTGGTTCATTGGTCTGTACGGTAAAGTGCCAGACTTGTGGACTCCAGCCACTTTCAGCGCCACGGCTATCGCGCACTTTGACGCGCCACTGATAACCGTTATAGCCTAATCCTTGCGGCGACCAGCTATTACTGCTGATCCAGCCGCTATTCGCATTTTGGGCGCTCTCAAAGATTTCAAAGTAATACTGGGTAACGGCGTCACCGTCGGGATCACTATTATGCTGGGCCTGCAAGTTGATGCCGCCGTTGCCGGTGTAGACGGCCCAATCGCCTGGCCCGGTTAGTGCCGGTGCGCTGGGTGGATGGTTAGTGCCGGCACCCGTCTTGACTTCAAAGCGGATGGTCAATTCCGGCCCGACCCAGCCGCCATTTTGCCAGACGCGCCACTTGCTTTCATAGACGCCTTCGCTGTTGGGCACGGTAATGGGATTTTGTTCATAAAAGGTGAAGTCATAGTCCTGCCCCTGGTTGACTGTGCCATTGACCGCCACAAATTCGTATGCGCCGTAGCGGTTGCCATCGGTGTTGCGCAACATATCCCCGCGCGATTGGAGCAGCAGTACGCTTCCACTCACGCGTACTGTAGGGCGGAAGCTTTGCCCCGGCGCAATTGTGGTGGGACAATTGGTGCAGATCAACTGCATGGTCGATGCATTGGGCGGTTGGGGATTGTTTGTCTCCGGTACCACGATCTGCACCCACAGCTTGTCGCCAAAGAAGGTGCCTTGTGGGTTACGCAACTGCCATTCGCCGCGATGGGTGCCGCCTGTGCTTGGTGCGGTGATGTCGAGGCTGATGTCGGCAATGCCGCCGGGTTCGGTCAGTGGAATGTTGACCGCGTTGGGCGCGCCCATCTGGTTGCCGCCGGTGAAGACCAGTTTGTGGTCGAGTCCCCAAATGCGGTTGCCAGTATTTTTGACGCGCCAGCTTTTGTGGATGGCTTGGTTGGGGGAGACAACAGTGTTGTCGGTGGGGGATTCAATGCCGGTGAATTGGGCATCTAGCGTCACTGGCGATGAAGGCGGCGGGGCTGAAACAGGTACTTTGACTGGAGCAATGGGGAGAGGGCTAGAGTTAACCTTATTTATAAAACTCACTGTTCCCACATACGAGCCAGTTGCCATTGACCATACAACGTGCCAAATATCTTTAAGTAATAAAACGATTTTTACCACAACAAAAATTTTTTCAAGGACAGATTTGGTAATAGATTTACCTAGTCTAGCAGCAACTGCCTCTAAAATATCAACTATATCATCATCGTCATTTACCATTCCATACATTGCCCTTGAAAAACCGTCTAAATCAAATCTTGTTAAGGCATCAGCTGCCGAAACTAAGTCTGTAGAATTAGTAACTATGTCTAGAACTTCTATAAATGCATCTGGATCAAGTTGTTCATTGATCCAGTCCTCGCCAGTAGCTATTTTTAACAACTTAGTGGCCATATTTAAGACCCCTGCACGAGGGATACCATCATCAGATCGAGCTGCATTGACGAAAAATTGGATATTTGAATTATCATTTGTATCGAGTAGTAACTTATATTCTGCGTAAGAATCTGGCGCAATAAAACCAACTTTAGCCCACACATTGATTGGCTCTATCCTGTCATCATTCAAGTTATAAGGCACAGTAATCTGCTTCCAAAATTCGTGTTTGTTTTCAACCTGTATAATGACTTCAAGCAATTTGGGTGATGAAGAAGAGATACTTACAAAGCATCCTTCACTTCCGCCATTGCTTATTGTATTATCAACTGTAAGCCCCTCGAATCCGCTTTGTGTTGAGCATGCTAGAGATTCACTTTGTAAAGATCTAGGATTATGCTCTGCATAATTTACGCTACTAGTTGCGCCAATTAATGCTTGCGATCCCTTTCCCATATTTACTGTTATCAAGCTAATTATCAATAATACATTGTATAGTTTAAACGGCAACAGTGAATAACGACGTTTGATTCTGTTTATAGCCATTGGGAAACCTCCCCAGTTTCCAAATTGGAGAAAGTAAACATTTGTAACCAGTCATGAACGCATTGGCATTGAAGTAATGCGATTAAAAAAGCAGGCGATAGTAAATAGTCACGAAGATTTGACGATACATTCACACCTCATTATACTAACAAAAATGTAATTCCTTGTTTAATTTCATGTAAGTTTCAGGCACCCCACCTTGTCCTACTTAAAACTTGCCCACGAAGCTCAACTCCATCGCGCAACCTACTTTGCCAGGGTAACTTTGAAATTCAAACCAAGTGCAACAAAAATATTGACATTTATCCTTCAATGGCGTATGCTTATTCGC
>Ga0163153_10008892_pt1 | contig 10283 bp, 9 predicted proteins | sample OliLakLV19MP6IB1_FD_148629 | JGI IMG/M metagenome (GOLD analysis project Ga0163153, IMG submission 148629) | Freshwater microbial mat bacterial communities from Lake Vanda, McMurdo Dry Valleys, Antarctica - Oligotrophic Lake LV.19.MP6.IB-1 | ecosystem: Environmental > Aquatic > Freshwater > Lake...
TCTGCGCCGTTTGCCATCAAGTATGAAGCGGCTTCCCGGCCAAGCGCAGCCGCGTCGGCCCGCCGTCCTACCTTCTTATAGCGGATGACGCGCGTGCCGTCGAGCGACGCGACCAGGGCATGAAATTCGAGGTCGAGGGTCCCTGCCGGGACGGCGACGGCGCCGATCGGCATCTGGCATCCGCCGCCGAGCGCAACGACGAGGGCGCGCTCGGCTTCGAGCGCGGACCACGCGTCCGCATCGTTGATGCGCGCGACCGTCTTCCGCGTGCGGTCGTCGTGGCCGCGAATCTCGATGGCGATGATGCCCTGCCCGGGAGCGGGCACGCAGTCCTCGAGCGGCACCGTCGTGGAGATCCGCGACGAGAATCCCAGCCGCCGCAGTCCGGCGGCGGCCAGTACCAGCAGATCGTAGTCGCCTGCGTCGAGCTTCCGCAGCCGCGTATCGAGATTGCCGCGGACGTTTTCGAACCGCGCGCCGGGGAAGAGCGCTGTCAGCTGCGCGATCCGCCGCACGCTGCCGGTGCCGATGCGGGCGTTCGGGGGCAGGTGCCCGGCCTGTACTGGCAGCACCAGCGCATCCCGCGGATCCTCGCGCTCCAGCACCGCGCCCAGCTCGAGTCCTTCCGGCAGCAGGGCCGGCATGTCCTTGCTGCTGTGCACGGCGAGATCGATTTCGCCGGCCAGCAGCGCATCCTCAATTTCTTTCACGAAGAGCCGCTTGCCGCCGATCTCCGACAGCGGCGCCTCCTGCAGGCGATCGCCCGACGTCTTGATCACGACGATCTCGACCGTGACATCGCCGGCGGCTTCGATGCGCTGAGCGACCAGCCGCGCCTGGAACACGGCGAGATGGCTGCCGCGACTGCCAAGGCGAAGCGCGATCACAGTACGGGCTTCTTTGCCGGGCGGGCCGCACCGGCCGACGTCAACGCGGAGTCTTCCGTGGCGTCGTCGCCGGCCAGGCCGAAGAGCCGGTTCAGCGCGTCGCTGTAGACGGCAACGGTCTCCGCGTCGGGAATCGACTTGAGCTGCTCGGTCGGGCTGATGAGCAGCTTTTCGATGATCAATCGGGTGATCTCGTCGACGCGGGCGCGTGCGTCCGGCGAGAGCGACGCGAGTTTCGGCTCGAGGCGCCGCAACTCGGACTGCCGGATCGACTCGAACCGGTGCCGCAGCGCGACGACGGTCGGGACGGCGCCGCGCGAGTTGAGCCATCCGAGGAACCTGCTGACTTCTTCCGAGACGATCTTCTCGGCCTCCGACGCTTCCGTTCCGCGCTTCGAGAGGTTCTCCTGCACGACCGACTGGAGATCGTCGATGTTGTAGAGAAACACTTCCTCGAGCTCGCCGGCGCCTGCCTCCACGTCTCTCGGCACCGCGATGTCGATGATGAACAGCGGCCGCTCCTGGCGCGCCTTCATCGTCTGTGCGATCAGCGTACGGGAGATGATGGGCGCGCTTGCGCCGGTCGCCGTGATCATGATGTCCGCTTCGGCGAGCGCCGTGTTCAGCGATGCCCATGGCATGGCCGTACCACCGATGGAATCTGCGAGCGAGGCCGCGTGCGCGGCCGTGCGGCTGGTAATGATCAGACGCCCGATGCCCTGGGCCTGCATGTGGATCGCGGTCAACTTGCCCATCTCTCCGGCGCCGAGCACGAGCACGGTGCGGCCTTTGAGATTTCCGAAGATCTTCTTCGCCAGCGCGACGGCGGCGTAACTGACCGAGACCGCGCCTTCGGACAGCGCGGTCTCCGATCGCACGCGCTTACCCACTGCGAAGGCCGAATGAAACAGCTTGTTCAGCAGCGTGCCGGTGCAGCCCAGCTGCGACGCCAGGCCGAAGGCCTCCTTGACCTGCCCCAGCACCTGCGGCTCGCCCACGACGAGCGAATCGAGACCCGACGCGACCCGGAACAGGTGCGTGACGGCGTCGTGGCCGGTCTTCGCGTAGAGATGGGGCGCGAGCTGCTCGCCGGGGATGCCGTGAAAGTCCGACAGAAACTGCTGGATGGCGGCTCGCGCGGTCGCGGTTTCGTCGCAGCAGACGTAGAGCTCCACGCGGTTGCAGGTCGAGACGATCGTCGTCTCGTGATGCGACGGCGATTCCGCCAGCGCGGTCAGCGCGCGATCGACACCCTTGGCGGAGAAGTCGAGCCGCTCGCGCAGCTCGACCGGCGCGGTGCGATGACTGACGCCGACCAGGAGCAGCTGCATGCTAGAACTGATGACTCGTGGTGAAGAAATAGCTGACCGGCACGAAATTCAGCAGCACGATGCCGAACCCGACGGTCGAGAGCCACGCCGCGCGGCGGCCGCGCCATCCGATGGCACGCTGCGCGTAGAGCTCGAACGAATACACGGCCCAGCACAGCACCGCCACGAAGACTTTCGGATCGCCGAAGGACATGGCGCCCGATGGCGGTATCTGCGAGGCCCAGATGGCGCCGGTGATGAGGCCCACGGTCAGAAACAGCCAGCCGATCTTCACCGCCCGCAGGTTCATGTCGTCGAGCACGTTCAACGACGGCAGGCGCGCGTAGAAAAATCCCAGTTGCTTCGCCTTGATCTCCTTGAATTGCAGGACGTAGGTGATGCCGAGCACGGCCGCGATCGCGAAGCTCGCGTAGGCGAACAGCAGGGACGACACGTGGATCCCGAACCACGGGCTCTCCAGCAGCGCCGATCGCGGCTCCAGCGTGGCGCCGGCAGCCGCCGGAATAGCTTGCAGCGCGATGAGGAGAGGCAGAATGAAGACGCCTATGGCCCGCTCGCCCGTGGTGAGCTCGACGTAGAGATAGGACAGGGCGAGCAGCCACACGAACGTGAACGTCGCCGACGTCGCGCTCGCGATCGGCACGTGCCCGATGCGCATCGTCTCCATCCCGATGGCGAACGTGTGGGCGACGGCGGCGAGCACGAGCAGGACCGTGGCGACCCGGCTTGTGCCGAGGGTGCGCCGCGAGAATTGCACGGCGTACGCCGCGCCGGCCACGGCATAGAGAATCAGCAGAATCGTGTTCATGCCCATGATTATCGGTGATCTACGAGAGGGGTCAGGGGCTCACCCCTCGCCCCTACTTTGTCGGGGCGAAGTACCCCTGTTTGGTCCGGGCGGTGACGTTCGGCCGGCTCACGCGCACCACGAGGCGGCGCCAGGCGCCATCGCGCTTGGGGTTCTTGGAACTGTAGCCGATTGTGTACTGGCTCGAGAGCTCGTCGTAGATCTGTCCGTAGACGGATGCCAGGCTCTTGAGGTCGGGGGGGAAAAACGCTCTACCGCCCGTGTCGGTCGTCAGCTGGCGCAGGGAGTACGTCGCCTCGCGGAAGCCCTTCGACTGGCCGGCTGTCACTTCTTCCATCAGTCCGATCGCGTACACCGCCGTTTCCGAGCGGCGGGCGAGGTCGAGGACGTCTTCGAAGGTGACGAGGCTCGAGGTGTCTTCACCGTCCGACAACAGGACGATGGCCTGCCGCCGGATCTCGGCCTCCTGTTGCACCGGGATCTTTTTCAGCCCCTTCAACGAGATGTACAGCGCGTTGTTCATCGACGTCGAGCCGCCGGCGACGGTCTTGCGGATGGCGTGCTCGAGCTCGGCCGGGTTATTCGTAAATTTCTGCAGCACCTCGGCGCGGCTGTCGAATCCGATGATTTCGCCGAGGTCGGTGGGGCGCAGCTTCCGCACGAATCCGATGGCGGCATCCTGTGCCGTCACCATCCGGTCTTCCATGCTCGAGCTCGTATCGATGAGCAGCGAGAGCGCGACAGGGAGATTGCTGCGGTTGAAGAGAATAAGGTCCTGTTTGACGCCGTCCTCGAAGATTTCGAAGGATTTCTCGTCCAGGTCTGTGATGTACCGGTTCGTCGAATCGGTCACCGTGACGCTCATCGACACGACGTCGATCGCGGTGCGAAATGACGGCTGCCCGGCGGGCGCGGCAGGCTGTTGGGCGGTCATCAGCAGGGGAGCCGCGAGAGCTGTCGCCAGCGAAAGAAAAATCAGCGGGCGAGGCTTCATCGAGTCAACGCTAGCATAGACCCCAAAACCCTTGCAAATCTTGGATTTGCGTTCCTTGACGCTCTCTTTGTCCGCATGCTATAAACACGCGTTTCCTCTCAAGTCGTCGTTCCAGCGGTCCTGACCCACAATGCTCAACGCGTACATCCCAATAGTCATCTTCCTGCTCGTCGCCATCGGGTTCGCCATTGTCACGCTGATAATGTCGCAGCTGCTGTCGTCGAAGAAGTACAACAAGGTGAAGCTCGAGCCGTACGAGTGCGGCATCGAGCCGACGACGGACGCGCGCGATCGGTATAGCGTCCGGTACTACCTCGTCGCCATGCTCTTTGTGATCTTCGACGTGGAAACCGTGTTCATGTTTCCGTGGGCGGTCATCGTTGACGAGCTGGCCCTGTTCGGCCTGATCGAAATGATGATCTTCCTGGCGATCCTGGTCACCGGGTACGTTTACGCCTGGAAGAAGGGTGCGCTCGACTGGGCATAAGCCCAGGCAATGGCATCGATGACTGAAGAGCCCAAGGAACCCACGGCGGCCGGCGATAAACCTGCGAGCGAGGCGGCAGCTCCGGCTGCGCCCGCGGCCCCCACTCCGGCAGCCCCTGCCGCTGCCACTCCGGCTGCTCCGAAGGCGGCGGCGCCGGCTGCTGCGGCGAAGCCTCCGGCCGCCCCGCACGACAACAAACCGGCCCCACCGTCGGGCCCGACCGATCCGCCTCCGCCCGCGGGCGCGCAGATCCCGGCCTGTATCACCGCGCTGCAGGCCGCCGTCCCGGGAGCCGTCGAGCACGTCAGCTTCTATATCGGCGACTGGACGATGATCGTCCCGGCCACGAAGCTGCTCGAGGCCGGACGATTTCTTCGCGAGGCGCCCGCGGCCGCGTTCGACTTCTGCTCGGACGTGACCGCGTCCGACTGGCCTTCACGGGCGCAGCGGTTCGATGTCATCTACTGCCTGTATTCCACGAGGCTTCGCCACCGCGTGCGGTTGAAAGTCCGTGCCGCGGAGGCCGAACCCGTGCCGTCGGTCAGCGGCATCTGGCCCGCGGCCAACTGGCTCGAGCGTGAGGTGTACGACCTCTTCGGCGTGAACATCACCGGCCACCCGAACCTGACGCGCATCCTCATGCCGGACGACTGGCAGGGACATCCGCAGCGGAAGGATTACCCCCTCGAAGGCCCCGGCGAGCTGCTGATGGAGAATCCGCTCGACTGGCTCAAGCTCAAGCAGGCTCGCGAAGAAGCGGAGATCGAATAGGCATGGCGACCGAAGCGCGTCAGATGTTCGACACCGAGGAGCTGGTCATCAACATGGGCCCGCAGCACCCCAGCACGCACGGCGTGCTCCGGGTGGTGCTCCGGCTCGATGGCGAGAAGGTGGTCTCCTCGGATGTCATCATCGGCTACCTGCATCGAGGCATCGAGAAGCTGAGCGAGAACCGCAACTGGACGCAGATCATCCTGCTGACCGACCGCATGGATTACGTGGCGGCGGCGACGAACAATGTCGGCTACTGCCAGACGGTCGAGAAACTGATGCAGATCGAGGTGCCGCGGCGCGCGCGATACGTGCGCACCGCGCTCTGCGAGCTGCAGCGGATCGCGAGCCACTGCCTCTGGCTCGGCACGCACGCGATGGACATCGGCGCGATGACGGTGTTCCTCTACGCGTTCCGCGAGCGCGAGCTGATTCTCGATTTGTTCGAGGAGTACTGCGGCGCGCGGCTCACCTACAACTCGATGCGCATCGGCGGGCTGCCGCTGGACATCCCGGTGGGCTGGGACAAGAAAGTGCTCGAGTTCTGCTCGATCATGGCGGAGAAGGTGGACGAGTACGAAGAGCTGCTCACCCACAACCGCATCTGGCTCGAGCGCACCAAGGGCATCGGCGTCATCACGGCCGAGCAGGCGATCGCCATCGGCTTGAGCGGCCCGCCGCTCCGCGGCTCGGGCGTGACGAAGGACGCCCGCAAGGACGAGCCGTATGCGGCCTACGACGAGATGAAATTCGACGTGCCGATCGGCACGGCCGGCGACACCTACGATCGGTATCTCGTCAGGCTCGAGGAGTTCCGGCAGTCGATCCGCATCATCCGCCAGGCCATCGAAGGGCTGCCCGAGGGGCCGATCGTCGGCAAGGTGCCGCGCCTCATCAAGCCGCCGGCCGGCGAGACGTATCACGCCATCGAGTCCCCCAAGGGGGAGATCGGCTACTTCATCGTCAGCGACGGCAAGTCGACCAACCCGTACCGGTTCCGCGTGCGGCCGCCGTCGTTCTGCAATCTGCAGGCGCTGCCGCAGCTCATCAAGGGGCACATGCTCGCAGACGTCGTCGCGCTGATCGGCTCGCTCGACGTGGTGCTGGGAGAAGTGGACCGGTGATCGACACCTACTTCATTCCCCTGGTCAAGATTCTGTTCGTGCTCAACGCGACGCTCATCGCGGTCACCTACATGGTGCTGCTCGAGCGTAAGGTCATCGCGTGGGTGCAGGTCCGGCTCGGGCCGATGCGCGTCGGGCCGTACGGCATCCTGCAGCCGATCGCCGATGCCGTGAAGCTCATCCTCAAGGAAGACATCACGCCGGCGCGGGCGGACAAGTGGGTGTTCACGGCGGCGCCCATCCTCGTCATGGTGCCGGCGCTGATCACGTTCGCCGTCATCCCGTTCGGACCGAGCGTCCATCTCTTCGGGCGCGACATTCCGCTCTACATCACCGACGTCAACGTCGGGCTGCTCTACATCGTGTCGGTGGCCTCGATCGGCGTGTACGGGATCATCCTGGGCGGCTGGGCGTCGAACAGCAAGTTCCCGCTGCTCGCGAGCCTGCGCGCCTCGGCGCAGCTGATCAGCTACGAGGTGGCGGTGACGATGACGCTCGTCAGCCTCATCATGACGGCCGGCTCGCTGAGCATGGTGAAGATTGTCGAGTCGCAGTTCAACGCGGGCCTCTGGTTCATCTTCGTGCAGCCTGTGGCGTTCGTGCTGTTCTTCATCGGCGGCCTCGCCGAGACGAACCGCGCGCCGTTCGACATGGCCGAAGCGGAGCAGGAGCTGACCGGAGGGTTCCACACCGAGTACAGCGGGATGCGGTTCGCGCTGTTCTTCCTGGCCGAATACGCCAACATGATCGTCGTGTCGGCCGTCGCGACCACCCTGTTCCTGGGCGGCTGGCTTGCGCCGTTTCCCAACGTGGCATGGCTGAATGTTCTGGAGCTCATCCCGAGCTGGATGTGGTTCCTGATGAAGACGTTCGCGTTCCTGTACGTGTTTCTCTGGGTCCGCGCGACCCTTCCGCGCTATCGCTATGACCAGCTCATGCGCCTCGGGTGGAAGGTGCTGATTCCCATCGCGATCGCCAACGTGGTGGTGACAGGAATCGTGAAGGTGCTGTTCTGATGGGCAACGCGATCGCGTTCTACGTCATCTCGGCGCTCATTCTCGGGTTCGCGATGCTGGTCGTGACCACGAAGAACACCGTGCACGCCGTGCTGTTTCTCGTCTTGAACTTCCTCGCGGTCGCGGCGCTGTACGTGCTGCTGACCGCGCAGTTCCTCGCGGCCATCCAGGTGCTCGTCTACGCCGGCGGCATCGTCGTGCTGTACCTGTTCGTCGTGATGCTCGTGAATCTCAAGCGGCCGCCCGAAGATCACTCCGCGCCACAGCGGCGACCGTGGCTCGGGTTCGCGCTGGCGGGTGTCGTGCTCGCCCAGCTCGGCGCGATTCTCGTGTGGGGCGGTGCCGGCGATCCCGTGGACCCGCATACGATGCAGAACAGCGACCTGGCGCTGAACAACGTCGAGCGGATCGGCATGCTGCTCTACACGGACTATTTTATTCCGTTCGAAGTGGCGTCGATGCTGCTGCTGGTGGCCATGGTCGGCGCCATCATTCTGGCGAAGAGAGAGCTGTGATTACACCCACTCACTACATGCTGTTGTCCGCGGCGCTGTTCATGATCGGCGTGGCCGGCGTGCTGCTGCGCCGCAACATCATCGTCATCTTCATGTCGATCGAGCTGATTCTGAACGCCGTCAACATCAACCTCGTCGCCTTTTCCTATCAGCTGCAGAACGGCGTCGGGCAGGTGTTCGCCATCTTCGTCATCGCCGTCGCCGCGGCCGAGGCGGCGGTCGGGCTGGGCATCATCCTGGCGTTCTATCGCAACAAGGAAACGATCAACATCGACGAAATGAACCTGATGAGATGGTAGGCATGACAGGGCAGAGGACAGAGGGCAGAGGGCAGACACACAGATGGATCTGATTTGGCTGATTCCGATCCTTCCCGGGCTTGGGGCCGCGATTAACGGGCTGATAGGCATTCGCTCGTTCAGCCGTCAGACCTCCGGGCTCGTCGCGTGCGCGGCCATGGCCGGCGCGCTCGGCCTGTCGATGTTCGCGTTCTGGCAGATGCTCGGTGTTCCTCCGGAGGCTCGCGATCACCTGGTGACGCTCGGCGACTGGATCCCGCCGATTCCGCTCGCGACCGCGCACGGCATCGGCTCGTTCGAGGTGCCATGGGCGTTCCGGCTCGATCCGCTGTCGGGGATGATGATCCTCATCGTCACCGGCATCGGGCTGCTGATCCACATCTACTCGACCGCCTACATGCACGACGAGCCGCGCGGCGGATACGCGCGCTTCTTCTGCTACCTGAACCTGTTCTGCTTCTTCATGCTGATCCTCGTACTCGGGAGCAGCTTCCTGACCATGTTCGTCGGATGGGAGGGGGTGGGCCTCTGCTCGTACCTGCTCATCGGGTACTGGTATGAAAAGAAGAGCGCGTCGGACGCCGGCAAGAAGGCGTTTCTCGTCAATCGCGTCGGCGACTGGGGCTTCGTGCTCGGCGTCTTCCTGATTTTCTATACCTTCGGCACGCTCGACTTCCGGCTCGTCGCGAATGCGGCCGCGGCGATGCCCGTCGAGGCGCAGTTCGGCGTGATTTCCCTTATCTGCCTGCTGCTGTTCGTCGGTGCCACCGGCAAGAGCGCGCAGATTCCGTTGTATGTCTGGCTCCCGGACGCGATGGAGGGCCCGACGCCGGTGTCGGCCCTGATCCACGCGGCGACGATGGTGACGGCGGGCGTCTACATGGTCGGCCGCAACGCGGTGCTGTTCTCGCACGCGCCGATCGTCGCCCAGATCATCATGATCGTCGGCGCGCTCACGGCGCTGATGGCGGCCACCATCGGCCTGGTGCAGTACGACATCAAGCGCGTGCTCGCGTACTCGACGGTGTCGCAGCTTGGCTACATGTTCCTGGCCATGGGCGTCGGCGCCTACGCGACCGCACACGGCTGGCCGCACATCGGGCTCGCGGCGTTTGCCGCCGGCGCGTTTCACCTCATGACGCATGCGTTCTTCAAGGCGCTGCTGTTCCTTGGCAGCGGCTCGGTGATTCATGCCATGGGCGGCGAACAGGACATGCGGCGGATGGGCGGGCTCAAGCGATACCTGCCGGTCACCTACATGACGATGATGATCGGCACGCTGGCGATCGCGGGCATCCCGCCGCTGGCCGGATTCTTCAGCAAGGACGAAATTCTCTTCCGGACGTTCCTCACGAACAAGATCATCTGGAGCTTTGCCGTCGTCACCGCGCTGATGACCGCGTTCTACATGTTCCGGCTGATGTCGATGACGTTCTTCGGCACGTATCGCGGGCCGGCCTGGGAGCACGCCGCCCCTGCCGCGGCCGCGCACGATGTCTCGCACCGCCCGGCCGGCGATCACCATGCGGGTGATGACGCGCACGGGCATGGTCACGGACCGTGGCATGGCCCGCACGAGTCGCCGCAGCCGATGACGCTGCCGTTGATGGCGCTGGCCGTGGGTGCGATGGTGGCCGGCTTCGTCAGCATTCCGCCGGCGCTCGGCGGCGGCGCGGTGCTCGAACACTTTCTCGAGCCGAGCCTCACCGCCCAGGCACAGACGCCACCATCAGCCGAGGTGGAGTCCGGCGTGAGCGGGACTGAGGCCGCGCACGAGGAGCCCCATATCTCGCATATGGCCGAGGTCGGTCTGATGGGGTTCTCGGTCCTCATCGCGATCGCCGGCATTCTGCTGGCGTATCGCTTCTACGTGCGCAGCCCGGAAACCGCGGACAACCTGAAGGAGCGCTACGCGGGCGCGCACAGCCTGCTCTTCAACAAGTACTACGTGGATGAGCTCTACGACGCGACGTTCATCAAAGGCACGATGAAGAGCGCCTTCGGCCTCTGGACGTTCGATCGCCGGGTCGTGGACGGCGCCGTGAATGGGA
>Ga0163153_10008893_pt1 | contig 10282 bp, 10 predicted proteins | sample OliLakLV19MP6IB1_FD_148629 | JGI IMG/M metagenome (GOLD analysis project Ga0163153, IMG submission 148629) | Freshwater microbial mat bacterial communities from Lake Vanda, McMurdo Dry Valleys, Antarctica - Oligotrophic Lake LV.19.MP6.IB-1 | ecosystem: Environmental > Aquatic > Freshwater >...
TTGGTGGTGGGCGGCGGGCGCGTCTCCCACGAGGCCATCAACAAGGCTCGGCAGGGGGGCGTGGCGGCCATCATCACGGGCGGGATGGATGACCAAGACCTGAAATCATTCCTCGGGTACGACTTGGGCGTGGCAATTACTGGCTCGGAGAAGTTGGGATTGACGATCATCATCACCGAAGGATTCGGTGACATCGCCATGGCTGAACGCACTTTCAATCTGTTGAAATCCCGTCAAGGCAGCCAGGCGGCGGTGAACGGTGCGACGCAAATCCGTGCGGGCGTGATGCGGCCGGAGGTATTGGTGCCTTGGGAGAGCGCCGGTTCGCAGGACTCGACCGCGCAGTTGCCCGATGGACTCCTGGAGCTTGGCCGGCTGGTGCGAATCATCCGCGATCCGTATTTTGGGCAGATCGGCGAGGTCTCGGACCTGCCGCACGAACCGTCGGTTCTCGACTCGGGATCGAAGGCCCGCGTCCTGCGGGTGAAGTTCAAATCCGGTGAGCAAGTGATCGTGCCCCGCGCCAACGTCGAATTGATCGAAGGATGAATTCATGCGACTGATACTGACCGCTTTGACCGCCATCCTTGCGTTTTTTCCCGCCACGGCGTTCGCGACGGCTGCCCCGGCGGAGGGTGCGTGGACCGGCAACGCGGCATCCATCGATGCTCACATTTTCGATCTCGATCGGCTCTGGCTCGCGGTGATCGCGGCGCTGCTGTGCGGAACCATCATCGCGTTCATCTTGCTTGCGCGGAGCGGCGTGAAGATGAAGATTCGGCGGATCGCGGGCTTGGACGCGGTGGAGGAAGCGGTCGGCCGCGCTACCGAGATGGGTCGCCCGGTGCTGTTCATCACCGGAACCCAGGACATGAACGAGATGATGACGCTGGCCGGTTTGACCGCGCTGGCCAAGGTGGCGCGCACTGCGGCGGAGTATGACGCCAAACTTGAAGTGCCGACCAGCCGTTCGCTCGTCATGACCGCCGCCCGCGAGACGGTGCAGGGCGCGTATCTGGCGGCGGGTCGGCCGGATGCGTACAACGAGAATCTCATCTACTACGTCACGGACGAGCAGTTCGGCTTCGTGGCCTATCTCGCGGGTCACATGGTGCGGGAGAAACCGGCGGCGTGTTTTTACCTGGGCGCGTTTTTTGCGGAATCGTTGATCCTGGCGGAGACCGGCAACGCGATCGGGGCGATTCAAATCGCGGGCACCGCCGAGACGGCGCAGTTGCCGTTCTTCGTCGCCGCCTGCGATTACACGCTGATCGGCGAGGAGTTCTTCGCGGCGTCGGCATACCTGTCCGGCGAACCGGATCAACTCGGCTCGCTCCGCGGGCAGGATGTCGGCAAACTGCTCGTCGCCGCCATGCTGCTCATCGGATGCGGCATCGCCACCGCCGCCTCATTTTCCAAACCGGACAGTGTGTTCCATGTCGCGCTCGGCTTTTTGAAGGACACAGTGCTGCAATGAAACGATTGACCAAGGAGAGACAGCCATGATGAAGCGCACGGTGCCGCTGTTCATCACCGCCATCGCCGGGATCATCATGATCCTGTCGTATTTCATCCCGCCGGCGCAATCCTGGGGCGAGGATGTGGCGGTGTGGTTCGACATCCTGGCTGGCATCGCCTTCTTGCTGGGCGGCGGCAATCTGCTGATGATCCAGCTGCGCAAGATGTCCGACCGGCAACCCGGCTGGGGTTACGCCGCAGTGACGGCGATCGCGTTCATCGTGACGTTGTACGCGGGGTTGATGAAGGTGGGCACCCATCCCAGCGCCGAGTTCCCCAACCGGCCGTGGAGCGGAAGCTACAACGAGGACGGCGCGTTTTACTGGCTGTACGAATACGCCTTCAAGCCCCTGACCGCCACCATGTTCGCCATGCTTGCGTTTTATGTCGCCTCGGCGGCGTTCCGCGCGTTCCGCGCCAAGAACATCGAAGCCACGTTGCTGCTCATCACCGCGTTCATCATTTTGCTGGGCCGCACCTATGCCGGGGTGTGGTTGACCGATTTCCTGCCCGAGACGTCGCCCTTCCGCCTGGAACACATCGCCGACGGCATTCGTGATCTCTTCACGACGGTGGGCACGCGGGCGATCATGATCGGCATCGCACTGGGCATCGCCTCCACCTCGCTCAAAATCATTCTGGGCATCGACCGATCCTACCTGGGCTCGAAGGAGTAATCGCGTGTATCAGGCCCTGAACAACCTGGATCGACGATGGATTTTCCTGGTGATGGCGATCGTGGTCGCCGTCCCCATCATCACGCAGTGGAGTTTTCCGGAAAAGGTGAGCAAGCAGACCCGTGATGCCTACGCGGAAGTCGAGCGCCTTCAGCCGGGCGATCGGGTTTTGCTCGCGCTTGATTTCGACCCCGCCAGTGCCGGCGAATTGTCGCCCATGGCGACAAGTTTCGTCTACCACTGCGCCACGCGGGGCGCGAAAATCTATTTCATGTCGCTGTGGCCGGTCGGTCCGCAATTGATCGAGGAATCAATCGCCAAGGTGCTCAAGCCGGATTTTCCCGACATGAGGTACGGCCACGACTACGTCAATCTTGGCTACAAGAGCGGTTACGAAGGGGTGATCAAGGTCATCATCACCGATTTGAAGAAGCTTTACACCACCGACCATCGCGGCTCGGGCATCAATTCCATTCCCATGATGGCGGGGGTTGAAAGCGTGCAGGACATGGATCTGGTCATCAGCGTCAGTGCGGGCTATGCCGGCGCCAAGGAGTGGGTCATGTACGCCAAGACCGCCTATCCCGACAAGTTCAATTTCATCGCGGGCTGCACCGGCGTGCAGGCGCCGCCGCTCTTGCCCTACATCCCGAACCAAATGCCGGGACTGGTGGCGGCGATCAAAGGCGCGGCGGAATACGAAAAACTGATGGCTGAACAGTACGGCTTGGAGGATCAACCGAAATACAAGGAGGGGTTGCGGCGCATGGGCTCGCAGATGTTCGCCCATATTCTGATGGTGATGCTGATTCTCCTCGGCAACGTGCTGTTCTTCATGGGCCGCAAGGAGGCCCGCCGATGAAACGCGAGACGCTCATTTGGTCCATCATCATGATCGGGGGACTGCTCATCCTGGGCGTGCGGTTCGCCATGATGGGCGGGTTCGGCAAGGTGTATGTGCGCGAGGTGCCCGTCAATTTTGTGCAAGTCGAGCGGCCCGAGGTCGCTGAGGACGGCACGGAGACGGGCGAATCCGAAACCGTTTGGGTGGCCGGGGGTTCGCCCGAGGAAGCGGCCGCAGGCGCGGTCCGAACGGGCTCGCCGTCGGTGAACTGGACAAAGCGCGAGGCTGCGCTTCCAAAACAATTCAACGCGCGGGAACCGGGGGTGATCTTCAGCCTGCGCGACACCATCGGCACCTGGTTCGCGGCGTTCCTCACCCTGAGCCTTTTTTCGTTCCTTTATCGAGACAACGCGTTCTACAAATTGGCCGAGTCGATTTTCATCGGCGTGTCGGCGGCGTACTGGATGGTGGTGGGATTCTGGAGCGTGATCGTCCCCAATGTCTTTGGCAGCCTCGCGCCGAACTTCGTCCGGTCCTGGGCCATGCCCGGCCTTGAGGCCACGGAACCCGATTATATGTATGTGGTGCCCTTGATTCTGGGCGTCATGCTGCTGTGGCGGCTCGCTCCGCGGGGCGGATGGATTTCCCGGTGGCCGCTCGCCCTGTTCATCGGCGTGTTTGCGGGCTTGCGCATGATCCAGTTCATCCAGGCCGATTTCCTGAATCAGGTCCGCAACTCCGTCGTGCCGTTCGTGGCGACCGAAGGCGGCCGGATCGATTTCGGCACCTCCATCTGGAACATCGTTTCGGTTCTCGGCACGCTGGCCTGCCTCACCTACTTCTTCTTCTCATTCGAACACAAAGGGACAGTGGGCAAGATCGCCCGCGTCGGCACCTGGATCTTGATGATCACCTTCGGCGCGATGTTCGGCTACACGGTCATGGGACGAATCGCGTTGCTCACGGGTCGCCTTGAATTCCTGTTCATCGATTGGCTGTGGCTGATCGATCCCACGGGCACGCGGGCGACGGCCTCGTTGATCTCCACCCTCACGGGATAGACGGTAGCAAGGGCGGATATCGTACCTTGCGAGCCAAAAAACCCCCTTACCCTAGCCATTCGTTGACATCTACCGAACGCAGTTTTACACTACCTGATTCGCACCCCGCTCGTCGAGGCTGTACCACCGAGGCGTTCCTCAGCGAATGGGATTTTCCGGCTCCTGCCGAATGTCACCGCTCTCGCTGACAAATCATGCGTAGCGCACCGATTCGCCCCTGTGTGGTCTCGTAAACGGTTTGACCAAGGCTCACCAAGGCTCATAACGGCTCGTCAAGGGCTTACAAAGGATCGTTCCATGCATCCCTGTTTCCGAACCTCTCCCTCCCGCAAGGGCAAACGCCGCTCGCATCAAGCCATGAAGCCCCAGCATTCGGTGAAATGCCCCAACTGCCAAGCCGCCAAGCAGCCTCATCGTGCCTGCGCCAGCTGTGGATATGTGCGTCCCGGCCTGCAAGTCAAGATCGGTTCCGAGGCCTGATCGCTCCCCCGTCGTTGGCTTTTACGCTTCTGACATTCCCCGAGGCTTCTTATGCGCATTGGCGTGGATGTGATGGGTGGCGACAACGCCCCCGATGCCATACTTGATGGCGCGCTGGCCGCTCTCGGCAAACTGGACCCCTCCGACGAGGTCGTCCTGTTCGGCGACGAGAAAATCGTCGCGGCGGGGGTGCGGGCGGCGGGTGCCGGCGGAGCGAAGATTTCCTTCGTCGTCACCACCGAAGTGGTCGGCATGGATGAATCTCCGGTGGAGGCGATCCGCGCCAAGCCGAACAGCTCCATCACCGTCCTCTGCAAACATGCCGGCCGCAAGGAAGCCCATCCACTCGACGCGGTGATTTCCGCAGGCTCGACCGGTGCCCAAGTCACCGCCGCCCAGATGTACATGAGGCGGCTGCCCAACGTGCATCGTCCAGGCATCGCGGTGGCCGTGCCCACGTTCGCCGGCCCCATCGTCCTCATCGACGTGGGCGCGAACATCGAGCCTAAGCCGCATCACTTGGCGCAGTACGGCGTGATGGGCGACGTTTTCGCCCGCAAGATCCTCAATATCGCCAACCCGCGCGTCGCCCTGATGAACGTGGGCGGAGAGGAGCAAAAGGGCACCAGCGAGATGAAGGAGGCGCGCGATCGCCTGCGGGCCGCCGAAAACGTGAATTTCGTGGGATATGTCGAGGGCCGGGGCGTCTTTGACGGCGAGGCCGACGTCGTCATCACCGACGGCGTGGTGGGCAACGTCATGATCAAGTTGGCGGAAGGCCTTTCCGCGGGGATTTTCAAGGCCATCGCCCGCGAGGTGTTCCGCATCGACCCGCATCTCGCCTCGCGGCTGGAACCCGTGGTCAAATCCATTTACGCCAAGCACGACTACCACGAATACGGCGGCGCGCCTCTCCTTGGCGTGAACGGCCTGTGCATCATTTGCCATGGCTCCAGTGAATCCCGAACCATCACGAACGCCATCCTGAGCGCCAAGAAACTTCACGATGCCCAGGTCAACGACGCGATCAGTCAGCGGCTCGGCTTGATGGAAGAAGTTCCGGCATGAGCGCACCCGTTCCTACTCCGCCGCCCTCAACTCGTCCATCGTCCGCCCGCCACGGCTCGCTGCCCCATCAGTTGCGAGGCGTGCGGATCGCGGGCGCGGGCTCGGCCGTCCCCGCCAAGGTGCTCACCAACAACGACCTGAAGACCGTCCATCACCTGGACACCTCCGATGAATGGATCGTTCAACGGACCGGCATCATGGAGCGTCGCATCGTGGAGCAAAGCCGCGAGGGGACGTACACGTTGTCGCGCGATGCGCTGACGAACGCGCTGGCCGACGCCGGCATGCAGGGCAGTGACCTTGACTTGATCATTCTCGCCAGCGTGACCTCGGAAATGACATGCCCCTCCAATGCTTGTCGCATCGCCTGCGATGTGGGCGCGGTGCCGGCGGGGGCGTTTGACCTGGTGGCGGCCTGCTCCGGTTTCGTCTACGCGCTGAATGTCGCCGAATCGCTGATCCGCAGTGGCAGGCACCGCGCGGTCGGCGTCATCGGATGCGATGCCATGAGCACCGTGTGCGATTACGGCGAGCGCAGCGTGTCGATCCTGTTCGGCGACGCCGCCGGCTCGGTCATCCTCACCGCCGACGAGGATTCCACTACGGGATGCCTCTATCAAACGATGCACTCCGACGCGAGTCACTGGGAATCGCTGTACATGCCTCGGCGAGCCAACGAGGTCCCTCCAATCGACGCGGCAAACACCATCCGCTTGGGGTGCCTGCGCATGAACGGCCGCGAGGTGTACAAGTTCGCGGTCAACAAGTTCCGCGAGGTGATCGAGGACGCGCTGGAAGCCACCAATCTCACCGTCGATCAGGTGAGCCAATTCGTCTGTCACCAGTCAAATATCCGCATCATCGAGGCCGCCAAGGAGCGGCTGGGCCTCCCCGACGACAAAGTTTTCATCAACATCGATCGCTTCGGCAACAGTTCGGCCGGCTCGGTGGGGCTGTGCTTCGATCAGCTGTGGAAAGCAGGCAAGGTCAAACGCGGAGACCATGTGGTGTTCGTCGCCTTCGGCGGAGGATTGACCTGGGCCAGCAGCGTGTGGAAATTGTAAGGATCGTTCGTGCTCTTCGACTGTGACTGAGCCTCGTGTTCGGAGAGTGAAATACCCATGGCGACCAACCAAATCGCGGTACTCTGTCCCGGACAGGGCGCACAAGTGGTCGGGATGGGACGGACATGGCATGAGACCAGTGATGCCGCTCAGTTGATCTTCGCGGAAGCGGATCATGTGCTGGCCGCGTCCCTTGGACTTTCGCTGTCCGAAATGTGTTTCAGTGGCCCCGTTGAACGCTTGAACCAAACGGATGCGAGTCAACCGGCGATCTTCGCCTGTTCGGTCGCCAGTTTTGAGGGATCCAAGGGGCAATTAAACCTGGCTTCGCCCAGCCACGCGGCTGGATTATCCTTAGGCGAATACACCGCCTTGCACTTGGCTGGGGTATTCGATTTTGCCACCGGCCTGCGGCTGGTGGCGAAGCGCGGGCAGCTCATGCAGCAAGCGGCAATCAGCAGCCAAGGGGGCATGGTGGCCTTGATCGGGGCGGATGAAAATCAAGCCCAACTGGTGTGCGATCAAGCAGCCCAAAAAGAGGTGCTGGTGTGTGCGAATTTCAATGCACCCGGCCAAATCGTGCTCTCCGGCCACTTATCCGCCTGTGCGCGGGCCGTGGGGGTAGCCACGGAACTGGGCCTGAAAGCCGCCCCACTGGCGGTGGCAGGGGCGTTCCATTCTCCTCTCATGCAGCCTGCCGCCGATGAAATGGGCGAAGTGCTCGCCAAAGTTGATTTTCAAAGGCCGAAATTCACGGTGTGGTCAAATGTCACGGCTCAGCCCCATGATCCTGACAATTTGGAACTTCTGAAGGCCCGGCTCGTCGAACAGATCGTCTCCCCCGTACAATGGTCTCGATCCTGCCAGGCATTAATTGCCTCTGGATCGTATGAATATCATGAGTTGGCTCCCGGATCGGTGCTTCGCGGACTCATGCGGCGAATCGATCGAAACATCAAGGTGCAAAGCCATGAAGAACCTGAAAGTTGAAAGTCTGAAGATCGGCCTGTGCCTGCTCTTGGCTGGGGCGACATGCCTCTTTGCTACCGGTTGCAGCGAAGATGAACCGGCGCCCGTCGCCATCGCCCCGCCGCCGCCGCCGCCACCGGCCGCGCCCGAAGCCCCGGCGGTGTTGTCCATCGAGCAGTTGATGGCGGAGCTGAACATCGACCCCCGCATCAGTCTGCCCGAAGACCGGGCGCCCTCGACGACCGAGGATCGCAAAGCGGTGCTGGAGTTCTTCGATGCTTTTGCGCGGGGGAATGCCACGTCGCTCAAGTCGATGTTGACCGAGGCGGATCAGCGGCAACTGGCCGCGCTCGTCGCGACCCCGGCTTGGAAGCAGACGACGTCGCAAATCAAGCAGATCGACATCCAGACCGGCATCAATCCCACCGGGCAGAAGTGCGCTCTTGCCGTCATCGAAACCGGCAGCGGGGCGGTCACGATCTTTCAGCCTCAGTTGTGGGCGTTTAACACCGAAGAGGATTCTGCCGTGTTCGAGGCGGAAGCCTGCCCTCCGGGCGTCCTCGACAAATTGAGCGGTGACTGGATCGCGGCGTGGTATCAGATTCTGGCTGACGAGATGGCGTTGGCGACCAAACCCGAAGAGGAATATGACCTCGTGCAGCAGAATCTGGACACGAGCGAAGATGGAGGAAGTGGAACGCCTCCGCCGCCCAAGGGCGGCTTGCGACAGCCTTCCGGCCCGCCGTTGCAAGCGCCCGGCCCCGGCGGTCCTGGCGGCCGCTGATCGATTCAGCTTCCTTGATCCTCAAGCCCGAGAATTCCCGCTCTCGGGTTTTTTTTCGTGATTATCGCCTTTGCGGAATGTCACTAGAATCGCACCTTCATCATTTGAAGTTCGGTCCCTGGAGGCCAAGCCATCGAACAGCGCGTCGCCATCGTCACGGGAGCAAGCCGAGGAATCGGGCAGGCGATCGCCCTGCGTTTGGCGGCGGACAAACGGGCGGTGGTTCTCGTGGCCCGCACCGCTGATGCCCTGGAACAGGTGAAGGCTCAAATCCAGGCGGCAGGCGGCACCGCGGACATTCGGCCGTGCGATGTCTGCGATGGCGAAGCGCTCAACGCCGTGATCGAGGAAGTGGCCTCCACGCACGGTCGCCTCGACATCCTCGTGAACAATGCGGGCATGACGCGCGACGGATTGATCCTGCGCATGAGCGACGAGGATTTCGACGATGTGCTGCGCGTGAACCTGCGATCGGCGTTCGTCGCCTGCCGCGCCGCCGCCCGCCCCATGATGCGGGGCCGCTTCGGCCGCATGGTGAACATCGGGTCGGTGACGGGCCTGGTGGGCAACCCCGGGCAGGCCAATTACGCCGCCGCGAAGGCGGGTTTGGTTGGATTGACCAAAACGCTGGGCAAGGAGCTGGGATCGAAAGGGATCACCGCGAACTTGATCGCCCCCGGTTTCATCGAAACGGACATGACGGTCAATCTGCCCCAGAAACTCAAGGACGAGGTTTGCAAAACCATTCCCGCCCGTCGTTTCGGCACCGCCGACGAAATCGCCCACGCTGTGGCGTTCATCACTTCCGACGGGGCCGGATATCTCACGGGACAGGTCATTTCGGTAGATGGCGGCCTGGCGATGTAGACAACTCGAATCCGATCCTTGTTGAGTACACCCGGTTGCTTGCCGCAAGTGATGCCCGAGGCTATATTGCGGCTCCAGCAGGCCGGAACCCCGCTGAACCGCAGTCTTTATGGAGAACCTACCGTGACGGAAGCCGAGATCGAAGCCAAGGTCATCGACATCGTTGCCGAGCAGATGGGCGTCGATAAGTCCGAGATCAGTCGCGAGACCAGCTTCGCCAACGACCTCAACGCCGACAGCCTCGACACCGTCGAGCTGGTCATGGAGTTCGAGGATGAATTCGAAACCTCCATCCCTGATGAGGAGGCGGAGAAGATTCAGACCGTCGGCCAAGCGATCGACTACATCAAGCAGGCCACGGGATCGTAAATGATCCCGGTCGCGGCGGCATTCCCCGGTTTTCACTTATTTTGCCCCGGTTCCGCTGAACCGCGCCATCCTCATTCACGTTGGAATGGGGCAGGTTCAGCATGATGAGTCCCGCCAATCGCCGAGTCGTCGTCACGGGCCTGGGCGCGGTGACCAACGTGGGCACGAGTGTCCCGACGATGTGGCGTGCGCTGTTGGAGGGCCAATCGGGCATCAGCTCCATCGATTGCTTCGATCAAGACGATCAGTGGACGGTCTGCATCGCGGGCCAGCTCCGGAATTGGGATCCCTCCAAGATCCTCGAGCACAATGAAATCAAGCGCATGGATCGCTTTTGCGCCATCGGCATGTGCGCAGCCGAAGAAGCCGCCAAGGATTGCGGCTTGGACTTCAAGACCGGCGACCCTTACCGCCGCGGGGTGGTCATCGGCTCGGGCATCGGCGGCATCCTCACCATCGAGGAAGGTCACGCCAAGCTCATCAAGACCGGCCCCCGCAAAATCAGCCCTTTCACCGTGCCCCGCCTGATGGTGAACGCCTGCGCGGGGAATGTCTCCATTCGGCACGATCTCCGCGGGGCC
>Ga0163153_10008895_pt1 | contig 10280 bp, 11 predicted proteins | sample OliLakLV19MP6IB1_FD_148629 | JGI IMG/M metagenome (GOLD analysis project Ga0163153, IMG submission 148629) | Freshwater microbial mat bacterial communities from Lake Vanda, McMurdo Dry Valleys, Antarctica - Oligotrophic Lake LV.19.MP6.IB-1 | ecosystem: Environmental > Aquatic > Freshwater >...
TCGCAGAGCGTTCCCATCGACGGTGCCGGGGTTCGCCTCCAGGCTGACTTCCGCACCGGGGGCGATTGAGAAGCGGGCCTGCGCGGCGCCCAGAATGTGTTCGATCTCTTCGGCCGTCATCTCGCCGGGAGTGCCACCGCCGAACGCGATCGTCACCACGGTTCTCTCGGAGAGTTCAGGCGGCAAACGTCGAATTTCGCCGATAATTGCCTCGGTGTAGGCGGCCTTCAGGCGGTCCATGCCCGCATAGGCGTTGAAGTCGCAGTACCCGCATTTCACGGTGCAGAACGGGATATGGATGTAGACACTCAGCGGTCGGTGAGTCAATCGTGATGAACCAGGCGCCGAGCTTCGGCGACGCGGTGCGTGGTGATTGCATCCACACCCCATGAGAGCAGCTCTTTCGCGCGGTCCAGGTCATCGACTGTCCACGCAATCACGCTGAGGTTCCGGCGCTTGAGATCACGGATGATGCGTTCAGTGAGCAGCCGTTCCTGGCAAGAGACTCCGCGCGCACGGCTATCGCGTCCGAAGACTGAAAGGAAGAGCGCGAGTTTGGGGTAAACATCGATCGAATAGTACGTCTCCACCTCAGGTGCAATCTCCTGCACTTCGCGAAGGACATGCCAGAGCTGTGAAGAAGCAAGCAGTCGTTCCGCGGGTCCAACCGCATCGAGCGCGCGCCGGATAAGGGGAGCAGCGACACCACGACCGTTCTTGATATCCAGGAAAACGGGCGTGCTCCCCGCCGTCTCCTTCAGAAGTTCGGTGAGTCCGAACGGCTTTCGTGGGGCAAGACGCAGGTACCATTTTTCGATGAAGAGTGGCAGCGGATACAGCGCTCGCTCGTGGCGCGCTTCGAACCGCCCGGCATGGACCCACAGGTCGGCTTCGAGGAAGTCGGCGCCTGAGCGAATGTCGTTGCGCGCGCGCTGTAGTGAGTTTCCGCCGCCGTGGGCGATGATGGCGGCGTGGGACATCCCCGGGAGTAAGCCTGGAGAAGGCGTAGCGCCGCCACCCGGCATCAGGGAGTTGCCTGGCTCGGCCGCGTCAGCGCGGGGTGTCGAGGCGAAACGGAAACGTCGCCGTTGGCAATATCGTCGAGAAGGTCCTCGTCAACGATGCGGTAGCCATCATCCATCGGACTGATCGCCCCCAGCGCCACGAAACGGCTCAGCAGCGCCGTGACGGTCTCCCGGCTCGTGCCGATCGTCTGGGCGAGTTCCTGATGCGTGAGCCCGAGGCGCACGACGCCATCTTCCTGGCGGTTCAGCATCGTATCGGCAAGCCGTGCCGAAACCGGTTTGGAGACGAGATTCATGAACGTCCGTTGCATCCCAGCGAGGCGGCGCGCCATCAGCTCCATCATGGCGAAGCCCAGGCGCGGACTTTGCTGAACGACGTGGGAGAAGTCCTCCCACGAGATACTGACTGCCACGGCCTCGTCTATCGACTGTGCAGAGGCGGTGCGCTCGCCATCTTCGACGATCGCCATATCGCCCACGATGCCGCCCCGGCCCACGACGTCGAGGATGATCTCCTTGCCGTTTTCCGCCACCTGGAACACCTTGATGCGCCCCTTGAGGACGAGATAGACGCGCTCCGCCGGGTCGCCCGCCGCGAAGAGCACCTGCTTGGGCCGGAAATTCCGTTCGCTCAAGAGCGGGATGAGGCGGTCCATCTCTTCATCCGAGAGCACATTCATGACGCGGCTGAGCTGCCGGAGGTACCAGGCTATCGTCTTTTGCAGGGCCGGGTTGTTGCGATGTCCGTGGGTTTCCGGTGTCGTCGAGTTCATGATCGTCCCTCACTGCCGAGTTGAAGCCGAAGTTGGTCCAGCAGGCGGCGGGCGCCCGTGGGACCGGTCTCGGGGGCCGTACTTCCGACGTACCGCTCGAGATCCGTCAACGCACCCGCGCTATCGCCCAGCCGAAATGCCAGCATACCGCGTTCACCGGTGAGCGCCGGGTTCCACGGCTCGATGCACAACATCAGATCGACTGTGGCATGCCAACGTTCGATGTCTCTGACCTTCTGATAGGTCTTGTGGAGATTGTTGAGCATACGCTGCAGTATCTGCCGCCGCGTGACGGCAGCGAGAAACGATTCGGGTGATGTGTTTCCAAGGTTCATCCCGTGCAAGTTCGCCAGGAGTTCGTTGCGGTCGAGGCGCGCGCCGTGGTGGAAGGGATCGACAAAGATCCCGTCTTCGGGTTCTCCGCAGCGCACAATGAAGTGGCCGGGGTATCCCACGCCATCGCAGCGAAGGCCCAGGCGGCTCGCAACTTCCATGTAGATAAGCGAGAGCGTGATGGGGATTCCGACACGGCGTTCCAACACGCTATCGATGAAGCTGTTACGGGGATCTTCGTAGCTTTCCGCGTTGCCGCGGAAACGCATGACGGTGAAGAGTTGATGGTCGATGGCCTGGGCGAGCACCTCGGCGCCGGCGCCCGGCCCGGCGTGGAAGGTTGCCGCCTCCGCGATGGTATCCAGCACCTTCGCGCAGCTTATGGCGTCCGGGATACCCCCGCCCAGGCGCGCGACGACGAGCGATGCGCCAAACAGATCGACATCCGAACCCGCTATCGCGGCGGCGAAATCATTTCGGAGAGATGCGTCCACAGGGACAGTATAGGCGCGAAGTGCGGGGCAAGCGATCTCGATTCAACGAGCAGGTCAGTCCACAAAGCCCTCGGTCGCCCCCGCGCGAGATGACACTGACAGGCGCCCGGTTGCGAGCCATTCGCGTATTGCAACATAGAGCAGCGCCAGTACGAAAAAGCCCGCTGAGAGCAGAACGATGCTTGCGCCGGAAGCGACGTCGATGTAATAGCTGATGAACATCCCGGCGGCTCCGGCGATTGCGCCAATCACACTCGAAAGGACTAGCATCACGGCAAAACGATCCGTCAGCAGACGGGCAATGACCGGGGGGATGACCAGCGAAGCGGCGATCATGGTCACGCCCATGATGCGAATGGAGGCGATGACGGTCGCGGCGAGCACGAGCGAGAACAGCGTATCCACGAGGCCGACCGGCACCCCGTACACCGGAGCCACTTCCGCATCGAATGTAAGAAAGAGGAGCTGCTTGTACGCGAAGAAGACGACGATAAGCGTAAACGCGAGCACCCCGGCGATCACGAGCAGATCTGTGTTGGAGACCCCGAGCAGGTTCCCGAAAAGCGCGGCATCGAAGTTGCGGGTGACGCTTCGCGCGCGGCTGATCAGGGCAACGCCCAGCGCGAAGCTCGCGGTCGTGATGATGCCGATCGCCGCGTCCGCGCCTATCTGGCGCTTTCGTGTTGTCTGGTTGATCAGCAGAGCCGAAACAAATCCCCAGATGCCCGCCGCGAGGTAGAAGTTGAAGCCCGCCACGTACCCCACGACTGCGCCACCGAAAACCGAATGCGACATGCCATGTCCGATGTAGCTCATACGCCGAAGAACGACGAAGACGCCAACAATCCCCGTCAGGGCGCCGACCATGACGGCGGCAAACAAGGCGTGCCGAAAGAATTCGAAGTGGAACGGCTCGGTCAAGCTGATGAGAAGAGTCATACGGACGCCACGATTCGTTCCGCGGTCTCGTCGCTCGCCAGTCGGTCGAACAGGTGGGGCGAGTCGGCCACGAGAACCATGCCGTCCTTGTGCACCACCACCATTTCGCCGCCAAACGTCGCCTTCAGGATCTCTCCGGTGAAGACATCCACGGGCGCGCCATTCGCAATGATCCGGCGATTTACGCAGATCACGCGCGGAAGGTGGGCGGCGACCGCGTTGAGTTCGTGCGTCGATATGACGACTGTGACGCCGTCATGGTTGAGGTCGATGAGCAGGTGGAGGATGTCGTCGCGCGTGCGAATGTCCACGCCGCTAGTTGGCTCGTCGAGGATGAGCAGGCGCGGGTTTCGAATGAGCGCGCGCGCGAGGAACGCCCTCTGTTGTTGGCCCCCCGACAGATTGCGGATGTGTTGTTTACGGTATTGGGCTATGCCAAGCCGTTCCAGGAGATTCATCATCTCGACGCGGTCTTCCCGCCGGGGCCATGGCCATGGACCCGACCGCACCGACCGTCCCATGAGAACGACTTCTTCGAGCGTCACGGGGAAGTTCCAGTCGATCGTCTCGAGTTGGGGAACATAGCCAACCGAGGGGCGTTTCCGAGCATGGACGGGGCGGCCATCCACGAACGCTTCTCCCCCGAAAACGGGCACGGTACCAAGAAGCACACGCAAGAGCGTGGTCTTTCCAGAGCCGCTGGGCCCGACGATACCGACGAACTCGCCTTCATCGATCCCCAGGTCTATCCCTTCGAGCACGACCTTGGATCCGTAACCGGCGCTCACGTTCGATAGCCGAACGATGGGGTGCGTCATTGTCTCGACATCTCCGGAGTTCCTCGCCAATAGCTCAAAAACGGTCGCAATCAGCGTTGGAACGAATTCTCGACCGGCACCTTCGAAACCTCGGATGCCGACCCGCCCAGGCGAGTGAACATGATCTGCATGTCGTCCACAAGCATACCAACATACGTGTGCTTCTTGTCCCCAATCTTGCCGGGTGGAGCATCGTCGCTGAGCTTGTCTTCGAAGGCGGCGCCCGTCTCGTTCGCGATCGTCTTCAGCGTTTTGCTCGGAAAGACTTCACTACCAAAGACAGCAGGCACCTTCTCAGTCTTGATCTGAGCGATGAGCTCTGTTATCTCCTTCGCGCTGGGCTCCTTGAAGTCCGAGGGCTGAATCGCTCCGATGACCGTGTAGCCGTATTCGCGAGCCCAATAGGCCCAACTGTCGTGGTACGTAAGGAGCTTGCGGTTCTGAGCCGGGACCGTCTCCTTGTCCTTGCGGATCGCTTCGTCGAGTTGTTTGACCACTGCCGCAAAGCGGTCGTAGTTGCCCTGGTAATAGTCATTGTTCTTCACATCATTTTCGGCCAGCCAGCCGCGCACGAGGTCCGCATATTTCAGGGCGTACAATGGATTCATCCAAAGGTGAGGGTTCGGATTGCCTTCCGCCTTTGGGAAACTGAAGTCGTAGAGAAACCCTGTCTTTGGGTCGTCACCCCTGAGCGTGTTGTCCGCGAGCTTGTAAATCTTCGCCGCGTCTTTGATGTTCTTCTTGGCGATCTCCTCGGTCGTCCCCTCGAGATGCGCGCCGTTCATGATGAAGATATCCGCGCGGCTCAGCACCTTCGCATCGGACGGCTTCGGTTCGAAGGTGTGCGAATCGACACCATCCGGAATGAGCCCACGAATGTGGACCCGGTCTCCGCCGATGTTGAGGATGATGCTCGTCAACGGGGCCACGGTCGTGGCAACCCGGAGCTTCCCATCGTTCACGGAGAAGTCGTTGTTCGTCCCGTTGGCGCCGTCGCCAACAGGTTCCACGGTCCCGTCCCCGCAGGCTGAAAACAGCGCGATGCAAAGCAGGAAGAGGGAAGGCAGCGTGGCGAGACGCCATTTCATTGGCGGAATGACTCCGAGCAATTTGGTGTTCGGTCAGTCTATGCGCAACTCGACGCCATTGCAATCAGATGCAACTACGCTTGAAGGCGCCCCCTCGATGGCGGATGCTGTTTGCCGCCCGCGCACACCTTTCGTAGAGTTGGGCCATGACGATAGCCACCTACCGCGTGGGCGACTTCGATATCGCGATCATCTCCGACGGGACCTTTCTCCAGGACGCCGGGGCGGTGATGGGCGTCATCCCCCGAGTGATGTGGGGGCCCGTCATCGGCCGCGAGCGGGTTGATGCCGACAACCGCATGGAACTCGGCCTCAACTGCATGGTAGTCCGCCGCGGAGATGATGTCCTGATCGCGGATACGGGCATCGGGGACAAGCACACGGGCGCTGTGCGCGAGCGCATGTTCCCGGGCAATAGCGGCCACCTCATGAAGCAACTGGCGGAACTCGGGCTCACACCGAGCGATGTGACCGCCGTCGCGAACACGCACCTCCACGCGGATCATTGCGGGTGGAACACCGTGCGCGAAGGCGAAAGTCTCGCGCCCGCCTTTCCACGGGCTCGGTACTTCATCGCGGCGGGCGAATACGAGGCGGCCTGCCATCCAAACGAACGCACCAAGGGCACGTATTTTCCCGAGAATTTCCAGCCGCTCGAGGCGACAGGACAACTCGAACTCGTCGATGGTGAACGCGAGATTATGCCTGGAGTGACCTTCCTCCCCACGCCCGGGCACACGGCTGACCACGCCTCGCTCGTCCTCGCCTCCAACGGGGAAACGGCCATCTACACGGGCGACCTCGTCCACCATGCCGTCCAGATAGAGCGCCCGGCGTGGATCCCCGCCTTCGATGTCCTCCCTCTCGTCACTCTAGAGACGAAGAAGCGCCTTATCGAGCGAGCGAGCCGCGAACGCGCCCTGTTGATCTGTACCCACACCGACTACCCGGGCGTTGGGCGCTTGAGCGAGACCGACGGACGCCGGACGTTCACCCCGGTATGACTGACTCTCGGCGCCTCTACCACCTCGCCCTCAAGGATGTCCACGCCGCAGCCGGGGCCACGTTCGCCGTCCACGGAGATTGGTCTCTGCCCGAACATTATGGCGAGGCAGAAGCAGAATCGCGGGCCATCCGCGAAGGCTGTGTCGTGTTCGACCGTTCTCAACGCAGCCGCTTCATGGTGACGGGCACGGACGCCGCCGATGTTCTCACGGCCGTCTTCGCCGGGCGTGTCAATGAACTCGAAGAGGGCCGGGCGATGCGAACCGTCTCCCTCTCGGACCAGGGGACGATCGACGACCTCGTACTGATTGCACGCACCGGCGGCATCGCCTACGTCGTGAGCGGGGAGCCCGGGCAACGCAAGGCCACCAGGGAACGTCTCCAGGCTGCAGCCGCGCAGCCCGATTTCGACGCACGCATCGATGACCGCACCGAGACGACGTGCCTGCTGGCGCTGGCCGGGCCGACGGCGGAACGCGTCGCGCGGGAACACCTCTCGGACGGGCTTCCAGCGCGTCTCAGGTCCATGCACTCGGCGACGTTCTTTTTCCATGGGTTCCGCACGCTGGCGACACGGACGAGCGACACGGGCGAAGACGGCTTCGAGTTTCTGCTCGCGCCCGCCGTGGCCCAACATATCTTCGAAACATTGCGCTCGGCCGGTGTGCCAGCCGCGGGCTGGTCGGGCACGGAGGTTGCACGTGTCGAAGCCTGCATCCCCACCTACGAGCCGGACCTCGCCATGGGACTTTCGCCTGCCGAGGCGGATCTGGACGCCTTGCTCGACATTCCCGGTGGCGCGACCGGTCGTATCCTCAGCGCCGTCCTGTTCGATTTGGAGACGCCACCCGTGGTGGGGACGCCGGTGCTTTCGGACGGACAGGTGGTTGGTGAAGTACGCTCCACTTGCCGGTCATGGGCACTGGGTGCGACGATCGGGCTATCGGTGCTGGAAACCGCATTCGCCCTGCCAGGAACCGAACTTTCGGTGGCGGGCGGACGCGCCCACATCGCTTCGAAACCACTTTATCGCCGGAGACACGACTGAATGGGATTCCCGTCTTTTCCTCAAGGAGCACCCCCCGAACCGGTTTGGGCCGGCATTCGCGAAATGCGAATCGGCGATTCATGGCGCGCGCGCTGGATAGCGGGGACGGAACTAGAGCCGGAACTCCCTGTATCCGCGCTCTATGCCGCTGTCATCATGGATGGGAAGGGCTACCTGGCCCGCCCGAGGGGGACGGCGGTATGGCAATCCATCGAGGGCGAGGCACTGGCCGGGGAAAAGGCCGAACCCGCGCTCAAACGCCTCCTCAAGGAGCGCATGGCCGCGACCCTGGCGCGGGCTGAACTCATGGGCTACCTGGAGTGCCGGGCGACGAGCTTCCATCCCGACCTGTCGGCCGGGTCGGTCAGCGTCCAACCGATCTATCTCGCCGTCGCAAAAACTGTTGGCAACATGCCTGCCGCGTCTGATTGGGAGCGCCGCCGATTCCCTCTCAACGAGCATGTCGCGGCGCTCCGCCTGCGCTATCCACAATTCGAAGAGTACTTTGCGATGGCGATCCAGCGATACGCGGTGCTTCAATCACGCGGCGAAGGCTAACTCGCACTATTCGCCGTAGATGCTTGCCAGCAGCTCGAAAAGGTCCGGGTCGTAGCGCTTAAGCCAGGCGCGGTCCTTCGTCCCTTCCGGGTCGGAATACAGGAAGTAGGACTGGGTGCCCTCGGCGAAGTATTCGTTCGGGTTCGTGCGGGCGTAGGCGCGTTTGTATTTTCCCGCGTCGAGTGCGGCCTGGTAATACAGCTTCACATCAATGTAATCGGCGGGACCCAACGTCCAGCCTTGCACGAGGTGTCCGATTTCGTGATACAGGATGTTGAGTCCGCGACACGGCCCGCGCCGGTCGCCAACCAGGTCCCATTCGTTCACCGTCGCCACCGGATAGTCCGCTCTGTCTGCAACGCCGCAGACATTGGAAAAGAAGTTGTCGCCGAACTGGCCGCCGAGGCAGTGGAACTCGGGAAGGTCCAGTACGCCCTGCGTGTGGTCCGCGATAGCAACGTAGGCGCCCTCATCGGCGAGGCGCCCTTCGAGGTCGTTTCCGGCGAACATCCGGCGAATCGTCTCTTCCGCCTTGTCGAACGCTGCTCCCTGGACACGCGCATTCCCAACGATCGTGATGCCGAGAACCCGGCGCTGCTGGGTATACACAGCGGGAAATGCCGTTGGCTGCCCCTTTTCCGGGCGCTTGATCACGCCCTGGCACACGTCACCCGGCGCTCGCCGCGGCTGCGGTGCATCGAGCGGTTCAGCGTCCTGTTCCGCGGGCACGTCCCCGCGCACGGGTGCTGGACTCGAATCATCTCGCAACAGCCAGGCGGCCCCGGCGACGACAAGGACGACGATGAGCGCCGTGACCGGCAAAAGGAACGCAAACGCACGATTCATTCGTCACAAGCTTCGACGGTTCCGAGCGGGGACTCAAGCCCGCGCTTTACCCGGCGTTTGCGCCGGTCAGTTCAGGGAATAGCGGACGACCACATCGATCGTGACCTTGCCCGTGCCCGGCTGGATCGGCGTCGCGTCGAAACCCTGCGCGTTGGCTGCCGCGAACCTGCCCTGGGCCAGGTCGCCGCCGGGCTGAGCCTGCTGTTCGCTGATGCTGGCCGGCTTGCCGAGCGAAACTCCGCCAGCCTTCGCGAGCTGTTCGGCCTTCTTTTTGGCGTCGGCCATGGCGCTTTCACGCGCTTGCTCCACGGCCTTTGTGTCGTCCTCAAGGGCGAAGCGCACACCCTGGAGGCGGACGTTGTCGCCACCGGCGGAAGCCGCGTCATCGACGAGTTTGCTAAAGGAGTCCAGTTTCCGCACCTTCACTTCAACGGTATTGCTGACGATATAGCCGACGATCGTAGGCTGACCACCGTTCTTGTTGTAGTCGTACTGCGGATTGATGGAGAGTCCGGACGTCTTGATGTCCTTCTCATCGACCTTGTTGGATTTGAGCGACGCGATGACCTTGTCGGCGGCGCGGGCGGCGCCATCACGCGCTTCCGCCACGGACTTCGCGTGCACCTCCACGCCCACGGTGAAGAAGCCGGTGTCGGGCGTCATTTCGACTTCGCCATGGCCACTGACCGTGACACCCGTGGTTTCGATGGAACTCGTGGTGAAGGTTGTCTTTGGGCCACTACAGGCGGCGAGGGCAGCCGCCATCGCGGCCAGCGGGAGAAGAACAAGCAAAGTTCGAGAATTCATCAAAAGTTCCTTCCGCGCCGCTTCGATGCGGCGAACAGAGCGATGAGGGCGAGAAGGGTGAGCGCGCCTAGCCCGGATTGCAGCACCCGCAGACGGCTGGCCCGGGAGTGGCTGTCAGCTGCCTCGCCAGGAGAAGGAGGCGCAGCCGCGAATTGCTCCTCTCCGTTGACCAGTGAAAGCGTCCCGACCACCGTTACGGGCGGGGCGAGCTGTGACCCGGCGCCTGTGGCGGGTGCGGCGGGAGCGACGGTGGGCGGCCCTGTGCTTCCCAGCACTGGAGATGGACCAAGGGGTTGGGCGTCTGTCGCGGGCGGTCTCGGCGATGCGCCGGGTGACACGACTTCACCCGTGCCGTTGCCAGCGGAAGCGCCGGTCACCGGGGCGGACGGCGTGGCCGGGGGCGAAGAAGCGACGGTGGCGTGCGCCTTCGGCGCTTCCTGGCCCGCACCGCCAACGGCGGAGCGGTTTGAGGAGGAGTCCTGGGAGGGGGCGCCGGATTTTTGTGCGGAAGTCTCGTGGTCCGACGATGCCGTCAGGACCGCGTTC
>Ga0163153_10008897_pt1 | contig 10275 bp, 8 predicted proteins | sample OliLakLV19MP6IB1_FD_148629 | JGI IMG/M metagenome (GOLD analysis project Ga0163153, IMG submission 148629) | Freshwater microbial mat bacterial communities from Lake Vanda, McMurdo Dry Valleys, Antarctica - Oligotrophic Lake LV.19.MP6.IB-1 | ecosystem: Environmental > Aquatic > Freshwater > Lake...
CCCGCACACCGATCCCACGTACACCCCTCCCCGGGACGCCGGACCTGAGGCTCCGCGAAGGTCCGGGGCGCCGCCAGCTCCACCCCCAACGCGCAGCGGGAGTGGCCCAGGCGTCCCGCCTGTGATCGGCCGCTCTGGGCCGATGAACGAACAGAGTCCCGGCACATCGACTCAGCACTCCGCCGAGCCCTTCGCCGTCGCCCAGGTGCGCCCATCCCAAACCGCAACCGCCCCAGGTTCCACTCGCTCGCGCTCGCGTCTCTTATGCCCCCAGCCCGGCGAGCAAATCCTTCACCGACTCGACCAGCTTCGCCCGCGGCACTTCGAACTGCCCCGGCCGCGCTTGGCGATACTCCTCGCGAGTCGCCATGCTCGCCGAAAGTTGCAGGCCCAGGTCCATCTGCTTGATCTGCACGACGCCGCGGGCGCTCTCGTCGGAGCCGATGAGGATCACGAGCGGGATCCCCAGCGCGTCGGCGTACTTCATCTGCTTGCCGACCCGCGCCGAGCCCAGGTAGATCTCCGTCCGCACCCCCGCGCGCCGAAGCTGCGCGGCGAGCTGGAGATACTCATTGGTCAGCCCCGCATCCATCGTCGTCACCAGCACCTGCGCAGTGGCCGCCTTGAGCGCGACCCGCTTGCTCTCGACCATTGCCGCGAGCAGCCGGTCGATGCCGATCGACGTCCCCACGGCGGGCACGCTCGTGCCCTTGAACCGCTTGATGAGGTCGTCGTAGCGGCCGCCGGACATGACCGAGCCGAACTGGGGGAGCTCGTCGAGTGTGGTTTCGAAGACCGGGCCGGTGTAGTACGCGAGGCCGCGGGCGATGGAGAGGTCGATGATGGCGCGGGATTCGTCGTAGCCGAGGGTTGCGAGGGTGTCGCTGATGGTGCGGACCTGCGCGAGCACGGCGTCCGAACCGTCGACGCCGGCAAAAAGCGAGGTGAGCTGGTCGAGCGTGGCGCGGCGGGAGTCGGCCTTCAGATTCAGGAAGGCTTCGATCCGGGCGACCTGCTCGGGCGCGAGCCCCAAGCCGGGGATCTTGTCCCCGGACTCGTCGGTGTAACCCTTGGTGAGCTCGAGGCGCACCTTCTCGATCCCGATCTTGGGGAGCTTGTCGAGGACGCGGAAGACGTCGGTGCCGGGGCGGGTCTCGACGTTGTCGGCGCGCTTGAGCAACACTTCGGCGGGCACGCCCGCGTAGGCGAGCAGCAGGTTGAGAATCTTGCGGCTGCTGAAGCGGACCTTGAAGGGGCCGGCGTCGAGCGCGGTCATGGTGTCGCACATGGCCGCGATGATCTCGGCGTCGGCGAGCTCGCTCTCGACGCCCACGGCGTCGATGTCGAACTGGGTGAACTCGCGGAAGCGGCCGCGGTCGGGCTTGTCGGCGCGCCAGACGGAGGCGACCTGGTAGCGGCGGAAGGGGAGGGGGAGCTCGCTTGGGTACTGCGAGATGACGCGGGCGAGCGGGACGGTGAGATCGAAGCGCAGGCCGAGGCGGTCGGCGTCGGGCGCGCCGGTCGCGGCCGGGGGCGCGGCCGCCGAGAGATCGGCGGCGACGGGCTTGTCGGGGTTGCGCACGCGGAAAATCTGCTCGTTGGCCTCGTGCCCGCCGGGGCCCAGCAGCACGTCGAGGTACTCGATCGCGGGCGTGCCCAGGGGCAGGAAGCCGTAGCTCTCGTACACGGTGCGGACGGTGTCGATGAGCCGGTTGCGCAGGCGCATCTGGTCGGGGAGGTAGTCACGCAGCCCGCGGAAGATCCGCGGTTCGACGGCGTCGATCATCGAACCACTCCAAGGCCCCCCCGCACCCGCTGGACCCCGGTTCCGCCCGCTCCGCTGCACTCAAAATACCGGGGGCGGGGCTCGAACCCGCGACCTCTAGAACCACAATCTAGCGCTCTGCCAATTGAGCTACCCCGGCGGGCGGGGGGATGGTAGGCGGAAAGGGCGGGCAATGGGCAATGGGCAATGGGCATCGCGGCTCAGCGGCGCGCGAGCTCGCGGTACTGCACGAACGTGAACGCCCCCTGGGCGGCGACGCCGCCCCAGAGCAGGATGAGCCCGATGCTCCCCAGCTCGTGGGTGAGCTGCTGGCCGGCGCTGATGGTGATGACGGCGCCCAGGGCGGGGAAGAAGCTCCAGAGGTAGACGGTGAGGGGCAGGGCGGCGCCCAGGCGCATCGCCATGACCGCGCCGGTAAGCACCATCACCAGGCAGGCGACGCAGACGGCGACGCGTTCGTGCTGCTTGCTGGTGATCTCGCGCATCAGGTCGTCGACGCGGTGCGCGAGCTTGTCGCGGGCATCGCCGACGTACCTGTCCCAGCTGTTGGCGGCGAGGTGCGCGTCGGCGGCCTTGATGAGGTCGTTCGCGCCCAGCGACAACAGCGGCATGACGGCGTCGGTCGCGAGCACCAGCCCGGCGAAGTTCTTCTCGTCGCGGACCCCCGTGGCTTCGTTCGCTCCGCCCCGGGCGACGGCGGCGACTTCTTCGAGGTGCAGCGTCACCGCGACGAGGCCCGACTGGCGGTCGGCGCTGACGTCGGTGCGGAGGAAGGCTCGGGCGGCGCGCAGGGTCTGGGGGCGGCCGCCGTCCTCGGTCATCTCGACGATGTAGCGCCCCTTGTCGGGGCCCGAGGCGATGGGATCGAGGGTCCAGTAGCGGGACTTGAAGTCGTAGTCGATGAGTTTGCTCGCCTGGAACACGTAGCGGCCGCCGGATGGGGCGCGGAACTCGACGCGTCCGTTTGCGGCGAGCGCGGATTTGATCTGGTCGGTCGTCGCTCGTTCGCCGAGGCACGCGGCGAGGAGGCGGCGTTCGCCGTCGACCTGGCCGATGCGCTCGGGGGTGTCCCGCAGGTGCGAGAGCTCGGCGAAGCTGAAGAACTTGGGGTCGTCGCGGAAGGCGTTGGTGACGAGGCGTTCGAAGCGGAGGGTTTCCTGCTCGGTGACGACCTCGCCCCGCTTGCGGCCGACGAAGTTCTTCAGGTCCATGACGACGCGGTTGACGGACCCGGAGCTCAAGCGGGCGGCGAGCTCGGCGTCGTCGGTCTCGTCCTCGGGAGACGAGAGGGCGGCGTCGCGGAAGAACCAGACGTACGCGACGGGCGCGCTGGCCTCGCTCTCGATGTCGACGGCGCGACGGTCGAGCTGGACCATGAGGACGCCGGTGAGGTAGAGGAGGTTGGTGGCGCCGGACGTCTTGGGGTCGAGTACGGTCACCGAGTCGGCGTAGATCAGGGTTCGGTCGATGCGGACGGCCTCGCCCCGGTTGATCGACGACACCATGACGCGGGCGGCGTCCTGGGCGATCATCTCGTCCATGGAGCGCAGGTAGCGCGGGATGACGCGGTCGGAGAGGATCGCGAGGGCCGCGGCGAGGACGAGGCCCGACGCAAGGGCGGGGACGAGGATGCGCCGATGGCTTATGCCGCCGGCGTGGCAGGCGACGAGCTCGTTGTCGGCGGCCATGCGGTGGTAGGCGAGGGTGGCGGCGAACCCGCCGGCGAAGGGCAGGGCGTACTGGAGCATCGGGGGCACGGCGTAGACCATGAACCGGAGCGTGTCGAGCGGGCCGAGCCGCCCGTCGGCGAGGAACTTGACCGCGGCGGTGAACGCGAGCACGGTGACGAGGACGGAGCCCGTGAGCAGCGCGAGCCGCCAGAACTCGAAAAGGATGTAGCGCCAGAGCGTCCAGGGGCTGTGGGTCATGCTCGGGGGATGGTAGAGGGTGGTGAGCGGCGCGGGTGCCCGGGCGGAGCTTTGTCTGCGCGGGCATGCAGGGCGGCGCGAACCCGGCCTTGGCTACTTCGCCGCTCTGCTCACTTCGACCTTGCCGCCGGCGGCGTCCTTGATGGCGTAGCCGATCGCGAGCAGCTCGTCGCGGATCTCGTCGGAGCGTTTGAAGTTCTTGCTTGCGCGGGCCTGGCGCCGTTCTTCGAGCTTGGCGATCACGGCGGGGTCGGGGGCAAGGCCGCCGACGAAGATGCCGATGTCGGTGTGAGAGGACTTGGGTCGGACCACGAAGATCACACCCAAGACGCTGTCGATCAAGTTGAGCAGACCCCACTCCCACTCGTGGGTGCGATTCTCGCGCCCTCTTTCAAGCGAGGCAATCGCATCCGCCACGGGCATGGCGGCTTCTGGAAGGTTGGCCAGCAGCCTGGAATCGTCCAATGGCTCCGCCAAGGACTGCGCTACCCGCTTCCGCAATTCCTCCCGATTTTCACCGAACCTGGAGTCGAGCGTGGCAATGGCTTGGGAGATATTCAAATCGTTATGAAGGGCGGCGGCAAATTCCTCTTGGAACTGGCGCAAATGACGGTCTGCCGTGTAGTCGAGTCCGGTGACATTACCGGGGAGCGGAGACTGCGAAGGGGACATGGGCTCGTCTTTAAGCTCGAAGGTGATGGCCGCAAACAACCGCCATCTTTCCAGCCGCCTTTGGCTGTCGGCGAGGCCCTGCATGGTGAAGTTGGCGTTCGAGCGGTAGTGGGTCTTGATGAGCTCGAGGCGCAGGGCGGCGGGTTCGATGCCTTTGCCTTGAGGTGGGGGGGCGAACAGGTCGCGCGCGGTGAAGAAGTTGCCCTTGCTCTTGCTCATCTTCGTGCCCTCGACGAGCAGGAAGCGGGGATGGAACCACATGCGGGCGAAGGAGCCCTGGTCGGGAGTCTGGTTGAAGGCGCAGCAGCTCTGGGCGATCTCGCACTCGTGGTGGGGGAAGATGTTGTCCTCGCCGCCGGAGTGCAGGTCGATGACGGATTCGCCGTCGGGGAGCGTGAAGCCCCCGATGCCTTGATGGCGCGAGGCCTCGGTGCCCTCGGCGCTCATCACGCTGCACTCGATGTGCCAGCCGGGGTAGCCGGCGCCCCAGGGGCTGTCCCACTTCATGATGTGGCGGGGGTCTTCTTTCCAGAGCAGGAAGTCCGCGGGGTGCTCCTTGGTGCTCTGGTTCTGCGTGCTGATGCGGCCGCCTTCGCCCTCGCGGAGGCTGTCGATGGTGTTGCCGCTGAGGCGGCCGTAGGGGGGGAAGCTCTTGACGCGGAAGTAGACGACGCGCGAGCCGGGGTCACCCGTGACGTATGCGTGGGCGCGGTCGATGAGGCGGGCGATGACGGCGATCATGCCGGCGATGTTCTGGGTCGCCTTGGGCATGCGCGTCGGGGTAGTGTCGGCGTCGATGGCGACTTTGAGGCCCAGGCGCCGGCCGTCCTCGCGGAAGCGTTCTTCGTAGAACCTGGCGATCTGGTAGGGGTCGCTGGGGTCGATCTTGACGTCGGCGGGGAGCTTTCCGGCCTTCTTGGCCTCGGCGATGCGGCGGCCGGCGACGGCCATGCGGTCCTCGCCGCTCTCGCCGCCCTCGGCGTCGTCGGTCATGTGGCCGACGTCGGTGATGTTCATGACGTGGACGACGGTGCGTGGGCCGGGGTGGGTCTTGCCGGACACAGGCGGGACGCCTGTGCCACCGGCACTCACAGGCGGGACGCCTGTGCCACCGGCACTCACGGGCGGGACGCCTGTGCCACCGAGGGCGAGCTCGCAGAGCGGGCTCTCGATGAAGCGGCGGAGCACGTCGGCGGCGAGGAAGGAGCGGAAGTTGCCGATGTGGGCGTCGTCGTACACCGTGGGGCCGCAGGTGTAGAAGGTGACGCGGTCGGGGTCCCTGGGGATGAAGTCCTCGACGCGGCGGGTGAGCGTGTTGTAGAGGCGGAGGGGCATCGGGGGGAGGTTAGGAAGGGGATTCACCACGGAGAGCACGGAGAGCACGGAGGGCGCGGAGGAAGGCGGTTGAAGCAGGAGCCTGCCGGCTTGACTCCGTGTATCTCCGTGAACTCGGTGGTGAAGTGGTTTCTGAGAATGAAGGAGAAGAAGAAGAAGAAGAAGAGGATTGAGTAGGAAAGGCGGAAGGGGAGAGAGCCGTCACCCCTGCGCTCTCCCTTGGTCAAAGCACCAAGGGAGAGGGAGGACGTCAGTTCTTGCGGGGCTTGACCCACTGGCTCATCTGGATGTCGTCGATGTAGCGGGCGTCGGGCATCTTGAATTCGCCGGGGTGCCGGGCTTCTTCGACGAAGCCGAGGCTCGAGTAGAGCTTGCGGGCGCGGGTGTTGTTCTCGAAGACGCCCAGGCAGACTTTTTCGATGTAGGGGTGGGCGGCGGCCCAGTCGAGGAGGGTGGTGATGAGGGCCCGTCCTACGCCGCGGGCGCGCCAGGCCTCGACGATCGTGATGCCGAACCGGCCGTGGTGTCGCATGAGACGGCGCTTGCCGGTGCGGAAGTCGAGCTCGCCGATGAGGCGGCCGCAGGGGAGGTGGGGTCCGGTGGGACGCGCGTGGTCGGGGTGCAGCTCGGCGACGAGGGCGAGGCGTCCGGGGCCCTCGATGTGCTCGGCGATCCAGCGCTCTTCCTCGATGATGTCGTTTTCGAGCTCGTCGAGCTGCGTCACGGTGTGCTCGCTGGAGAGCGCCGCGTGGCGGCGGAACGCGAGCAGGTCGCCGGCGTCGGGGATGGCCGCGGAGCGGATGACGATCCGCGTGCCGTCGGCGAGGGTGAGCGGTCTGGGTTCGATGCGGGCCATGATGGGGGTCTACGCGTCCTTGCGTGCGAAGAGGATGAAGTCGGTATCGGCGCGCTGGCCGCCGCAGTCGGCCACGAGCCGGGCGATCTGCCCGCGGTGGTACGTGGTGTGGTTGAAGACGTGGACGAGGATGTCGCCCAGGGCGGTGGTCTTGAGGGCGCCTTCGGTGGTGCGGTACGAGACGGTGCGCGCGAGCGCGGCGTCGTCGAGCGTCGCGATGTACGCGGGCCAGGCGCTGTCCATCTCGGCGCACGCGGCGGTCGCGCGGTCGACCGACCAGCGGGGGAAGAGGCCCTCCGCCGGGGCGTCGCCGACGCCGAGGCGATGGAGCCAGATTCGCCGTGCGCACTGCACGTGGGCCCAGATCTCCCCGGCGCGGATGAGCGACGGCGCGGCGGCGGAGGCCCCGCCGTGCTCGAGCGCGGCCTCGGCGGAGCGCAGCGACGCGTTCACGCGGGCGTTGGCCCAGAGCTCGTAGTCCATCATGCGGCGGAAGTGGTCGGGCATGGGAGGCATCCAGGCATCCAGGCATCGAGTGGGAGTGTCGATCAGCCGGCGACTGCGCCGGGGCGTTCGCCTGAGAAGTGGGCACCGGAGATCGCGTGCTTCATGTCGGCGACGGCGCGGCGGAGGCCGACGAAGACGGCGCGGCTGACGATCGCGTGCCCGATGTGCAGCTCGGCGATGCCCGGGAGCGAGGCGATGGCGTGGACGTTCTGGTAGTTGAGGGCGTGGCCGGCGTTGAAGCGCATCCTGGCGGCGCGGATGCGGCGTCCGGCGTCGGCGACGCGGGCGAGGTGGGCGGTGAGGTTGGCGTCGAGGGGCTCGCCGCCGCAGGAGGCAAACGCCGCGGCGTAGGGGCCGGTGTGGATCTCGCACATGGCGAATCCGGCGTTGGCGGCGGCCTCGACCTGGGGGGCGTGGGCGTCGATGAAGGCGCTGGGGACGATCGCTGCGTCGCTGAGGGCGCGGGTGAAGGCCTTGAGGCGCGGGAGCTGGGAGGCGACGTCGAGGCCGCCCTCGGTGGTGACCTCGTGGCGGCCCTCGGGGACGAGGGTGGCCATGTGGGGGCCGCGGGAGCCTTCACATTTGGCGAGGCGGGTCGCGATGGCGAGCATCTCGTCGGTGGCGGCCATTTCGAGGTTGAGGCGGACTGTTCCGACGCGGGCGAGCAGGTCGAGGTCGCGGTCGTGGATGTGGCGGCGGTCTTCGCGGAGGTGGACGGTGATGATGTCGGCGCCGCCGAGGACGGCTTCGTGGGCCGCGAGGACGGGGTCGGGCTCGGCGCTGACGGCGTCGATGTCGGCGCGGTAGCGCGCGTTGCGGAGGGTGGCGACGTGGTCGATGTTGACGCCGAGCCTGGGCATGGGGAACTCTAAGCGCTGTCAGGATCGGAGTGCGGCGTGCCGCACTCGGGGCATGGCGCTTCGTCGGGCAGGCCGGCAAGGGAGTATCCGCATTGGTGGCAGACGCCGGGATCTCGGTGCGGCCACAGTCGAAGAATCCATAGCGGAAGCGGGGTGAACAATGCGGCAGCGCCGAGGGCGGCGGCGAAGATGGAGGCATTGCGTGCCACGTCTTGGCGATTGCCAACAAGGCCGAACATTCCGATCTGTCGGCGCCAGAGTGCGTCGGGAACACCAAGGATACCGGCGCGGCAGTCCGAGCACATACAGCCGTTGTATCCGATGGCCGCCGACGTCCATCTCATGCGCACGCCGACGACGATCGGCGAGTCCCACCACAGCACGGCGCTCCAGGCGCCCACGATGATCGCGGCGGTCAGCATGGTGATCCGCAAGCGGCGCGGGGATGGGCGATCGAGAAACGTCACGAGCAATTCTCAGTCCTGGATGGGTATTCGCAGGGGATTTCGCCGGGGTTCTTCACCGGGTGAGGAACACGCAGGGTTCCTCTGCCCCTGCCGGGGCAGAAGAGCAAAGAAGGAAAGGAGGAAGAGAGGTTCGCTTTCCACGGGTTGCGCTTCGTCCGCTGAAAGCGGACTGCGCTCCACCCGTGGCTACATTCGGGCGCCCCTCCGGGGCGAAGAGGGGCAATGCGGGGAGAAGAGGGGCGCGAAGCAGGGACACGAGGGGCACTGAAGGGTGTGGCCTCGGTTTGTCGGGCGCGGAACGCCGCGCCCTCGCTTGAGCGGCTGGACGCCGCTCAAGCATTTCCCCCTCCGCCGGGGCGGAGGGGGATCTTGGAGCGTGTTCAGCGGATGCGCTGCGGGTCGGGGAAGTCGCGGTAGAGGGCGGACTTGAAGTTGGTGACCATGCTGTAGACGGGGTTGTGGAGGGTTTCGACTTCGCCCGAGCGAGTGGCGACGACGCCGAAGCACTCGTCGAGCTGAGTGAGGTTCTTGAAGGCGACGCGGATGTGGAACTCGCCCATGTTGTCGGGGCTGAAGCCGAACTTGCGGCGGGCGAGGGTCCAGTGTTCGAGCTTGCCCTGGCCCTTGAGGTGGCCGAGGTAGGCGTTGACGGCGTCGCAGAACGCGAGGTCCTGCTTCGAGTCGCGGAGGTCGACCCACATGTCGTAGTAGTTCATGGCCGAGGGTATGTGCCGCGTCCGGCCCATCGGGTGTCTACGCCGGCGCGTCGCAGTGCGGCGGAGAGCTGGCCGGTGTGGTGCATGACGTGGCGGATGTTGTAGATGTGGAGCTCGGCGCGGGAGAAGGGGCGGTTGGGGAAGCCGCAGCGTGCGGCGAGGGCCGCGGCGGATTCGCCGGCGATCGTGCGGTGCATGAGGTCGCGCAGGAGCGATGCGTAGGCGAGGAGCTCGGGCCTGCTGAACTCGCGGCTGGCGAGTTCGTTATCGAGCTCGGCGCGTCCCAGAGGGTGGTAGACGTCGCGGCCGTCGCTGCCGTCGCGCGGGCGCCAGAGCTCCTCGCTGTGGGCGAGGTAGACGTCGACGAAACAGAGGACGTGGTACGCGACCTGCCAGAAGGGGTAGCGGGCGATGGGCGCGCGCCAGTTCGCGTCGGGACAGGCGTCGATGCACTCGATGAGCATGACGAGGGCGGCGTCGAACTGGGAGAGGATCGCGTCGATGGGGACGAGGGTGGATGAAGAAGAGGAAGAGGAGGAGGAAGGCAAAGAGGTAGGAGAGGTAGGGAAGCCGGAAGAAGTAGAGCCCTCACCCCTGCCCTCTCCCTCGCCCAAAGCTGCGAGGGAGAGGGAGGACATTTTCTGGTTGAACTCGGCGGATCCGCCGCGGGGGATGGTGAGGGTTTTCCAGTCGGTGCCGGCGCGTGAGGCGAGGGCGCGGGCGGCCTGCACGATCTGGCCGGCGTGGTACGCGGCGTGGCAGGAGGAGCGGGTGAGGGCGAGCGCGAGCGAGTGGGGCTCGGCGCGGATGAGGAGTGTGCGGGTGAGGTCGGCGTCGGTGAAGGTGGCGAGGGCGGTGTCGAGGGTGTGCCAGCCCTCGGACCAGCATGAGTCGAGCGCGGCGCGGTCGGGGAAGTCGTCGATGAACTCCCGGTCGCGGTTGCGCCAGGGCTTTTCGCCGTCGGTGGTGAGGGGGTCGGTCCAGCGCGAGCGGAGGTTGCCGGCGAGGTGCTTCATGATGACCGCGATCGAGTTTGTTTCGGGGTCGAGGCTCGTGCGGAGCTGGTCCCAGGTGAGCTGGGCCGCGGCGGCGTCGGCCATGCGCCGGGCCCGGGCGAATTCGCTGGCGAAGGCGTCGAGGATGGGGCG
>Ga0163153_10008899_pt1 | contig 10272 bp, 6 predicted proteins | sample OliLakLV19MP6IB1_FD_148629 | JGI IMG/M metagenome (GOLD analysis project Ga0163153, IMG submission 148629) | Freshwater microbial mat bacterial communities from Lake Vanda, McMurdo Dry Valleys, Antarctica - Oligotrophic Lake LV.19.MP6.IB-1 | ecosystem: Environmental > Aquatic > Freshwater > Lake...
TTTTCCCATACAAAGCGCATTGAGGGTTCATGCAGTAGCACGTCGTCAAGTCCATTCCGCACCTCCTCGGCCCATTCATGTAAGCCGAGGATACTTGCGGTCATGACCATTCGGAAGGCGTTTTTTTTACCTTCCCACGTTACAGGGACACTACCCAGTTTTGCCAGAGTCCAGTTATCATACTACCTGCAATGGCTGCTCTCGGGGCAGGCGAATAGCGCTTGCGCACGATCAGGGGCTACCCTTGTCACGTTCATATTCTGTCGGGTTTTGGAATTTACCATACAAGATTACTCTTGTTGAATGAGGATTGGCGACAACCAGGTCAGGTCATTCCGATTCATCACTGCAATTTCCGTGCGTGCCTTCCAAAGCGCTATGTCAGGACTACCTTGTGTCAATAGTGATTTATAGAATTCAACCGCCATTTTAGGAGCGGTCGAATCCGAGACTGGCCAACGAAAACCAACAATTGAAGGAACACCAGCGTATACAGCAGCGTCTGCCAAACCAAGGAAGTCATCATCAAGGAGTTGCGCCGGATCGGCAGTAGTCGTCCCGTAGCAACTACTTAGGTAGAGCAATCGCACCTCTGACTGTTTAAGCAATACTCCCAACTCAGTGGCATTCAGGTGCGCGACACCTCCCTTCCTATTCGGTTCGTTCCAGAATAGGAGGCTACTGTCCTCGGGTGATTCTTTCACATGAATACCATGTCCTGCATAATGAACGATATCATAATCAGTACTTTTCAATTCATTCTGTATGCGATTATATGTAGCGTCTTCGGTCCGTATTACGTTGACGGTAACGAATCCATCTTTCTGTAAGTGGCCTAGCAAGACGCGCACCTCAATATCGACGCCCGGTATCGCCGGATCAGTATTCGATGCAATGAGAAGTATTCTTAACTTGTTCTGGGATGCCAGCCATTTCGGAGATACGGCTTCTCGAAGGGGAACCGCCCCGATTACGAACCTTGATATGGGGTGTTGCAGGGCTATGTAGTCTGGCGGTTGCTCGGAGTTGTCTGCAAAGATGAACTCGAGAGGCATTCGCAACAACTCACGTGGCCCTTCAAATGACAGTAGGAGTGGTTGATCATTCTCCGACGAAACAAGATAACCAGAGAGTAACTCGGAGTGTTGCCTGAAAATCTCATCCCATAATCTGCGTCCAATACCGCTGATGGCAAAGCGGTAGTCAGCACGGGTTCTTCTGGCAATGTCAACTTCTCTTGCGTACCGTTCGATATTAAACTGCATGGGGTTTTGAGTGACTGCAGCGTTTACGTGATATCCGCGAGCACGCATAAAGGCCGGGCGGCCGGGCGACAAATTTACGTTCAATTGTGTGTGAGTACCTGTCTTTTCAAAGCGGTTACGCGGTTGACTTACAATTTCCCGGATTCTCTCCACCATATTTGGCTTGTCGACAAAGTCAACTGCGCCGTAGTACCGAATTGCCCGAAACACCTGCTCAAGCTTTATTGGGTAGCCAGTAATTAGAATTATTCGTATGTGAGGCTTGATTGCCCTTACAATCATCGCCAAGTGTAAACCGCTTTCGTCCTCTTCAGCGTTCCCCTCGAGACGAACATCAACAATAGCAAAATCGAAGTGTTCTTGCGAAATCAATTCTAAAGCACTGTGTCTATCACTTGCTGAACGAGTCACGTGTCCATCATCGTGCATCGAGCCCGCTAGCGTCGCCTGCACGTCGGGCTCGTTATCTACAATTAGTATCCGCACTTTATGGCATCTCCTTGGTGAGCCGCTGGGCAGCCAGCGAAGCAACAATCAATGCTCTGTCTCGCTGAGGCCCGTCCAAATCCATCACAGTCATGATTTTTAGTGAATTGAATAGCAAGCTAAGAATATAGGTGATCTCAGTCTGTCCCTTGCGGCGCAGGAACGCCAGGCGGCGTACATCCAAAATCGCTTGGTGCGCTTTCGCGATATCCGTTATTGCAGCCAATGGAGCTGGTAGGAATACGTCTGTCAGGTCTGGTGATAGAAGTACCAACGTTTCCCATTCAAGCAGGATGTGCCAGTCCAAATTGCCTATCAGGTTTGTGTGGATAAATGATTCAAATGTTGCATAGTCATGTAGTAGTGGCCCTTTCTGTGTATTTGCGAAATCGATCAACCAGCAATCATTGTGGTCATCAATAAGAACATTGTAACCGTTCAAATCACCGTGGATCGTAGAAATAAGGGTGTCCATCATGATTGGCGTAGACAACGCAAACTCCACCGGGTTGTGCAATCTATGGTCATTTCCTAGCAATAGATACGTACCATCTCTTCCTTGCTGAAACGGATGTTTTCCGCCCATCATTTTGTCAAGGCGGATCCGCAAATTATCTTCGGACAGCCTTAAGAGCGGCAAGAAAATGCGGCGGGGTAATGCGGCGTCCTGAACAAAGCTTGAAGTACTCTGCCAAGGAAAGCAAGTCTTAACAAACAAGTTCTCGATTGCTAGCTGAACTTCGGAAATTTGATGGGTACGATAGAATGAGGCGAAGTCTTGTACTTGTCCAAGCCCGGCAAATGTGTACACCACGCCGGCCAGTAGACTTGTCCTGCGGATATCCAGTGTTTTCGGAATGCGGTGACCGCCGACCAACCCTTGTGCCAACTTCGTGTGATTGTCGACTTCACTCTCAATTACAGAGCACTCACCAACCTTGATGATCAGGGCTTCACCGCGACCACGGCTTTTGTACCACGGAATTACTGTAAATACCGCGCTGCCGCTATATCCTCGCTGGATGGGTAGTATCTCGATCTTTTCATAACCAAAGAAGAGTTTGCGCAGCAGCTCCTCTGCTTCTTCAATTACGCGATGGTGGGCCGGCTTTACTGAACCCGTGAATCGAATTTTTTTGGGAAGCGGTGTAAGAATATTCTCCTTGCCAACGATGAGTAAGTCGTGATCGACCCGTATAAACTCTTCAATCGCCCGCTGGACGGCGGTGACTATTTGGTTGGCATTCGTTTTTTCAAGAAACATGAAGGCAGGTGCAGGGCCTTCAGGTGTTGGTTGAAGGGCCTCTTGTACCATACTGACGGTGGCGTAGCCCGTGAGGACAACTACGACAATAGTGGGATCAATGAGATGAATCTCGTGCATCAGAGTAAGGCCATCTCGGTTGTTTGCGTCGCTTTCGTCAAGGCGCACATCGACAATTACCACATGAAGGCGATTAGTGCTTAGAACCTCCAAAGCCTCCTGCCTGTTGGAAGCCGTTGAAACGGCAAAGCCTTCATCGGTGAGCATTCCCGACAACGTCGCACGCCAATCAGTCAAATCATCGACTACAAGAATACGTGCTTTGTCCATGTCTGTGTCGCACTTATTGCTTTAAAAGCATTTGCCCGACCAACGGAATAATAGCCTGCACCCTGTCTTTTTCGATAAAACTGTCGGCAATGCGAATGCCGGCGGCGTTTTGGCTCAAAGCTTGCTGGACCATGGGTTGTGTGCCGTAACCCGTAACAACGATCACCTTGGTGTCGGGCCAACGTTCCTTCACTTGGCGTGCCAAAGTCAACCCATCTGTATTCTCGTCATCAGTCTCATCTAGTCTGATATCAATTATTGCGATATTGTAGTTAAAGTTTGATAACATTTGAATAGCGCTCACAATCGAGTTTGCAACTCCTACTTCATACTTCTCGTCGCTTAACAAGCCACCTATTGTGGCAACCCAATCTGGTACATCGTCTACTACAAGGATCCTTGCTGTTTGAGGAGTCATCGAATTGTAGCCCTCCTAGCCAGGCAACCTGCCGAACAAGGGCGGCACTTCATATTATTGGCCAAGGCGCTGGCACAGGTCAACTAAGTCGCATGGACTGCTAATGACAACGTAATTCAAATAGCATGTGACAGAAGGGGAACCAACCCCTTGATTTTTTCAATTAGCGCATGAGGACCAAATGACTTGGTTGCATACAGAGCGGCGCCATACTCATAAGCCGTCACTGCCTCGTCCATAGTCGGCCTAGTAGTCATAACCATGACTTGCTTATTTGGGTATCGCTCGACGATTTCCCTTATTACATCCATTTTGCGCGAACTTGCGATAATCAAGTCAAATTCATCCGTCCTAAGCTCTGCTAAAGCTTCAGACAGTGTTTGTACCACCACAACCTCGAAGTGGCTGAGTTCGCGGCGAGCAAAATTGACCCACCGGGGTTCATCATCTACAACCAGAATTCTAGTTAACATGGTGTGTATGTTCCTCTAGTCAAGCGCTTACTGTGCATCGAACATGGCAACTGCAGGTCAATTACAAAATGCTATGAATCACCCAGCGTCGGCACTGGAATTCGAACTAGCATCGTTGTACCAGTTGGGCTCGTTTGCTCAATTGCCAAACTTCCTCCAAGGCTATTGATCATAAGTCCACTCAGCCACAGGCCCAATCCCGTGCTCCCCCCCGCTTCTTTTGATGCCACCGGCTTGGTTATTAGTTGCTTGGCAATTATGGAGGATATACCGGGTCCAGTATCTTGTACTCGCACTTCAATTTGGTTATTCGTAAATCTAGAGATGACAGTAAGGCTTCCCCGTCCCAGCTGTATCATTTCGCGACAAGCGTTCTCGATCAAGTTTCGGAACACCTCGCTAACTTGACCGCTCGAGGCGGAAATTAAAGGTAAGGACTCCTCCAGATCCGCATTGATATCAATCATGTCGGCTTGCCACTGGTCTGTAGCCGCACTTATGGTCTCGTACAGAAGCGCATTGATATCCAGTTCTTGGCGATCGAATTCACGTAGAGGCTCTTGAATTCTGCGGAATACCTGACTAGTAAAGCCGATGTTGCGTTCGATAATTCCAAAAATCTGCAGAACCTTCGGGTTATCAAGATCGATCCACCTTTTCAGCCGATTAAGGTTGGGAATAACAAGAAGCAAGGTGTTGTTAATCCGATGCTGTAGTGGCGCTATAGCTTGGCCGATGGTGGCCAATTGTCGTCTTGCAATGGATTCCCGACTTGCTTGTTGATACAGCCTAGTGTTTTCGATGGCGATCGCGGCTTGCGTTGCCATCGCCGAAATTACTTCTGCGTCGCCGTCGCTAAAAGCATGCTCCAGTTGTGGATGAAATACCGCTAGCACACCAAGCACCTTGTCGCCGACCTTCATGGGCACACCTATGAATGATGCCAACACCTGGCCAATATATTCTTTGTGTCCCGTCAATCCATACCATGCCGTGCCATCAGCTTGCGTGTTGTGAAATAGTCTCTCTCGATTACGGACAATCCACTCAGTTCTGCCGCTGCCGCCCGACCTCGGTTGCCAACCGGATTCGGTTTCAGTATCAACTTGTTTGCCGCCCACCATTGCCATCGGAAAACTGACCTCATCAGCCAACTCATCGTACAAAGCGATATACAAATCCTGCGCACCCGTAAGCAGGCTGGCCTGCCTGAAGATCGATTCTAGAATCTCATGCTCTTTGAGCAGGAGCCCTGACGAGAGCCTGTGGCTAATTTCGACGAGCGACTGCCACCGCTGGTTGACATCGTAATATAGATTTTCGTTATCAAGCGCGATAGCCGCCTGATTGGCAACTGAAATAAGCACAGCCAGATCATCACGATTGTAGACATCGTCAATATCAGGATGATGAACAGCAATTACCCCCAACACCTTTTCGCCCACCGTCATCGGCACTCCCATCCAGGATGCCGAAATGAATCCGGTGTACTCTTTGTGATCTGCTTCAGCGTACCAGCTCTCGGCTTCTCTTCGCGTAGGATGAAAAATGAATTGCCGAGTGCGAATAATCCAATCAGTACGGCCGGCGCCAAGTGTGCGTCTTTCTAGCCCGGGGGTAGACTTGACGGGAACACGATCTCCATTTTGTATTGCTAACTGAAAGCTTACTTCATTGCTGAAGGCATCGTACAAAGCAATGAACATGTTATCAACGTTCATTAGCTTGGCTAGTTGCGAGTGAATCAACTCCAAGACTTCATTCCGACGCAACCTTGCTCCTCTAGTTAGCGCCTGACCTATTTCGGCCAAGGTATGCAAATCCTGGAAGCGCCAGAAATTCCAAGTTGCCGTGGCAGCAACGCCAGCAAATGCCTTCATGAGGCTCACGTGATCATTTGTAAAGGCGTAAGCCTGCTTGCTTTCAAGATCCAATGTTCCAAATAAACGCCCACCGTATTTTAACGGCACTGTTAGTTCGGATCGTACATCTGGAAATGAAGGATAATAGGTGGAATCCTCCAAGGTGTCCTGGCACAAATAGGCATCCCCCGTTCGTGCGACATGGGCGTTGATCCCCTTTCCAGCTAGCGGGAATCGCCTATTCTGCATTTCATCGGTAACTTCAGCCCCTGCGAGTGCTCCAAAGTATAGTTCCCGAGATTGCCTGTCCAGTAAATACACACCGACATAGTGACTCCCCGTAATTTCACTAGCTCGCTGGGCAATCATCTTGAGTATTTCATCCAATGAGACAGCCCCGGCAGCAGCGTTCACATCCTGAAGGGTTGTAATATCCCTAACCCGTTGCTCAAGTTTTGACTGTGTGGTTTCAAACAACTCAATATTGTATAGTGCCAATGCGATTTGGGCGGCTAGAGTCACTCCTAAGCTTTCATGTTCTTCGCCAAATGCCCCGACACGCTTGCTTTCCGCGTTGAGGACGCCAACGAGGCGGTTGCCTACAAGTACCGGAATATCTAGTTCTGATCGGGTAGTGACGGAGAATTGCAGATACCGCAGGTCACTCAAAGTGTCATCTACTCGCACAGGCCGCCTAGTCTCTAGCGCAACCGACGTCAATCCTTGACCAACCGGAACTCTTGTGCCGGTTGGTTCACCTACACTATATTTGAAGACAATAAACTGGTTCTGGTTGTCAAGCAGTCCCAATGCGGCAATTTCGCACCCTAGTAACGCGCTGCAACGCTCGGTCACGGTTTGAAGCAGTTGATCTCGATCCAAGCTAGTTGCTATCTCAAGCGCGATGTCTTGAAGGGCCTGGCGCTGCTCTAACAGTGCTGCGCTGGCAATGGCAGTAGATGCGTAGTAACCGAGTGTGCGGATGAGGGCAACCTCATCTTCGGTAAATCGGTGCCGCTCCCTATAACTTACGTATAGGACACCTAGAGGGCGGTTACTGCCCCATAGTCGCACTCCAACATATGCGCCGACACCCTCGTTCTTTACAAACGTACTCGCGGCAATGCCGGCAGGCTGTTCTCTAATGTCGTTACATACAACTAAACCCTCGCGAATAATGCGCGCCCCCGAACCACCTTCGGTTCGGGGTTTTTCCATGTTCGACCGGTGCGCCCCAAATGTTGCCGATCTCGCTAGGTCGAAAAACTCTTGTTTGGCAACGTCATAAAGATGGATCGTTGCAATTTCAGCTCCAGTCACCCTGGGCGTAGCTTCAACGATTTCATTTATGGTGTGCGTGAGGTCAAGCGGTACCACGCGAGTTGACAGGTCGTGAAGTGCATTCAGCGACACAATCTTGCGTTCGCTTTCTATACGACCTGATGTCAACGCTGCAAATGACCGCAGTATATTCTCTTCTTTTTGGGTAAATCCAGAATGCGCAACTGTGTATGCGCAATAGACTCCAAGGGCATCGCCATACCTGGAAACAATAGGTATCGCTAAGGCCGATTTCCACCGAAGTGTGGACGCAAAGTCTTTAAGTGAAAACCTCGGGTCCGTGCTTAGATCCGAAACAAGTACACCGGCAGGGATACGCATGGCTAGGGCAACCAAATCTTGTTCGTCCGTGACCACGAGTGCAGCTGCCGTCAATTGGTCGACACCGGCAGACGCCCGGATTACGTAACCCTGCCGCTCCGCATCGTACATCCATATTGCGACACAACTTTCATCGAGCAGAGTGCGAGCAAGGGCAACAATCTGATATAACGCAGTGACTTCACTTGTATGAAGCGCTGATTCCGCTAGTGCGGCTTCAAATGCCGAATCCCAGTAATCTACTAGCGATTCTTCGATCTCCCGACTTAGGTCTTCGCTTGCCTGGAGAATTTCCTGTTTTTCTGCGGTTGTGAATAGTCGGTGTGTACGATAGTTCAGAAATGCAACTCCTAGCGGAGTAGAATTTAAACTCCGCAACGGGACGCCGGCAACGGACTTGACCTGCTCTCGAAATGTAAACGGGCCGGCAAGCCCAGGGAAGGTTTCTGCGTCCTCGGCAAATACTGGTTCTTGAGACAAAACTATCTCGCCCGGAGTTCTGGCCATGTTTGGAACACCGCGGTAAAAGGAATCAGCGTCAAGCAATCCAACACCCATAGGAAGATAGAGGCGACGATGCTTACCACTATAAAGATGTAGCGTAATCAGGCTTGCCTTAAACCTAGCAAGAAAGGTCGCCAGTACTGGCTCCAACAATTGCCGTATACCGTCGATGGAGTAATAAATAGTCATAGTTGCTCTATTCCCCCGCGAAAGCTGACTGACGCCATTCCTGGATAGCCGTCTGATACTCCTGGTCCAGAAACGGTATGCCCATTTTCTCTAGTTGCGCCGCAATTAGTATGCGTGGTAGCCCAATCGATTTTTCCAGGTAAACGAGTTCGTTGCCAGAAGGCAGTCGACCGGCACACCTCTGCAAAAGCTTGTTGAGCTCTCGTTGTCCACGCTCGATTGTTTTGCGAAAGGCAGTGTACTGACTCTCCAAAAAAAACATAAGTCCATCGTACTGGGGTATTGACAACACTCTGTTTGTGAACGTATCAGCAATGACCCGAGAAATTTCCGGCAAGAAGTTTTCAGAATTGATACCCAATACTTGTTGTCTTGTGAGAACGCCGCGGACCAACAATTTTGTGATGCGCTCTCTTCCATTCTTGCCAGGAGGCGGGGCTCCGTCTGCAATTAAAACATGAAGTGCTCTCAAGTGATCCGCAATCACGTAAGTGTGTACCAGGGTCGAATCTTTCTGCAACACATCAAGGGTAATAGACTTGCCCAGAGTATCCAGGATTCTTTGGAAAGGTTGAGCAGAGTAAATGGTCTCCGTATTCTGCAGGATCATGGCGACTCTCTCGGTTCCGATCACGGTTTCCGAAAACGCATGATTGGTCCTGCTCAAAACATTTGTGTTTACAGTCAGCTCCCGATCAACAAACAGGCTATTCGCGAACTCAATAAATCGGCCACAGCCACAGCCCACGAAACAATTCGTCCCACACGCGAGATACTCGCCACGATCAAAAAACAGCTCAGTATTTGGGCCACATTTACGTGGGGTAGCTCCATCGCTCCATAGGCCTGGTCCTTGTAACCAGTAGTTATGCAGCTTTCCCTGCCCAATGATTCGACTATCAGGCAGACCAAGGCTGCGCCACGATTGTCGTGTTATTTCATCTTGAGATAACTGCTGGTTTCCAATTTCATCGCCACAAAAGTATGTCGCCCATAACTTTCGACGGTCGAGCCCAAGCACCTGAGTGGCCAATACCCACATATCAGTAACAGTCTTGAGTTTGTCAGGCGGGCCTAAAACAAAAGCCCCCGGCATATGAAATAGAGTCAAATGCGTATTGTCGGTACCTGTCTTGGTGATGTCAAAATGACGAAAGCATTCCTGCACTAAAACAAATCGATCACCTTGTTTTTTGAGCTCCTTCAATGCGACCTCCACTTGTGGGAGGCCTGCACTCATTATGTATGACATTGGAACAGATGGATGCAACAATGGTGCGCGGACTAATTGGTCAAACCCAAGGGATAGATAGTGCTCGACAAACCGGCGACAAATTTCCTGATATAGCATTGAATATTGTCGGACCAAACGCTCTTATCAACCAATGGTGCTAGTTCAGATTCCGGCTTGAAATCCAGCCGCTTTGCGCCCTGTGTGCCTTTCGGTTAGGCAGAATACGCGAAAATGGCCGGGATTTGCATACTCAACTAGCACCACTGGTTATTAGAAGGACCGGTCGCCTGTGGTTCAGCGGCAGACTCCCACAATATACGAGTCCCTGACCAAATACCGAGGATCTACAGCACACGAGATGCCAAGAGTAGGCTTATCTAGAACTTGAGTACGTCGACTCAGCTTAGATTTGTGAGCCATTCATGTGGAGCCCTGGGTAGCCAGGCTCCAGTCGCGCCTCTAGTATACAACTATCTGCTTTCTAACGCCAATACCTTCGCCAGTTCTAGGCAAAGGTGTATTTGGCGCCATATGTGGCGGTTAAACCCGCTAGGTAGCCGCCAGATATGGCGGGTATGACCAAGC
>Ga0163153_10008900_pt1 | contig 10271 bp, 10 predicted proteins | sample OliLakLV19MP6IB1_FD_148629 | JGI IMG/M metagenome (GOLD analysis project Ga0163153, IMG submission 148629) | Freshwater microbial mat bacterial communities from Lake Vanda, McMurdo Dry Valleys, Antarctica - Oligotrophic Lake LV.19.MP6.IB-1 | ecosystem: Environmental > Aquatic > Freshwater >...
CAGGTAGGTGAACATCGCCACAGGGCTCTGGTTCACCGCCGCCGCCGCCGCCGGTGAACCAGAGCCCTGTGGCGATGTTCACCTACCTGTGCGTGATCCGCTCGGATGGGGTCGGGGCCGACTGTGCCTTCAACGGCTCGGCGTCGACTGACTCCGATGGGACGATCGTGGCATACACCTGGACCGCCTCGGGCAGGCCGGGCAAGTCAGGCCCGAATGCCTCGTTTGCATACAAGGTCGGCACCAGCCAGACAGTGAGCCTGGTGGTCACGGACAATCAGGGCGCGACCGGCACCAAGGCCGTGTCGTTTACGGTCGGGGTGCCATAGCGCAGAGCGGCAGGCCGGTTCGGGAAACCTGCCTGCCGCATCGTCGATCGGGAACACCCAGATTCAACTCGCCACGACCAGCTGGATCCGCGGGGCACCATCGCTGCGCCCGGCACCCCCCCCCGATCAACCTCATGGTTTGCGACACGATGGTCTCAAGGTCGACTCTGCTTTGCGTCGCCAAGTATGACTGCGGTGGAGGGCGTGTCGACTCGAATGACCCTCGACCGGGGACGACCCATGCTCCGCCGCATCACCGCACGACCCTGGCGGTCCGCCCTGCTCGGCCTCGTCACCGTCCTGGCTGTGTTCCTGTTCACCCGCTGGCGGGAGGCCTCAATTCGCGGCGGACAACTGCCGGCGGAGCCATTCCGCATCGCGGGCAATCTCTATCAGGTCGGCGCCAATGACATCGCCGCGTTCCTGATTGCCGGCCCCGAAGGCCACGTCCTGATTGACGGCGGCTATCCCGGCACCCCACCCCTGCTCAGGGCCAGCATCGCGCCGCTCGGCTTCGACCTCAGGGACGTGCGCATCCTGTTCACCTCCGAGCCGCACTACGATCATGGCGGCGGCGTGGCAGAGCTGCAGGAGGCTTCCGGCGCCGAACTGTGGGCGAGCGCGTCCAGTGCCGACGCGCTCGAATCCGGCGGCGACGACACTGACCGCACCTTCCTGCTGCGCGCCCTGGTATGGAGTGGCCTGGCCCGGTAGCCCGCGCCGACGGTCAGCCACCGCTTCGCGGACGGCGACACCCCGCCGGCGCTCACCGCGCACCTGACGCCCGGTCACACGCGGGGCTGCACCTCCTGGTCATTCACCGTGCAAGGAGGAGAGCGGGAGCTCCACGTCGTGAGCGCCTGCAGCCTGATCGTGTTGGGGGGGATGCGGTACGATGGGTACCAGGCCGACTTCGAGCAACCCTTCAAGATCCTCCGGAATCTGCCAGCCGACATCTGGGTCTCCTCGCATGCGCGGCTGTGGGGCCGGTATCGCAAGTTTGTCGCCAGCACCGAGGCGGAAGATCCGGTTGCCGTGTTCATTGATCCGGACGGATACCGCGCCTATGTCGATAGTGGGGAAGCGCGCTTTCGACGGGGGGTGGTGCAGTAGAGGCGTGGTTTTGCGGGCGGCGGTGATCAGAGCGGCCGATTGCAATCAGCCCCTACTATCCCATCCTCCGGCCCCCTGTCCCGAGTCCCTATTCCCTATTCCCCGTCCGCCATTCCCCGTCACCCTCACGCCGGATTGTCCGCGGATTCCGGGGGCCCCCCGGTGGGACTCGCTCGTTGTAAGGACCCCCATTCAACCTTTTGGCCAATGGCATGAATGGGCCCAATCAAAGAGACTTGGTGAGCAACTGGAGGCAGGCCCAGGAACTACGCGAGCCCCGGGCCAGGGTCCTCCGTGCCGGGGATTGGGCCGCTCCGGTTGACATCGCGGCCGTCGCCGTGCCCACCCGCACGCTGGCCGCCCCGACCAACCCCGTCGTTGCGGGGAATACCAGGAGCACCCGATGAGCCTGCTCATGACGCCCAGCGGCACCACCCTTGGCCTGGCCTTGACCTGTGACTGCGATGGGGTGATTCAGCAAGTCCTCCACAATGGATTGAGCTTGCCCGGGGCGGAGCTGGTGGGAACACCATTTCCCTTGCTGGTCGCCGGGTCCAGCTTTCGGAAGGCGCTGTCATTCCTGGTGGAGCTGAACGCCAAGCGCATGGTGTTTGACTGGGAATGCGAGCTGGCCGTGGGCGCCAGGGTAATCGCGATACATTGCGCCGGGGTGGCGCTGGACGGCAGCCTGCTGATCCTGGCGGCCGAGACCCGCACGGCCGTGAGCCAATTGTTCGACGACATGATGAAAATCAACACGATCCAGGCCCACGTGCTGCGCAGCATCACCAAGGAGCAGGCGGAGCGGATTCGCAAGCCGACGATCGGAGACTACGAAGAACTCAGCCGACTGAAAAACGACATGGTCGCCCTGCAGCGTGCCGTGGGCCGAAAGAATGTGGAACTGGAACGCCTTAACCGGGAGGTGAGCCGGATATCCATCACTGACGATCTTACCCACCTGTACAACCGACGCGGCTTCTTCGAAGTGGGTCACCGGGAGGTGGCCCGCACCAGGCGGTTCGGGACACGCCTTTCGGCCATCATGCTGGACATCGATCATTTCAAGCAATTCAATACCGACTACGGTCACGCGATCGGGGACCGGGTGCTGGAAGGAGTCGCGGCGCGCTGCATCCTGCAGTTGCGGGAAGTGGATACTGCCGGTCGGTACGGCGGTGAGGAGTTTGCGGTCCTGTTGCCCGATGTCGACCTGGCGAGCGCCATTGTCGCGGCTGAACGACTCCGCGCCAACATTGCTGATGAGCCGTACCCGACCGATGTCGGTGCCTTGAAGGTGACCATCAGCCTCGGTGTGGCTTCTCTCATGGGCGACGCCATGGAGTTGGAGGAACTCTTGGGACGTGCCGATCAGGCGCTGTATCAGGCCAAAGCGGCGGGGCGGGATCGAGTCTGCGCTGGTGACGTGCTTGAGCATGAGCCAGCAGGGATACGCGGTGCCAGTGATCGTGGGGCCCGCCGTCATACCGCCGCAGGAAACGGGACAACCTTCGCGGCGGGCGGGTAGGGAGGGGCCTTGCGGGAACGGCCAGGTGGTCGCAGCCAACCGAGCGGCGGGCGGATGTGGCGAGGGGTCGCCGAGGTGCGCTAGTCGCTTGTGCTGGAGTGGTGGAAGGCCGCGACCTCGAGGCGGGAGCAAAGCGCCAGCTTCTCCAGCACGTTGTGGACGTGACTCTTGACCGTGTGAACCGCGATGTGCAACCGGTTCGCGATCTCCTTGTTGCTCAGGCCCTCCCCGAGCAGTTCGACGACCTCGTGTTCCCGCGGGGTCAGGCGGGTGCCTCCACCCAGCGACGCCTTGTGGACCGGGAGATCGCTGGCGATCTGGGTGAACAGCGATGCGGTCAGCACCTCAGGGAGCACCTGGACACCGCCGGCCACGGCGCGGATGGTGGAGAGGAGCACCTCGAACGAGGCATCCTTCAAGACGAACCCCGATGCCCCGGCCCGGACGTAGTCCGCGACATCGTCCTGCTCGGGCATCAGGCCCATGATGATGACCTTGGCTTCCGGCCTCTCACCGTGGATCGTGGCGGTCAGCCCCAGGCTGGCATGATCTCCAAGGCCGAATTCGAGGAGGACGACCTCCGGTTTGCCTCTCCGGATGTTCTCGAGGGCCTCACCGACATCCGCCGAGGCGGCCAGAACGGAGAACCCCGGCTCGGTCCGGATCAACCCAGCAAGGCCTTCGCGCCGCAGCCGGTTGTCCTCGACGAGGACCAGCGTGATGGGAGCGTGGTCGAAAGCAGCGTCAGTTCGGACACCGGATTCGTGTGTCATGGGAGGCTTGGGCGTGCGTTTCATGGGCATATTCATAGACAGTGTGCCGCGCGGGTAGGCCGAAACTTGCGCACTCGTGGCGGTGCCTACTCCGAGGCGGTCCCTCCCTCCCTCATTCTAATGTGCGGCCGTCGGACCCGAGGTGGTGACCCCTTCCATGACCTGCATCTCGGTCGCCGTGAGGCCGGGAAACGATTCCAGCGGCGCCCGAAGCTAGCGGACCACCGGCGTCCGCGAGGCGACGGCGTGTTGGTGGCGCCTCGTTGCCCCCAACTGGACCCCCGATGCCGTGATCTCGTAGGTCCGGAACTCCCGGCTATGCTCGCTGCCCCGCATCTTGACCACCACCAGGACCGTGCGGAGCTCTCCCTCGATCTCCTCATAGCGGAGGCTGAGGATGTCGTCGGTCAGGAATGAGACCCGGTAGCCGGTGAACAGCAGCCCGCTTGTTCCGACATCCCCGACGACCTCGACCGTGGAGAAGACGGTGACGCCGAGCCCCGTGAGCGAGCCGACCAGGCGGTAGAGCGACTCCCGGAAATCCTCCCGGAAGGCCGGCGCCAGCGCCATCTCGAATCCCGAGAGCGAGTCGATCACCACCCGGGAGGCCCCGATGGCCGCCACCGCGACCCGGATCTCTTCCAGGGTCTCGTCGACCGAAAGATCGAGCGGGCGGAGGTAGATGATCCGCAGTCGGTCGTCCCGGAGCGCGCCGTCCAGATTGACGTCTGCCGCCCGGGCGCGATCGAGGTACGCCTCGGGGTGCTCCTCGAAGATGACGATGACCGCCGCCTCCCCCGCCTGCAGCCCGGCCGCGACGAACCGCATCGCGAAGGTGGTCTTGCCGGTGCCGGTGGGTCCCGAGAGGACCAGCGAATCGCCCGGCGGAATACCGCCCCCCATCATGGCATCGAGGCCGGCGATTCCAGTGGAGAGCCGGGGGAGGCCGCGGACCGACACATCGTCGAGACGGGTCGGGATGCGGGGGAAGACCTGAATGCCGTCCGAACTGAGACGGATCGTGTGCAGGCCGGGCATCGGGGCGCAGCCGCGCGACTTCACCACCTGGAGTCGGCGCACCACCGAGTTGCGATTGGCGGTCTGGGAGAGCCGGAAGATCCCATCCGCCACCGTGAAGACGGGGTCGCGCAGCTCGAGGTCCGGGTACTCGCCAATCAGGAGGGCGGTGATCTCCCAGGTGGCCAGGTGCAATGCCAGGCGCTGGACGAACTGCTCGACGTAGCCCTCGGGTGCCTCGGCGGCCTTGACCAGAGAGCGGTAGGAGTCCACCACCATGATGGACGGACCGAGGCGCTCCACCTCCTGGGTAATGCGATACAGCATCGCGTCGAGGTCACCGGTCAGCGCCTCCTCGCTCAGGTCGAGAAAATGCACACTCGAGCCGATCCGGAACGCATCAAAGAAGCCGAACATCCGCTGGTAGCGCAGCATCTTGATCGAGGGTTCGCCCAGCATGGTGATGTACAGCCCGGGGCGTTCCGGCGTGGCGATCCCGAACAGGCACTGCATGGCCAGGGTGGTCTTGCCGCTGCCAGGGCTGCCGGCAATGAGATTGAACGAATAGGTCGGCAAACCTCCACCGAGGACCTCATTCAGGCCGGGGACGCCGGTGTTGAGCACGGCCAGCGACGGCGCCGGCGGCGCCGGGCTTCGCGGGGAGCGCCTCTTAGCCATCGGTACCTCCTGGGAGGGGGCGCTCCGCGTCACCTTGTCCGGCGCAGGACAGGGTAAGGAGATCGTCGGCCATCTGGGGCCCCACCATACGGCCGAGCAGCTCCGACATGGTGGCGAGCAGGGTGACGACTGCGCTGTCGAGTGCGGCAGGCCCCGTCGGAGGCTTGGCGGCGACGGGCGGTCCGGCAGTCCCGGCAAAGGAGCTGACCGACTGGATTGCCGGATGCACCACCTGCACCAGGCGGAGCGACCGGTCGAGGAGTGTATCGTATCCAAGCTTGCCGATCCAGCGGCTCAGTCCAGCGCGTAGCTGCACACCCAGGCGTTCCGCCGCAGCGGCTTCCGCGTCCGGGGTCCGACCCCCAAGCGTAGCTTGTTGCCAGAGGCGTTGGCCAATCACGGTACCGGCCATGCCGAGCGAGGACTCCGCATCCTCGGTCTGGACCAGCTGGGTAGATGACCTGCGCTTCGGCAAAAAGGGCCGCCTCGCTGAGGATTGAAGGGGTTCCCGCACTGCATCAAAGTCTACCGGCGCAGCCGCGCCCCAACAAGTGCTCTTTGGGGGGTACGAGGAACTAGCTCCAAGGATGGAGCTGTGTTCCCTGTAGCCATGCTCATGCCCTGTTCCCCGTCAGTCCATCAACCCCGATTCCGACAGCAACGCCGCGATCGCCGCCCGCTCGGCGTCGGTGGCGGGAAGCAGCGGCGAACGCGGCGGGCCGCCGTACCACCCCAGCATCTCCTGGGCCGCCTTGAGCCCTGCGACGCCGTACTGACGGGTGACGGCGGCGTTGATGCCGTTCAGCCTCCACTGCAGCGCCTGCGCTTCGGCGGCGTTGCCGGCGCGGAACAGTTGCACCAACTGGTCCATCTGGGTGGCGCCGATGTTGGCGAGGGCGGCTACCGATCCCACGGCACCGACCGACAGGGCCGGGAGAAGGAACCCCGCCGACCCCGCCAGCACCTGAAATCCCGGCTGCGTGGCGCCCACCATCCAGCCGATCTTGACGATGTCGCCGCCGGAATCCTTGAGACCGATGATGTTCTCGTGGTGTGACAGCCGCGCCACCGATTCCTGCGGCAGGTCCACCCCGGTGTTGGCGGGCACGCTATAGAGGAGCACCGGGACCGGCGACGCGTCTGCTACGGCCTGGAAATGCGCCTCGAGCGCGGCCCCCGACATCCGGGCCTTGTAGTACCCGGGGGTCACCACCATCACGGCGTCGACGCCGATGCCGGCCATCTGCTTCGTCAACGCGATCGTGCCGCGGGTCGATTCCATCCCCGAGCCGCCGATCAGCACCCGCTCCGGCGGGGTCACGGCGCGGGCCAGCGTGGTCACCGCCAGGCGTTCCTCGAGGGAGAGCGACACGAACTCGCCGTTGGACCCTCCCAGCACATAGCCGCGGAGCGGCAGACCGTTGAGCCGCTCCAAAGTGGCGCGCAGGGCATCAAGGTGGAGGTCGCCATTCGCTTGGAACGGTGTGGTGACTGGGGGGAAGAGGCCGGCGAGGTTCAGCGACATTGTGGTTGGGGGGGTGAGAGGGAAGAGGGAAGAGGAATGGAATCGGGGCAGGGTACTGGAAGAAAGCCCGAATGTCCCTGGTTGCTCCCAGACAGTATACTCAATCAGCGGACACGATCCCACACGGGTAAGCCATCCACTTACCGCTCACCGCCTACCTCTTACCCATTTGCCATGACCTCCGAAACGCATGCGCTAGAGCTGGACGCAGCCGACCCCCTCGCCCCCTTCCGCGAGGAGTTTCACATCCCTCTCGGCGCCGAAGGCAAACCGGTCATCTATCTCTCCGGCAACTCCCTCGGCTTGATGCCGCGCACCGCCCGGGCCGCCGTCGATGAGGTGATGGAGGACTGGGAGCGGTTGGCGGTGGAGGGGCACTTCAAAGGGCCGCGGCCGTGGTACACCTTCCACGATCAGTTCCGCGAACCGATGGCCCGAGTGGTTGGGGCCCAGCCCGACGAGGTCGTGGTGATGAACACCCTGACCGCCAACCTGCACTTCCTGCTGGCCAGCTTCTGGCGGCCGGTGCCGGGGCGGACCAGGATCCTCATCGAGGACGGGGCCTTCCCATCCGACACGTACGCCGCCGAGAGCCATGTGGCGGTGCGAGGCTTCGATCCAGGGCACACGGTGGTGCGGCTGGCACCGCGTCCCGGCGAGCATCTGCTCCGTACCGAAGCCGTCGAGGGTTTCCTTGCGACGGAGGGCGACTCAGTGGCGCTGGTGCTGCTGCCTGGCGTCCAGTACTACAGCGGGCAGTTGCTGGACATGCAGCGCATCACCGCCGCGGCCCATCGGGCTGGCGCGCTGGCGGGCTTTGACCTGGCCCACGCGGCCGGTAACGTCCCACTGGCCCTGCACGACTGGGATGTCGACTTCGCGGCGTGGTGCACCTACAAGTACCTCAACGCCGGACCCGGCGCGATCGGCGCCGCGTTTGTGCACGAGCGTCACGGCAACGATCTAGGCAGGCCACGGATGGCGGGATGGTGGGGCAACGATCCCGGCACCCGGTTCCAGATGCACCTGAATCGGCATTTTGTGCCGCGATCCGGCGCCGAGGGGTGGGCGGTGAGCAATCCCCCGGTCGTGGCGATGGCGCCGCTGCTGGCGTCGCTGGAGCAGTTTGACCGGGTCACGATGCCGGAGCTCAGGAAGAAATCGATCGCGCTGACCGGGTTCCTGGAATCCCAGATCCGCGAGGCCGCCGGGGAAGGCATCACAATTCTGACGCCGGCCGACCCCGCCGAGCGCGGCTGCCAGCTCTCGCTGCTGGTGCATGAGCGTTCGCGCCAGGTCTTTGACCAGCTCACCGCCGCCGGCATCATCGCCGACTACCGCCCGCCCGACGTGATCCGGATGGCGCCGACCCCGATGTACAACAGTTTCCATGAGATGTGGAGGGTGGGGCGGGTGTTGGGGGAAGTGCTGGGGTAGGAGCAGGGGTATCGGGTATCAGGTGTCGGCGGCTCCCTGCGAGTGCAACACCCCAACACCCAAAGACCTGATACCTGATCCCTGATCCCTGATCCCTGATCCCTGATACCTGATCCCTGATCCCTGATACCCCATTCCCCTTTTCCCAATCCCCGGCCCTCATGCCCCTCACTTACGCCTCGTACCTCCATCTCGCCGATCTCCTGGACTTGCAGGAGCCGCAGTCGAGCCCGGCGGAACACGACGAGATGCTGTTCATCGTGATCCACCAGACCTACGAGCTCTGGTTCAAGCAGCTGCTCCACGAGACCGCCAAGGTCCAGCGGGACTTTCGGGCCAACGAGCTCTACGCCGCGCTGCACACCTTCAAGCGGATGCGCACCATCATGAAGACGCTGGTGGCGCAGATCGACGTGCTGGAGACGATGACCCCGCGTTCCTTTGACTCGTTCCGCGCACGGCTGGACACCGCCTCCGGGTTCCAGTCAGGGCAGTATCGCGAGATGGAGTTCCTGTTCGGCTACAAACGGCCGTCGGTACTCGCGGCGATTCCGGAATCGGGAGGTGCCCGCGCCGCCGCGGAGGCTCGGCTCGAGGATCGGACCCTGGTCGACGACTTCTACCTCTTCCTGGGCCAGCGTGGCCTGAAAGTGCCGCTGGCCCTGCTGGAACGGGATGTGCGCGAGGCGATTGCCCCCAGCGTCGAGCTGCAGGCGGAGATCTACACGGCCTACGACGCCCAGCCCAACTTGGCGCTGCTGTTCGAGTTGATGATGGATTTCGATGAGGGGCTGCAGGAGTGGCGGTACCGCCACGTCAAACTGGTGGAGCGGACCATCGGTGCCAAGCACGGCACCGGTGGGTCAGCGGGGATCGAGTTCCTGAAACAATCGGTCTTCGTGCAGCTGTTCCCCGATCTGTGGGCGGTGCGGCATCGGATGTGATTGCAGCGAGAAGGGTGAAGTGAGAAGCGAGAAAGAGGTGCTGAGAGTAGTGGCTCAAACTCGAGGATGACCGGTGTGACGAGAACCGCGCACACTGCTCGCTTCTCCCCTCTCGCTTCTCGCTCCTAGAGGGTCCCCAACCGCCCCCCGTCCACCGGCAGGTTGATCCCCGTCACGTAGCCCCCCGCCGGCGAGGCGAGGAAGAGCGCCGCAGCGGCGATTTCCGCCGGCTCCGCAAAGCGGCCCAGCGGAATCTCCCCCAGCATCGCCTCCTCGATCTCTGCCACCGACACCCCGGCTTTGAGCGAGCGGGCCTGAATCAGGGCATGGTGCCGCTGGGTCACCGTCGCGCCGGGCAGGACGTTGTTCACCGTAATCCCGTAGCGGCCCACCTCGCCCGCCAGCGTCTTGGCCCAACTGGCCACCGCAGCGCGGATCGTGTTGGAAACGCCAATACCGCGGATCGGCTGCTTGACCGAGGTCGAGATGATGTTGATGATCCGGCCGTAGCCAACGTCCTGCATCCCGGGCAGGAGCGCCTGGGCCAACAGGTGGCTGCACAACAGGTGGGCCTCGAACGCGGCCAGGAACTCCGCCGGCCCGGCCTCGGTAAGCGGGCCGCTCGGTGGGCCACCGGTGTTGTTCACCAGGATCTGGAATGGCCCGGTGGCCTCGAGATGCTCGCCGACGACGGTGGCCACCTGCTCCGGCTCCGCGAAATCAGCCACCAGCCAGTCGTGTCCCTCGCCCGACAACCCCGCGGCTACGGCGGCCAGGCTCTCGGGGTTGCGGGCCAGCAGCGTCACGCGGGCGCCGGCTCCCGCAAAGGCCTCGGCGGTGGCGCGGCCGATTCCCTGGGTGCTGCCGCAAACGAGGGCTCGCTTGCCTCTGAGTTGGGTCATGGCTGCAAGGTACACGGGGCGGGGC
>Ga0163153_10008904_pt1 | contig 10268 bp, 8 predicted proteins | sample OliLakLV19MP6IB1_FD_148629 | JGI IMG/M metagenome (GOLD analysis project Ga0163153, IMG submission 148629) | Freshwater microbial mat bacterial communities from Lake Vanda, McMurdo Dry Valleys, Antarctica - Oligotrophic Lake LV.19.MP6.IB-1 | ecosystem: Environmental > Aquatic > Freshwater > Lake...
GGTGGGTGATGTGTTGTTGGTGATTGTAGCAGATTTTTGGGTTGGGTGGAGGTTAAGACTTGGAGAAACCGGGTTTTTTAGTGAGTCTGTTGGTGCGATCGAGGTATTGTGGTGAAAAACCCGGTTTCTGGCTACTCGTGAGTCCAGAAATTAGGTGTCCAGCAGTCGAATAGTTGGTTATTCCGCAGATCCGGCAGGGGTTTAAACCCCTGCCTCAAAGCGAAAGTCCTCTGAAGAGGACTGATAGATTCTTGATTTTTTGGTTTGATGAATGAGCGTTTCTTGAGCGCATCGCGCCCGTTATGGATGAAAAAAAATGGTTTTGATTATTTTGGGAATAATCATAATTATTCAGTCCTCTTCAGAGGACTTTCGCTATGAGCCAGGGAATTAATTCCCTGGCGGACTTTCGGGCAGTTGTAGGGTGTGTCGCCATCGACAATCCCTCAACTCATAGCGACAATCTGAGGGCGACGCACCTTAGACATGAGGCTAAACAAACAAATTGAAAAATTATTGGTTTTGTTGGCACGGGGATGGTGAATAAAGAAAGGTGCGTCGCTATGAGATTGTCTGTCACATTTAGGGATGATCGATGGCGACACACCCTACAACTAATTTCTCTCGCTGCGTGGCGAAGAAACCGGGTTTCTATGAATATTTTCGGTTGAGTACGAGAAATCTAGGAAGAAACCCGGTTTCTGGGATTAGCATTTTCACGACTCAAACTAATTTACAAAACTACTTAATAGTTCATAGTAATTAATGATTGATTGTCTCCATTTAAGTTTAAACTAAGAAAAACTACAAATAAAAGTTTTCACGTTCAAAAGGGAAGAGATCGGAGAAACCGGCAAACACAATTTTTTTTTCTGAATCATCATCTTCTCCTTCCCCTTCCCCTTCACTTTGTGTAGGAGGCAATATGAACGAAAATGTCATTAGGGCTACGCGAAACGTGGCAATTGTTGGCCCTTATTTAAGCGGGAAAACCTCACTGCTGGAAAGTTTGCTGTCGGTGACAGGGACGATTACTCGCAAGGGAAATGTCAAGGATGGTAATACGGTAGGTGATAGTTCGCCGGAAGCGCGCGATCGCAAAATGAGCGTCGAAGTCAACAGCGCCACCGCCGAATACGAAAACGTCCGCTTCACATTTCTTGACTGTCCCGGCTCGATCGAATTTGCCCAAGAAACTTACAATGCACTTATCGGTGTCGATGCAGCCGTGATTGTTTGCGAACCCGTTGCCGATCGCACTTTAACCCTCGCGCCACTGTTTAAATTCCTCGACGATTGGGAAATTCCGCACCTAGTTTTCATCAATAAGATCGATCGCGCTTGCACAGACGAAACCACCTGCGGCAGCAACTTCACCGAAGTGCTCAACGCGCTCAAATCCGTTTCCAGCAGACCAATTGTACCTCACCAATACCCGATCGGCAAAAACGAACAAATCATCGGTTTCATCGACTTAGTAACCGAACAAGCTTACCACTATCACCCAGGCGCACCCGCAGATCCCGTCCCGCTTCCCGAACACCTCAAAGCCCAAGAAAGCGCCGCGCGACAGGAAATGCTCGAAGAATTAGCCAATTTTGACGACCATTTACTCGAAGAATTACTCGAAGAAATCAATCCCGATGTCGAAGAAATTACCCGCGATTTCAAGATGGAATTAGGCGCTGATTTAATAGTGCCCGTATTCATCGGTATCGCCGAACAAGATTTCGGCGTGCGGCCTCTGCTAGAAGCTTTACTCAGAGAAGCACCGACACCGGAAACTACAGCAGAACGCCGTGGCATTATACAAAGTGAAAACAAAGTTCTGGCTCAAATCCTCAAAACCTATTACACGCCTCAAGGAGGTAAGTTATCGTTAGTGAGAATGTGGCGGGGAACCCTCGCAGACGGAGCACTTTTGAACGGGGTTCGAGTTAACGGTTTGTACCGCTTGACTGGCCACCAAACGCAAAGTTTGCAGTCCGTCAGTGCCGGGGAAATCGTCGCTGTGGGCAGGCTGGAAGGCTTGAGAACAGGCGATGTGCTGGGCTCTGACGAATTATTACCAAAAGCCGAAATCGTCTCCCCTGTGTACGCATTGGCGATCGTCCCCGAAAAGCGCAACGATGAAGTTAAGCTGAGTTCTGCCTTAGCTAAACTATTAGAAGAAGACCCATCTTTAGTTTGGGAACAGCACGGCGACACCCACGAAGTTATACTTTGGGGTCAAGGCGAAATCCACCTGAAAGTAGGCTTAGACAGGTTGCGCCGCAAGTACAATTTGCCGATGGTAACTCACTTACCGCAAGTCCCGTACAAAGAAACCATTCGCAAACCCGCATCATCCATCCACGGGCGCTACAAACACCAAAGCGGCGGACATGGACAGTTTGGCGACGTGTACCTCGATATCGCACCGCAGCCGCGCGGAGAAGGTTTCAATTTCACCGACAAAATAGTCGGCGGAGTCGTTCCAAAACAGTATATTCCCGGCGTTGAAGTGGGAGTGCGCGAATATTTGGATCGGGGCCCGCTGGGTTTTCCCGTGGTAGATGTATCGGTGACTCTGACGAACGGTTCCTATCATTCTGTTGACAGTTCCGAACAAGCTTTTAAGCAGGCGGCGCGGTTGGCGATGCAGTCGGGGATGGAGAAGTGCGAATCAACTTTGCTGGAGCCGATCGCCAAAGTGGAAATTTGCGCTCCCAACGAGTGTACATCAAAGGTGTTGCAATTAATCAGCGGACATCGCGGCCAAATTCTCGGCTATGAAGGTAAAGCAGACTGGAAGGGATGGGATGCTGTTTCGGTTTATTTGCCGATCGCGGAAATGCAGAATTTAATTGTAGAATTGCGATCGCAGACGATGGGTGTAGGATTTTTTCATTGGGAGTTCGATCGATTACAAGAAGTACCGGAACCTTTGGCTAAGCGGGTTTTGCTAACAACTGGCGGCAATGGGAATGGGAATGATAAAAGATAAGAGGGCGAATAGAATTCGCGTCTACACAAACGATGTCCGCCTCCGCGGACTCAAGAAGATAACATAATTCTAACCATCTTTTCTTCAACCCGCGGAGGCGGGTTTTGTTTTTGTAGACGCGGTTTCAACCGCCGTGTTCGATTGGCCGTGTTCGATTCGTCGTGTTCGATTCGCCGTGTTCAACCGCCGTGTTTGATTCGCCGTGTTCGATTCGATTCGCCGTGTTCTATTCGCCCGGTCTGCTACAATTGATTTGGGTCGATTCCCATTTCTCGCAATCTTAATTCTAAAGCTTGCGATCGCGATCGTTCTTGTTCCAGCAAACTTTCTGCTTGCTGTGCCCGCGTTTCTGCTTGCTGTCGCAGTTGCGCGAGTTCCACAAAACTCACAAACGGTTCGCCTGAAGGCTCGAACATTTCCAGTCCTGACTCAGACAATCCAAACCGCACACCCAGTCTGGGACTTACCCAACCGTCCATTTGTGCGATCGCTTCTAATTCGTCATCCAAACGCCGCCATCCCGTCAGCTCTAATGTTTGCGGGTCGAATAAATAGTATTCTTCCACGCCGTGGCGTTCGTAAAATTTAAATTTTTGAATCATTGGAGTGAATCGATTTCCCGGCGACCAAATTTCAAACACAACTTGCGGCGGAATATTATCTTCAAGCCACTGTTGGTAAGAACCTCGATAACCTTTTGGTCTACCGAAAACTACCATTGCATCCGGTGCTTGAGAAATTTTGTTATTTCCTTCCACTGGATACCATAGCAAGTTCCCGGCCACGAAAACATTAGCATCGTTAGCGAATAACAGTTCTAAGTTTTCCTTAATCCAGACGATTAATCTAAATTGCTCCGTATTGTCTGACATTGGTTCGCCGTTGTCGTCAGGGTAGATGATTTTTGATTTGTCGGGAGATTGCAGTTCTGTAACCATTGCTGTTTCCCCAAATTTGCTCATGACTTTATTTTATTATAGACGAACTGCGGGCGATCGCATTTTCGACCATCTTGTACGGGCGGGTTCACCTTCTTAAAAGACTTATTGCATAAATTTTTGATTGATAAATCAACCGCATATCTAAGGCAGATGCACGCAGATAAACGCAGATAATTTTATAATTGAATATCGAATGCTACAATCTTGTCTAAACTTCTAAATATTTTTCCTATAAATGTGGAACGGGCATCTTGCCCGTTCCCAAATCCCACCCTAAATCCCTTACAACTTAACTGCTAAAAAGAAACAATTAAGTAACCATTCAGGAACTTAGCACCAGTAACAGACTTGCCAGTCAGCGCCGGAGGAAGCAAAATATTACGCCGCTGATCGCCCGCTTCGATAGTCACTTCCGGCCCGGATTGAATCAATTTAATTTCTTTCTTGTCAAACCCAGGCAAAAACAAACTAACTTGACGCTGTGCAATGTTTATGTTAATTGGTTTAGGAGCTTTTCCCGCTTCAGAAAAATCTGGCAAAGCATCAATTAACGGCTGCCAATTATTATCACTGTGCGCCGGCACCGCAACTGCTGTCAAAGGATCAAAATCAGCAGCAACAGTTTCTGTAATCGGTGATTGATTCACAATTACACCACCGACAGTCAAACCAATTTGTTGAGAACTTCCCCACAAATAGCGCGCAGTGGCGATCGCACTTGCATCCCCAGTCGTCACCAAATAAGCAGCCGTGCGGTTCGGATCTGCCAGCGCTTCCTTACCCTTATCCAACAGATTATCGACTTGCTTAGTAGATTGAAAAGCATTGTCTCCCGACAAATCCACAGTCAACACGGTACTGACAACCGGTTGAATAAAAGGTGAAAGCGCTTTCCCCAAATCCGAATCTACCAAAGCTTGACGGAACCTGCGGATATACCAACTCAAAATTTCCGGCATTCCCAGCATTCGCAGCGTATCCATGCCGCCGGTGCCGTCATAAACAATCACATCGTATTGTTTGCTGTCGTCGTATTCCCGAAGTTCGTTTAACGCCAGCGCGCTGTCCATCCCCGGTAACACCCCCAATTCTTGACCGTAAATCTGCTTAAAAAAGGGAGTACGGACATATTCAGCTTCTAATTGTTTAACTTCGTCCCACCTGCGTTCTAGCAGTGGCGCGCTTTGCACCTGTACCGCTTTCAGGTTCGGGGAGATTTCCTGCGGGGCGAGAGTCAGGGGAACTCCTAGCAGAATACCCAATGCAGGGCCCGGATCTTGGCCGAGCAGCAGAACTCGCTTGCCTTGAGCGGCATATTTTTTAGCTGTTGCGATCGCGATCGTACTGCGGCCAGTGCCGCCTTTGCCCAAAAATGTCAAAATCAAAGCCATTTTCTGTTCTCACTGCCAAAGCTTACTCTTTAACATTTAAGCGCAACCTTCAGCCAGAGTGGAGGAGGGAGGACTGTGGAGGAAGAGGAGAGTCGGCGAGTCGGAGAGTCGGAGAGTGGAAGAATTGGGAAAATTTTTCCTCTTCCTTCTTCCTTCTTCCTTCTTCCTTCTTCCTTCTTCCTTCTTCCTTCTTCCTTCTACATCTGTTAAACGGGTTCTAGCTCATCTTCAAAGAACCAAGTCGCAAAACCGTCAAACTTAACAACCACGCCTACTCCGCTACCGTCAACCATTCTGAATCCATCAACAGTGCCTACTGGATTCTCCTTTATCTTGCCCATCATATTTGCAGGTATCCGATCTCTGAGACGGCGCACCTTCACTCTCTGACCTACTTCTATTGCCACTGAAATTGTTCTCCTGCTCTATATAACCTATATACAACCGTCCATTTTACAGTTTGGCGTCTACTTCGGAACAGCAACACCAGCAGCCGATCGCTCGCTATGATTTTCCCTCGAAATTTCGACCAACTTTCCCTAAAAAACGGTATTCTAGTCGGAGTTGGTCGATCGTCTACCCTGATTCGCTTGGGTTTGCTTCATCAGGTTCCACAGCAAGCTTCACTGGCAGAGGCTGTTCACCACTTAGATAATTATTTTTTATTGATTCGCAAAAAGAATCTTTTTATTAATTGCCACAACTACAGGATTTCTCCCCAATTAGTCATCCTTCAGGCAGAAGCCAAAAAGCATTCAAAAGCAGTAATTAATTTTATGTTTGCTATATATAAATCTGCCCTCTCTGACGTTGACAACGGCGAAATTTCATGCTGTAAAGGACTTTGAGTCTGGTTGGCCAAATTTCCCGAAGGTCAGATTTTAGTAAAGTGCCATGTTGTAACAGTTTACTAAAATCTGACCAAAAAAAGAAGTTTTAATGCTAAACTTTCAGGCTGATAAAGTTTATTTTTGCTGCTGTGTTACGGCATAAAAAATGGAACGATTTCCGGATGTATGCCGTCTGATACAGGAAATGAAGTCGAGGAACTTCAATATGACAAAATTGAAATTATGAATAAAATTTTTACGTGTGGGCGATCGACCAAAATTCCGCTCCTAAGTTTGTCCTTAGCTATGTTCGCCTGTCTGTCGCCCTTTCGTGGGACGATCGCCAGTCCGCTCTCTCCATCCCCCAAACAGCAGTTGAACGCTACTAAAATTATCTCAGTCGATCGACCGCCAGCACTACCCACCGGCTCACAATCTCCAAAAAATCCGGCAACTGTGGCGGCGAATCCATCCCCAGCAGAGACGATAAACGCCCAGGGAACAGCGGCCGGACGATCGCTCGAAATAGAAGAAATTAGCGGTACAGTCAGCTTTAAAGGGCGGCCGGCGGTTGTGGGCGATCGGCTACTCGCCCCCGGAGACGAAATCATCACCGGCCCCGATTCCACAGCCCGTTTAGGCATCGACAACAACATCGGCATCGTCGAAGTATCCGAAAAAACCGCAGTCAAAATATCCGATTTGTCAAGCAGTGCAGGCGAAAATGACACAGCTATTTTTGTCAGCAGGGGGCGAGTCAGATTGTCGATCGGCAAAACTGCTGCGACAACTCCCGCAGCCAACACCTCAACAATTATCCCGCCGAACCAAATAGCCGCCCTCAATACCTTCAGCGGACTCGGCAAATCCAGTCAAATTGCCCAACGAAAAAGTTCTGCCAGAACCGCCCCAGTCAGGGTAGAAACCCCCGAAGGCGTGGCAGGAGTCAGGGGTACATCCTTTGGCGTTAGCGTCGGCCCCGACGGCAAAACCTCAGTCGAAACCATTGAAGGTGCAGTCGTAGTATCCGGCAGCACCGACTCAGAAGTAGTTGTCAACGGCGGCAACGCCACGACAATTTTCCCTCAAACCTCGCCCGTGGCGCCCTCAGCCAGCCCTCGCCTAGCTCAACTCAAAGTCCGCAGGTTGTTGAGACTCAGCGGCAACATCTATCGCCTCAGCGGTCAAATTAACCCGATCGACATAATTTATGTCAACAACGAAGCGATTAAGATCGATCGAAAGGGCAACTTCAAAATCCAAGGAATTTTACCTCCAAGTCGCCGCCTCAAAATCGTAGTGCGAGGGCCGTCAGTCACAGAACGGCATTACAGCCTCGCAGTTCCCTAAACAACTTTCAACCAATTCTTTCTGGTAATTTTAACCTGCTGGTATTCAACCCGCGCACCATCCGGGTTTTGTTTGTATAGACGCGGTTTCAACCGCCCGGTCTTCTAATCCGAAACATCGGACTCGGATGTCAATTATTGCGTCAAATTAATTGCATGAAGTTCAAAGAATGGATCGAGCATCTCAAACAAAATCAACTGATCGGCATCCGGCAATATATCATCACAAATCCTCCCTGGATGACAGGCGCTGTAGTAGGTATAATGTCTGTAGCCATGCTGCAATTTGGAATGTGGAAACCCCTGGAATATTTGGGATACAAAACCCTATTTCAAATTCGAGAATCGGGAATTTTGCCAAATCCGGGGTGGGATGACAGAATTGCGGTAATTGCGATCGAACCCCAAAGCTTGCAGGAATACGGTAAATTTCCTTGGCCTCGCAACCGCTACGCCCAACTGCTAGAAGCACTGAAAAAATCTCCCCCTACAGCGGTTGGTTTTGACATTCTTTTCCTCGATCCAAGTCCGAAAGATGATATTTTAGCCGCTGCAATTGCCGCCAACGGCAAAGTTGTACTCCCTAGAACCATCAAAGAAGAACCCGTAGCATCTTTAAAAGCAGCCGCCGCAGGTGTCGGCCACATCAGCCAAGAAGCCGATAGCGACGGTATTACCCGCGAGTTAAAAATCTTTCTCAACGGGATTCCTAATTTCGGTTTAGCAATGACTCACAGGTACAATGCTGCTAATCCCCAAGATCCAGTATTGCTCCCACAGTCCAAAAATAAGCAGGAAAAAAAAGTTTGGGTTAACTGGCCGGGGAAAACAGAAAATCTACCTACCTATGCTTTTGTTGATGTCGTAGAAGGTAGAATTCCCGCAGATGCTCTGACCAATAAGTTAGTTTTAGTCGGCATAGTTGCTACCGGTTTCGACCCCATATCTTCACCTCTCAACAAGACTACGGCTGGGGTTTATTTATATGCAGCGTTGGTTGACAATTTGCTCAATCAACGCTTGCTGCAGCGGCTGCCAATACTGCTAGAAATTTTGTTATTGTTGGGGATTGGCCCGCTTACCGCTTTGGTTCTGGGCAACCGAGGTGTTCAAGAGAGAATTGCGATCGCTCTCGGTTTGCCTATAATTTGGATTGCGGCTGCTGCTTTGTTATTTGGCTTATTTTTTTGGTGGGTTCCGATTGCCGCACCTATCGGCACCCTCATTTTATCTGGCACTGCTTTGCAACTGCGGGAACAGTACGAAAAGCAGCAGTTGATGAGGTTATTTGAAAAGCACGTCGCTCCAGAGACAGCTCAGCTTATTTGGGAACGTAAAGCGGAGATATTTGAACAGGGAGAACTCGAACCTCAAGAACTTACAGCAACGGTGCTGTTTATGGATATTCGTAATTTTACTTCGATTTCCGAAAAAATGCCAGCGCGAGATTTGCTCAACTGGCTGAACAATTATTTAGAAGCAATGACCGACTGTATTATGGATCACGGCGGTGTTGTCGATAAATACATCGGCGATGCAATTATGGCAGTTTTTGGCGTGCCTTTTTGCCATAGTGAATATGCAGAAATTCAACAAGATGCTTTGAATGCAGTTGCGGCTTGCATCGCCATGCACGAAAAGCTCCACGAAATTAACCAGCAGTTGAGAATTGACCACAAACCTTTAATTAAGTTTGGCATTGGTTTGCATACTGGACAGTTAATTGCTGGTACTGTCGGCGGTTCCCGGCGTTTGAATTATTCTGTAATCGGTGATGCTGTCAACGTGGCGGCTAGATTGGAAGCGATGAATAAGGAAATTGTTTCTGATAGTCCTTTTAATTTGTTGGTGACGGGGAGGACTTTTTCTTATGTGCGCGATCGCTACGAAGGCCAAAAAGTAGGCTCGATTCAATTGCGCGGCAAAAAAGAAGAGACTGTGGTTTATGCTATTTTAGGCGAAAAGCATTAATCATTGGCCAAACAGGGCATTGGCCAAACAGGGCATTGGCCAAACAGGGCATTGGCCAAACAGGGCATTGGCCAAACAGGGCATTGGTCATCGGCGTTAATCTGTGTTAATCCACCTTAATCTGCGGTTTGCCGATCGCTCAAAAATTTAGGCACTCTTGTCTACCGATTACCTGACAATTGATTAGCCAAATTACCAATTCCCAATTCCCCCATGCCCAATTCCCAATCTAATCAAATACGCTCAGCCGCAGAGCTTTAGCTAGGGCTTGCTGAAAAAGTCAGAAAACAGCATTTAGAAAGATGAGTGAATTCGCGCTCGCCTTGATGAGATAAGTTTTATTCAAGCTTTCTTGGGTAAATACGATTTTTGCTAATCAGTAAAGGCAGAAAACCTGAAAAAAGCTGTTTGTTCTGAAATAGACACAAAAAAGCCAAAAAGCCTGCCGCAGCAGGGCAGAAAGATTCATCACCAGAAAAGTTATGGCGATGGTTGTTTGAGCAGTATTAGAAAGTTTAGCCATCACTCTACCAAGGCTGAATCTTCTTTTAGCTTCTCCAAATTTTCCTTCAATCGAGTTACGAATTCTCTCGTCTAACTGAGCCTGTTTCTTCGTTGACTTGCTGATATTTGTCGGGGGCCTTCCTAGAGGGGGGCCACTCATTCTAATCCCTCTTTCTTTGCACCAAGCTCTATTGTCTCTCGTTCGATAAATCCGATCTACATGAATTGATTCTGGGTCAACTCCTGTGAATCGTTTAAATTCTTCTACTTGTGTTTTTAAGTCTACAGACTCGTTA
>Ga0163153_10008907_pt1 | contig 10266 bp, 8 predicted proteins | sample OliLakLV19MP6IB1_FD_148629 | JGI IMG/M metagenome (GOLD analysis project Ga0163153, IMG submission 148629) | Freshwater microbial mat bacterial communities from Lake Vanda, McMurdo Dry Valleys, Antarctica - Oligotrophic Lake LV.19.MP6.IB-1 | ecosystem: Environmental > Aquatic > Freshwater > Lake...
CATCCACAAACATGGTGAGGGTGAGCCAAATGATAAACTCCGGATGTGATCCAATATTTAGTGCGTTCGCGATGGGCGAGGAGAATGAAATAAAAATGACGGATAAAAAAATGCTGATTAAAACCACGCTGGTTTGGCTCAGGTTAAAAATCCTTTGCTGGTTTGCTTCGGGCTTTGTCGCGAAGCGAAAGAAAGCCGTCTCCACGCCAAACATGTAAACGATGTTGATCACACCCACAAATGCGTATAGCTTGGTGATTTCACCATACTCGGATTTGCTAAACATGTTGATGGTATGAAGGGGCACCAACATGAAATTCAGTACCCGGGGTAAAATGCTACCCAGTCCGTAAAGGGCGGTTTCGCCTGCCAGACGTTTGAGTTTGCTCACCGGCTTCTCAGATAAGATTTAGAAAGATCAAAGCTGCAACTTAAGAAGCTTTCTGGAAAATGCTCAAATTCAAAATTTAATAAACAGGATTTGCCCGGAACGAAAAGTGGATTTTAAGTTATAAAAATTAGTTACTTTCGCGCTTTATATTGAATGAAGACTGCATGCGAACCGGGTTACCCCAATTTTTATGAAAAAACGACTTCTTTTTAGTGTTGTCATTATTTTTTGTGGAGGGTTTCTGTCAAACCTGTTCGCCCAAAAAACATGTACCTCAAATCCAACAACGATCGCTTCTGATATAAATTTTGGAAGCATTACTTGGACCGCCTCAGGAGGTGCAACGGTCACAGAATGTAATAATATGGCAGATGGACTTATCACGTTTACTGGTAACGTAGTCGTGGATTTGGCAAACAACAGAACAATTACAATTAGTAATAATGTTACCATTACAGGTAATTTTCCAATTTCTGGGGGTCCTGGTTCTCAGCTTAGCATTACAGGAAACAGCACTTTAAGTGTAAGCGGAAACTTGGGAGATGCAGCTAATAATGGTGTTCAATATAATGTTGCAGCAGCAGGGGATAAGATCACTGTAGGCGGTACATTGTATGGAAAAAACAACAATGCTTTTATTGGGTCAGGATCAATTAGTGGCGGTACCCTGGATGTGAAGAATGGATCAACCTGTGGTACGCCATGTCCGGTGTCTGGTGGATTTTCAAATTGTACTTCTGGTGACGGATTTTGCGCTACTTATGGGGTACTTCCGATTGAACTGCTGTTCTTTAATGGCTCTAAGGGATTAAATAAAATATCACTTTTCTGGGCAACGGCCTCTGAACTAAACTTTGATTATTTTGATGTTGAAAAGTCTGCTGACGGCTCAAATTTTTACAGTATTTCTAAAGTAGTTGGTCATGGAACCACTAGCACTCGTCAGGATTATTCTTTTTCTGATGAAAAACCCCTGAATGGAAAAAACTATTATCGTTTAAAGTCGGTTGACTTTGATGGGTATACCGAGTATTTCAAAGTAATCATGGTTGATTTTGATGGTAAAAAGAGTTTCTCTGTTTATCCAAATCCTTCCAATGGCATTGAATTGCAGATCGAAACGAATTTTATGCCCAGTCAAAATGCCTTTGCCACGATCTATAACACAACCGGTACGGAAATAGCCCGCTTCAAAGTGTATGACCATTTAGCAACCCTAAAGATGCCGGTAAAACTTGAGTCAGGGTTGTATTATGTGAAATTCATTTCCACCGATTTTACTTCAGTTTCACGAGTTTTGGTTAAATAATGGCGGAAACTTAAACCTAAAGAGGCATTTTCATTCAAAGACCGATTTGCCTTGCTTATAGATTACTTTTCTTTGTTCGGTGTATGGTAGAAAATTCAATGATTAAGTTCTTCCTTATTGCTACGCTTTGATCTATATTAGGATCATCAAGGCCGAAGTTTATGAGAAATTTTTTTGCATTTGCAATGTTTTTTGTTTTGGCAGGGACATTAGCCTATTCACAAACCTGTACGATTTCTGGTGCAGGTACGATTGTCTGGAATCCGCTAACAACCCCAACGTGTCAGGAGGGTGGAGTCACCACAGCAACTGCTACCACATTGATTATTCCTGTCGGTGTAATTTTGGATTTTGATAATAATAGTGATACCTGGACAGGAACATTAATCGAAGTTTCAGGAGAACTTGTAATTACGGCACCAGGACAAGTGACTATTAACAGTGACCTTTTGATAAAGTCAGGAGGCGTGTTAACGGTCGATACAAAATTGAATTTAGGAACGAGTTTAGGATGTGGCCTTACCTTAGCAGTTGAAGCTGGTGGATTGTTCGATATGAATGATGGTGCTGCATCCGAAAGACTTGATATCTGTGGTGAAAAAATTGCCATTGGCACTGCGGGTGGATGTTCGCCTTATCCGGCTGGTCCTATTCCATATTGTGAACCTCTTAATGGTTTCACAGGTCCTTTCACATTTAATGAACAAGGTCTTCCTGTGGAGCTATTGTACTTCAAAGGATCTAAAGGAATAGAGTCGGTAAATCTTTCCTGGGCTACCGCCTCCGAACTGAATTTTGATTTCTTTGAAATCCAAAAATCAAAAGATGGCAAGCAGTTCAATACAATTGGAAATGCGAAAGGAAACGGAACCACCAGCATTCGTCAGAATTATTCCTTTAGTGATGAAAAGCCTGCCATTGGAAAAAATTATTACCGGCTTAAGTCCGTTGATTTTGATGGCTACACCGAGTATTTCAGTGTGGTGATGGTTGACTTTGATGGGAAAAAGAATTTTTCAATTTATCCAAATCCATCCGATGGCGTAACATTTACAACAGAGACTAACTTCACCCCGAAAAGCCGGGCGTTTGTTGCTATTTATAGTGCGATAGGTTCAGAGATTGCTCGTTATGAAGTTTCAGGTGACGTTTCGACACTCACATTGCCTGTGAAACTGGAGTCGGGCGTATACTTCGCGAAGTATATCTCTGTTGATTTTACCTCCTCCACTCAGGTATTGGTAAAGTAATTGAGAAGATCGGTTTTAGAATTCAATCAAAATCTGTCCTTTCTCCACATTATCTCCCTTCTTCACTTTCAGATTTTTGATTACGCCATCACCAGGAGACTTTAATATATTCTCCATCTTCATGGCCTCAAGAATAAGAAGCGGATCACCTTGCTTCACCATGTCTCCGGTCTTTATTTTTAAATCGATAATCAAACCAGGCATGGGCGCTTTGATGGAATTCACCTTGAGCACAGCGGCTTTATTCATGCCCATTTTTTCAAGAAGCAAATCGAACTTGTCTTTTAATTCAACAGAATAATTACGTCCGTTAATTTTGATGGTAATTGTTTTAGAGGCGATGTCTGTCTTAACAATCTCTGCGCGATAACCTTTGTTTTGATAGAGTATATGAAAGTAACCGTCACTTACTTTATTAATATCCCATTGAAAATCGGTTCCGTTCACGGTAATAGATTGATCATTTTGATCAACCTCGTAGGTTTTATTGTTAATAAGGGCTTTGTACATGTGGTAAAAATAAAAATTTGAAGTTTGATTCCGGATACTTGATGATTTATTCTTTCAAGACTCCCATTCCGGCAATAAGTTGGAAATGAGAAAATATTACGCGTACCTTTGTCTTGCTAAGAGCAATCGTAGCAAGGGGTGCCTAAAAAACAAGGGCTGAGATCATACCCATAGAACCTGATGCCGGTAATGCGGACGAAGGGAGGCAAAGTAAACACGTAAGTAAGGTACATTCCCCGATGTGCCTGCGGGTTTAAACGAAAAAAAACATGTTAAAAATTTGTATGGTAACAGCCCTGATGGCGTGTTCGTTTGTTGGGCAAGCCCAGCATGTCATTCGCGGGTACGTGAAAGACAGTAAGTCACAAGAGCCGTTGGCTGGCGCCACAGTTGAGTTGAAAGAAATCAACCGGTATGCAATCACCAATGAGCGTGGTGATTTTGAAATTCAAAAATTGCAATCAGGAAAGTATCAGGCTGAAGTTCGTTTTCTGGGTTATAAAACTTTTGAAATTCAGTTTTCTGTTCCGGTTGAAGCGCCCTTGAATATTTCTTTGGAAGAGGATGTAGTAATAACTGACCAGGTGATCGTGCTGGCCACACGGGTAAATGAAAAAACACCCACCACGTATACCACGATCAACAAAGTGACTCTTCAAAAACAAAATTTCGGACAGGACCTACCTTTTACGCTTAACTGGACACCGTCCTTAGTGACAACCTCTGATGCCGGAGCAGGAGTTGGTTACACAGGGTTGCGAATCCGGGGCAGCGATGCCACCCGGATCAATGTAACTATCAATGGTATTCCAGTTAACGACAGTGAAAGTCAGGGTGTCTTTTGGGTGAATACTCCCGACCTGGCCACATCAACGCAAAGCGTACAGGTGCAACGCGGTGTGGGCACTTCAACCAATGGAGCCGGAGCGTTTGGTGCCAGTGTTAATCTTCAAACCAACACCAGAAACGATCAGGCCTATGCCGATGTGATAAACTCTTTTGGTTCGTTTAATACCCGCAGACATACGGTGGCATTTGGTACCGGACTGATCAATCAAAAGTTTGTTTTTGATGGAAGAATGTCTCAGATCGCGTCTGACGGTTACATCGATCGGGCAAGTTCTGCTTTGAAGTCCTATTATTTGGCGGGGGGATATTATGGTAAGAAAACCATGATCAAAGCCATTGTATTTGGAGGCAAGGAGGTTACCTATCAAAGTTGGTATGGTGTGCCCGAGTCGCGATTAAATAATGATGAAGCGGCCATGCTGGAAACGGCCGTGGCAGAAGGCTGGAATCAGCAACAAACCGATAATTTACTTTCATCAGGGCGCACGTTTAATATTTACACTTATGAAAACCAGGTTGATAATTACACCCAGGATCACTATCAGTTGCATATATCCCATCGGTTTTCAGAAGCGCTCACTGCCAATGTAGCAGCGCATTACACGTATGGTCGCGGTTTTTATGAGGAGTTTAAATATGATGATGACTTTGACAACTATGGGCTTGATGATGTAACGATTGGCAATGAAACAATATCATCAACGGATCTTGTTCGAAGAAGGTGGCTTGATAATGATTTTTACGGAATCACCTATTCCATTAATTATGAAAAAGGAAAACTCAATTCCATTCTGGGCGGGGCGTTGAATCACTATGATGGCGATCACTTTGGTGAAATTATATGGGCTCAGATTTCTGCCGTACCTAAAGATTATCAGTACTATTCCAACAATGGAAAGAAGAATGATTTCACCATCTACTGGAAGAATAACTATCAGCTCACAAAGAAAATCAACGGTTTCCTGGATTTACAATACCGAAGAGTGGACTACACAGCCTCCGGGAAGGAAAATAAACAATTTGGTTTTAATATCGATCAGCAATTCAATTTCTTCAACCCCAAGCTTGGACTCATCTATGAAATATCCAGCAAGCAGCAGTGGTATGCTTCCTACAGCATTGGTAATCGCGAACCAGTAAGAGATGATTTCATTAATGCAATTGCCGGCACTGTGCCGAAGCATGAAACGTTACGAAATGTGGAAGCAGGGTGGCGCCTCCGTACTCATAACATCACGTTTACTGCCAATTATTACCTTATGGATTATAAGAATCAATTGGTTCCTACAGGTGAGGTAAATGATGTTGGCGCGCTTATTCGCGCCAATGTAGACGAGAGCTATCGCACGGGAATTGAGTTGGAAGGTTCAGTGAGATTAAGTACTAAATTTTTATGGAATGCGAACGTTGCGCTGAGTCAAAATAAAATCACAAATTTCAATGAAGTGCTCTATGATTATGGTGTTAACTTTGATGAGTACAATGAAGTGGTTACCAGCTACAGCAATACAGATATTGCTTTGTCACCAAATCTGATTGCTGGATCGGCATTCACCTTTTCCCCTTTGAAAAGTTTTGAGTTTTGCCTTCTTACTAAGTATGTGGGCAGGCAATATCTTGATAACACCAGTAATGAAAGCAGAAAAATTGATGCCTATCTGGTTAATGATTTGAGAGTATCGTATAGTTTTAAACCATCTTTTATGAGGGAAGTTTCTTTTAGCCTGCTGGCAAATAATATTTTCAATACTCAGTATTCTTCCAATGGCTATACGTATGGCTATCTGGGTGGTGCTACCGAGTACAGACAGAACTATTACTTTCCTCAGGCGGGCAGGAATTACCTGGCAATGTTGGCGTTGAGATTTTGATGAGGAGACCGGGTAACCGCATTGTAAAATCCTTGATCCGGTATCCGGAATCCGATTACCTTTGTGCCGCTATGCCCCAAGAAAGTCATCCAACATTTACGTTGAAAGCTATTCTTCGTCTTACACGGTTTTGGAACCTGTTGGTCATTGGCATGGCCCAGTATTTTGCAGCTATCTTTTTGATTGACACGCATCTTTTGCTTGATTGGAAGTTGTTTGTTCTTGCCTCGTCCACGGCAATCATTGCTGGCGCAGGGTATATTATTAATGACTATTATGACATCAAAATTGACCTGATTAATAAGCCTGAGCGGGTAGTAATCGGGAAGAATATTGCCCGCAGATATGCGTTGTTGTTTCACAGCGTGCTTTCGTTCTCTGGTGTAGCATTTGGCTTTTTGCTGGGATGGAAATTGGGATTAATTCACATCTTTTCTTCTTTTATTTTATGGTGGTACTCAAACAGCCTCAAGCGGCAGCCCTTAGTAGGAAATTTAATGATTGCGTTGCTTACGGGCTTGTCGATTACGCTTATAAACATTGTGTATGATCTCTCTAATTCTTTTGTGATTATCTATTCACTCTTTGCCTTTTTTATAACCCTGGTTCGCGAAATTGTCAAGGACATGGAAGACCTTAAAGGAGATAACACCTTTGGATGTAAGACGCTCCCCATCATATGGGGGATTCGCAAGACCAAAGTGTTGATATATTTTTTATTGGCTTTATTTTCACTCCTGGTAATTCTGCTTAACGCGGTATACACGCAAATGCCATTTTCTTACTTCCTTGTTTTTCTGTTTGCTCCATTGGGTTTATTTCTATTTGGACTTATGCAAGCCGATACAAAGCGGGATTTTTACACACTCAGCCAATGGTGTAAATTGATCATGGTATTGGGCATTATCAGTATGGTATTTGTGAATTGATTTTATTTTTGTGATGTTAAAACCGGCACGACTAGCAATTTTTATTTCAGGCAGTGGCTCTAATGCCGAGGAAATTTTTTTACACTTCCGGAATCATCCTTCGATAAAAGTAGAAATGGTATTGAGTAATAACCCGGATGCCTATGGTTTGGAACGCTCCAGTAAGTTCTCTGTTCCGTCAAGAGTTTTTACGCGTGACCAATTCCGCGAAAGCGTTGAAGTATTGCAGTGGTTGCAAGATGCAGGAATCACACATATTGTGCTGGCTGGATTTCTTTGGTTGGTGCCTTTATATCTGATCAAAGCGTTTCGGCATCGGATCATCAACATTCATCCGGCCTTGTTGCCCAGGTTTGGCGGCAAGGGCATGTATGGAATGAAAGTACATGAGGCGGTGAAAGCTTCAGCCGATGCACAAAGTGGAATTACAATTCATGAGGTAGATGAAAAATATGATGAGGGCAGAACCTTATTTCAGGCCTTCTGTGAAATTGATCCGATGGATACGCCTAAAGAGATCGCTGAAAAAGTTCAGCGCCTTGAGCATCTCCATTACCCTCGAGTGATCGAACAATGGGTTACCGGATAACTACTTTTTGGTGATCGTAAATTGTTCCAGGTCAGTCGACTTTAGGAAATCGTCAAACACATTTTGCGTAAAGGGCATCAGGAACGGGCCGCTAACGTTCCATCCTCTTTAAGAAAATGGTGGCGCACGCTCCATCGCGAAAAATCATATGGGAGTGAGAATTTATGCAATTGAATTCTTAGAATTAGATTCCAATCTTCTCTCTCTTCGACCAGATTTCATCAATCGGGTCGCCTTTGCTGCTCTTACCACGATGACGCCAGTCACCATCTACCAACGAGAAATCAAATTCCAGATTTGCTCCTACACGACTGTTGTCTCTTGAAAAGAATTCGATGCTCTCGATATACTTACCATCGGTGGTAGTGTAAGTGCCACCACCAGTTCCAAAGAATTCTTTTGTTTCATTGTTGTAAGCAATCCATTGAAAGCGTGTACCCGAAAGTATCTTCATGGTTTTGCGTGCTCCGGGTGTTCTCTTTTCAATGCCCTTCTCAGTCATGCGACCGGTAATCAGCCACGCGCCAGAAAGTTCACCGGGTTTGCCCGCATCAATGCGCATAAACTCCTGACTGACATTGCCAGCCTTAAAAGTCAGTTTAGCTTTTTGAATTTTTATTTCAGCACTTTGCTCAACACCAATCAATTCAGGTTTCATTGTATTGAATTCCTGCATCTCAATGAATTGATTTTTCTCAACACGCCACAGGCCACCGTAAGTACCAGTGTAGATTTTCTCTTTTGTGTTATAAACGGCCACAGAAAAGAATTTTCCGGCAACAATCATGGTGGAACGATTTTCATCTGATCCACTTTGCCATGCTCCGGTTAGGTCGGTTTGAGCGGATAGCGATAAGCTACTCACAAAAACAAAGAGTGAAATGATATTTTTCATGTGTTTATTGTTTGAATAATTAATTAAGGAGTGTTCACCTCATGAAACTCGTCTCCAGAATTATCTGTCCAACTCATCGGATAATTTTGATCAAGGAACAGCAGAGAGTCTTCTGTTAGATAAAGCGGTTTGAAGGTATCGATCATCACGGCCAGCTCGTGTGTTTCTTTGGCTCCGATACTTTTTTCTACCGTGCCGGGATGTGGCCCGTGGGGTAATCCACCGGGATGCAAGGTGAACGAACCACGCTCTATTCCTCTGCGGCTCATAAAATTTCCCTCAGCATAGTACAGCACTTCATCACTATCGATGTTGCTGTGATTATAGGGTGCCGGTATCGCCTGCGGATGGTAATCAAACAAGCGTGGCACAAATGAACAAATCACAAAATTGCGAGCTTGAAAAGTCTGGTGTGCGGGGGGTGGTTGATGAATGCGACCCGTGATCGGCTCGAAGTCGTGAATGGAAAATGCATAGGGCCACAGAAATCCATCCCATCCTACCAAATCAAGTGGACTGTAATCATAGACATACTGATGAAGGTATCCTTGCTTTTTAATCTTCATCAGAAATTCCCCTTTGCTCGTATCGGTGATCAATTCATGCGGAGGACGAATATCGCGTTCGCAATACGGAGAATGCTCGCCAAGTTGTCCGAGGTCATTGCGATAGCGCTTCACGGTCTCAACGGGTGAGGCGGCTTCAATGATCAGTAAGCGAAGTGGACCTTCTTCAAATTCCAGTTTATAAATTACGGTGCGTGGAATAACCACATAATCCCCTTGGTGGATGTCAAGTTTTCCAAACTGAGAGAACAATACGCCATTGCCATCGTGCACATAGATCACTTCATCCCCCTCCGCGTTTTTGTAGAAGTAATCCATTTTGCGTTTTACGGGTGAACAAATTGATATAGAACAATCACTGTTGGCTAGCAGCACTTTGCGTGCGGCCAGGTAGTCATCCCCGGTAGTTGTTACCTTAGAAGTATTAAGGTGGGTTTGCCGAAGGGCATAATCCTGAATGAGCTTGGGGCCGTACTTTACCGGATCTTTAAGTGCCTTGATCCGGGTGGGTGGGTTGATATGATAGAGGTTAGAATAAATTCCTGAAAATCCTTCAGAGCTCACCAGTTCTTCTTTATACAAACTGCCATCGGGCTGTCTGAATTGTGTGTGGCGCTTGTGCGGAATATTTCCAAGGCGATGGTAATACATAGTGAAAGTATTTACTGAGAAATGATTCTGTGAAGGTACAAAAAAAGACCTCATCTCCCGGTGTCTAAAACAAGAGAGATGAGGTTGTGGAAAGGTTCCTTTACATCTTGCTCCTGTTCAGCTCGGGAATGCGATCGAATAGTTTGATGGCTTGCTGAAGTACTTCGTTGGTTTCGTTGAAGATCGGATAGAAGGCTTCGTTGTTCCAAACATTACGGGCTACTTCAGCTTTGATATAGATTTCAAACAATCTTTTATTTTTCAAGAGGTCTTTAGAGTTGGGCTCAATTTTATTTTTACGTCCCATTTCTATAATCTCATTGATCATGGACTGGGAGATTTCAAAATTCTGAAGATAGTCTGGATAACCTTTTTCTTTTAGTGTGCTCTTGTTTTCATTGGCATAATCAAAGGCATATTCACGCAAAATGTTTGCGTTAAAAAGTTGATTAAAAT
>Ga0163153_10008908_pt1 | contig 10266 bp, 8 predicted proteins | sample OliLakLV19MP6IB1_FD_148629 | JGI IMG/M metagenome (GOLD analysis project Ga0163153, IMG submission 148629) | Freshwater microbial mat bacterial communities from Lake Vanda, McMurdo Dry Valleys, Antarctica - Oligotrophic Lake LV.19.MP6.IB-1 | ecosystem: Environmental > Aquatic > Freshwater > Lake...
CCGCCGAATTATACCAGGAAAAACTCCTTGCCCCGAACAATAGAATCAATATTGCGTACAACCCCGGCAAAAATGCTAAATTTTATGTCGACGAATATGCAGCTGGTGTATCCAGAACAGGGTCTAAAAAAAGAATAACCGTTGAACAACCGAATGGCCGGATATCAAGAACTAAAAATTTATTACTTTTCAAACTCTATCCCCACGTTGAAAAAGGTGCGGTGGTAAAAGTGGGTGATAAAATACCCAAAGATCAACGCAATCTTAATGCTGCTACCACCAAAAAGAAAGTAGATTGGTCAAAAGTCCTGTCAGAAACGCTCACCCAGGCCACGGCAGTGCTGTCGTTTATACTGTTGATCAGAGCGCTCGACACTAGCAATTAACAATAGGGAATTGTTAGATCAGGGCAGCATCATATCGTCAAATGCTGTTTTCTCCCGTTGCTGTATGATACCACGCTGCCGCACATAGGTGCACCATTCACATTCAGGTTTTTCACATCCGGTATCAAATTCATGATTTTTGATTTTTTGATAGGTGTCGACGATTTGTTTGGTTATGATCTCCATTTCAGCGTCCGTGAATCCATATTCTTTGTTGAGAAATACTCCTGCCTCGAGTTTATTGGATTGTAAGAAAATGATATGCGCGCGGGAAGTTTGCCAACGTTGGTGTGGATCACGGTCCAACAGGAGTTTATAAAACATGGCCTGCCTCCAATAATTGCCACCGATTGACCCTCTATAGGGTGGTTTTAATTTTGCAATCGAGCTGGAAGAATCGCCCCTTCCGGACTTAAAGTCCACTAAAAAAGTCTGACTATTCTGATAGATCACCTGATCCATTTTTCCATTGATCGGAACACCTTCAAAATTGATCCGATCGATATAATATTCCAGTTTATGCTGGGTGCAATCTTTCCAGAGGTGATGATGTTGTTTAAAAAAAAGGGGCAATTGGCTGGTGAATTTCCGGATCAACCCATCAAATTCATCAGGAGTAAAATACCATTCATTTCGTTTCATATGTTTAACGAAAAAATCAACGAGGTACTCCACCTGATAATCGGGATTGGTCAAAGCGATATGGAAAAAATCATGTAATGCTTCATGAACAGCTATTCCGAGCCCGAGGTGCGCGTTAGGCGCCTGAGGAATACGCAAGATCTCTTCAAAATAAAATTTCCTGGGGCATTCCAGGTATTTATCCAACTCTGTGCAATTCATTACAAAATCTTCCCCGTATTGTTCAATCAAATCATGGTTGAGCAATTCCGGGGGAGTTGTTTTTTTGTGAAGAATCAGTTCCATTTTATCCTGTAACAATTTTTCGTCGACTTCCTGTAATTTAGGATCATCATTCAAATGAACCTTAAGCTCACTGACAAATACCGATTCACGCCAGGGTCTTTGATCCAGGGTTGTATTCGACCAGGATATGAACAAATCTTTTTTTGCACGGGTCATGGATACATAAAACAATCGTCTTTCATCCTCCTTTTGATACTTTTTTGATTGTTCGATTTGTTTGACTTCATCGGGTATTTTATACGGTTGTTCTGCCTGCGTAAATGAATCTTCCCAGTCTTGTGCGACGGCATTCATAATCCATACTGCTTCGAATTCACTTCCTTTGGATCCATGCGCCGTCATCAGATTGATGCCCTGATTGGAACCATATTGATTTTCTATAGGTATATCCAGGTCAAAACTTTTCATCTTGGCAATCCGTTGCAGCAATTTTTCAAGATTCAGTCTGGGATCTTCATAAGCTTCTGATTTTATAAAAGTGAAAAAGGAATTCAATGCTCGTAAATGCCAATTGTTTTCTCTCGAATTCAGCGCCCAGGCCAACAAACCGGATTGTCTCAGGATGTCTTCCACCAGAATAGAAAGGGTCTGTACCGGCGGTAAAGCCAGTATCCACTCCTGTGTCTTTTGAATAAAATCGATAAGGGCTTTTCTATTAAAAAATTCAGTCTCCGGCCAGGAATCCGGATGCAGGATTTTAGCTCTCAGGTTTTTAGTACCCCGGGTTTTTCGTTCTAAAAACGCCACCGTAGATACATCACGGGCATCGAGGCTCCAATAAGGCAGGTACAACAATTGGATCAGGAATGGTTCACCGCTGTTTTTTTCAATATATTCTGCCTGTAAATAATTTAATAGTAAAATCAAATGATCTATTAAAGGTTCCTCCAATAAGTTTTTGCTGGATCGAAAATTCATTGGAATACCGGCCAGTTCCAGCAGATACACCAGATCCTGTACGGTCTTGTGCCTTCTGTAAATTATGGCGTAGTTTTTCAGGGAATCCGGATGGTCTGTCCAGATCTGACGAATATAACTAAATAACCCCAGCGTTTCTTGTTGTGGATTGACGTAACATTTTAAAACCGGGAGATGGTTCACGTCTGACTTTCCGGAAGCAATCAGTTTTTTATCAATTTTATCCAGCGTGGCTTGCGGTAGGACTAACTGATAGGAATGGATCCGGGTGATTAACACCGATATAATAGCTTCGGCTGCATTGAGTAACGCCTGCGTGGTCCGAAAGTTTTCGGTGATGCAGATGATTTCAACGGAGGGATATCTGGTGATCAGTGTTATTAAATTTTGTTGATCAGCACCCTGAAACCGGTATATCGCCTGATCATCATCTCCGACGACGAAAAGATTGGGTTGTTCCCAAAAATCGCATAGAGCGAGTACAATATTGTTTTGAATAGCATTGGTGTCCTGGAATTCATCGACGAGGATGTAGAGATAATTTTCCTGATACCGGGCGAGCAAAGCGGGATGATTGGAAAAGGCATGTTGTACCTGCAACAGCATATCGTTAAAGTCCATCCATTGATGTTCTTCCATTTTTCGCAAATAAGTAAAATAGGTTTCCAGCGCATCGATAGCCCGTTCGTATTTCGCTTTGTTCGCAAAATAATCGGGTTTTAAATCCCCTTTTTTAGCTCCTGACTTGGGCTGGTTGACTTTATAATGATAAAACGCATCATCCGCCATTTTAGAAATGTGTTGCCTGATTTGATCAACCAGTTGCGGGATATCCCGCTGTTCTTTTTTGATATTCTCATATTGCCGTGCCAGTCGAAGAATATCAAAATGTCTGTCCCCGATCAGTCTTTGAAGCACATGGTCATCGGGAAGTTCAAGTAATATTTTTTCAATTAATTCGAAACGTTGAATGGTGGAAGCCAGCCTGAATTTTTTAAAATCAAAAAAATATTCGGGGTTTTCGTTGATGATTTTATTGCAAAAGGCATGGTAGGTAAATAGGTGCGCTTCGTGTGCTGCAGGCCCGATAAATTTAAATAACCTGTCCCGCATAGCCTGTACACCGGCTTCAGAATAAGTAAGGCAGAGAATCTGGTGCACCGCGGTGTCGGTTTTGTCCAGTATATATCCATACCGTGCGGCCAGTACTTGCGTCTTTCCCGTGCCCGGTCCCGCCAATACCATGACCGGTCCTTCGATGGTTTCTACCGCTTTTCTTTGGTTTGCGGAGAGTTCATCCAGTGCTTTATAAAAATCTGTTCGAAGCCGGATGCGCTGAGCCTGAGAAAAAAGGTCACCAGTACCGTCATATAATTTTTTTTTCATGGTAGTTGATCAAATCTAAAATGGTCGAGATCCGGCTTGTATTTCCGTTCCCGTCTTAGCTCATATTGGTATATCAGGGTACCCAACCGATTAAGGTAAGGTAAACCCAGGGATTCATATTGGTAAATACCATCATTAAAAATTCCGTCGGTGTTCGTATTGATGGTGGCGGCTAAAATAAATTCCGTTTTATTTTTAAAATCAACAATATATGCCGCATCGGTCAGGTATCCGTATGCCCATCCCGCTTTATTAAATATCCTGATGTGTCCGGGAACCGTATCCCGGGTGCCACCAACCATAATAAACTTGGCATACCCGTCGTGATAGGTCGTATCATAGGTCGGATAGTGACTTTCCCGGGGCAGGGTCGACATGGATTTACGGATATATTTTAATTGGTCCGGAGTGATGTTGAATTTTTCTTTTTCCGGAATGTATTCATGAAAGAAGATATTCTTCACCATTCCGGACATATCTTCTAAAGAAAAAAAATTTTTATAACCAAAATCAAATGGTTGCCGGACCAGGCTATCCCCGGAAAGATAACCATCACCTTTTCGAATAGACCGGAGAGGACCTACCCTTACATCATCAGGATTGTATTGTTCCTCCTGATTAAAGTAGGTTCGGTCTTCATCAAAAAAATGAACAGGGTTGGTGTATTTATTAGACTGATAATTAAACTGAGGTGCATCCAGCCGATGGATGATATGAGTGTTCCGGTAGCCCAGGGTTTTCAACCGTGCATTTAAATAGGCTTGGCCTAAAAATTCATACAAGCGGTTAAAAGCATCGTTGTCGCTGACAATAAAAATTTTCTTCAGGTATTGGCCAATACTTGCAGCCCGGTTCCAGGAGCTGATATCCTCCAACACCGCTGATTGCGGTGGCCGGATACTATCGATTTTCATTGGAGTAAAAAGGTTAAGGCCCGGATGCGCAAGGGCCAATTGATTTATTTTTTCTACTGCTATCAAAGCAGCCGGCATTTTAACGGTGCTGGCAGGATAATAATAATATTGGGAATCCGTGTTCCATTTAAAAGTTTTAAAATGTGGTTTGTTGTGCTTATCCCGGGTGATTTGAATATAAATGACCTGGGCCTCATATTGGGTAAAACTATCCAGCTTATTCTGGATAATAGGATGTGATAGGAATAATTCTTCCAGTGTTGTTTTTTCTTTTAAATAGAGTCCGGGACCACAGGAGGCCAAAAACATCAGGGTCATGAAGATGGAAATCAAGCGGTAATAAAACATAGCTTGCAAAAATAACTTTCTTTGAGGGGTATTTACTGCTGCATTAAAACAGAAACTGTCTGATGATGGTGATGCCGGTTATAACGATCAGAATATAATAACTGACTTTGTGGGCACCGGCATATTGATTAAGATATTTAACCCCCAGCCAGGCTCCAACAGTTTGGCCAATGGCCAGGAATAGGGCAGTATGCCAATCAAAATAGCCCTTAGCCTGGAATATGATTACGGCGAACACCGTAAATATACCCGTGACCACGATTTTCGCGGCATTGGCCCGCATCCAGGGCTTTTTGGCCAGCATAATCATGACGGCCAGGTAAAACACACCCACTCCGATTTGTATAAAGCCACCATAGATGCCAATCAAAAAATATAACGGGTATACATACCATTTTTCGGTATGATTGATATTTTCGTCTGCTTTCAGCCAACGCTCCGGTTTCAGGATCAACACGAGAAAAATAAACACCAGGAACCAGGGATAGAGCGCTTTGAAATTCTCATCACTGACCTGGGTAGCTATCCATATACCGAATAGTGCTCCGAGTGAAACCACTGCGATCGATCTATAGGTGCCATCCAGGTTTAATTTTTTGTGCCTGTGTAAGTTCCACGTCCCACTAATGCTTTGAGTCAGGATACCCAGCCTGTTGGTACCATTGGCAACGGATGGAGACAAACCGATCATTTCTGTGCATAGACTCAGGGTAATGACAGAGCCATTCCCGGCCAGCGTATTGATCACTCCGGCGAGTATCCCTCCCAGTACAAGAATCAGTTCATTCACTGGTTGAGGCTAAATGGATTGACACAATTCAATCAATACCCCATGCAGCCCTCGGGGTTTGATAAATACGATGAGTTTATTATCTGCGCCGCGGCTGGGTGTTTCATTTACAAATGAAAATCCTTTGGCTTTTAATTCCGCGACGGCTAGTTTAAGGTCAGGCACTTCAAAGGCAATGTGGTGGATCCCTTCTCCTCTTTTTTCGATATATTTTCTGATAGCGCTGTCTTCTTCGGTCGATTCGAGCAATTCTATTTTGGTATCCCCGGCCCGGTAAAAGAGGGTAGTCACTTTTTCTGATTCCACCCATTCTTTTTTATATGGCTCTTCGTTCATCAGAGTACTATACACTTCTCTGGCCATCGAAAGATTTTTTACGGCAATTCCAATGTGGTCAATTTTCAGCATGATTTAATAGGTATTAGCGGTATAAAAATATAAATAATATTATAACTTTATTTAATATATTGTTGGCTTATTTACTGACACCAATGAAATCAAAAAAAGAAATAGTAGAAAATTGGCTGCCCAGGTATACTGGGGTTCCTCTGGAGCGTTTCGGCGAGTACATCATCCTCGTCAATTTTAATATTTATGTGGAATTGTTCGCCAAATGGCATGGGGTGGAAGTTGAAGGAGGCGACCGGCCTATGGACAGCGCAACCGCAAATAATATTTCTATTATTAATTTTGGGATGGGTAGCCCCAATGCGGCGACCATGATGGACCTCCTGAGTGCAATTAAACCTAAAGCATGTTTGTTCTTAGGTAAATGTGGCGGATTGCGATCGGATAAGACCAGTGTCGGAGATTTAATCCTGCCTATTGCAGCAATCCGCGGTGAAGGGACCAGCAATGATTATTTTCCCCCAGAAGTCCCGGCTTTACCCGCATTTGCTCTTCAGAAGGCAATATCGACCACTATCCGGGAACATCAGCGCGATTATTGGACCGGTACCGTGTATACCACCAATCGCAGGGTTTGGGAGTATGATGACCATTTTAAAGAATATTTGATCTCCCTTCGATGCATGGGGATTGATATGGAGACGGCTACTATATTTATTACCGCCTTCAAAAACCAGATCCCAGCGGGTGCCCTATTATTGGTATCTGATGTGCCTATGGTTCCGGAAGGGGTTAAGACAGAAGAAGGGGATAAAAAAGTAACTAAAACATTTCTGGAGACCCACCTTAAAATTGGCATTGATTCCCTCCAACAGTTGATCAATAATGCGCAGACAGTGCGCCATCTTAAATTTTAAAAGGATTGGCCGCTTCAAAGACTTTTGGTCCTCCCCCCGTCAACAGCCAGGTTGATGCCATTGATATAGGATGCTGCCGGACTGGCTAAGAAAGCTACTACAGCAGCGATTTCCTGAGGTTGACCGAACCGACGGAGCGGGATATCTTCCATTGCCCTGGCTTCCAGTATTTGTTTATCTACCTGTGTTTTTTGAGCGCGAAAACTAAATAATTCGTCGAGCCGGTCTGTGGCAGTATACCCCGGCAATATATTATTTACAGTGATCTGAAACGGTCCAAGTTCATTTGCCAACGTTTTGGCCCAATTACTCACAGCCGCCCTTAAAGCATTGGATAGGCCTAAATCCGCCATAGGTTCTTTGACTGATGTAGACGTGATATTGATGATCCGCCCATACCCCGACGATTTCATGCCGGGTACCAAAAGCCGGACTAAGTCATGATTAACTAAAAATAATTTTTTAAACGATTCCTCAATTTTTTCATTTGCCATTTCCATCAATTGGCCGGCAGGTGGACCTCCGGTATTATTGATCAGGATCTGATAGTCACGACCAGAACTTAACGCATTTACTTTTTTATGCACATCCTGGGCCTCACTGTAATCAGCCATTAGGTAATCGTGATCCTGCTTGGAATGGGTGCGGGGAAGGGTATGTAAAATTTCGATCATTAAATCTTTAGAACGGGCCATCAGGGTCACGTTTGCCCCCAGGGAAGCAAGTTCGTAAGCGATGGCTTTGCCGATACCCTTGCTGCTTCCACAGACCAGGGCATTTTTATTATTCAGGGAAATATCCATACCGGAATTTTTTTCCAAATATGATTATAAATACTGAACGGGAATGATTTATTGATTAGTTTGTATTTTTCTGATCAGATGGAGGAACAAGATTATCATGCATTTGCGCTAGAATCCGATCATTCCGATGTGCTGGCTCCTTATAGGACGCACTACCATATACCCTTTCATAAGGAGGGTCAGGCATCAATTTATTGTTGTGGCAATTCACTTGGCCTTCAACATAAGGATGCCAGGCAGGATGTAAATAAAGAGTTGGATCGATGGGCCGGTTTAGGTGTTAAAGCACATTTTGAAGGTGACCCACCCTGGTTTACTTACCAGGATGGCCTGGTATCAATTATGACGGATCTGGTGGGGGCAAAGACGGGTGAAGTGACGATAATGAACACGCTGACCGTCAATATACATTTGATGTTGGTGAGTTTTTATAAACCCACAAAAACCAGATATAAAATAATCGTAGAACATTCTCCTTTTCCATCCGACATGTACGCCGTTAAATCCCAAATACGCTATCACGGCTTTTCCGTGGAGGATGCTTTGGTAGAACTTAAACCACGGGTAGGCGAATACACCTTGCGGCTGGAGGATATAGAGGAAGCGATAACCCTTCATGGCGAACAACTTGCCTTGATTTATTTTGGTTCAGTCAATTACCTTTCCGGGCAGGTCCTTAATATACCTTCGGTGGTTAGCCTTGCTCATCGGGTTGGTGCCTTTTTTGGTCTTGACCTGGCGCATGGAGCAGGAAACCTGATTTTAAATTTACACCATTGGCAGGTCGATTTTGCGGTATGGTGTAATTATAAGTATTTGAATGGCGGTCCAAATAGTCTTGCCGGCTGTTTTGTACATCAACTATATCATGCCGATCATAGTCTTCCAAGGTTTGAAGGGTGGTGGGGCCATGATAAAAAACGCCGGTTTTTAATGGAACCTGATTTTCATCCTGTTCCTGGTGCTGAAGCCTGGCAATTGAGCGGACCTCCTATACTCGCTTTGGCTGCAATGAAATCCGCACTCGTAGATTTTAAAAGCGCCGGCATAAACAACTTAAGAAAAAAATCCATATCACTAACTGGTTTTTTACATTCCCTCATTAAATCCATTGAAGATCCCAGGCTATCCATCATTACTCCTAATGATCCGGAGGCCAGAGGATGCCAACTGTCCATTCTAATTCAGCCTCCCGATAAGCGGATATTCTACCAAATGCTCGACCTGGGCATAGTGGTCGATTGGAGGGAGCCGGGCATCATACGTATTGCGCCGGTTCCGATGTATAACACCTTTGAAGAGGTATATCAGGTTTATACCCGTTTGGCGCAAATGCTGCAAGTCTTATGAGGAATAAAATCTTTTTTTGTTCAGATTTTCATTTGGGTTTAAATGCCCACGAAACTTCCAGGCAGCGGGAAAGATTGATTCTGGAATGGTTAGATTGGATTGCTCCAACCGCAGAAGCCATTTATATTGTCGGCGATATTTTTGATTTTTGGTTTGAATATAAACACGTGGTGCCCAGAGGGGGCATCCGGTTAATGGCTGCCCTCGGGAATTTAAAGGATCAGGGCATTAGTATCCGCGTATTTACCGGAAATCACGATCAATGGATGTTTGGTTATTTCCAGGAAGAATTGGGTATACCGGTTTACCATGATCCCATTGAAGTTGTCCTTCAGGATAAAAAGCTCTTGATAGGACATGGTGACGGTCTGGGTCCCGGGGATCAAGGGTATAAACTAATTAAAAAAATATTCCGTAATCCGGTAGCAAGAAAACTATTTGGATGGATTCCACCTGGCCTGGGGATCCCGCTCGCCAGATCCTGGAGCGGGGCATCCAGAAAAAAAGGAATGCAGGAGAATAAGTTTATGGGAGAACAAAATGAGTGGTTGATCCAATTCGGCGAAAAAGCAGCTACAACTCATCCGAACGCGGTGGATTATTTTATTTTCGGGCACCGCCACTTGCCAATCGACTGGAAATTATCCGACGGCTCCCGTTACATCAACCTGGGTGATTGGTTGAAATACCAATCCTATGCAGTATTGGAAGAGGGGAATTTAAAATTGTCATTTCATAAGAATTCACTCGGATCAATTATTACCAATTATTAACCAACTGCACCTACCTGATGAATCCAATGACCATTTTCCTTTTTGTTTTATCCTGGTATTTTATTGGTCAGGGCTGCAGACCTCCTGTCATTTCAGTCGATGAAGTTGCTGCATTGTATTCCAATACCCAGGTGATCGGAGACATTGTTTATAAGTCCACCAGATCCCGGAATCTAAAGCTGGATGCCTATGTGCCGGTCCGGCGATTGGGTGAACCTCCCTGGATTGAATACAGCGCCGAATTAAAGCCCACCTTATTATTCTTCCATGGAGGTGGGTGGACCAGTGGAAATAAAATCTCGCGTTCTCTTTTTTTGATGCCCTACATTCAACAGGGTTTTGCTATAGTCACTGCTGATTACAGGTATTTGGAAGAGGCCAGCCTGCCTGAAATCATCGAGGACAC
>Ga0163153_10008910_pt1 | contig 10265 bp, 12 predicted proteins | sample OliLakLV19MP6IB1_FD_148629 | JGI IMG/M metagenome (GOLD analysis project Ga0163153, IMG submission 148629) | Freshwater microbial mat bacterial communities from Lake Vanda, McMurdo Dry Valleys, Antarctica - Oligotrophic Lake LV.19.MP6.IB-1 | ecosystem: Environmental > Aquatic > Freshwater >...
GCGTCGGCGAGCCCCTTTGCGTCGGTGCATCGGCAAGCTGCGGCCCCATCTCATGTAGCAAGAGGTCGCTGTACAACCCTGAAACATCCGCCAACGTTTCCACATGACAAGTGGCACAACCGATCTGCGTGAAAAGGTCGTGCCCTTCTTTGAGTGGGCCGCCGCTGGTATTTGCCGCGAGCGGGGCCGGTAACGCTGCCACAAATGCGGTCAGTGCCGCGACGTCACTGGCTTCCAGGTCGATCCCATGTGGCGCTGGGTTGGTCGCCAGAGGATCCTCCGCCTGCGAATGACCGCTGACCTCTAGCCCCAATTCGTTCGCACAAGCGCTCCCCACGAAGTCTGCTAGAGAAGCGATTTGAGCGCGCCAGCCAAACCGTCCGACATCGCCTCCGATTTCGGACACTTGGCCGGCAATGCCGCCGTCGTCGTTCGCTTGGGCGTCGGCCAAGGCCCGAATGGCCTCAGTGGGAATGCGATTGATTTGACCTGCGCCGAAGAGTGCCGGCGAGCTTCGCTCACTCACAAAGAACTGACGGCCATCGCGCTCGCCGAATCGCAGTTTCGCTCCTCGCGGCAGAGAAGTCCCCCGCGGCGGACGCGTGCTCAAATCACTGAGCCATCCGCGTCGCCACTGGTCGTAGCCGGTGGGCGTTCCGTGCCGATGCAGAATTGTCGAATGATTCCTCTCCAGCCCAGAAAATGAGGCCAAATTCAGCGGAGCACGGTCGAGCCCGCTGAGAAACGCTTGGGGATTGAACCCTCCGAGCTGTAACTCGGTGATCACCATGAGGTTCTGCTCATTGGTGGCGCTTCCACCTAGCCCTCCTTGCTGGTGGCAAGTAGCGCAGCTGTTCGCATTGTAGACAGGTCCCAGCCCGTCGCCGGTTGCCACGCCGGCCTCCCCAGGCGTCCATTCATATGCAAACAGCTCTTGGCCGCGGTCACGCAAGTCGAGCGCGCGGGCGGCGCATGGTGCAAGGGCAACAACGCAAGCTGCAATGCCGATGAAGGGTCTTGTGGTTCGCATGATCAAAACCGCCGAAGCTGCGAATGAATCAATTCACCATACGGATCGGAGCACGGATTGACAACCGGCGAGCCAATCCGAACCAGTAAACACGCGTGGGTGGGGAATAGCAACACGGTCAGGGAGACGACTGTCGGAGCCGGCATTCCATTTGCATAGGCGGGGTCAACCCACGAAAGGAAACCCTCCCATGACCGACACATCCATGATTCAGGAAACTTCGTGCAGTTCCAAGCCAATCAATGTTCACGAGGGTGAGCGCATTCTCAGCGTCGGCGGCGGTGCCCTGGTGCTGCTCTATGCGCTGGATTGTCGCCCCCTCGGAGCGTTAATGAGCTTTGTAGTCGGTGGCGGGCTGGTCTATCGGGGCCTCACTGGCCATTGTCAGCTCTACGACAAGTTGGGGATCTCCACCGCACCAAGCCCCGAGACGGGAGGCGTACCAGCTCAGCGTGGTGAGCGGCTGGAACGCCAACTGGTCATTCAAGCTCCACCTGAGAAGGTCTACAAGTTCTGGCGAGAACTCTCCAACTTGCCCAGCGTGTTGACGCATGTTTCCTGTGTCGTGCAGTTGGAGGAGCGTAACTCCCGTTGGCAAGCGGAAACACCACTCGGCACAAACTTGGAGTGGCAAGCCGAAATCATCAAAGATGAACCAAATCGGCTGATCGCCTGGCAATCGTTGCCCGGCGGCTCGCTGAGCACCGCGGGCTCCGTTAAGTTTGAGCCCCAGGGTAGCAGTCAAACGAAGCTGACGCTGAACATGAAATATGATCCCCCAGGCGGGAAGGTCGGCGTCTGGGTCGCCAAGGCGCTCGGCGTGGATTTGCTGACTGAATTGAACGACGATCTCCGCGCATTCAAGCAACGCATGGAAAACCCTGCGACTACCGGGGCGTCACACAAACTGGCGACGTGACGGCACCCCTCAGTTCAAAATTCTACTGGCCCAGCCGATGCCGATGAGTCACTCTTGGTGGATTTGGGCGTTATTGTCTGCTCTGTTTGCCGCAATTACCTCCATCCTTGTCAAAGCCGGCCTCCGGGAAGTAAATGCTGACTTTGCGACACTGATCCGGACGGCAGTTATCCTGTTCGCACTCGGCACGTTCGTCGCTGTTCAAGGGAACTGGAGCAATCCCTTTCATTTGGACGTCAAGCCGCTGCTGTTCTTGACCGCATCGGGATTGGCGACCTGCGCTTCCTGGGTTTGTTATTCGCGGGCGCTGAAAGTAGGCGACGCTTCAAAAGTCGATCCGATCGACAAGCTCAGTGTCGTATTGGTCGCGCTGCTGGCATTCGCCTTTCTTGGTGAACGACCGCAAGGCCGCGAATGGTTGGGAATCGTAATGATCGGTATGGGTGCGGTCATCTTAGCGATGCGGAAGTAGCCCTCGTTGCGCTGGCTAAGCTAGCAGGATTGCGCCAGCACTCGCGCATTCCGAGTTGAGCAGACACCGGTACAAGAATTGCAAAACATCGAACGGTTTCTTGATCCCATAACACAACTCTGTTGGAGATTCATCATGGCCGCCGTCACTCAACGCACCGTGGTTGGTGTATTCACGACAACCCAAGCAGCGCGCGATGCCACTCAAGCACTCAAAAAAGCTGGCTTTCTCGAATCCGAGATTGGCGTGGTCAGCTCGCATGGACAACACGATGGCTCCGACGACGAGAGTCGCGTCGCGGAAGGCGCTGTCGCAGGAGCAACCACAGGCTTGGGCATCGGCGCTTTGTGGGGCCTGGGAATTCTAGCTGGCGTCTTGCCAGCCATTGGCCCGGCCATCGCTGGCGGCACGCTGGCGGTGTTACTCTCGAGCGCAGCTGCTGGAGCGGCCACAGCAGGTTTGGCTGGTGCTCTCATCGGCATGGGTTTGTCGAAGAACGAGGCCGATTTCTACGACGCCGAAGTCCAAGCTGGTCGTACGATTGTCACGGTCGAGGCCGGTCAACGCTATGCTGAGGCGACCAAGATCCTGCGCCAGGCGGGTGGCTACGATATGACCGACAAGAGCGACGCAGGGACCAGCCGAACGGTGGAAGAAAACGCCCCCCCACGCCAGGCTACACGCGACCAACAGACTCGTGCCACTCTCGGCGGACAATTAGGGAAAACCGTCCGCGCCCACGAGGAAGAACTCCAGGTGAATAAAACCCCCGTGCAAACAGGCGAGGTTCGCGTGCGCAAGGAGGTTCACACCGAGCATCAACACCTCGACGTGCCCGTGATGCGGGAGGAAGTCGTGATTGAACGCCGGCCCACCAATCGTCAACAGGTGTCGGCCACAGATTTGGATCGGCAGGAGGAGATTCGCATCCCGGTCCGGGAGGAACAAGTCAAGGTTCAGAAGCAGACGGTGGTCGCGGAGGAAGTCTCAGTGGGCAAGCGGCAGGTGCAGGACACGGCCCAGGTCAACGAGTCGCTCCGCAAAGAAGAGATCAAGGTCGACACCGAGGGGAATCCAAAGATTCGCAAGCGGTAACTCAATGGTGTGATTACGCAATGGGAGCGCGGTTCGCCGCGCTCCTTTTTTATTGCGCGCTCAATCGTAGCTAGCGCCAATCTGCGTAGCCACGGTATCCAACAACCTCCCAGCAGATTCCCGTGAGAGATTGCCGTTGAAATGGACGCGAAATGTGCGTTCGTCCCAATCGTCGTGGCGGTGATCGTCGGCGGAGTGCACGACGCAGCCAAAAAAAGTTTGACGGCGCATCAGCTCGCCAATCAATTCGTCGCATGTGAACAAGGCCAGCTCGTCCGACGGCATTTGGAATCCCTTCAAGGTCAGTTGAGCTGCTGATCCTACCAAGCGGCCTCTTTAGGAGGCAAGCGAGGAAGGGTACGAAAAGGTAGAGCGCTACGTCGACGTCGGATCCACCGGGCGAGCGCCGAACTTGAGCGGCGTTGCCTTGCGAGTGCGTAAGCCGAGCGGCGGTTGTTGAGCCGCTCGCAAGTGCTGGCGCGGTATCAGCTAGCCCGCTTGCACTCGAACTGCCCTTACCTTGTCGTTGGAAGACGCGATCGGCAGTGACTGTCGATCAAGCCCGTTCGTTGACGTCCCTTGCTACTCCGTCCTCGACACAAAATCAGCTGAGGCGAGGACGGCTTGCCAGGCTTCGATTTGACTCGACGCTCGCACTAGAATCTGCTGACCGCGGCGGTGGCCGTAGACAAGCCAAACAGGCATACCGTCGCGCACAAGGGCAGCTTCGGATACTGACCAATTCGTCGCTCGGAGCGCTGCCACACAATCGTCAATTGAGAGCCGCGATAGCAGAGGTCGGTCAACTGAGTAATACGAGCCCACCGACCGGCAGGCCTGCGAAGTTCATTTGCATGGCGTAGGTGATGTTGTAAAGGGCCGGCCACATCGAGTGCAATTCATGGCTGAAATCGACTCCGCCGATCAATGACGAATCACATTTGCTCACTCTGATTCCACACTTTATCTAGGACGTAGCCCGATCAATGTGTTAGCACCCGCCGCAGAGTTGCCACCGTCGTCAGGAGCGTCAGCCCCATCAGGCCAGCCAGCAATCCCGCTGCAGGCTCCGGCACCGTCGTCGCGGAACCCGCCCCAAAGGCATTTCGTACGGCATTCAAATCTTCGATGGTGACGCTGCCGTCACCATCGGTGTCTCCCAAGCCGGAGCCGCCGAAATTGTTGCGCACATTGTTCAAGTCTTCGATGTTGACTTCGCCATCGCCATTCGTGTCGCCTGGCAGTTGCAACGGCGGCAAGATTGCCAACCACGCTTCATACCCTCCATCCGGATTAATTCCCAGTCCCGTCAGTGTGCGACCGTCCGCTGACACATCCTCGGCGGACGTCAATTTCCAACCCGTCAAGTTGGCAGCGTCCTTGTCGAGCAGAAACGACTGCAGGTCGAACATTTGGTTCGCAAACCAAAAGCAAGCCCGGCTCTCGGAACCTTCATCCGTATAGCTGCCGACGACCACCTCACCGCTGGCGGATACGTTTTCCGCTGTACTACTTGCCACAGTTGGAAGGTGATTGAGCCCGACCATCCCATCGTTCATTGACCATCGAAAGGCTTGATTTTGAACCAAGAGCTGACCTGATACACCCACTACCACCGCGCCGTCGGCCGAGACATTGTTCGCCACGGAAAAATCGTGGGCCGGTAGAAAGCCCAATCCCACCATGCCGCCGTCGACAGTCCAACGAAAAGCTTCTTGCCGGGCGTCGAAACCATGGCCTTTGTAGCGGCCACCTCCAACGATCACTGCGCCATTCCCCGACACGCCAAAGGCCACGCTATGAAATCCTCCTTCCGGAAGATCACCGAGCCCCACCATTCCATCACCGTCGGTCCAGCGAAACGCCTCACCTTCATCGGAATTTGCCGATAACGAGTAGCCGACGACCACTGAGCCGTCGGCTGACACATCAAACGCTTGACTATTCAACGAACCGCCCGGCAGATAACCAAGGCCGACAATTCCCTCGGTGTGCGTCCAGCGGAATGCTTGCGCGCCAAGTGAGCTGTCGCTGTTGCCAACGATTACTGAGCCATCGTTCGACAATCCCCACCCGGAACTAAAACTGCTACCGCCGGGCAGATCGGGCAACCCCACCATGCCATCGGCCCCGCTCCAACGTACAGCTTGTACGGGCTCTCCAGGGGCGCGACTGGCGAACCCCGTCACCATAAGCCCATCGGCGGAGAGGCCATATGCGCCAGTATCGAAGTGTTCAGTGTCTGATAGGGTTCCGAGGCCAGTGAATGACGCCTCAGCTTGAGATGGATTAGGTGACACGGGTGTGATAGTAAGCAGCATGCTGCTGATCGCTAGCCGAGCGCCCCTCATCTTTGCATCTCCAGTTTACCAATCAATTTCCGGCCGATTTGATGGGACAAATCTTGATCGTCGTGACTTCGCGTTGTCCACCAGGCAACCGTCGCCAAGTCACTTGCCCAGCATCTTGGCGACCACGAAGATGACCAACGCCCCGACGAGGCCGCCGCCCAAGAGCATGTACACCAGGGAATAGCCAGCAGCCGCGAGAATCGGTGCAGCGAGGATGACGATCATGGGTTTCTTCTTTCGTTCGAGAAGTGAGTGATGAGGCGAAGTCCGCCATCGGCGACCAATAGCGATTCTTGTGCCGTTTCTCACCTGTCCTAACATTCGGCTGCTCTTACTTACTCCGTTTCCTAATCAAGCGCGGCCGGCGGAGCATCGGGTAAACCGTGCGGCACTCCTTGCTGAACCCGGTCGTGCTCCGTGACCCGCACGGCGGACTCCTTTGGCACGATGGACTCGCCACGCAAGCGGGCCTGGACCTGAGTCATCTCGGCACCGAACAACAGAATCAGTGCTGAATAGTACGTCCACAGGACCACGATCACGAGCGAGCCTGCGGCCCCGTAACTGGAGCCAATCGTACTATGGCCAAGATAAAGACCGAACAAAGTTCGGCCTAAGACGAACAGTGAAGCCGCCACGAACGCCCCCAGCCAGACATCGCGCCATGCCACGTAGGCATCCGGCAATACCTTGTACATGAGCGCAAACAAAAACGTGACCATGGTCACGGATAGCACGGCGTACCCCACTTCAAAGAGCGCGAACTCTTGGGCAATGCGGTCCACAAGCACTTGAAGGAACATGCTGGCAACTAACGAAACCAGCAACAGAAAGCTAACCACCAACACCATGGCAAATGAGATCAAGCGGTCCCAGACCATGGATTTCAGTCCCAGCCCAGGAGCTGGCTGCACTTCCCAAATAGTGTTCATCGAGTCCTTGAGTTCTGCGAACGCGCCCGTAGCGGCGAACAACATCACGCAGACGCCGAAGATCACGGCCATCATGCTGGCCTGTCGTTCCGGTGCATTCTTCACCAGCATTTCAATGGCCTCACCACCGGCTGGACCGACAAGAAAAGCTACCTGCCGCAAGACCTCCCGAAGGGCAGCGTCATGTCCAAATACAGATCCGCCAATGCCTACCGAAATGATGACGATCGGCGTCAGCGAGAAGATGGTGTAAAACGCCAGTGCTCCCGCCATCCGAGGAGCCTTGTCTTGATTCCACTCGAACAGCGCCCCGCGAAAGACGGGCCACACTGGACTTAGTCGTAGCCACTTCATGTTTGCTTCACATTGGAAAGAAATGCTTGCCGCCCTGAACACTGCTGTGTTCAAGGTTATCGTACCGAACAGAGCCTGCATGTCGATTTTGAAAATCACAAAAAATTTCGGAGCGGTATATACGATTGACTGAAGGGCGAATGGGGGGCCTACCCCGGGGTGCCTCAGCGCATCACGCACTCCTTCGCGCGCTCTTTTCTCAGGTCGCAGTAAACGAGCACCGCTAAAGCCTACGAAACAAGGCTCAAATAGCACGCAAACAGCAGTCAAGCAACCACTCAACGCATGCACAGCAGGGCCGATGAACTACTTCCGCCCACGCTTCACGACTCCGTGAAGTTCCAGCTTGAAGTAAGCGCACAGCTTCTCGGCAGTATCGAGAGTCATCGACCGCTCGGCTCGCATAAAGCGCGAGATGATACCTGCGGAGATGTCGACTTCGCGCGCAATCGCGTCTTGCGTCATTCCAGATTCGCGAATCGCGTCACGCAATGCATCAGAGAGAGTAGTCATACGCGTAAGGTAGATGATCGAAAATAAACTGTCAAAGGCGACATGTCGATTGACAATGATGCATTCGCGCGTATATTGCAATCACTCGCTCGGCTTCTCGTTCTCTTCACAGGAGCATCGTTCATGCAACTCCACGAACAGTATCGCCCGCGCACTTGGCAAGAAGTCGTCGGCCAAGACAAAGTCATTCAGCGCATCGAAGCGCTTAAGGCGCGCAGTCTCGGCGGCCGCGCTTTTTGGCTCGCCGGAGTCTCCGGCAGCGGCAAGACGTCGATCGCAAGATTGATTGCCGGTGAAGTCGCCGATGACTTCGACACACTCGAAATCGATGCTGGCGAAGTCTCACTCTCCTGGCTACGCGAAACCGAACGCTCGCTCGCCTCACGCGGTCTCACCGGTCGCGGCCGCGCCGTCATCGTCAACGAAGCCCACGGCCTACGGAAAGACTCCATCCGCGCGCTCTTAGTCATGTTGGAGCGCGTCCCAGCGCACGTCGCCTGGGTCTTCACGACCACGGTCGAAGGCCAGTCTTCGCTGTTTGAAGACTGCGATGACGCCTCACCGCTCTTGTCACGCTGCATCCGCCTGGACCTGGCCCGCCGCGATCTTGCCAAACCCTTCGCCGAGCGCGCCTTGATGATCGCCCAACGTGAAGGCTTGGACGGCAAACCGCTCGATCAATACATCAAACTCGCCCAAGCCCACCGCAATAACCTGCGGGCCATGCTGCAAGCCATCGAAGCCGGCGAAATGCTCGGCTAGCTGGAGGAAGAGAAAAGGTGCCCCCTCTCGTGGTGAGACACGAAAAGGGGCGGTGTCCTAAATCCCAGTCCCTGCAAAGAGAAGGAACCTCAGACATGTCTGATTCTACCCTGCGCGCCTCGGTTTACGAAGTCATCACCAACCGCATCCTGGCCTTGCTGGACCAGGGCACGATCCCCTGGAAAAAGCCTTGGGGCGGTGCGGAACAAGCCCCGCGGTCCCTGACCACCGGCAAGCCCTACCGCGGCGTCAATGTGTTTCTCTTGCACGCCGCCGGTTACGCAAGCCCCCATTGGCTCACTTTCCGCCAAGCCCAAGACTGGGGCGGCCACATCCGGAAAGGGGAAAAAGGTTTTCCGGTGGTGTTTTGGAAATGGCGGGCAGCGGACGACACCGAGACCACCGAAGAAGGCAAACCGGCGCGCCCTGCGCCGCTCCTGCGCTACTACACGGTCTTCAACGTCGCCCAGTGCGACGATCTGCCGGCGGAGCGCATCCCCACCGTGGAGACGGTCACGCATCCCTTCACGCCGATCGAACGCGCCGATGCAGTGGTCCACGGCTATCCACAAAGCCCCCGGCTCGAACACGGCTACCCAGGAGCCTGGTATCGTCCCTCTGCCGATCTGGTCGGCATGCCGAGCCAGGGGCGGTTTACGAGCCCTGAGGAATACTACAGCACGCTCTTCCACGAATTGACCCATTCGACAGGCCACCGCGAGCGCCTGGCCCGCAAAGGCATCACAGACGACATTCACTTCGGCAGCCAGAGCTACAGTCAGGAAGAGCTGGTCGCAGAGATGGGGGCCGCGTTCCTGATGGGGCACTGCGGCCTGGAGCAGGCCACGCTCGACAACTCCGCCGCCTACATCGACGCTTGGCGGCAGCGTCTCAAGGCCGACAGCCGCGTGGTCGTGTTCGCAGCCGCCCAGGCGCAACGCGCCGCTGATTTGATCCTCAGCCAATCGGCCAACGACGAAGCCGAGTAGCCCGGACCATCATCGCGCCGCTCACTCTTGGGCGGCGCGGCCGGTCTCGAAAAGTGTAAAGGCTCATTGCTCCTGGCGATTTGCCCGTTCTGCGCCCATCGTTTCACGAGTTACGGCGCGGAAAAACTGTAAACCGTCGACTCTAGTTCACCGCTTACACATTCCGGGAGGAATCGCACGATGCCGCACATTGCTGTCTATCTCCGCGTCAGCACTCGCAGGCAGGATACAAGAAGTCAGGAGCCGGACCTGAATCGCTGGATCGAAGCCTTCGCACAAGATGCCGAAGTGCGCTCCTACCGCGATGCCGCTACCGGCAAGTCGATGGACCGCCCTGGCTGGAAGAAACTGGAAGCCGAACTGGATGGCGGCAACGTCTCGCAAGTTGTTTGTTGGCGACTCGATCGACTGGGGCGGACCGCTTCAGGCCTCACCGCCTTGTTCGAAAAACTGGTAGCCCGGCGCGTCGGGCTCGTTTCGCTGAAGGACGGCTTCGACTTGAGCACGGCTTCCGGTCGACTCTTGGCCAATCTGCTGGCGAGTGTTGCGGCGTTTGAATTGGAACTGCGGGCCGAACGCGTTCTAGCTGGCCAGGCTGCCGCCAGAGCCGCTGGTAAGCGATGGGGGGGATCAAAGTCTGGACGCCGGATCAGCGTCACAGAGGAACAGCTACAAGCCGTACGACGCCTCAAGGCGGAAGGCTGTGGCGTGGCAGTGATCGCACGCGCCACCGGGCTGTCACGACCGACGATCTATTCCATTCTCGGCGCAAGCAGGGGCTAATTGACCATGTCTTCGAAACGCAAAGTGATTACCCCCGGGACGCCGCTAACGCTCGCCGACTACGT
>Ga0163153_10008917_pt1 | contig 10261 bp, 9 predicted proteins | sample OliLakLV19MP6IB1_FD_148629 | JGI IMG/M metagenome (GOLD analysis project Ga0163153, IMG submission 148629) | Freshwater microbial mat bacterial communities from Lake Vanda, McMurdo Dry Valleys, Antarctica - Oligotrophic Lake LV.19.MP6.IB-1 | ecosystem: Environmental > Aquatic > Freshwater > Lake...
AAGAGGATGAGGGGGAGGGGGTGCCACGACAGATTGCAAATTGGTCATTGATCATTGCAAATTGCAAATTGCCGAGTGCCGCCGGGGTTTTCATTTTGCAATTTTCAATTTGCAATGACCAATTTGCAATCATGTGACCGACGTTTTCACCCACTCACGGCCGCACCCGCTCACCGCTCCGACCGCGCCCCGCTGCCCGGCTTCGCGTTCACCGGTGCGAGGTCGCCCTCCGCTGGCGTCGGCGTCTTCACCGGGCCTTGCTCGCCGGCGGGCTCTTCGTCTTCCTCTTCCGGCCGGGTCTCCTGCGTCTGCCGGCTGCGGAACTGCTCGACGGCGCTGGCCAGCGGGTTGGGCGCGACGTGCAGCGGAGCGAGGATATCCCGGTTCTTCTGGAGGTTGTAGATCGCGTTGACGATGCTGCTGTAGGAAAGGTCAAACCCTTCAAACGGCCGCTCGGCGCTGGAGCGATGGCCCATCAGCACCGCCAGGTTCGCCACTGTCGGGGCGATCTTCTGGGCCATGCCCTTGGGGTTCTGCGGCGACTGATAGAACACGCTGATCTGCGAGTTGCCTTCGCCGCCCTGCAAGCGGAACCGGCCGTCCCACAGGGCGGTACTGAGGTATTCCTTGAAGCCGGTATTGGGGCTGAAGATCACCAGTCGAGGCACGTCGCGCTGGCTGATGTAGATCAGCGGGTCCTTCGAGTCGACCACGTCGAGGAAGAACTTGAACTGGCTGCGGTCGCCCATCGGGGTGCGGTGCACGGAGGCGTCGCCCATCTCGGCGAGCGCTTCGTAGGCCGCGATGCGCACCGAACGATCGACATCGTCGAGCAGGCTGCGCAAGGCGAGCGTCGCGCGGGTGCTGCGCGGCAGGCGCGAAAGCAACTCGCTCGCCCGGCGGCGCGTCATGGGCTCCGCATCCAGCGCGAGCTGCGCCAACTCGCCGGCGGCGAGCTCGTCCTCCAGCCATGCACCGGCTTCCAATGCGGTGAGACGGACGTTCGACTTCTCGTGCTGGTAATATTCGCGGATCACCGGCAGGGCGATCTTGCCGAGCGACTGCCAGGCGTCGCACACCGCCGACGCCTGGTCGACCTTGGCGATGAGCACCTCGCCGAGTTGGCGGGCCTTGTCTTCCTCGAAGTTGCCGGTCCGCCGCAGGTACAACCGGCTGACCAGCCGCAGCAGCTTCGCCGGTTCGCCGGCGAAGCGGGCGGGCACGTTGATGCGCACCAGCATGTCGCTCTTGGCGACCGCGGTGTTGAAGAACTCGGTCTGTTTGTCGTGCGGGAAACGCTCGTTCACGCGGTCCGCGATCATGCGGGCGATGGCCCAGCTCGGCTGGTTGAGCACCAGGTCGATCGGCCGGTCCTTCGTCACCGCACCGCCGGCGAGCACGACGGCCTGCCGCTGGAACGCGAGCTTTTCCTTCTGCGTCACCTTCTCGTCGAAGGGGTTGAGGAACACGGCGCCCTTGCCCTCGGCGAGCGGCCGGCGGAACTGCATCGAGGTGTCCGCGCCGCCGATCGAAAGGTCGGAGGTCCACAGCGTGCCGTGCTCGAGGCTCGCCGTCTGCGTTTGCTCCAGCGCGGTGACGAGCAATGGGAACGCGGTGCCCTTCGTTGCGCCGGGCGGGATCAATCCTTCGACGCGCACGACGGCGGTGTCCTTCGTTTGAAGCAGCTTGCGCGGCGTCATGTCCTCGGTGCCGAGGGAGAAGCTGCCCAGGCCTTTGCGGCGCATCTCGTTGATGAGCCATTGACGGAGGTAGGTTGGCACATCGGAGGAGCCGGTGCCGGTGCCGGGCGGCATGACGACGAGTCCGTACCCGCTGACCAGCAGCGGGTCGAAGGCCTTGAGGTTGGCGAGCGAGCCGACGGTGCCGTAGAGGTATTGCTCGCCGGTGTAAGTCGGCGCGGGCGGCGGCACGAAGACTTTTTTGGGCGCCTCGGTCTGGCAGCCGGCGGCGGCGATGAGGATCGCCATTGCCGCGAGGCGGCTGAAAATGGACAAGCGGCAGGCGTCGCAACGCCGGCACTTGCGGTCGCGGGTCTCAGTCATAAGTCCACCAGTTGAGGAGGGCAAAAGCAAGGCGGGACCACGGCAGCGATTATGCGGCTAAACGGCCGAAAAGTCAAGCGTTTACGGCGGGAGTGACCCGACAAGCCGACGCTACAATGTTACGCGACACGGAGGTAATACGATGCCTTACTCGAAACCCACACCTCAAGACCTCGAAAGCGAACAGGTCCCCGCCAACGACCCGCAGGTCGGGCATCATCTGGATCAATCCCGACCGCATGAGCGGGGCGCCGTGCTTCTTCGGGACGCGCGTTCCGATTCAAAACCTTTGGGATTATCTGGAGACCGGTGAATCGCTCGACGATTTCCTGAACGATTTCGCAGGTGTCACACGTGAACAGGTTTTAGCAGTCATTCACCTTGCGAAGCCTCATGTCCTCGATGGCTTGGTGACGACATGAGAATATTGCGACCACTGCGTGCCGCGACGCTTTGCCGCGCTGAATCCGTAGCACGTCGCATGGTTGCCGAGCCCCGCCGGCATTCTGGATCAGCAGCGTAAAAAGTGATCATCACCTTGAGGCAACCGATGAAACGCTGGTTCTTCCCCATCGTCGCGTACCTGACCCTCATCCATAACGCCCTCATCGTGACAGTCGTGCTGAATGCTCACCTTAACGCCAACGGAAGCACGGTTGCGTGGGGACTCGAGTTTTCTAGAGCCACGTCCCCAAATGCGCTCACGCTCCTGGGAGCGGCCGTTTGGACTACCCTTCTCTCCGTCGGCTGCCTCCTCAGGACGCGGCGACGCCCGGAAACTCATTGCCGCAAGTGCGATTACATCTTGCGCGGCCTCAGCGAGCCGCGTTGCTCCGAGTGCGGCGAGCCGATCTGACGTCCGCACACACCACTTTCGGCTTCCGTTAAACTAACCCCATGCAGGACGACATCGCCCGCGTGCTGATCGATCGGCAGACCATCGCCCTGCGCGTGCAGACGCTGGCCCGGCAGATCACGCGCGACCTGCTCACCGTCAACCGCCAGGGCGCCAACGGCGCCGAACCCGCCGAGCCGGGCGTCACCCTCATCCCCATCCTCACCGGCAGCTTCATCTTCGCCGCCGACCTCATCCGCCACCTGCCCGTCAAGCTCCAGATCCGACTGCTCTCCGTCAGCTCCTACCCCGGCACGGCCACCAGCTCGCGCGGGGCCCAGATCACCAGCGACCTCACCCACCTGCCCCGCAGCCTCGCCGGGCAGCACGTGCTCGTCATCGACGACATCCTCGACTCCGGCGGCACGCTGCGGGCCGTCAGCGACACGCTTCACGCCATGAATCCCGCCTCGCTCAAGACCTGCGTGCTGCTCCGCAAGCAGCGGCCGCAGGCCATGGCGTTCCCCGTCGATTACGTGGCCTTCGACATCCCCGACGAGTTCGTCGTCGGCTACGGCCTCGACTTCAACGACCACTACCGCAACCTCCCCGAGATCGTCACGCTGCGGCCGGAAGTGATTCAGGCGGCGATGGCACCCGGGCGGGCCGAAGGGACGATGGCATGACCAGCCGTGTGGCGGACGCCGCTGATCATTCCCCTCATGCCACTGGCAGTCCGCTGCCAGTGCCCGGGTTCAGCGCACTGGCAGCGGACTGCCAATGGCACCAGTCCCAGCGGCGGCTGCCGCGCACAATGGCGCAGCGCGAAGACGCAAGCGATGACGATTTGTCGCGCCGCGCCGAGTCGGCGCCCAGCCCCAATGGCGGCGCGGCGGAGGTCGACGCCCGCATCGCCGCGATGCTGCCCGCCGAGCTGCTCCAGCCCAGTGAAATCATCATCCTTCTCATCAAGCCCAGCCCGTGGTTCATCCTGCTCACCTCGCTCGGCTCGCTCGCCATCATCGCCGTCACCTGCGCCCTCCTCGTGCTGATGCACAATCGCGGCTACCTCGGCTTCGCCCAGCGGAACGACTTCATCCTTGCCGGCGTCGGCGTCGGGCTGGTCCGCCTGTTCTGGCAGTTCCTCGAATGGCTCAGCAGGTTGTACGTCCTCACCGACCAGCGCATCATCCGGGTCAAGGGCGTCACCCGCGTGCAGGTCTTTGAATCGATGCTGAAAAACGTGCAGCACACCGAGATGGTCTTCTCGATCCGCGAACGGCTGTTCGGACTTGGCACCGTCACGTTCGCCACCAGCGGATCGGCCGGCATCGAAGCCGCCTGGCAGATGGTCGCCCAGCCGCTGGAGGTGCACCGCATCGTGGTGCAGGCCATCAGCCGATACGGCCGATGAATGAAGCGTGAGCCGCGATCCGGTGGTGCCACGGGTCGGCTCTGCGACCCGTGTAGTGCAACATCGGTCTCGCACGGGTCGCCGAGCCGACCCGTGGCACCTGAACCAAAACATCCGCAAATCCACGGGGACATTTGCGTGTTATATTGCCCGTGATTCGACATAGGAGATTCCGTCATGGATGACGCCACCTCGACCCTCAGCGATCGCCCCGCCGGCGCGACCGCCACCGCCACCGCACCCGTCAAACCCTTCGCAGGCAAGCCCCGCCGCCTTGCGCGCGGGCTCAACGACCTATTCTTGCGGCAAGGTACACCGGTGAAGGTTTCGCCGTCGCAGCCCGACGCCGATGAACCGGTTGAATCGAAGACGCCGCTCGCCGCCGAGACCGCTGCGCCCCAAAGCCACGTGCTCCGCCCGGGCTCCCGCCACGATCACCCGGCGTCAACCCCTGCTGCCGCGCCGGGTCCGGTTGCCGCGCCAAGCTCGGCAGCCGAGGCGACCGCAACGCACGACGCCGTCGCCGGCACCACCTCCGCCTTCGAGTACCGCTTTGTTCAACTCATCAGCCGGCTCGACGCCACCTGCAACCTGCTCGCCGACGCCCGGCAGACGCACCTCGCCGCCGCCCAGCGCAACGGCCGCATCGCGTGGAGCGTCGCCGCCGTGCTCACCGCCGTCGCCGGCGGCTCGCTCTGGTGGTCGGGATCGATGGCAGCATGGAACCAGTCGAAGTTCGAGTACGAATCCGCCCGATCGGCCGTGCTGGAGAAAAGCTTCAACTCGCTCACCGCCCAGCACGCCGCCATCAGCACGACGCACCAGTCGCTCGCCGGCCAGCACCAGTCATTGGCGAAGCAGCACGATCTGCTCGTGAAGCAGCACGAATCGGTGCGCGGCGAGATCGACGCCATCCGCACCTCGCTGGCGAAGGCGAACGGGGTGATCGATGAGCTGATGACCGCCCCGAAGGTCGAGCCGCCGAAAGCCGAGTGAGTTAGGCACCCGATCACAATCAAGTGTCAATCGATGAGATCGCGGACGTCGACGCGGAGCGCCTTGGCGATGCGCTTGAGGGTGCGGAGGGTGGTGCGGTCCGGGTTCTTCTCGATGCGAGAAATTTGCGTCTGCGCTAATCCCAGCCGGTTGGCAAGCTCCTGCTGCGTGATGCCTTTCGACTTACGGGCCGCCACCAGTCGCTTGACAGCGGTTTGCGCGAGGTAATCGTCATAGTCAATCCACTTGCTGTTTGGATCGCTCATCGCACGTTCAGCCTCGGCGAACCCCTCTTCCATGATCAACCGTTCATACTCGTCGATTGGCACCATGACGTGCGTCGTCCGCGACCCTTCCATGAGGTAAAGCGGCGCGGCCTGTTTCGCTGAAACAGCTCTGCGCCGAGTCTTCACTTCTCGGCCGGGTTTCTTTGATGGGGGATTCTTTTGCATGAGCCTACCTTGATGAGATCGGTGCGACGATCACCGGTCATGTGATATTGAAAGAACGCTCTGCAACCGCCAAATCGGAACGAGCGGCACACGTAGCGACTGCTCGTTCGACCTTTCCATACATCCGAGTGCGCAATGGGATCTTCACGCACCAGCCTCGCGCACACACTGAACGCGTCGACCTCCTCCGGGAGGCATTCGGTCGCGAGAAACAAAAGAACCTCAGCCAGCAGTTCCATCCTGATGAGCGGCATCACAGCCTCCCTTGGCCGCGCAAAATGGCGGCGCAAAGTCCTCAAGATGGAACGCCGACTCAGTTACATGCAAGAGGCCCGCCGGAATCGCCTCCCGTACTCTTGCATTTGTGCCCACCAAACGTTCCAGACATGCGTGTGGCGCCACGCTCCAGATTTTGCGTTCATTTTAGTACATAAAAGTTCTATGTCAACTAAAAAATAACGGCCGCCTCTTGAGCGACCGTTCTAATTGCTTTCACCTCGGTTCAGCCACTCATTCCGAATCCGAATCCGTCTCAATCGGCGGATTCGCATCCGCCTTCGCCGTCGCCGCGTCGCTGGCGGGGACCGCCGTCGTGTCATCGAGCAGGCTCGTCTTGCTCGCCTCTTCAACCACCGGCTTCTCGCCAACCGGCGTCACCGCGGGGGTTGTGTCGGGGGCCGTCGTGCTGCTCGTGCGCGCCGGGATCGTCGTCGGCTTGTTCACCGGCGTCGGGTTGTTCACGTTCGGCGTGTTCGACTGCATCCCGGACGTGTTCTGCCCGCTCAGCTTGCTCACCGACACCGCCACGTAACCGGCCACCGTCAGGGCCACGATCGCCAGCGACCAACTTACCACCGACATCGTCGTCATCTGCTTCTGATTCCGCACGAAGAGCTGCCGCACCTGCTCGGCCGCCTGCGATTCCTGCTCCGCCATGCGCCGCAGCAGGCCCGTGCTCGCCTCGTTGGCATCGGTCATCCGGCCGAGCGTGCCGGTCAGCGTGTTGAAGCTGCCCAGGATCTGCTCGCTCCTCTGATGGCCCGCGTCGAGCTGCTGACCGATGGCGCTCATGGCGTGCTCGTGGTGCTGCGTCGACTTCGCCAGGCCGTTGAGGGCGTCGGCGAGCTTGGTGTTGTGCTGCACCTGCTGGCTCAAGTTCGTCTGAATCGCCTCGAGGGTGCGCGTCTGGTTGCGCGTCGCCTCCGGCAGGCTCTTGAGCGCCTCGGGCAGGCCTTCGAGGATCGTCAGCAGCCGGTCGCTGCGCTGCGACTGTGTTTCGAGGTGATTGCGCACGCTGCCCATGAGGCTGACCATCTCCTCGTAGCCGCGCTGGAGCTTCTCGACCGTGGACTCCTTCGGGAGCTTCTTCGCCGGGAGCGACTCTTCGAGCTCCATTGTCTCGACCATCACGCCGCCGTCGCTCACGGGATCGACCATCACCGCGCTCTTGCGGCGCGAGCCGAAGGTGGGACGCTTGAACCACTGCACAAAGTTACCGAAACGGGCCGCGAGCTTTGCCATGTTGCGATCTCCTTATCGCCGTCGTGATGCGAAGCCCTCGCCCGCGCCGCGGTGCGGCACTGAAGAACGGCGATGCTCCACACCGATTGATCGGCCGAAGCTCGCGGCCCAAGCGAAAAAATGAACTTGAAAAAAGGAGGTGGAATATCGCTCGATTCCAGGCGGATTTCCGCGATCTTTCATCCTATCGCTAAAAGGCGGGGCCAATCGCCAAGGCGCATACCCGAGTTCTGATTAAGGCAAAATAAATTGGGCCACCGAGACACCGAGAACACCGAGGAAGGCACGGAAGACGTAGAACCCAACTATGTGTTGATCATTCTCCATGTCCTGTGGCCACTCTCTGAATCGGTCTTTCTCGGTGTGCTCGGTGTTTCGGTGGCCTGATTGCCTGCCTGGGCGGCTAATCCTGACTCCCTCAATACGGCTTCCCGCCGCCCGCCTTCCACTCCGCAAACAGCGCGGCGCACGCCTCGCGCATCACGCCGGGCACCACCTCCACCGGCGAGCCCCCCACGGCTTTCATGTGGTCATTCGAGATCGACAGCTCGCTGAAGCCGGCGCTCTTCGCGTTGTCGATGCTCGCGCCGAACACGATCCGCCGAAGGCCCGCCCAGTGGATCGCGCTGAAGCACATCGGGCACGGCTCCGTCGTTGAGTAGATGTCGCAGCCGTGGAGCTTGATCGTCTTCAGGTTGGCGCACGCCCCGCGGATCGCCTCAATCTCCGCGTGAGCGGTGATGTCGGTGTTGAGCCAGACATGGTTGTGGGTGGCGACGATGATCTCGCTGCCGCGCACGATGCACGCCCCGAACGGCGACTGCCCCTTGGCGATGCCGCGCCGGCAGGCGTCGATGGCGATCTGCATGAAGTGGTCGTGTGGCATTGGAATGTTGATGGCTCAGTTGAAACGCAAAGGGGCAAAGGGCGCAGAGACGCAGAGAAGGATTCAATATCTCAAAAGCAGACGTGACGAGCGATTGACTGCTCAAATGCTTTGTTTGCTTCTCTCTGCGCCTTTGCGCCCTTTGCCCCTTTGCGTTAAAGTCATTTCACCCTACGTCTCCGCAGCCACAGCAGCTCCGGCATCTTCAGCAGCCACGCCCCGCCCAGCACGACCGCCGCGCCGAGCGGCAGCAGCACCGCGAGCTGGATCGCCGACTGCGTGCGGGTCATTTCCGTCGCATCATAAATCAGCGTCGCCGGCAGCAGCACCGCGGTCATCAGCAGCGTCAGCAGCGTTGTCGTGCGCCAGCCCTGCACAACTTCGCGCGACACCGGTTGCGGCACGTGCTTCTTCAGCGCGCTCGTAAGCATGATCACCTGCATCACCGCGCTGGCGGCCGAGGCCCACGCCAGGCCCGCCACGCCCAGCGGCCAGACCAGCGCGAGGTTCAGCACCAGGTTGAGTCCGACCATCCACATGCTCACGCGCAGCGGGGTTTTCGCGTCTCTCACCGCATAACACGCCCGCGTCAGCACGTGCGTCATCGAGTACGCCCACACCACCGCGCAGTATCCGATCATCACGAACGCGACGCGCTGCGACTCGGCGAGACCGAACTCGCCGCGCTCGTAGATGAGCCGCGTGATCGGGACGCGCAGCAGAATCAGGCCAGCCGACGCGGGCAGGCCGATGAAGAAGGTGAGCCGCAGGCCGTGGTGGAGGATGGTCTGAAAAGAATGGCTGACGGCGGATGACGGATGGCTGTCGCTCGCAAGTGCTGCGTTCTCCTCCGTACTGCCTCCTGCCGACTGCCGACTGCCGACTGCCGCTCCCGCCGCCCGCGACAGGGCCGGGAAGATCGCCGTCGCCACCGCGATGCCGAACACGCCGAGAGGGAACTGGTACAGCCGCTGCGCCCAGTTGAGGGCGGCGACGTCGCCCGTGCTCACCGGATGGTCGAGCGTCATGCCGAGGATGTGCAGGTGCTCCGGCCCGCCCTCTTTCGCCGACAGGCCGAACGCGATCAGGTAGTCGCACAGCGTGTTGATCTGGAACACGCCCAGGCCGATGAACATCGGCACCATCATCACCAGCATCTCTTTGAACGCGGGGCCGGCGCCGGCGAACGCCGTGGTGAACGACTCGAAGCGCAACACCATCGCGAGCTGCCAGAAGAGCTGCACGAGGCCCGCGATGAGCACCGTCCATGAGACCAGCCGGACCGCCCGCGTCACGTCTGCACCAGCGACGTTCACCGCCGCGACGGTGCCGATGATCATCACCACGTTCAGGAAGATCGGTGCCGCCGCGGGCGCGGCGAACTTTCCATGCACCTGAAGGATTCCGCCGACGAGCGCGACGATGCAGATCATCGGCATGTACGGCAGCATGATCATCGTCAGCTCGATGGCGAGCGACGTCTCGCTGCTCCACTGCCGGGCGCTCAGCGCCGCCAGCAGCACGAGCTCGCCGATGATGGTCAGGCCGCCAAGGAACACGAGCATGATCGCGATGCACATCGACGCCAGCCGGCGGGCGGTGAGCTGATCTTTCTTCACGAGGCCGGAGTAGATCGGGATGAACGCCGCCGTCAGCGCCCCCTCGCCGAACAGCCTGCGGAACAGATTCGGCACAAGAAACCCGACGGAAAACGCGTCCGCCGTCGCCGACAGGCCCAGCGCCCCCGCCAGCACCGCGTCGCGGATGAGCCCGGTGAAGCGCGACACCAGCGTCATGATGCCGACGACGATCGCATGCCCGACGAAGCGCCGACTCCCCTCTCCCTCCGAGGGAGAGGGTGCCCGAGTCGGCGAGGGCGGGTGAGGGTGAGAAGCCACGGCGTCGTTGAACGCGCCGTTCGCGGCATTCACTTCCGAATCAAACAGTTCCTGCTCACCGTTTGTCTCGACCCTCACCCCAGCCCTCTCCCTGGGAGGGAGAGGGAGCCGGAGCCGGACGAAACCCTTCACCACAATGCACATCCCCCACAGCACCACCGCCGCGAACACGCCCCAAGTGTGGGCGGTCGCGGCG
>Ga0163153_10008918_pt1 | contig 10261 bp, 12 predicted proteins | sample OliLakLV19MP6IB1_FD_148629 | JGI IMG/M metagenome (GOLD analysis project Ga0163153, IMG submission 148629) | Freshwater microbial mat bacterial communities from Lake Vanda, McMurdo Dry Valleys, Antarctica - Oligotrophic Lake LV.19.MP6.IB-1 | ecosystem: Environmental > Aquatic > Freshwater >...
TGGCCAAGCAACCAAAGATGTCGGGCGTGCAATTCGGCTTCGTTCACCGGATTATCCGCATACCGGGCGACGCCCTCGGGGTCCGCCTGCAACGCTCGCCAGAAGTTCGCCACGAACCCATCAAGGTCGTTCACGGTCTCGGCCTTGCAAGGGTCGCCCGCCTTGAGAAACAAAACCGCGCCCGAGCCAAAGAATGGCTCGACGTAGTTTACCACGTCGCCCAGCCCAGCCCACACTTGGGCTGCCACTGACGACTTGCCACCGAAGTAGACGAATGGTGCTTTGTAATCTTTCACGCCGACCTTGCCTTTCTTTGACATTCAACTTCCTTTTTTCATGCCCGCGCGTTCGCGGCGAGCAATCAGCCCGGCACTTTTCCGCTACCATCATCCAACACGACATTCACCTTGCCACACGCATCGCACTTCGGGCAACACGACATGCCTCGGAGTCGCCGGCATAACGCGGCGACCCTCATGGGCAACTGCAAATGCTCACTCCACTGATGCCCGCACGCTCTACAGGTCAGCGCCAACTCCACATCGTCAGGTTTACCTGTGTTGCTCATGGCATTTCCCTTTCGGCATTGTCGAGGGGTTGAGTAAACAGTGGGGCCCGCCGCTTCAACGCCCGTCGCCCCGCCAGCATTGCGGTCTCGGCGGCGTGGCAACTGTCGCACAGGGTTTGCAAATTCTCAAGGCCGCACGCGCCGCCTCCCTCCACTACCGGCACGATGTGGTCGGCCTGCCACGCGCCGAGCCTGCCAAAACTCCGAAGCGCGGCACGGTACTCCGCTGATATGGAGATGTTGTGTGGCCATTCAAGGGTAAAATATCCGTTGCGTGTGGCTGCCCTGATCGCCTTGGCTAACCACTCGCAATCGCTACGGCACTTGGCACATACGCCGCGGTCGCGCCGATAAACGTATCGGCGGGCCTCCGAACCCGACCCCGAAACCAGGAACGTGACCTGGCACTCGTCAGAGCAATAGCATCGCAATCGCCCCGACGGGGGTATCGGGGCGCTACACGCGCGGCATATTGCGCGGCCCTGCGCGTCTCGATCGGGCTTGCCGCGTCGAGACTCTGGCACGGCGGGGCGGTAGCGGGCGGCGGTCATGCCACAACTCCAGCCGCAAAGAGCGGCGAATCAATCACGCGGGTATCCGCAAAAGTCGCCGGTCGAGTAGCCCTCCCGATCCGCTGCTGCGCCATCGCGACGTACTCGGGATTTAACTCCAGGCCGACGAACACTCGCCCGTGCTTGCACGCAACTGCCCCCGTGGTGCCGCTGCCGGAGAACGGGTCGAGGACGAGGCACGGAACCGGCTTGCCCGCAATGCACGAGCAGGCGGGCTGCCACCCCACCGTTTTCACGCTCACCCCCGCTACGCTGTTTGCACACGAGTTGCCAGTCCCCGCTTTTCCCGTCCGCTTCACAAAGTCATTTGGCCGCGTCCGCTTGATCGCCGTGCGCTCGGTCACTCGCTCCCAACCCTTGCCGCATTGAGCGCAGCACCCGCGGCCAGAAGTCCCCGCGAGTACGCAAGGCTCGACCAGTTTTTCGGGGAAGGTTGCAAAGTGGGCTTCAGCGTACGGCTGGGACGCGATGGTCCACACGCTACGCCGATTTCTGGCCAACGGCCCGTCCCGCGGCCCGTAACTCTTGGCCTCATCATGCCCCCGCGAGTCTACGTGCTGATTCGCGTCGATGATGTGGCCCCACTGATTGACCCGTCCGTCATTCTGTCGGGCAAGGCTCGCAGACATCACAGGTTCCTTGATCGCCTCCGCATCGTAAAAATACCGCTCGCTCTTGGTAAACAAAAACAGGTACTCGTGTGACTTCGTGGGCCGATCCTTCGCGCTCTCGGGCATCGGTGCGGGCTTGTGCCAAATGATGTCCGAGCGCAAATACCAACCATCCGCCTGCATTGAGAGGGCCAGCCGCCACGGTACCCCGCACATGTCTTTGGGTTTCAGGCCGCGGGGAACACTCAATGCCATTGTCGTTTGCCTACCACGCGGCGACCGATCTCCAATTCGACCGTCAAAAGGTTTGGATAACGCCGATCCCCCGCCGCATGGTCCGTTATGAGCGTAACTATCGCCCATGTTGACCCAGCACGTCCCATCGTCCCGCAGAGCCCGCCCTACCTCCCGAAACACCGCCGTCATGCGGCAGATATAGCACGCACCACACTTCGCGCCTGTTGCCCACCCAAGGCAGTCCATTGTCGCCTCGGAACCCAGTTGCCCCGCCATGCCATAATCGCGCAGCGCCCAGTATGGCGGCGAAGTAACAACGCAATGCACGCTCGCCGCCCCCAACGTTGGCAGCGTCGCCAACACGTCGCCAGTGATGATCGTGTACCCGCTCATGGTGTCGGCCTTTCGTTTGTGGGGAGAGTGTCAACGGCATCAAGAAACTCCTTAGCGCGGTTAACTTTGCTCATCAGCGCGTCGCAACCGCTCACGTCGGGGTGCGCCACTTTTGCGGCGGCGCGATACACCGCGGCAACGCCGCTTGTCACCGGCGCTTTGCCGACACTGCTCAAAAAACCCATCGCGTCCTGAACGCTTGCCCACTCCGCCACGGCAATGCTCGCCCTGCCGGGCGGTAGCGCGGACCATCCCCGGTATTGCTCATCGCTTTGAGTACACGCGTAGCGGTCAACCGATCGCAAACTGCTCAGCGTCAGCGCGATCAGGTAGAGGTTGTAGTACCACAAGTCATACGCGCCGCACGTAAACGCGAGTTGCACCCCGCGGCGACCCTTAAACGTCACTCGCACCACTTGATGAGTCGGCGTGATAGACGCGCGTGGCATCCCGTCGCGGCGAATGTCTGCCGCATCGAACCCCGCCTCGACCACCACATCCGTCGCGGCAAGATGTCGGAGTTCCGCCTTGATGCTACGAAACGCCTTGTCGTAAGATGGCGATACGCGACACTTCCGCCCGAGAGCCTTCCATTCGGGAGGCTCCATCATCGATCGAAATGTAATCTGTACGTCGGAACTCATGTTACTTCCTTTTTTTCAGCACAACCCGCCGCAGCGCCCGCCGCGACACAATGTCCGACTCCGCCCTCGCCAACACGTCGCCAGTGATGATTTGGTAGTTTTTCAAGAGAGTGCATACCCCGCGTCAAGCACCTGTCGAATGTCGAATGTTCCAACGGCCGTCGCATCGGGAAACTCAATGTCGGGATGCTGCTTCCGCCACTGGGCAACCAAATCGTCAAGTAACGGTTCCTTGTGAACTGCAACCATCTGCTCGCGTGAAGTCTTGGCGAGAAAGTCGCCATGCCCGGCCTGCGTATTGAAACAATCGTGACTCGCCCAGAAGCCCGCGTTGTGCTTTCGACAGTGCCACCCTGCCCTGAACATCACCGCGCCATCCACCCCATGCACGACGTTTGGGGCAGAACCATCGACTTGTTCCTTCACCGCCACGGGCCTCTTGCTGTCGTCGAACTGCAAGTTGATACACCCAAGAATCGTTTTGACCATTGCATTTCCCGGCTTGCGATAGTGCTGAACAACCGGGAACCCGAGCGGAGTGTTCCACATAACCAGACGGTTCTTCTCCGCGATGAGACGGGCACAGTCACGAATCCACGCCATCGCCGCGGCGGGCCTGTTGAACATGGTGCTCATCGCCTCTTCGATCTTGCCCGAGAGATACCGGGAGCACACGAAAATCATCTTGGGGTCGATGTTGAACCCGTTCTTTGGATCTGAAAGAGCATCGCGGACCTGGCGGGTTGCGCCCACCTTAGTCACGCCGTACACCGTGGTCATAACGTTGGGCTTGATGGTTTTCTTGTTGATGCAGTCGTAGACCACGCCCGCGATTTGCTTGATGGTGAAGGTGACTTCGCCATCCTTTGATCGGTGCTTCATTTCTTCCAGTGAATGCACACGGTCTTTGGCAACCGCCTCTTTCACCTTCTCGGCGACATCCTTGTAGGCACTCCGCGGAAAGTCGCCGGGCATGAGGTTCACGCTCGCCGCCGTCTCTGGGTCTCGCACCATCATCGCATAGTGCTGGAGTCCTGAGCACGTCGCGTCCATGCCGATGGGCAGTCTCGCCGCACGCTCTTTGTCAATAGCCGCAAAGCACGCCGCGAGAAACTGGAACGGTTTCTTTGCCTTCCTCCACCATTCATCATTCATTGGGTCAGCCGTCGCCCGATGGATGTTGGGGATGTTCGCGGCGAACCACTCTTCACGATCTGCGAAGGAACAATCATCGAATCCAAAAGTGTTGGCGGTATGGATCCTGAGCCAGCGTTCGCCTGATTTGCCGGGTTCAACTGGAACGTGGGCTTCAATCAGACCGCGGCGAACATCATCGCCCTGGTGCGAGAGATAGAGCGGAATCGGGTATGCCCGCGAACGGAAACATAATTGGTGGGGCAACCAGAATGCACCCGTGAATCCCTCTGCCACACTGAGAGCGCCAAGGAAGTTCTTCCGCTGTCCGCCGAACCGGATGTTTTCTTCACGAACCTTGACCGCTGACCGCTTCCACGCTTTCTTTTCTGAGTCGGTCAAGTTCTCAAACTTGTCGGGCATTGGCGGCTTGGGAACATCGTGCCGCGGCGGGATGTCAAGTTCGTTGCCGCCCCGCTTCCAGATTTCTTGGATGATCGGAAGTAACCGGGGATGGACTTGCAGCGGCGACGAACCCAGCGCGTTCAAGTGATCGAAGATAACCGAGAAGTCGGCCTTGTCGTAGACTTCCTTCTGTGACTTCGTGGGCTTGCTGACCAATGGGGTTCTAATGCGAAGATACCCACCCTCTTGCCGCGGCTGACCGTTCTTGGCCTCTTGCCACGGGTATGGTTCAACCACCATCGGCAAGTACCTGGGCCTCAACTTCTCGCGGATGTCGTGACCATCGTCGATAATCTTGAACGCTTCGGGAGTAAGGTCGAAACATCCGATTTGCTTTTTGGGTCCGATGATCCACCGATGATGCTTGAAAGCCGGAACGAACATTCCTTCGTAGCCGTTGCACGATGCCGCCCTGAGCAGGCAGTGGAGTAGGGCCGATCCAAGTGCCCTTGTTGCCCTCGCGTCTGTTTTGGGATCATCAAGCGTTCGTCGTGCCCACCAGTTGATTTTGAGAACGTTGAGTTTGCGAACCGAGAACATCAACTCTTTCAAGGATTCGGTGTGATCCTTCTTTCCAATTGACAGGTGCATCTCCGCGATGCAGGCGCGACCAACCGAGTAGGCGATGTCGGCCATTTTCACGCCGTACTTTTCGTCGCTCGTCATGCACTTACCCAGTGCTTCGTGCATGACGATGAAGGCGAGTTTGTCGGCGGGCAGTTGTTGAATGAGTTGGCCGTGAATGCCGCGGCTGATTCCTGGCTTGCCGCTCTTGCAGTCTCGTTGCTCATCCGTGATGAGCGCTTCCACCACCTTAAACCAGTGGATCAGCAACCGTTCGGCAGGTTTTAATGCCGCGCCGTTGCCACGATCAAGAGCATCCTGAATGCCCTTGCGATAGTGGAGAACGCCAGCCGCAACCGCTTTGGTTTCGGTATCGATTTGTTCTTGAATGAGTGAACCGATGGTCGATCCGGCCAGAAGTGGCGAGGTGAGGAATGCTTTAACGACTTTCATGGCGTGCTTGTTTCCTTCAATGCTGTCCTTGAATGATCTCCGTCGTCTTGAATCGCTTCCCGCTTTTCTTCACAACATGAAGCGGGGCGGGTCCGTACTTCTTCCACAACCGTTTGACATCCTTGAACCGCGGAGTCTCAACACCCTTGACATCGACGTAGTACCTTTCGTCGTTGTGCAAAGTGATGAGGTAGTCCATGATGCACTTGAAGTCCTCGCCGAGTTGCACCCTTACTTGAAGTTCAATGTACTTCACGGCGGGGTCGTGACTCTGGGTGATGTGAAACTCCATCTCGGCCTTGCTCGCGTACGTCCTGCCTTCCCAAGTGCGGTCTGCTTTGGGCGCAACGTTGTACTTGTTCTTTTTCTTGTCACGCTTGATGGCGAGATATTTGTCCATGCTCATGCTCATGTTATTCTTTTTCCTCTTCCTGCGGAAGAACACCGACATTGCGGGCGTACTCAACGAGTTTGACCATCACATTCTGGTCCAGGAAAACGACAGGTTTATCCTTGGGGCTACCCAGCCAAATCTCAATCCCGTCGTAGTCAACACTTGCGTAGACATCATCGCCGAGGTACTTATACTGTTTGTCCATGCTACTTTCCTTTCCAAATGGGGGCGTTGTCAATGCACGTTCGCACGCTCGCCCCGGTTGCATTGAGTTTCTTCCACTCGCGGGCATCTTTGCCCACAAGCGGCTCGATGATCTTCACCGACTTGGCGACGGCTACAAGCGCGTCGGCCAACTTCTCCGATCCTTCTCGACCCGGACCATCTGCATCGCTCACGATCACGACATCGGGCCTTGTCTGTTTGATGAGTGCCACGGTCATTGAGATTGCTCCTGAGCATGACGGCCTGCCGATGGTGTCGAACCCGAGCGACATCATCGCCGCGGTATCGCTCGGTCCCTCACAAATGAGCACCGTTCCAGTACGTGGCATTTCTGGGTCGTAGAACAATCCTTCCTTACTTCCCCACACCGCCCACTTTGCACCATCCGCGTTGCGAAGTCTGATGCCCACGCATCCGCCGTGTTCGTTTCGCATGGGGAATGCGAACGTGCCTTCGGAGTAGTCGATGGCGCGGGCAACCCCGATGTCTAAGAGTGCCCGCTCGTTGACTCCGAGTGATTGGGACAATCCAAACAGTTCGTTGCCGGTGGTTGCTTGCTGATACCGATCCATGATCTTCGTCGCGTCGATGGCGGGCGGTGTCGTCTCGCGGTGGGGCGGGACGTACACCGCGCCGTTGCCGGTCTTGTGGAAGAAACCAGACTCGCCCCACGGTTGGTCGTTGGGAGTGCGGGTGCAAATGACAGCCGATCCATCGCGGGCAACAAGGCACCATGAATCATGCTGGCACAGCGGGCACTTGTTGGCCTTCGTGACGCGGCGGTATTTGGCGAGAAGTGTCATGCGGTATCCCTCATTGCTTTCTTCGCTTCGCTCACTGTGACGATCTCTCTCGGTTCTGCGTACGTGTACTTTCCCGGAACAACCGGGCTTCCAAACTTCGTGATCGGTTCCACTTCCCACTCTTCATCGCTCTTCCGAATCAACCTCACTCGGATGAAAGCGAAGTCGCCGGGCTTCAACATTCGTGGGTACGCCGGTATCATGCCGTTTTCTTCCTTGCAACCGCCTTCAACTTCGCCGCTTCTCGCTTCTCCGCCGGTGTTGCTCGATACTTCACCTTGCCGAAATCTTCAAGGATGTCGCACAGTTCATCAAGCCGCCTGCTCGCGTCACGGGCCAACCCCATCACACGCTCGTCTTTCCCATACACGCGCATCTCGGACAAAAGCCGCTGGCTCGTTGCGATCACGATGGAAAGCGACGTGAGTTCAACTTCGCATCCGACCACGTAACTGGCTTGGCGGTCAAGCATGGGCGTTCTCTTTCGCTCGCTTCGTTGCTTTGGCTTTGGCTTTGGCCCGCGTTTTCTTTGAGAACTCGTCCACCTGCAACTCTCGCTTTGCGGGCCTGCGAAGTGCCGCGTCAAGGCACTGGTAGCAGACCACGCGACCCGGAACGACTTCGGATTTTTGACAACTGCACGTCATACCTTGCTCATCCTTTCTTGCATCATCTGGTTCCACTTCGCAAACTTACCCGAATCGCCCAGTCGAATCGCCGCCTCACCTGCGGTCATGTTCGATGGCAACCCACGCTCTCGAAGCGCCTTCGCCTGCGCGTAACTCGCCTTCCCTTGCGCCTTGCGTTGATAGCACTGGTCGATGAGTTGACCTGCCCGCCCCTTGGTCAAGTCGGGCGGAATATCAACCTTAAACTGCCTGAGCAAAGCAACTTGCTTTGGCGATGCCCACTGACCTTTATCCCAACCTGCGATGCGGTTGGGTTCCACGTCAAACACCTCGAACGGGTCAACCGCTTGAAGTCGATACGTCGCCTTGGCCGCAACCGCCTCTCGCTTCTTTCTCGCCCGTTCCTTTTGTGCGTGAATCTCTTGAAGCGATTCTTCAAGGGCCACGCTCATATCAACGGCGCCCTTCTCGGCTTTCTTTTTTGCCCTCGCCACAACCTCGTCGGAATACTTGCCTCCGAGAATGTCGGCGGTCGTTACGAGTTTGTGTTTGCCGGAGTTGCCCACGAAGTCCAACACCTCAATATGAGGCTTGGGACTGCCGTGGATCGCGTCTCGCCGTTGGCCGGGTTCGGGCCATTGGTCAACCAAGCCGGGCAAGGGGCGGGTTCCGCGGCCAACCATTTGGGCATAGAGCGACCTGCTCTTTGTGGGCCGCGTGATCGCCACAACCTCGATGCCCGGCTCATCGAATCCTTCGGTGAACACCCCGACGTTAATCAGGAACTGAAACTTCCCGGCGCGGAAGTCGGCAAGGATTTGGCGACGATCTTCCTTGTGGGTGTCCTGTGAAACGCGGTGTGCCGATCCGGGCTTGTACCGATTGAAAATCTCGGTCATCCGCTCGGCGATGTGATAGTCCTCGCCTTCGCCCTTGGCGCTTCCCGGAGCGGCGAACACAAGCGTCTTGCGAGTGCCGGCCTCACGAATGATCGGATCAACGAATCCGTGCAACACCTTCTCGCTTGCCTGAGCCTTGGCGATGTCGCCCTGGTTCAAGTCGCCTGCGGTAGTCTTGGCTCCCGAATAGTCAAGCCCTTCGACGGGAACCAAGTGCTGCCTGATCGGGACAAGCCAACCGTCTTTGATGGCATCCTGAATCTCGTAGACGTAGGCGACGTTGCCGAAGATTTGGCCCAGCGCCTCCTCGTCAGATCGGTCAGGAGTGGCCGTCACGCCCAAGTGCTTGCACCCAGCGCTGAGCATGTGCTTGTACACCTTGCGGTAACTGCTTGCCGTGGCATGATGTGCCTCGTCGGTGATGAGAAGCGAGAATGCTTTTGGATCAAAGCGGTTCACCCGCCCGGCGCAAAGGGTTTGTACGCTGCCGACAATCACCTTTGATCGGTCGAAGAAGTGTTCGTCGGCCCGCTCCACGTTCATTTCGATGTCGGGTGCTTCGCCCGTGATCGTCTTGATTTTCTCCGCGGCCTGACGGATCAACTCGTCGCGGTGTGCGATGACCTTGACACGGCCAAACTGTTTGTAGTGTTGGGCGAGCATGGCGAAGAGAACCGTCTTGCCGGTTCCGGTGGGCATGACAACCAGAGTCGATGGATGTTCATTGAGCGATTCAATCACAGCGTCGAACGCGATTTTCTGGTAGGGGCGAAGGATCATTTCTTGACCCGCACTTCCACGGGCATGGAGTCCCATTTAGCCTCGTTGACCCACCGCGAACCGTCACAGCACTTGGAGCCTTTCTTGCAGTCCTTCATGCCGCAAGTGGTATGTGGCATCGCCCATCGAACCGCCGCAACGGCATCCTTGATTGATCGCTCGATGTCTTGTGTGCGAAGTTCTCGCCCGATGGGAAGGGCAGCCTGGTCGATGACTTCTCGCTTGATGGCATGGAGGCGAGTAGCGATGGCCTCGAACCATGCGGTCTGGGCAAGGGCATCCTTCACGGATTGGTCCGTGACGATTCGACCCGCCTTGTCGGTGTCGATCTTGGGTGGACCCTTGGGCTTGGGTGGGGCTACAACCTCTTCCGCCGCTTCCTTGATCGCCTTGGCCGTCAAGGGCTTTCCGGTGACTTCGGCGGTCTTTTGAGCCTTTTCCAACACTTCCACCCGCTTCTCCGGTTCAACCTTGGCGAGTTCGCGGGCCTGTCGCTCATTAATTTGGTTACCAATGGTAACCAAAACCGAAGGTAACTGTTCGGTAATGGCAGAGGCTTGAATGAGTTGCCTGGCGCGGCTTTTGGACATCCCGAACTTCGCTTCGCAGTAGGCTTCAAATGTCTTGTGAGAGGCGCGGTAGAGTCGCCCGTCTTTGATCGCCCTTATCGCCGCCCACAGGGTCATGGCTGAATCCATGTTCGCGGTGATCGTCGCTTCGTGCCCTTGCAAGGCGGTCGATTCGTCGGGCGTGAGTTGTGTGGTCAGTTCCATACTCATAATCCATCCGCACTGATTTTCATCTGTGCGGGTGAAGGGTGGGGCTGCGGTACGCCCGCTCAACGCCCCGTCGATCAAAACGGAATCTCTACCAACAACGCAAACTTGTTC
>Ga0163153_10008921_pt1 | contig 10259 bp, 6 predicted proteins | sample OliLakLV19MP6IB1_FD_148629 | JGI IMG/M metagenome (GOLD analysis project Ga0163153, IMG submission 148629) | Freshwater microbial mat bacterial communities from Lake Vanda, McMurdo Dry Valleys, Antarctica - Oligotrophic Lake LV.19.MP6.IB-1 | ecosystem: Environmental > Aquatic > Freshwater > Lake...
CGATCATTTGTTCAGGTTCTTCCTTGAACAGCCTCTTGCGGTGGTACTCGCTCGGAAAGTTTCGAACGAACCAATCGGGAAGGCGCGCGGCCACCCAGCCGTACAGGTACATCACGGACTGCTGCGAAACATACTGGCGTACCCCGTACCACTCCAACGCCGACTTCCCGCCCACGTGCAGCCCGGCTATTTGCCGCTGAAGCACGAGAAGGCTTGGATGCAACTGCAGCGACTCGCCGGGCCGGATGTAGACGCCCCTGCCCAAGCGCTGCAGCCATTGCGCGCGGGCATAGTGGACTGCCAAATCGGCAGAGATACCCATTTTGGCCAGCTGTGCGGAGGTGACCGGGCTGCCAGCCGGAAGGCGCTTCTGTGCAGATCGCTTCCCAGCATGCGCAGGGTCTTCGAGCGCGCGGGATCAAAGCATGACTTGCGATTGACGCCATGCCCCGTGTTGCCTTCCGAGTCCAGTAACGTCGTCAGCATCCCGATTTCGTGATTTCGCGGCTCAACGGCTGGCCTGCTGGTGTCCCCTGTCAACGCTTCGCTAAACACCTCACGATGTGCAACGCATGACTCGGGGTCAGAGTGATTCGCCACGTCTTCTCTGTATTGAACTTGCATCAACTACGATCTGCCAGCTTGTGCTGGCGCACTACCGGTACCGATACATAAACTGACGGTGAGCTCTCGGTTGCAGTTACCTGCTTCGCGCTAAGCCACCTCAAGCCCTTGACCGCTCGCACTGCGTTGCCACACGTAGTCGTAGACGCGCTCGGCGATTTCACTGGTCTCGTCCTCGGTAAACGGGGGCCGCGGCAGCGACCGGTAAAGCGTGTCGAGTATGAACACCTTCACCTCGGCCTGGGTCGTCGTCTTCTGCGTCCAGTCTGAGATTGGCCGCAACACTTCCTTAAGAGAAGAAAGCAGAGTCTGGCTAGCCTGTTTTAGCCGCTCGCGGTCGGCTTTGCTGATGCTGTCCTTGAACAGAAGATCGAACAGCGCCAGCTCGCTGTCTGAAAGTCCCTCTTTCGCCGCTCGTCGCTGTTCAGCATCGAGGCCGGCAGCAAGTGCCATGAGCTCGGCGAAAGTCGCTTCAACGGTCGCCCGGTCCTTCTCGCGGTTGTAGTCGGCGATGATTTCCTGATACTTCTTGTAGTAGTCCATCCGCATTGGACTGAGGGCGAGCATCTGGGCGAGCTTCTTCTCGACCACGTCCCGAATGTCCTGGAGCGCGGCGTGCTTGCGGCGCACCTTGCTTGTAAACTCGATCCGCAGCTTCTCGAAGTCGACCTGGCTCAGATCCACCGTGAGCCCTTCCGCATGGTCGTTACCTGGGGCCGCCGCACGGATAGCTTCGTTCACGATGCGATGCAGCTCCTTGAGAACTTCAGTTACGTCGGCCGTGTCGCGCTTGTCCTCCAGCTTCTTGTAGATCGCCTCAATGTTGTCGTGCCGTTCGGCATAAGCAAGAGCACTTGGCTCCATCAGCAGCGCTTTGAATCGGATGAATACCTGCCGGGCGATGATCTCGAACCGGCGTTTTGATTCGTCGGAAGTGTAGAGAGCGTCGACGGCGTCACGCAGGGCCTCGATACGATCGAACCCCGTGGCGCCCCTAAGACGGGTCGCATCGAAACCGAGGCCGAGCAAGTGCTTCTCGGCAGCTTCGATGCCTTGCAGCAGGGCCGTCACCAGTTCTTCGATGGGCGCCACGATGCCGCCGCCGCCACTACCGCCTTCCTCGTCATCTCCGAGGGCGTACTGGGCGAGTGCCTCGCGCAAGCTCTTGAGCATGCCGTTGTAATCGACAATCACGCCGCAGTCCTTGCCCGGGTAGACCCGATTCGCGCGGGCGATGGCCTGCATTAGGTTATGGGCTCTCATCGGCTTGTCAATGTAAAGCGTCGCGAGGCACTCAACATCAAAGCCGGTCAGCCACATCGCGCAAACGATGGCAATCCGGAAAGGATGCTTCGGGTCCTTGAAGGCGTCCTCGACCGGCACTCGCTTGCCGTCGGGAGTCTGGAAGCCGGTCTTCATCACCACCCGGTGCGGGATTATATCGAAGCCCCACTTCTGGAAATCGCGAACCTCGTTCTGGGCCTCGCTGATCACGATCTCGATGATCGTGCTTTCCATCCACTGCGTCTGAGCGCGCAAGGATTCGATTTCGTTAGCGAGCTTTTCTCGGACATCGGAGTCGGCGGTAGCGGCCAGTGATGCCGCCTTGACAGGGATGAGCGCTTTGACCTCGGCGAGTCTCGCCCGCCATCGTGGCTCGATTCGTTGAAACATCCGTGCGCAGGTGATTTTGTCGATGCAGACGAACATCGACTTTCCTGTCTGCCACCGGGTCGTGCAGTGCTCAACGAAGTCGGCCGCCAGTTTGTCCAAACGGTCGTCAGCCGTGATGATCTCGTAGTCCTTGCCGAGTAATTTCTCCAACAGCGCGGTCTGATCGGGATCAAGGTCTGCCTTTTCGACCGCTTCGGCGATCCGGTCGTTAAGGTCAAGGCGCGCAATGCCCAGCTTCTCGCCGCGGTTCTCGTAGACCAGCTTGACCGTGGATTGGTCTTCCTCCGATCGCTTGAAGTCGTAGCGCGAGACATAACCGCCAAAGATGCGCTTGGTCAGCTCGTCATGCTTGAAGAGCGGCGTCCCGGTGAATCCGATAAACGAGGCATTGGGGAGCGCGAGCCGCATGTTGCGTGCGAACTTGCCCGCCTGTGTCCGATGCGCCTCGTCCGAGACGACGATGATGTCGTCGCGCTCGCTGTAAGGCTCGGTCACCGGCTGGTTGAATTTGTGGATCAGGCTGAAGGCGAAGCGGTGATTGCCAGTCAGGATTTCCCGCAGTTCCTTTCCTGAAGCGGCGCGCGGGGTCTTGTCATCGGTGATACCGCAGCCAACAAAAGTGCGCGCGATCTGGTCGTCCAGGTCTTCGCGATCCGTCATCACAAGGAAGGTGAAGTTGCCTGGCACCACCCGGCGCACCTTCTCGGCGAAGAACGCCATCGAATACGACTTGCCGCTGCCCTGGGTATGCCAGAACACTCCGAGTCGCCCCATATCGGGATGCGCACGCTTTACCAGGTTCAGAAGATCATCGTTGGCGGCCTCTTCTATGGCAATAAGTGGCTCCGAGCCCTTTATCGACGCCGAGTCCGCGGCCTTCCGTAACTCCCACTTCGGCATCTGGTACGCGATCAGCCGCTCGCCCGCGGGGTACTTCCGCTTCAACTCCTCCTGCCACACAACGGAAGCGACGGCATTGTTCACCCCGAGCACCTGGTGATTCCGCGCGACGATTTTCCGTGTGCCGCCTGCACGGCTGTCATCGAAGAGGATGAAGTTCTCGACCAGATCCAGCAGCCGTTCTTTGGCCAGCATCCCGTCGAGGAGTGATTCGGCGTCCAGACGTGCTTTGTCCTTCTCCGTGTCGCGTTTCCACTCAACGAAATGTTCCCACTTGCTGGTGATCGAGCCGTAGCGGGCCTGATCGCCGTTACTTACCACCAGGAACGCGTTGTGGTGGAATGTTTGCGCGATGCTGTGCTCGTTCAGGTAGTCGGTCAGGTTGTTGTCGAAGCCGGCGCGGATGTTCAGATAGACCGCCTTCAGCTCGATCAGGACCAGCGGCAGGCCGTTGACGAAGCACACGAGGTCCGCCCGCCGGTTGTAGTGCGGGACGCGGACACCTTGCACCTTCAGCTCGCGCACGGCGAGGAAGCGATTGTTGTCGATGTTACGGAAGTCGATGACGTGCGCGCGGGCATGCTTGGCCTCGCCCGAGGCATCGCGCCACTCCACCGGCACCCCACCCCGGATGAATCCGTAGAACTCGCGGTTGTGCTGGATCAACGATCTCCCGAAGTCGATTCGGGTGATCTTTTCTACCGCCTGTTCCCGAGCCTCGGCCGGCAGAACGGGATTCAGCTTTGCGACGGCCGCCCGCAAATCGCGCACCAAGACCACCTCCCGCTCTGAAGCGCGGCCCAGCATGCCCTGCGGCCCGAATGTCTCTGCGTTATAGGCGTAGACACTCTCCCACCCGAGCACCTTCTCCAGGTGATCGGCGAAGGTCTGCTGGACCAAGCGGTCTTCGCTGTTGATGTCGGTCAGTGCCATGGCTTTGGCTTGGTCCTAACTCAAGAAACTCAAAGCAGGCCTAGCTGTCGTTCATGTGGAATCGGGAGTACGCCGATGATCACCCAAGGATTCGGCGCAAACTGATGAAATTGCTGCGTAGTGCCGAGGAAAAAATGCAGGTCGCGTTGACAGAACTCATCCAGATATTTCGCGCGCACCTTCTTCAACGCAAGGTTTTCGTTTCCATCGCAGCTGCGCAGGCAATTCCAATACAAGGCACCCGCCTCCCAGTCGAGCACTTGCAATTCGCTGCTGCGTCCATCCGCATCCTCGAAGCGGTAGGAAAAGCTGTACGGAAGCTTCGGAATGACTTTGAAAGTCTCGCGCCACGTCTCTTCAGCGAACAATTCCATCTGATTCGTGCGGTTGCGGATTTCTTGAACCTTCGCCTGGTCCCACTCCCGATCCTCGTTCTCCCAGATAAAGGTCTTGATTTTCGTCGGCTTGAATACGGCCAGCGATATTTCGTTCGCTTTGGCCCCGTCAATGAGCTCCGACAGTCGGGTGTAAACCTTTGCCGTTCTGAGTAGAAGTTGCCGACGCTCCCGCCAGGTGTCGGAAGTATCCATGTGAGCAACTGGGCTCAGTTGTTTAGGGTCTGCGGGGCTTCTCGATTCCGGTCTCTGATCTGAGCGTGTCCTGACCAAATCGCATTCCAGCCAGTCGTACTTTCGGTACTGCTCTTTCTCACCCAGACGCCGAAATGGCACGGGATAAATTCGTAGCCAAGAACCGTCCTTTCGCACTCCTGCGGTACACACGGTCTCACCGTACTTTCTCGAAAGCGTCGGGTATGTCTTTACGGTGATAAGGACGCGTTCTTTGGCCATAAGGCTCCGGGGGCTACAAATGAACGGGAGCAAACACCTTTCCGAACTTTCCTTCGAGCACTTCGGCCACGCAATGACGGTGGCACTGATGGGGTAGCCTCTCGAAGCAGGTCAATGCTACCCGCCCTCCCTCATTCACCCACTGACGAATCCGATCAAGCGAATCCCCGCGCAGCGACAGGTCCTCGCGCTCGTAGATATCGAACAACGCATCGTAGTCGGCTTGAGTCTCCAGGCCGCGGCGCGCTTCCGAGGCGATCCCCAATTCGGGCAGATGCTCATATCGGATGCCCACGCCTTCGCATCCTTTGGCCAGTGTGCTTTTCGAAAAGCCGTACTTCCGACTAAGGGGATTTCGTCGTACATCACACAACAAGGTGACTCCGGCCCCGATCAGCAGGTTAAGGTATCCCTCCAGATTGCGGCCTTCGTAGCCGATTGTGCAAACACCGGGCTTTCCCGCCATAGGTCGCGCGGCTGAAATTGCCGCCATGGTCTTGGGTTCTTTGGTCAGCACGCGCTCCGCCATTTCGCTCCGAATCGCGTAATAGGGATGGCGGCGATACGCTTCCGCCACCAGTGCGTCACCACGCAGCCGGGAATGCCGATGCGAAAACTGCTTCATCCCTTCCTTCATGGGTTGAGGAACAATTGCCGCGGCTCGACCGGCGGCGGTCAGCTTCCAGGCGCGCTCCTCATCCGCCAGCAGTCCCTTCTCGATCAATCTGCGTTTATCCGCATAGGAGGTGAAAGAGAACCCGCCGAATTTGTAGGGAACAAACTCGTAAGCAGGTGAGTCGCCCGATTCTTGGCAATAGAGGAACAGCAGCTTCTGGAAATCCAAGCCGCCTATGTCCCCGCCGAATGAGTCCAGCAGGGCGAGCAGGCGTTTTTGGCGGTCGAAGATCATGGGGGGATTATGGCTTAGATCCTCAGACAACGATCTGCCCGGTCATCAGACGCGGCAGCAGTAGGTCGCGGGCGGTACGCAGCTTGTCGTTTTGCTGCTGCAGCGTCCTCCTCTGCTCAAAAATAGGGGAAAGCGATTCAACGAAGGCCGACATGAGGGTTGGGGTGGCCATCAGCATTGGGAGCGCTCGAACGACCTGCTGGCTAACGTTTGTCTGCGCTGCACCTTGAGCCAAACCGATCAGGCGTTCGCGCTGTTCACGAAAATACAGCGCGCCATATATATAGTGAGCTCGCGGATCCTTTGGAAATAGAGCACAGCACGCCTGGTTCGTTGCTGCTCGTTCAGCAAGTATCCCGGTTCTTCCAATGTTCGTGCCTCCGTAGATAGACACCAGCAGCGTATTGATTGGGAAAAGCTTTGCCGAGGACCTAGCCAAGGCGTCCTCTGTAATTCGTTCCTCTGTCCCGAAAATGAAGTTGTCGTTGAGCTCCTGAGTCTTAACCCAGTTGATGTCGCCAATATAAAAATCAGGATTCGCCCGACTTGGGGTGCCACCTGAAGTCGTATCAAAGAAATCTGCGATGGTTCCTAAGTCCCACCCCTCTGGCACGTCATTTGTGATGCGGGTGTGCTCATGGCCGGGAAATCGGAGGCGAACGAACCACTCTCGGTATAGCTGCCGCGCCGCCTCTTCCAAGAGCGCCATCCGCCTTCGGTTGTTCTCAATTAAGTCGTCGTAGGCGGAGAGGATATCGACGGTCATCTCCTGCACTGCGGGCAAAGGCAAGCGTAGAGCGATTCTTTCGATGATGTCGTGATTCAGCGAGGCCATCGTGGCTTTGTTGCCCGCCTGGGTTAGCATCCATTTCTGATGGGCCTCACTGAGGAAAGCGTAACTAACGAAGCGCGGAACAATTTCCTCTGTCGAGAGCCTGAGGCGAATGCAGTCGGATCCTTGGAGCCAATGCGCCTGCTCGTCGCTAACATATAAATGCCGGTCTACGGCACCCTTGCGACCGAATACGATGTCGCGTGGTTCAAGGAGATGCGAAGCCAATCGCTCGGACGTTTCCTCGGTAACGAACTCGAGTTTCGCCGGCTTCAGTCCGCCAAAGCCGATGTTGCGAACATTGATGACGGGTATCCCATCGTCGACATAGTCACTCGCCTTCAACTGTGTACCGAAAGGTCCCGTCTGGATATCTGCGGCGCCAGTAGCGACGAGATCGCCAATGGTGAGCATCTTCCAGCTCATGCTCCCAATTCCTCGAAGTTCCCCTGAATCTTCGCCGCCAACTCCGCCGCCTCCTTGTTAAGGTCGGCGAGCTCAATATGAATGTCCTGGAGCGTCTGCTCGAAGTCGAACTCCTCGTCCTCCTCCTGCGGAGAAACTCCTACGTACCGTCCGGGCGTAAGACTCCAGTCGGCGGCCTCAATCTCCTTGCTGTCCACAACCTTGACCAGCCCCGGCACCGACTGCAGCTCGGCGTTCGGAAAGCGGTCCTGCAGCCAGACGATCTGGCGGTACACGTAGGCGGCGGCCTTGAGCTGTTCGGTGAGCGCCTTGCGTGCTTCCTCAAATGCCTTGAGTGTGCGCGTGAGCGCGCGGCGATCGAATGGCACGGCGCCGGCTTCCTCCTTGGCAGCAATGTCGGTAGCGGCCTCCGCTTCACGTACGATCAGTTTCCACAGCAGGTCTGCTTGCTTGATAAGCCCCCGCATGCGCTCAGCGTCGGGCTCGAAGGCTTTGCGCGCGGTTTGCAAGCCTTTGTTGTCCTTCGGCAGCGGACTGGCGTGGGTCTTGCTGTATTTCGCCAGGCCTTGCATCAAGGCATCGCTGTCGGCTATCGAACCCTTTGCCGCTTCGTTGGCCTCAGTAATGGCTTCGACCAGCGCAACGTCGAATGCATCCGGCAGGCCGAGTTCGCGGACCTTTTCGGCAAACTCGACGAGCGGTTCTCCGCAGGCTGCGTAGGCTTCGTCATAAGCGTCCATCGCCGGCCGAAGGGCAACCGCCTCCTTGCCAAGGCGCACGAAGTAATCCCAGATCAGTTTGAGATAGCGATCCTTCTGACCGCGATACAACCACACAATGGCCGCGAGGTTCTGCATCTGCTCCGGGGAAAAGTCGTAGATCTTGCGTGTGACCTTTCGGTAGATGTTGCGCGCGTCGAGCATCAGCACCTTGTCGCGGCGGGACGCGGGCTTATTCCGGTCGAAGTGCCACAGCTCGCAGGGGACGGTGCGGGTGTAGAAGAAGTTCGAGCGGATGGAGATCATCACGTCCACGTCGCCCGTCTCGATGATCTTCTTGCGCACCTCCTTCTCGCCGTGCCCGGCGCTCGAAGCTTGCGATGACATGACGAAGCCGGCGCGCCCCTTATCGTTCAGGTAACTCCAGAAGTAGGAGATCCATAGATAGTTACCGTTGCCGACCTTCTTGGCCTTATTTACGCCCGGCAGGCCGAACGGCAGGCGCAGATCGCCCTTGATGCGTTCGGCGTCCACAAGGTCCACGTTGAACGGTGGGTTCGCCATCACGAAGTCACACTTCCCGGCGAGGTTGTGCTCGTCCTGATAGTAGGTAATGGCCTCGGCAATCTTTCCCTCCAGCCCGTGCACCGCGAGGTTCATCTTGGCGATGCGGATGGTGTCGCGGTTTTTCTCCTGGCCGTAGAAAACAACCTTCTTTGCAGTGTCACCGCCCTCGTGCTCGATGAAGTGGCTCGACTGCACGAACATGCCGCCCGAGCCGCACGCCGGGTCGAACACCGTGCCGTGATCCGGCTCAATGACGTTGACGATGGTCTGGACGATCGCGGAGGGCGTGAAGAACTCACCGTTGTCGTGGGCCTTCTGAATCGAGAACTTGGCGAGAAAGTACTCGTAGATGCGGCCGAACACGTCGCCGGTGGCCTGCTTGATTTGCTCGCTGTTGAAGAGGCGCATCAGGTCTTCGAGCACCTTGGTCTCGAAGATGCCGTAGTCCTTAGGCAGCACCCCGATCAGCGGCTCGAACGCGGCTTCGATGTCGGTCATGGCCTCGGTCACGAGCTTGGGCAGATCGGCACCGCTGACGGCGGCCTGCTGCATGATCGAGTCGTAGCGGGCTTTCTCGGGGAGGTAGAGCGAGCGCCGCGCGATGTAGTCCGCAGGCAGGACTTTGCGCTTGGGCATCTTACCGCTGGCCTGATCCGCTTCGATCTGGCGGTGTGCCGCGTCGAACCGATTGGCTGCATGGCGCAGGAAGATGACTCCCAGCACCGGCATGAAGTAGTCGCTCGATGTGAGCTTGGAGTTGGCGCGGAGATTGTCCGCAGCTTCCCATAGGTCTGTTTCGAGCTTCTCGATATCCTTGAAGGCGTCGTTACTCATCCTGAGCCGGGATTCCCGTTGTTGTCTGGAGCGTATCGAAGGATTCGCACCAGCCAACTATATCAGCGGCTAGGAGCCTGCCGGCAACAGACGCATTGAAAAACAAGACTTTTGAAAGAGATAGACTATCCTAAATAGGCAACAAAACTACCCGAACAGCCTTGTCAGGAGCCGACTTCCAGATAAAATCTTCAACTTTCTCCTCCGCCACGCTCTCAAACCACCACACCCTCATCCGCCCGCACACACCTCACGATCCTCCCCCGGCCAATTCCCGCCCGAACGGCACCTCGGCCCGGCCCTCGTCCTTGGCGAACTTGCACCGCGGCGCGAAGCTGCACCCGGGAGGAGGGTTGGCGAGGTCCGGCGGTGAGCCGGGGATGGCCTCAATACGCGTCCCCTTCAACTCACCGCGCACGATCGACGAGGGCAGCCCCGACGTATACGGATGCTGCGGATGCTGCATGACTTCGCTCACCGAACCACTCTCGACCATGCGCCAGGCATACATGACCGCCACCCGATCGGCGACCCCGCACGCGACGCCCACATCGTGGGTTACGAAGATGACGGACATGCCGAGCTCGCGCTGAAGTTCGCGCAGCAAAAGCAATATCCGGATCTGCACGGTCGCATCGAGCGCTGTGGTGGGCTCGTCGGCCAGCAGCAGCTTGGGCGAGCACCAGCCCGACGAACAGAATGTCCGGTGAATGGTCGCGGTAGGAACAGGGGTTACCCCCTGCCCCCGCACAGATCCCAGCGAGCGGAATTACCGCACAAGGCTCCTGCCGCAGGTGAGTGACGCGAAGTCGGTGTTCCGCATCGCGTATGCCAGCGAGTCCCGAGGATGCAGTGACCCGGCGCTGTGTCCGGCCTGCACGAGTCTCTCCAGCAGTCCCCTTGGCTACACCCCTTCCCTCCACCGCCTCCGCAGGTGGCCCGTTGTTCGGCGGCTTCTTCGGTACTATGGGCGTATCCGACTTCTCGAC
>Ga0163153_10008922_pt1 | contig 10258 bp, 7 predicted proteins | sample OliLakLV19MP6IB1_FD_148629 | JGI IMG/M metagenome (GOLD analysis project Ga0163153, IMG submission 148629) | Freshwater microbial mat bacterial communities from Lake Vanda, McMurdo Dry Valleys, Antarctica - Oligotrophic Lake LV.19.MP6.IB-1 | ecosystem: Environmental > Aquatic > Freshwater > Lake...
TCAACTTGGTGCATGGTCTTGGCGAAGAAGTGGGCGAACCGCTCGCGCGACACGCCGAAGTCGACGTCGTGGCCTTCACCGGCAGCTATCACGTCGGGTCGATGATCCGCCGTTGGGCCGCCGAGGCTGATCATAAGACCTGCGCTTGTGAGATGGGCTCGAAGAGCGGCGTGATCGTTTGCGAAGACGCCCGGCTCGATTTGGCGTGCGATGCCGTGACGCTGAGCGCGTTCAAAACCAGCGGGCAGCGCTGCGTTTCCGCCGGCCGCGCGATTGTCCATCGCAAATTGCTGGCGCCATTTATCGATGGCTTGCTCTCTCGCGTGAGCTCGCTGCGCTTTGGCGATCCGTTCGATCCCGCCAGCTTCGCCGGTCCGTTGGTGAACCTTGGCGGCGTGGAAAAGGTCGAAGCGTACAACCAACTGGCCAAAGACGAGGGCGCGGAGATTCTGCTTGACGGCGGCCGTGCAAAAGACGCGAACCACGCCGACGGCTATTTCATGATGCCATTTGTCTACCAGCAGGAACATCGCCCGGACGCGCGGACGTTGCGCGAAGAAGTGTTCGGACCGCACCTGGCGGTGATTCCGTTCGACGACGACGAGCAAGCGATTCGCATCTACAACGACACGCCGTACGGGTTGTCGATGGCGGTGATTACCGAAGACTATCGCCGCTGGCGAGTGTTCCGCGACGAATGCGACTACGGCATGGGCTACGTGAACTTGCCCTGCATCGGCGCGGAAGTGCATCTGCCCTTCGGCGGCGTGAAACGCAGCGGCAACGGCCAACCATCAGCCGCAGCGCTCGTCGACGCCGTCACGCACCGCACGGCATTTACGGTGAACCACGCGACGAACATTGTCATGGCGCAAGGAATGAGCGCCGACGTGAGAAAATAATGCACCACGGAGTCACGGAGACACGGAGAGGAGAGAGCTGTATTGAACCGCAGAGGCGCGGAGACGCAGATATAGAGTGAGGGAGAGGAGAGACCATTGTTGTGGCACGGTCTCCCGACCGTGCCACCGGTCCGACCGAAGGTCTCCGTTTCCGATGATCGCCCGGCCGCACGTGGCACGGTCGGGAGACCGTGCCACAACAGATTGATCAAGGACCATTCAGTCATTCGACATTCAGATTTGATTCGACATTCAGATTTCGAAATTCGTCATTTCCCCCTGCTTCTGCAAGCTGAACCTACGAGGGCGCAATGGCATTAACTGAAACTATCCTGGCCCCGCGGTTGATCACTTCTCTGCCTGGTCCTCGGGCGGCGGCTTGGATGGCGCGCGATGATCAGGTGTTGTCGCCTTCGTATACGCGCGACTATCCGCTGGTGATGGCGCGTGGTTCCGGCTGCACGGTCGAGGACGTCGACGGGAATATCTTCCTCGATTTCACCGCCGGCATCGCTGTGACCGCCACCGGGCATTCGCATCCCGAGGTCGTGGCCGCGATCACCGATCAGGCGCAGCGGTTCCTGCACATGTCGGGTACGGATTTTTATTACGGGCCCGAGATCGAACTCGCGGAACGGCTCGCGAAACTTGCGCCTGGCGCTGCTCCTAAGCGAGTCTTCTTTACCAATAGCGGCGCGGAGAGCGTCGAGGCGGCGCTCAAATTGGCTCGCTATCACACCGGACGCGAACGCGTGATCTCCTTCTACGGCGCATTTCATGGGCGCACCTATGGTGCGTTATCGCTGGGTGGATCGAAGTCGATTCATCAACGCGGCTTCGGGCCGTCCCTGGCGGGCGTGCATCGCGTGCGGTTCGATTGCACGCGCGACGAACTGGAAGAACTGTTTCTCACCGTCGCGCCACCCGACGAAGTGGCCGCTATTTTTGTCGAGCCGATCCAGGGCGAGGGAGGCTACCGCGTCCCTTCACCGTCGTTCCTGCCAATGTTGCGGCAGGTTTGCGACGAGCACGGCATCCTGCTGGTGGCTGACGAAGTGCAATGCGGCATGGGGCGCACCGGCAAGATGTTCGCCAGCGAGCATTTCGGCGTAGCGCCCGACTTGATCTGTCTGGCGAAGGGGATCGCTTCCGGCATGCCGCTCGGCGCCTTAGTCGCTCGGGCCGATGTAATGGATTGGCCTCCCGGGAGCCACGCTTCGACGTTCGGCGGTAACCCCGTGAGTTGCCGCGCCGCGCTGGCGACGATCAACCTGTTGGAACGCGAATACATGCAAAACGCAGTTGAGCGCGGGGGGCAACTCCGTGCCGGTTTGCAACAATTGATCGCGGACGGCGCGCCGCTGGCCGCAGTGCGCGGACTCGGCTTGATGACGGCCGTCGACGTCGTCGGCCCGCACGGGCCCGATCCGCATCGCCGGTACGAACTGGTGATGCAGGCCTTTCATGCCGGGCTGCTGTTGCTCGGCTGCGGCCGCACAGGAATTCGGTTCTGCCCGGCGTTGTGCGTCACAGCGGAGCAGATCGAAACGGCCGTGGAAATCTTCGGCCGCGTGGCGAATGAGGCGACCTAAAGCGTAGTTCCGTGGCGGTTGCTACCGCGAATTTTACCGTTCGCGGATATTTCGAGCAACTTGTCCTGATATGCCCCGATAATCTCTTTGCGGGGCGCGATGGCGGACCTTTTTTCCGCTGCCCGAGGACCATCGTCTCATCGCGCCTGCCGCTTCTTTTTTCCCTTTGGCGGATTTCAGCGGAGAGGCTCCGTACCATGGTTCTTCAATCGAAGTGGTTTACCCATCCCCGTTTTCAGGATGTGGCCAGCGGCCGGGCGTTGATCAAGTTTGGCGAACGCGGCGATGCCGTGAAAACACTGCAAAGCGCGCTCTTGCAGCTAGGGCAGTCGATGCCCATCTCGACCCACAAGTCCGGCTCGCCGGACGGCATTTTTGGCGACGAAACCGATCGCTGCGTCAAAGACTTTCAGCGTAAAGCGCTGCCGCAATACGCGCCGGACGGCAAGGTCGGCCCGCTCACGCTGGGGCAGCTTGATTCAAGACTGATTACGGCCAGCCCGCCGAAGGGGAGCGAGTTGGTCTGGGGCGAGGCCCCTCCGGGAGTGCCAGGCAAGCCGAAGGAAGTGGATCTCGGCACCGTGATTGGTTTTTCCCAAGCCGTGCGACAGGATTTCGAGATGGGCTGCTGGGCGGCATGCCTGTCGTTTTGGGGCAGGCTGTGCGGCGGCGGCCGTCCGCAATTGAGTTCCGGGAAAGTCTTCGCCCTCTACAGCCATCTGACCTCCATGGAGGGCCCGCTCACCGGCGGCATGCCGACCGGCGCCTTGGCGGCGATCATGCGTGACGAGGCCACGCCGGAAAACGTTTGCGAACCCGGCGACCTGACGCACAAGTGGAACGGCATGGTCTTCGAGAGCTACGCCCCGGCCACGTTGACTTACGACTGGTTGAAGCACAACGCCAGCGGCCCGCGGAAAGCAATCTACTTCGGTTATCACATTGGCGGAGCGTCGCACATCAATGTGATCGGCCACTACGAAATTAACGGCTCGGAGTACGTCTGGGCGATGGAGCCGTGGGACGGTCGCTTCAAAATGCGTGAAATCGAATACTACCAGTCCGCCTCGCGAGGATTCTTCGCCTATCCGCGATAGCCTGGCCGCTCCTACGTCAAATGCGGCGTGCTGCGCCGCCGGCGATTGCCCGGCGGCGCGGTATTCGACTAGATTTGCGTCGTTACTCGAAATCCCCGCGGCTTTCCTTTGCGACGGCAGCTCGAATGGTCATGGATCGCTACCCATCCCGACTCAAGCGTCTGCGCTCCCTGATGCGTAAGGCAGGGCTGCCGTCGCTGCTGGTTTCGCACACCAGCAACGTGACCTACCTCACCGGCTTCACCGGCGACAGCTCGTATCTGTGGGTCGGCTCGAGTGAGGAAATCCTCATCAGCGACGGGCGCTATACCACGCAACTCGAAGAAGAATGCCCGGGGCTGCGCGTGCATCTGCGGAAGGTTGGCGAGCGGATGGCCTCGGCCACGTCAACCGCGCTGGCGGCGGTAAAGCCAGCGACGATCGGCATCGAGGCCGGCACGATGACCGTTGCGGTGCGGGATGAACTGGCCGAGAAACTGCCCAAGGCGGCGTTGGCGGCGGCGGCAGACCTGGTCGAACAGCTGCGCCAGATTAAGGACAAGGAAGAGATCGCCTCGATCCGCGTCGCCGTGGAGCAAGCCGAGCGGGCGTTTCGCCTCGTTTCGGCGGGCGTGCGCGGCGACGCAACCGAAAAACAGATCGCCGATCAGTTCGAGGCGGCGCTCCGCCACTTCGGCGCGACCGGCTCGTGTTTCCCGCCGATAATTGCCGCCGGCGCCCGGTCGGCGTTGCCGCATGCCCGCGCGAGTGAGGCTTCGATCGCGGGGGCGGAGTTCGTGTTGATCGACTGGGGAGCGCGGAACGGGCTCTACGTCAGCGACTTGACGCGTCTCTGGGTGACGGCTAAAATTTCGCCGAAACTTGAACGCGTGTATAGAGTTGTGTTCGAGGCGAACCGCGCGGCGATCGCCGCGATTCGACCCGGCGCGACGGCCCAGCAGATCGACGCTGTCGCCCGTGGCGTGATCCACGACGCTGGCTTTGGGGCGAACTTCACGCACGGCTTAGGGCACGGCATTGGGCTGGATGTGCATGAGGAACCGCGGCTCTCTTCTACCAATCAACGGCCGCTGGAACCGGGAATGGTGTTGACGATTGAACCGGGCGTTTACCTTCCAGGCTGGGGCGGCGTGAGACTGGAAGACGACGTGTTGGTCACCAAATCCGGCGCAGAAGTGCTGAGCACGCTGCCCAAGTCCTTGGAATCCATGACGCTGAACCTGTAAGGAAATGATGAATGTCGAATGATCAATGATGAATTGGGGAACGGCCTGACGCTCGGTCTCTACGACATTTATCATTCATCATTCCGCATTCATCATTCCCCGCTCACAGCATACCTTGCGAGTTCTTTCCTATGTCCGCGACTCCGACCAATCCCGGCGATATCTTCGATCCTCGCAAGATTCGCCGGCTGGTCGAGCTGATGAACGAGCACCAGCTCAGCGAAATCGATTTGCAACAGGGTGACACGCGCATCCGGCTGCGTGGCGCCCGCGGGCCGAAGGGAGTCGTCGTCGAAACGATGCGACCCCCGGCCGTGGAGTCCGCGCCGCGCCCGTCCGCGGAATCGCCGGCTCGCGTCGCTGCGCCGGCGGCCGACGGCAACTTCGAGCTGATCAAAAGCCCGATGGTCGGCACCTTCTATTCGTCGGCGAATCCGGAATCGCCGGCGTTCGTCAAGGTCGGCGATCACGTCGGCCCCGAGACGACGGTGTGCATCATCGAGGCGATGAAGGTTTTCAACGAGATCTCCGCCGAGGTCACCGGGAAAATCGTCGCGACGCTCGTGGAAAACGGCGAGCCGGTTGAATACGGCCAGCCGCTGTATAAGGTCGAGGCGTCGAAGTAAGGCAGGCCGCTGAGCGGCAATGTCGAATGTCGAAATCCGAATGACGAATCAATGACGAAATCCGAATGTCGAAGTTTCTGCTCTTAGTCTTCGCAAACCAAACGCCATTCGTCATTCAGTCATTCGACATTCTCCCCCTTCGCCTCCGTGCTTCATTGATTCTTTGAGTCTACGACTTTCCAACGCATGTTCAAACGCATCCTAATTGCCAATCGCGGCGAGATCGCCTTGCGGATCATTCGCGCTTGTCGCGAGCTGGGCATTGAGACCGTGGCGATCTTCAGCGAGGCGGATCGCGGCGCGAAGTATCTTGATCTCGCCGACGAGCGCTATTGCGTTGGTCCGGCCAAGGCGTCGGAAAGCTATCTCAAGATCAATCGGGTGATCAGTGCCGCGGAAGTCGGCAACGTGCAGGCCATTCACCCTGGCTACGGGTTTTTGGCCGAGAACGCGCACTTCGCCGAGGTTTGCCGTAGTTGCAATATCGAGTTCATCGGCCCGTCGCACGAGGCGATGCTCAAGTTGGGCGACAAGAACACGGCGCGCAAGCTGGCGCGCGAAGCCGGCGTGCCGGTCGTGCCCGGCAGCGACGGATTGATCGCCGACGACAGGGACGCGGTTCGGATCGCGCACGAGATCGGTTTCCCGGTGCTGATCAAAGCCACGGCCGGCGGCGGCGGTCGCGGGATGCGGGTGGCCTCGAACGATTTGGCGCTGAACTCCGCGCTGTCGCAGGCCAAGGCCGAGGCGGAGGCCGCGTTCGGCGATGGCGGCGTGTACCTGGAAAAATACGTCGAGCATCCGCGTCACATTGAAGTCCAGGTGGTCGCCGACTTGCATGGCAACGTCGTACACCTCTGGGAACGCGATTGCACGATGCAACGCCGCCACCAAAAGGTCATCGAAGAAAGTCCCGCCGCGCACATCTCCGAAAAGGTGCGCCGCGAGATCTGCGCGGCCGCAGTCCGCCTGGTCCACGTCGCCAATTACACCAACGCCGGCACCGTGGAGTTCATCGTCGATCGCAACGAGAACTTCTACTTCATCGAAGCGAATGCGCGGATTCAGGTCGAGCATCCCGTCACGGAAATGGTGACCGGCATCGACTTGATTAAGACGCAACTTAGGATCGCAGCCGGCGAACCCTTGGCGTTCAAGCAAGAAGATATTCAGGTTCGCGGCCATGCCATCGAATGCCGGATCAACGCCGAGAATCCGTTTAAGAACTTTCAGCCGGCGCCCGGCAAGATCGAGCAATTGATCGTGCCCGGCGGATTCGGCGTGCGTTTTGATTCGCACGCGCACGCTGGCTACGTAGTGCCGTCGAACTATGACTCGATGATCGGCAAGTTGATCGTCCACCAGCCGACGCGCCGCGAAGCGATCGAGTGCATGCTCCGCGCACTGAAAGAACTGCGCGTTGAAGGAATTCCCACGACCGTGCCGCGCTTGGCCGACATTCTTCGGCATACCGCCTTCAACGAAGGGCGCGTCGACACGACGTTCATCGAACGCACCTGGCCGCCGGGGACGTAAGCGCAAAGCATGCGCTCGCGAAAGCAGGCGACGTCCGTTAAGCCCAGGGAAGGCCCTCGAAGTCGACGGTGATGGTTCGACTTCCGGTGGCCTTCCCTGGGCTTGGCGCAATCGTCGCTTTCAACATCACTCAAACCGCAGCCAGCCGCCGTTTTCGAGTGATGTTTCGCTGATCGCCGGCGCGGCCCAACCTTGTTCGCCTGAGCCTGGTGCAATGCGCCGCACGGTTGCACTCCAAGCTCCGCCAGGCGCTGGCGCCTGCGGAGCAAGCTGGTCCCAGGGAATCGCCGCTTCCACGTACCAGGCGTTGTCATCTTGGCTCGCGGCGACGTACCACTTGGGATTCCAGGCGGTGTCGCCCCAGCAGGAGTCATGTACCCGCCCGCGGGAGTCGACCGCCAGTCGCCAGGCGATAACGTAGTCCCGATCAATGTCGAGGGAGATTTCCACGCGATCTTGTTTCGCCAGATTTTCATCCCTTTCGCGCGGACCGGCGTCATCGCCGTATTCGCAATCGGGCGATTTGGCGGCGGCGATCGCGATGTACAGGAACTGGTCGTCGCGCGCAGCAACCAATGTGGTCGGCCAGGCGTCGGCGTCATCGTCTAGTCCGATCAGTTCCAGCGCTTCGAGGTTTTGCCAGACCTCGTCATCGAGCAGGCCGTCGAGCCTCGGCCGCATTTTCACGCCACGGCAATTCCAAATCGCCTTGGGACACGCTTCCTTGCGCCCCTCCTCGCGCCACAGTTCCGCCGCGGCGCAGGTTCGCCACGCATCGTCGGAGCGGCCCTGGAGGAAGTTGCGCACGCCCCGCGCGCTTTGATTCTCTGGCGCGGATCGTCGCATCGCGTTGATCGGAAAAAACACGACCGGCTCAGCCGCCAACGTGGGGCGCGTGCGCGCCAGCAATCGTTCCAACGCTTGCACGCGGCTGGCGCGCGCGATCTGCCGAGCCTGCGGATCGGCCGCAACGCCCGGCGCCATGGCCGGGATCGAGGTTTCGCTGGGAGCGAAGGCCGTCAACTCGACTTCGCCCTGTTTGTCGACGACCTGACCGGAACGCGATTCCACGTGCTGCGCCAGTTGTTGGCGAGCTTGCCCGCGCCAATCGATCTCGCCGCTCGACCAATACTGAATCAACCAGACGAGCGCCGGCGCGGCCAAGGCGTGATCGGGATACCGTTCCACCAGCAGTCCGTAGGTCTGCGCGGCGAGGTCGATGCGTCCGTGCTGGTGATAGCGCCGCGCGAGCTCGAAGACCGTCATCGCGGCGCTGTCGGCGTTCATCGAGGACACCATCTCGGGAAGTTGTCCGAGGACGATGTCGGCTTCGCGCTCATCGTCAACTCGCGCGAGGATTGCCTGCAGATTGCGCTGCCTGACGGCCAGTTGCTTAAGCTGATCTGCGCTGCGGTCCTGCGACGTGGCTACGATTCGCTTGGCCCCGCCCCCCGGCGGCAACGAAATGCCTCCCAAGAAGCCGCGGCCGCTGGCCGATTCCGGCAGCGCTGACGCCAGGAGTTGAAAGCCGAGTGCACTCGACGAGGCCATCGAGTCTTCGCCGACAATCGCGCGAGCCAATGACGCCTGTTGTCCCAACGATCGCCCCAACTCCGGCGCAAGCTGCGTCGGCGCGAGCGCCTCGCCGCCGGCTTCTCCGTCGGCCAAGTGGCCGTAGATCTTGTTGACTTTCCAAGGCGCGAGATGTAACTGCGCAAATTCCTCGGCTCGATAGTCCGCCTCGCCCGCGTGCTGCCCCGCTTTCAGCACTGCTTGATTGATCACATACGCGAGCGGATCGTCGCCTTGCGCTGGTGCGGCATGTGTGAACACCACCGCTGGCCGCCAGATGCGCAGTTGCTTCACCAACTCGAACTCCAACGCTTCGAGTGCGCGACCGTCGTGCAATTCATCCCACAGTTCGACCATGCGCTCCGCCGACAGCGATGCCTCGTGCTGTTGCACCGGAAACCGCCACGAGCGCTCGGCCGCGCTACCGCCGACCGCGCACATCGCAGCTTGCAGTCGCGGGGACGCTGTGCGATCCTCGGCCAAAGGATTCAACCAATCGCGGCGCGTCAGGCAGTAGGCGTAGGTAAGCGCGCTTTCCTGTCCGCCGGCGTAGGCGAAGACTTCCCACGGCGTTGCCTGCGCGTCGGCGAACATGCCCAGCACCGCGACGCGTTCGCCGCCGGCGCGTTGCCGCACCCAACTTCGGCCGCCGTCGCTCGTGGCGAAGATCGCGCCCAGTGCTCCGACTGCCCAGCCATTCAAATCATCGACAAAGGTCAGGCCATTGAAAGGCGCGTTGCGGCCGGTGGGCAGAACCTGCCAACTGCGGCCGAAATCCGGTGAGTGAAAGATCACTGAGCCCGGGGAGCCGGCGATCCAGATCTTCGCGCCGCGTACGGCCAGGGCGCGCATGTCGACGCCTTGCGCCAGCACGTGCGGAAAGTTTGCATCCGGCGACCGCCAATTTGCGCCGCCATCTAGCGTGAGCCAGACCAAGCCGCCGTCGCCCACGACGACGCCATGTTGAGTGTCGGCGAATCGCACGCGTTGCAGGCCGCGCAGGCCGGTGTCGGGATGTCGAGCTGGAATCGTGCTCCGGTCGTCAATCAGATGGACCGCACCGCGCCGCGTAATCGCCGCGCCTTGTTGCGGCCCGCAGAACGCGGCGTCCACAAAGTCGTCCGCCGCTGCACCGGAGAACGGGCTCCAACTTCGCCCGCCATCCGCGGTCCAGTAAAGACTCATGGGAAAGATGGCAGAACGATCGCCCCAGGCCAGTGCGTGTTGCGTCGTGAACGCGCGAACGCCGCGCAATGCGCTCAGCAGCGTGGCGCCGTCCTGCCGCCAATTCTGTCCGCCGTCTTCCGTAATCAGCATCACGCCGCGGCTGCCCGGTGCGTGAGAATAGGGTTCGCCGCCCACCGCCCAGCCGTGCCGCGCGTTGACGAACGACACGCCGTCCAAGCGACTACTTGTCGGCGCGTTTTGCCGCTTCCACTCTCGGCCTCCATCAGCGGTGTGCCAAATGACGCCACGATCGCCCACGGCCCAGCCTTCATTGGCATTGGCGAAGTGGACTTCGCGCAACTCCGCGTCTTCCAGCCACGCGCGGGGGGCAGCATCGATGGTCTGTGCGTTCAGCGCATCGACGTCCAACTGGCGTACGAGGCAAGCCAGTAAGATCAGGGCCGAGCGAAATCGCAGCATGGGCGCACTCCTTGCGCGGTATCAGCCGTGCTTAACGGCCGACCAAAGACAGAACAGTCC